>JAESFG010000205.1_pt1 | contig 163451 bp, 145 predicted proteins | sample 9269371 | NCBI WGS metagenome assembly JAESFG01 (sample SAMN14506227, study PRJNA617093) | algae metagenome | isolation source: Aetokthonos hydrillicola CCALA 1050 (B3-Florida) and co-occurring... | place: USA: South Carolina | collected 2013-01-01 | reverse complement strand
CACTTCCAGGCCGCTGCTTCGCAGTTCCTCGTTGTAGATGCGGGTGACCGACCGCGCAACGACCAGGAAGAGGTTGCAGACGCACGGCACCTGCCGGAAGACTCGCTCGGGGCTGGGAAGCTCGCGACTCATTGATAGTAGTATGTACAACCAATGAGTTGAAGTCAATTGGGTCCTCGGCATTTTCGTTTCGCCGATTGCCTGCGGTGAGTTATTTCGGTGGGGATCGTTTGTCGTCGGCAGTGAAAGCCACCTTCGGATGGAGTGCGCGTAGAACCTCATGATCAGTCGCGCTTGACAGCTTGCGCCATGCAAGTGGGGTGCGAGTTCGGTGCTGCCGCTCCTCGGGCGAGCATTCCAGTTCTCGAGTGGCGGTACCGTCTCGCACGTCTTGCGGACGACCCCGTCGAGTTCGCATTTAGACGATGACCAGCACGCGTCGCTGAACGATCTGGACGATTGGCTGCCGGGCCGCTGAAGGGCCGGCCACCCGGAACGGAAGCCGCTCACAGAGGCGACGGCCACCGATCGTTCGCCATGTGCCCGTCTTGGCTGGGCGCGGGAGCGCAGTCAGTACGCCATCGCCCCGCGCGTGCGCATGACCGTGGCGATGACGTGGCGCTGGAACGACTCCCACTTCGCCGCGTCGCGATTGGGTCGTGCGGCGGCGATTGCGTCAAGGTCGGCCGGGTTCGGGGCGGGGTCGGCGAGCGGATGATTGAATTCGTCGGTGAGCGTGGCCTGGGCGATCTTCATGTCTTCGGTCGCCTGGTCGCGCTGCGCGATCAGCTCTCGCTTACGGGCGGGCGAATACTGCGCCAGCGTGCTCGGCGGGTAGTCGCGGGCGAAGTTGTCCAACTCCGTCTTCGCGCGGGCATACTGCTGTTGCATCTCGCGGAGGCGTTGCCACCACAGCCTGTCGAGCAGCTTGTCGCGGAGCTTCTTCACCGCGGTTCGCAGTTCGGGCGTGGCCGTCGTGTCGTCCCTGCGGAGGTAGTCCTCGAACTGATAGAGCGCGCTCGCAGCATCCGAGCGGTAGTAGACGTCGACGAACTTCTGATAGACGGGATTGGCTTCGATGTCGGTTGCGACAGTCGGAGCGTCGGCGGGGGAGGTCGAGGGCGGGGCACCGGTCAAGCCGCTGGTTGTACCAGGCTTGGCCTCGGGTGCGGAGGTGCGTGGATCGTCGCCGTTGGAAGGTCGATCAGCCCTCGAAGCGGTTGGCGCTGCGGGTGGCGTAAGCGGCGTCTTCGGGGGTTCGCCGAATAGCTTGCTGCCACGGCCTGCCGAGTCGACGCTGACGGCCGTTGGCGGTCGGACATCTGCGGCCGGCGGCGGCGCGGGAGGCGATTGCCAGAGCCAGTAACCCTTCTGCTGCCGATGGAAGAGCACGAACGCGGCGGCGATGAAGAGTATCGTCAGCCCGACGCCGACGACGAGCGAGGCTCCGGAGCGATCCGCGTTGCGTCTGGCTAGTGCGGCTGCACGCGCACGAGACGGGGCGGCGGGCGTCCACGCGACGGCCTGAGGTTCGTCAGCAGCATCGTGAGTAGAAGCGGCCGCGTCGCCGATCGAACCGGACTGTGCTGCCGGGACATCCTGAATGGTTGTGATCGCCTGCAGGACGACGATCGTCGTCGGATCTTCCGGCGCGCCGAGCGAGACGACGTCTCCTGCCACGATGGGCGTGGCTCCGTCGACGCGCCGGCCGTTCAGGGTGAGGGGAACGCGCGGGTCGACGTTCTGAACGGCCCATGTCCCGCGCGAGAAGAAGAACGCGGCCTGTTGACCGGCGATGCGCGTCGACGGGAGTTGCACATCACACGAAGCGCCGCGGCCGAGCACGATCGGCTTGTCCGGGCCGCGCTGGTCGAAGGGGTGCGTCTCCCGGCCCAGCGATGTGGTGATCTGCAGGTGAAGGCTCATTGGCGGCCGCGACGGGAGGAAGGCGGAAGGATGAAGGACGAATCAATCGACGGCAAGCGCCTGCCGCAAATTCATCCTGCTTCCGGCCCCGTCCTTGCTCAGTTCGCGATCGCCTCGGCGGGCTCGGCGTCCTCTTCGGTCGACGTGGCGTAGTGCATTCGATAGAGCACGTAGACCGTGGTCACGCCGACGTAGAAGTAGCCGCCCGCGAAGATCAGCAGGAATGGAATCGCGCCGTAGCCGAGTGCCTGAGGATACAGCATCGTCCAGACGATGAAGACGGTGATGTACGCGCCGAAGATGATCTCGAGCAACGCAATGAGAAGCTTCGAGACCGGGAACTTTCGCGACTGCTGGACAGCCTGAGCGGGGGCCTTGCCGAGAGCGTCTTCGTTGGCGCGGACGCCGTACTTGGGGGTGCGGACGAATTCGTTGTTCCGCTTTCCGCCGCGAGTGAAGAAGGCTTCGAAGACGGCCTTCGAATTGTTGATCGACAGGCCCACGCCGAGCGCCATCAGGTAGGGCAGGTACATGAGCGACTTCAGGAAGCCCTGCCTGCCGAACAGGATCGTCTGGGCGTAGATGAAGAAGCTGCCCGCCGAGCAGGTGGCAACGATGAAGACCGTTGCACCGAAGAGCCACGCGCTGAACTGGTGATGCTTGAACGGGCCGTACGCGAAGATGAACGCGGGGTACATCAGCATCGTCAGCAGGACGACCATGGGGTACACGATCGTGTTGCTGAGGTGGAAGAACGCCTCGCTCTTGATCTTCCACGGCAGACGCTTCGACCGCATGATGCCCGGGAGGAGCTTCAGGCAGGTCTGCATGCCGCCCTTCGTCCAGCGGTGCGCCTGCGCCTTGAACGACACGATCTCCGGCGGCAATTCTGCAGGGGCGGCGTGCTGCGGCAGGTAGATGAAGTTCCAGCCCTTCATCTGCGCGCGGTAGCTGAGGTCGAGGTCTTCGGTGAGCGTGTCGTGCTGCCAGCCGCCGGCATCTTCGATCGTGGTGCGACGCCACACGCCGGCCGTGCCGTTGAAGTGCATGAACCGGCCGCTCTTGTTGCGGGCGGCGTGCTCGATCACGAAATGCGCGTCGAGGAACATCGCCTGGCAACGCGTGAGGACGCTGGCATCACGGTTGATGTGGTCCCAGCGGGCCTGCACCATGCCGACCTTCGGATCGGTGAAGTGGTGGACGACGTTCCGCAGGATGTCCGTCGGCGGCATGAAGTCGGCGTCGAAGATGGCGATGAAATCGCCCTTGGCTCGCGGCGTTGCCTCGGCGAGCGCGCCGGCCTTGTAGCCCTCGCGGTTCGTGCGGTGGATGTACTCGATCGGGTAGCCCTTGGCCTGCCACTTCTCGACGGCGGCGCGGGCGATCTCGGCGCTGTTGTCGGTGCTGTCGTCGAGCACCTGGATGTCGAGCTTCTCAAGCGGGTAGTCGATCGCGCACGTCGCGTCGATGATCCGCTCGGCGACGCTCGCCTCGTTGAACATCGGCAGCTGCACGGTGACGCGCGGCAGGTCGGTCCACTGTTCCTTCGGCACGTGCACGCTGCGGCGGTGCTTGACGTAGAGGTACACCAATACGTAGCGGTGTACGCCGTAAAGCGCCACAACAACGAGGGTGAGCGCGTAAACGCCGAGAAGGAGCCACTGGAATAGGTTGACTTCAGACATGGATATGTGCAGCGAATTGTAAAGACGCCCCCGGGTGCGTCAATAAAGAGCAGTGTCGGCTGGGGCCGCTCGGCATTGTGGGGGAAACGACGGGTGCGAATCAAGTCTGCCCGTCGGTGGCGACGGAGCGGAAGCAACGCCGACTCGGCTCGGAGGCGAATGCGAAAGAGCCGCGTGGAGGGAAATCCGCGCGGCCCTGTGGTTCAGCTTAGTGCAGACGAGGCCATGAGTTAGGCCTTCGCTTCTGTCTTCTCGCCGGCGGCCTTGAGGACCTTCTTGGCGTACTCGGCGCGGCGGAGGCCGCGCTTGCGACGCAGGCCGGCCGACTTGCGGACGGTGCCCTTCGGCGCGATCGTCTCGCTGACGAATTCGAGCACAACGATCATCCCGCCGTCGCCGACGCGGTGCTTCGCGGTCTTAATGATCCGCGTGTACCCGCCGTTGCGGCTGGCGAACTTCGGGCCGACCTCGTCGAACAGCTTCTGGATGACGGTCTTGTACGAGCCGGACTCATTCTTGATGAAGTCCTGGTTCTCGTCAGTGACCTTGCGGTTGTTGAGGAGGCTGATCGCCTTGCGACGGGCGTTCAGCTTCAGGACCTTGCCCTTATCGTCGTTCGGGGCGTTGACGGCGCGGCGGGCGGTCGTGACGAGCTTCTCGACGAAGCCCTGCACTTCCTTGGCCTTCGGAAGGGTGGTCTTCACCCGGCCGTGCTCGATCAGGCTCTGCGCCAGGTTGCGACGCAGCGCGATGCGGTGCTCAGTATCGCGGCTGAGCTGACGGCCTCTCATTCGGTGACGCATGACAAACCTCTGTCTTCTGTCGTCGGGCGGGCTTCAGCCCACCGAGCTAGACTTTTCGTTCACAATGGTGGGCTGAAGCCCACCCTACAGGACGCTCACTCATTGCCGGCTTCGGCTTCTTCGGCATCGCCTTCGTCGATGCCTTCGCCGTCGCTCATGGTGTACGACTCGACCGGGGCGGGCTCGCGGCCGATGCCGGCGAGTTCGTCCGGGGTCATGCCCAGGTGCAGGCCGAGGTCCTGCAGGCGACGCTTCACTTCGCGAAGGCTGGTCTTGCCGAAGCTGCGGACCTTGAGGAGGTCGCCGTCGGTCTTGAGGACCAGGTCGCGGACGGACTGGATGCGGGCCGACTCCAGGCAGTTGTTGGCGCGAACGGACAGATCCAGCTCCTGGATCGTCATGTTCAGCTTCTGCTCGATGTCGGGATCGATCGTCGGCTTGACGGCCGTCTTGAGCGAGCCGATCGCCTCGTCGCTGGCCAACTCGGTGCCCAGCTCGAAGTACTGGACGAACGGGTTGAGGTGCTTGCGGAGGATCTTGGCGGCCTCGACCATCGCCATTTCGGGATTGATCGTGCCGTTGGTCCAGACTTCAAGCACGAGACGGTCGTAGTCGGTCTTCTGGCCGACGCGGGCGTCTTCGGTGCTGTAGCGGACGCGCGTGACGGGGCTAAAAATGCTGTCGATGGCGATGCTGCCGAGTTCGACGTCGTCGCCCTTGGGCTGGTTTTCCGAGGCAGTGCGGTAGCCGCGACCCTTGGCGACGGTGAAGACGATCTCGAACTCGACGTCTTCGGTGAGCGTCGCGATCACGAGGTCTTTGTTGACGACGGTGATGGAGGGGTGAGCCTCGATCATGCCCGCGGTGACCTGGCCCGCCTTGTTGGTGCGGACGGTCATCTGGCGGGGCTCGTCGTCGTCAAGCTTCACGACGAGAGTCTTGATGTTCAGGATGATGTCAGTGACATCCTCCATGACGCCGTTCAGGCTGGAGAACTCGTGGGTCGCGCCCTTGATGCGGACGTTGGTGACGGCCGCGCCTTCGAGTGACGAAAGCAGGATGCGACGGAGGGAGTTGCCGACGGTGGTGCCGAAGCCGCGTTCGAACGGCTCGGCGGTGAATCGGCCGAAGGTATCGGTTGAAACGCGCTCGTCGCGGACGACGCGCGACGGCAGCTCTAGGCCGCGCCACTTGACTCGCATGGTTCTGATCTCCTTGCCCGCAGTCCGAATTGCCGGGAGTTCCCGTCCTCAACATTGAGGACCATCTGTACCCCAGCCTCGCCGGAGCGGGCTTCTGTTTGTGCTTGGTCAGTTGTCACTGGTCCTTTGTCCCTTGTCAGTCGACACCCGCGCTATGGCGGCGAGTGACCAAGGACAAATGACCAAGGACAAGTGACGGATTAAACGCGCCGCTTCTTCGGCGGGCGGCAGCCGTTGTGGGGGAGGGGGGTGACGTCCTCGATGCCGGTGATCTTCAGGCCTGCGTGCTGCAGGTTGATGATCGCCTGCTCGCGGCCGGCGCCGGGGCCCTTCACCTTGACTTCGACTTCGATCAGGCCGGAACGCTTCGCCTCGACGGCGGCCTTTTCAGCGGCGCGGCCGGCGGCGAACGGGGTGCTCTTGCGGGCGCCCTTGAAGCCCATCGTGCCCGCCGACGCCCACGAGAGCGTTGCGCCCTCGGTGTCGGTGATCGTCACGATCGTGTTGTTGAACGTCGAGCTGATGTGCACGACGCCGCGGGTAACGCCCTTGCGGATCTTCTTCTTCTGGCCGGCCTTCGCGCCGACTGCGCCCTTGCCAGCGGGTGCTGCTGTCTCTGCCATTGGTCTTCCTTGTGGATCATCCGACCCGTGTAATGCAGGTCGTACCCTGGGGTCAGTTGATAGCGAGGACGTTGATAGTTGATAGCGAATGCGGAACGCCCGCGCTGGCTATCAACTATCCCTGCTATCAACTATGAACTTACTTACCCAACTCCTTCACGCCCTTCTTGCCGGCAACGGTCTTGCGCGGGCCCTTGCGGGTGCGGGCGTTGCTACGGGTGCGCTGGCCGCGAACCGGGAGGCTGCGGCGGTGACGGCTGCCGCGGAAGCTGCCCGTCTCCTTGAGGCGCTGGATGTCCTGCTGGACCTTACGGCGCAGGGCACCTTCGACGAGGATGCCGCGGTCGATGATCGCGACGATGTTGGCGATCTCCTCTTCCGTGAGGTCCTTGGCACGCTTCTCGGGGTCGACGTTGGCTTCCTTCAGGATCTGAAGGGCGTTCGTCGGGCCGATACCGCTGATGTAGCGGAGGCTGATCTTGGCCTTCTTGGCCGGCGGGATGTCGATACCGCTGATACGGGGCATGTGTTCCTCGGGTAGTTGATAGCGGGGAAGTTGATAGTTGATAGCTGGAAGCGTCGGTCGTTGAAGGCGTTGTCGCCATCAACTATCCACTATTCCGCGATCAACTCGCTTCCTCAACCCTGCTTCTGCTTGTGCTTCGGGTTGGTCTTGCAGATCACCCGCACCGTGCCGTGACGGCGGACGATCTTGCAGTTTTCACAGATTCGGCGGACGCTGGCGCGTACTTTCATGTCTGCTTACCTTGTTTAACCCCAAACCGGGGGAATCGATTCTTATAGCAGAGAATTATCGATCCTTCAAGAACCCCGCCTTTCCCTTCTGCACGAGTTCCGCGCAGGTTCCCCATCGATTCAATTGGCCGGTCGTTCGATCGTAGCCGAACGCGACCCGATCGGGCTGGACTTCGGCGAAATAGCGGATGACGGCACCCGTCGTCGCCGGGGTCAGGTCGTGTGCGCGGATGATCTGGTTGTCTTCAAGTGTCGCAGCACGCCAGTTGAACACCGGTTCGTCGTCCGCTGACATATCTCGATCCGGAACGGGCACGAATACGATCGCCCGGCCCGTCGGAAGCGTCGCTTCGAGTTGCGCGAGTCGCTCCGAGACCGGCGACTTGGGATACAACTCCACCGACGATCGATCGAACGCCGGCAGCGACATCGCTGACCACACGATCGCCATCGCGGCGACCGGCCGGGCTGCATTCGGGCCGAATTGGTATCGAAAGGCGATGAATCCCGTGCCGGCGATCACGGCCGACACCGGAACAGCCGCCGCCATGTAGTGTACGCGAAGCGCGGGGTAGCCGACGTACAGCGCGAACCACAGCGGCAACCCGATCGCCACCGGCAGGACGGTTCGCCGAAGAGATGGCGCCAGCAGCATACAGGCGATGCCGAGCGGAGCCACGACGAGCACCGTAGGGTCCGAAACAAGCCGTCGCGCGTGGAACTTCGACTCGCCGATCAGGTCTGCGACGCGATCGCTTCGCCTTGCGAACGATGTCGAGGTCCACTCCGCATAGCTCGTGTGCTTCTGCGGGACGACGCTTTCGGGTTCGCCCCACGTGGCGTCGCGCAGCAGCGTCCAGTCAGCGCCCTTCATGTCTCGCCGGGCGTACAACTCGAAGGGCGTGAGCGTCGCTGAGCCCGTCACGCCGACGTTGATGATCAACTGCAATCCAATGAACGGCACGGCCGGACCGACGAGCGCGGCGAGCGACGTCAATCTGGAGTGCGGATTGCGTTCGTCAGCGTGGTGACGCGTGAGCAATTTCCAGAGCGCGACGCCCCAGATCGGCCCGAGCAGGGCGATCGCGTCGATCGGTCGCGTGACGAGGAGCCATCCGCTCGCAAGGCCCAGCACCGCAAGCCAGCGGCGCATCGGGCGGCGCATCGCCGCGAAGAACGCGACGTATGCGAGGGCGGCCAGCGCCATGGTGGGTGGCTGAGAGATCGCGACGACCGATACGAATCGTGTGGGCGAAGCGCATACCACGCCGACAGCGACGAGGATCGCCACCGAAGTGGAATTCGCGATCTGTCGGGCCGCGATAAATGCGAGCGAGGCGGCCGTCGCGCAGAGCGTCAGCGATGTCATTGCCGCTGGGATGCAGAGCAGCAGGCCCGGCAGCAGGGCGAGTGCCGTCCCCGGGAAATACTGCGACGCGTACTTCGGCGCGACGAGGATGTAGAAGGTGTCGAACGCATCGCGAATCTCGGCGGGCAACGCCGGCAGCCAGAGTCTGCCCGAGGCGAACGTCTGCGTCTGGAAGAGATACGAATACTCGTCGTGCCAGCCCGGCGCAAAACGGCGGCCGTCGTAGATCGCCTCGGCGTAGAGCGCCGCCCACGCGATCGCGAACACGCAGAGCGGGATGAGCCATCGCGGGGCGCGGCCGACCAGCGTGGCGACACGCTCGATCGTCGCCCGAGACGCGCGAAAGCAGGCCGGCAGTCCACACGCCGCAGCCGCGATCCAGAACCGAACGGGGCGAGCAGGGTGGTTGACCACGACAAACCACAACAGGGTCCCGAGCACGATCGCGCCTGCAGCGATCAGGTGCGGTAGCGGTTTGCTTGTCTGAGCAACGGGCTCGGGCATCGTCGGCGCGACTATACCGACAACCGACGCCACGCCGATTTTCGGGCTGGATTTTCGGCCGCATGCGTGACCACACTGCGAGATCTGAACGATGCGCTTGGATCGCGAGGAAAATGGTTGGCGAACGACTCAAGCGGTGCTCGATTTTGTCGAAATGATGCTGGGGAATCGAGCGCAATTGGACGTTTCTGAACGTTCGGCCGTTTTCAGCGGATGGTTGTGGTCGATGCAGGCCACCGTCAGAGGCGCACGAGGAGCCCCGAGCCGGATTGCCGCCGCAGCCCCTTGCAACCGCTGCCATGAGGGCCTATCTTACCCGGCTCGATTTTTCGTAGCCGTACCACGGGCTTGAACAGTGGGAGCTTTCCGGACGCGGCTATCCCCAAGCGTCCGCTGGAGCGAATTGTATGGCGACCGCAGAGGTCATTCCCGCCGAATTGCGCATCCGCAGCAAGCGGTACCGCGAATCCTTCAAAAAGCAGGTCCCCACACCCGTGCCCGTCGCGGCCGGCGTGGAGATCCTCAAGGCATACAAGCCCACGAAGTTCGACCAGACGGTCGAACTCATCTTCTGGCTTGGCATCGACGACAAGCAGGCCGACCAGAAGGTCCGCAACTCGGTGAGCCTGCCACACGGCATCGGCAAGTCGAAGCGTGTGGTGGCCTTCGTGAGCGAGAACCTCGTCGGCACCGCCACCGAGGCCGGCGCGATCAAGGCGGGCGGCCAGTCGCTCGTCGAAGAGGTCGAGAAGACGAACTTCACCGACTTCGACGTCGCGATCGCCACGCCGGACATGATGCGCTTCGTCGGCAAGCTCGGTAAGGTGCTGGGTCCGAAGGGCCTGATGCCGTCGCCGAAGGCGGGCACGGTCACGACCGACGTGGCCGGCGCGGTGCGCGAGTTCGCCGCGGGCAAGATGGAGATCAAGAACGACGCCGGCGGCAACCTGCACACGGTGGTCGGGAAGCTCTCGTTCGAGAGCAAGAAGCTGGTCGAGAACGTCGAGGCGATGATCGCCCACGTTCGTCGCCTGAAGCCGCAGACCAGCAAGGGCGTCTACATCAAGAAGGTCACGCTGAAGGCGTCGATGACGCCGGGCGTGTTGCTCAACGTTCAGTAGTCATTGGTCCCTGGTCCCTTGTCCTTGGCAAGGGACCATCCGCCAGTTGACATCGAAGGACCAAGGACAAAGGACAAAGGACTCCTCCCGTGAGCAAGAAAATCAAGAGCCTCATCGAGCGCGAGCTCGGTTCCACCCTGAAGGATGTCGAAGGCCTGGCCGTTCTGAATCCGGTCGGCCTCAACGGCATCAAGTCAAACGAGCTGCGTCGCAAGCTGCACGAGAAGGGCATGAAGATGCTCGTCGTGCGCAACAGCCTCGCCCGACGCGCGAGCGCCGGCAGCAAGGCCAAGGGCTTCGAGTCGCTCCTGAGCGGCCCGAGCGCGGTCGTCTACGGCAATGCGTCCGTCGGCGTCGGCGCGATCGCCCGGCTGCTCGTCGACCTCAAGAAGGAAAACGACAAGATCGAACTCCGCGGCGTCTTCTTCGACGGCGAAGCCTATCAGGGCGAAGCCGGCGTGAAGACCGTCAGCACCTTCCCCACCCGCGAAGAGGCGATCGGCGACATCCTGGCCGCCCTCATGGGTCCGGCCAGCAGCGTCGTCGGCGCCCTCAACCAGGGCGGCATGCTCGCCTCTCTGGTCGAAGCGGTGGAGAAGAAGGAAGGAAATCGGGCTGAGTAGTTGATAGCGAAGAAGTTGATAGTTGATCGCAAAGGCGACCCGCCTGTTTGGCCATCAACTATCAACTATTCCTGCTATCAACTGTTCCCCCGCCTGACAGCCCCGGCCGTCCCGTAAGGGTTAAATCGTTCCGATGTGGAACGTTCGTCTGAGGCGAGGCAACCCAGTGAGCTCGGCACTGCACACCGCACACTGCCCGCTGCCCACTGTGAATCGACACGACTGATCCACGACACGGATCGGAGACTGAATCATGGCAGAAGCAACGATTGAAACCCTCGGCGATCAGCTGGCCGGCCTGAGCATCAAGCAGGCCGTCGAGCTCAAGAACTACCTGAAGGAAAAGTACGGCATCGAGCCCGCTGCTGGCGGCGCGGTTGTCGTGGCGGGTGGCGGCGGCGGCGCGGCTGCGGCTGCTCCGGCGGAAGCCCAGACGAACTTCGACGTCGTCCTCAAGTCGGCCCCGGCCGACAAGAAGATCGCCGTCATTAAGGAAGTCCGCGCGGCGACCGGCCTCGGTCTGAAGGAAGCCAAGGATCTCGTCGATGGCGCTCCGAAGACCCTGAAGGAAGCCCTCCCGAAGGAAGAAGCCGAGAAGCTCAAGAAGGCCCTCGAAGCCGCCGGCGCGACCGTCGAGCTCAAGTAAGCCTTTTCTGTTCATTCGGAACAACGAAACCGTCGGTGATCGAAAGGTCACCGACGGTTTTGCGCGTTCACGAATGCCCAATGTCCAAGCCCGAATGCCCAAAGATGGGATGAAAGTGCCCTTGGTCTCTCTGGGCATTAGGATTTGGGCCTTGGGCATTCGGCACTGCGATTTTCCCCTTGACAGAACTTGCAAAGACGCTCCTCGTGCCTATCATCCGCCGAGGTTGACGGCGACGACGGCCTATTCTTCATAAACTCCAAACCCGCCCCGCGGCATTGCTAAACAAGGCGCTGCCGTCGGGCGGTTGTGTCTTTGCGCCGGAGCGACCCTCCGGCGTCAGGGACGCGGTGTCAAATCGTCGTCGCCACTGGTTGAAAAGAGAAAGGACGGGTGCGCGCGAGCTGTAAACGGTGTCACGGATCGATTCGGACAGCACCGCGACGCGAGGGAGGATCCCGTCCTCGCGAGTGGATCGACCAACCGGTCGGCCCGCTCGCAACGAACGGGGTTCCAAACGAGTGAAGCAGGGGCGAACCGAAGCAAGCCTGATATCGGCAGTTCTCGCAAGCCCTCCGCAGTGCGTTTCGCGGTGATCCGGTCTCGCGGGCGTGTCCAGCACTCATCGCGGACGCCCACCGGCCCCGAAGCGCGGTCCATCAGACGGAAGTAGCCGACATGTCACGAGTCATCGTCAACGAAGTCCGAGACTTCTCCAAGAAGGGCGACGGCCTGGCCGTCCCGAACCTCATCAAGGTTCAGCTCGACGCCTACGTCAAGTTCTTGCAGAAGGACATCGACCCCGAGAAGCGCAAGCCCGAGGGTCTCGAAGCGCTCCTGCGCGAGGTCTTCCCGATCGAGAGCTACGACGGGAACCTCAAGCTCGACTACGTCAGCTACACGCTGTCCGAGCCCCGCTACACCACCGACGAGTGTCGCGCCCTCCGCCTCACCTACGGCATGCCGTTCCGCATCACGGTCCGCATGACCAACAAGGCCGCCACCGGCGACAAGGCCGGTCAGGCGATCGAGGACGCCATCTACCTTGGCGAAGTCCCGATCATGATCGGCGGCGGCGAGTTCATCATCAACGGTGCAGAGCGCGTCATCGTCAACCAGCTGCACCGCTCGCCTGGCATCGACTTCCTCCGCGAAAGCGTCGAGGGCGACCGCCCGCTGCACGGCTTCCGCGTCATCCCCGAGCGCGGCTCGTGGATCGAGTGCTCCGTCACCAAGAAGGACAGCCTCGCCGTCCGCATCGACCAGTCGTCGAAGATCCCGGCGACCACGTTCATCCGCGCCCTCGACCAGAAGTACAGCACGACTGAGTCGATCATCCGCGAGTTCTACGCCGTCGAGAACGTCAAGACGACGCAGCTCCAGGTGACGCACTACGTCGTCGCCCCGGTCATCGACGCCGAGACGGGCGAAGAGATCGTCAAGGCTGGCGCGCAGATCGGTGAAGCCCTCGGCAAGATCCAGGCGTCCGACCTCAAGACGCTCGCCGTCGTGACGAAGGTCAGCGATCCGCTCGTGCTGAACACGCTCGCCGAAGATCAGGCCGGCAGCCACGAAGAAGCGCTCATGCGGATCTACGCCCGCCTGCGCCCGGGCAACCCGCCGCAACTCGACAAGGCGAAGACGCTCTTCAACGAGAAGTTCTACGACGAGAACCGCTACCGCCTCGGCCGCGTCGGTCGCTTCCGCATCAACCGCAAGTTCGACCAGAACGTGCCCGAAACCGTCATGACGCTGCGCTCGGAAGACTTCATCAACTCGATGAAGTACATGTTCCAGCTCCGCTCCGGCGAAGGCTACATCGACGACATCGACCACCTCGGCAACCGTCGTCTCCGCACGATCGACGAACTCGCCGCGGAAGAGCTCCGCAAGGGCTTCCTCAAGCTCAAGCGCACCGTGCAGGAGCGCATGAGCCTGAAGGACCCGAACGAGGTGAGCAAGGTCGCCGAGCTCGTCAACTCCAAGAGCATCAGCAGCGCGATCGACTTCTTCTTCGGTCGCGGCGAACTCTCGCAGGTCGTCGACCAGACGAACCCGCTCAGCCAGCTCACGCACGAACGCCGTCTCTCGGCCCTCGGCCCGGGCGGCCTGAACCGCAAGCGCGCGGGCTTCGACGTCCGCGACGTGCACATCTCGCACTACGGCCGCATCTGCCCGATCGAAACGCCTGAAGGCACGAACATCGGCCTCATCGCATCGCTGTCCATCTACGCCGACATCGACGAGTACGGCTTCCTCATCACGCCGTACCGCGTCGTGAAGGGCGAAAAGGTCAGCGGCGACGTGAAGTACCTTCGCGCCGACGAAGAAATGAAGGGCATCCTCGCCCCGCCCGACGTGATGAGCGAGGAAGGCCAGATCGAGAAGGGCGTCCAGCTCGCCCGCGTGCAGGGCGACCTCGCCAGCGTCGCGTCGAAGGAGATCGCGTACGTCGACATCAGCCCGAAGCAGACCGTTTCGGTGTCGGCCGCGCTTATCCCGTTCCTCGAGCACGACGACGCGAACCGCGCGCTGATGGGTTCGAACATGCAGCGCCAGGGCGTGCCGCTCCTCCGCACCGATCCGCCGATCGTCGCGACCGGCATGGAGAAGCCCGTCGCCGCCAACAGCGGCATGGTCGTCCGCGCCGAGCGCTCGGGCGTCGTCACCTACTGTGACAGCCAGCGCATCCTGATCGACAACGCCGACGAGTACGTCCTCCGCAAGTTCGTCGGCCTGAACGAGCGCACCTGCCAGAACCAGAAGCCCATCGTCAAGAAGGGCCAGCGCGTCAAGAAGGGCCAGATCATCGCCGACGGCGCCGCGACGCATCAGGGCGAGCTCGCCCTCGGTCGTAACGTGCTTGTCGCGTTCATGACCTACGACGGCTACAACTTCGAAGACGCCATCGTGATCAGCGAGCGGCTCGTGAAGGAAGACGTCTTCACGTCGATCCACATCGACAGCTACGACGTCGAGATCCGCGAGACCAAGCTCGGCCGCGAAGAGTTCACCCGCGACATCCCGAACGTCAGCGAGAAGGCGCTCGCCAACCTCGACGAGCACGGCGTCGTCCAGATCGGCACGCGCGTCGGGCCTGGCGACATCCTCGTCGGCAAGATCAGCCCGAAGAGCAAGAGCGAACTGACGCCGGAAGAAAAGCTCCTCCACGCCATCTTCGGCCGCGCCGGCGAAGACGTGAAGAACGACTCCCTCGAACTGCCTGCCGGTGAGGAAGGCGTCGTCATCGGTGCCCAGCGCTTCAGCCGGCGCATGCACCAGAACGAGGATCAGAAGAAGGCGCTCAAGAAGGAAATCGACAAGTACGAGAAGGACCAGGACGCCAAGGCGATCGAGATCTTCAAGGACATGATCGCCGAGATCAACGAGGTCACGGGCAGCCAGATGGTTGACCCGCACACCAAGCAGAAGGTCGGCCTCTCGGATAACCCCGACGTCATCCTCGAACAGATCGAGACGTTCAGCACCGACTGGATCAAGGGCTCGAAGGAGTCCAAGGAACAGGCGCTGAACACCTACAGCCGCTTCTGGCCGCGCGTGAAGGCGGTCGAGAAAGAGAAGAAGCGCAAGGTCGAGCACATGAAGCGCGGCGACGAGTTGCCGAGCGGCGTGCTCGAAATGGTGAAGGTCTACATCGCCACGAAGCGTCAGCTCAGCGTCGGCGACAAGATGGCCGGCCGGCACGGCAACAAGGGCGTCATCGCCCGCATCGTGCCTGAAGAAGACATGCCGTTCCTCGAGGACGGCACGCCGGTCGACATCCTGCTCAACCCGCTCGGCGTGCCGAGCCGCATGAACGTCGGACAGATCCTCGAGACGCACCTCGGCTGGGCCGCGGCCGTCCTCGGGTTCCAGGCGGTCACGCCGGTGTTCGACGGCGCGAGCGAAAAGGAAATCTTCAAGGCCGTCGAAGAGGCCAACGAAACCGTCCGCCAGCGCCGCAAGGAGCGCGACAAGAGCGGCAAGACGATCGCCCCGCGCGAGCTGGACGTCGAGATGCCGTACGGCGGAAAGATCCAGCTCCACGACGGCCGCACCGGCGAGCCGTTCGAGCAGCGGACCTCGGTCGGCTACATCTACATGATGAAGCTGCACCACCTGGTCGACGACAAGATCCACGCCCGCGCGACGGGCCCGTACTCGCTCATCACGCAGCAGCCCCTCGGCGGCAAGGCCCGCACCGGCGGCCAGCGGTTCGGCGAGATGGAGGTCTGGGGCCTGGAAGCCTACGGCGCGGCCTACGTGCTGCAGGAACTCCTCACCGTCAAGTCCGACGACGTCGAAGGTCGTACCAAGATCTACGAGTCGATGGTCAAGGGCACCAACACGCTGGAAGCCGGCACGCCGGTCAGCTTCGACGTGCTCTGCAACGAAATCCGCGGCCTAGGCTTGAACATCCAGCTCGAGAAGAAGAAGGGCTCGGCGGCGGTGGTGGATGAGGATCTGATGTGACCGTGCTGATCTGGATCGCTTTCTATCTGGTGGTTGTCATCGTTCCTCTGCTGCTTATCGCAGCGATACTGATGACCGGATGGACGGTGGTTGCCAGTGGTGCAGTGAAGCGACTACTCAAGCGACGATGAATCGACGTGGCACGGGTTTCCAACCCGTGTCCCCTCGAAACGAACGAAAGAAAACACGGGTTGAAAACCCGTGCCACGCGAGAAACACAATGGCTGAAAACGTCTACGATCGCGTAAACGACTATGGCTCGGTGAAGATTCAGCTCGCCGCCCCGAACGACATCCGTTCGTGGTCCTTCGGCGAAGTGAAGAAGCCCGAGACCATCAACTACCGCACGTACCGCGCCGAACGCGACGGCCTGTTCTGCGAGCGCATCTTCGGCCCCGAGCGCGACTGGGAATGCTCGTGCGGCAAGTACAAGGGCACGAAGTACAAGGGCATCATCTGCGACCGCTGCGGCGTCAAGGTCACGCACTCGCGCGTCCGCCGAAAGCGCATGGGCCACATCAACCTGGCCGCGCCGATCGTGCACATCTGGTTCTTCAAGGCGCTCCCCAGCCGCCTCGGCGCGCTGCTGGACATGAAGACCAGCGACATCGAGAAGATCGTCTACTTCCAGGATTACGTCATCACGAATCCCGGCAAGACGCCGCTCAAGCGCAAGCAGATCCTCAACGAGGACGAGTACCGCGAGGCCTACGACAAGTACTCGGGCGACTTCGAAGCCGAGATGGGCGCCGAGGCCATTAAGAAGCTGCTCATGCAGCTCGACATGGCGCCGGAGATCATCAAGGTCCGCGAGGACATCGAGAAGACCGGCTCGAAGCAGAAGCTGAAGGACCTCACCAAGCGCCTGAAGATGCTCGAAGCCATCCGCGGCTCCGAGAACAAGGCCGAGTGGATGGTCATGGACGTGATTCCGGTCATCCCGCCGGACCTGCGTCCGCTCGTCATGCTGGAGAGCGGAAACTTCGCCACGTCGGACCTCAACGACCTGTATCGCCGCATCATCAACCGCAACAACCGTCTGAAGAAGCTGGTCGACCTCAACGCGCCGGAAGTCATCATTCGCAACGAAAAGCGAATGCTGCAGCAGGCCGTCGATGCGCTCTTCGACAACGGCCGCTGCCGCCGTCCGGTGCTCGGCTCGTCGAACCGCCCGCTCAAGTCGCTCACCGACATGATCAAGGGCAAGCAGGGCCGCTTCCGCGAAAACCTGCTCGGCAAGCGCGTCGACTACTCGGCCCGTTCGGTCATCGTCGTCGGCCCGGAACTGAAGCTCCACCAGTGCGGCCTTCCGAAGAAGATCGCGCTCGAGCTCTATCAGCCGTTCATCATCCGCAAGCTCAAGGAGCACGGCCTCGCCGACACGATCAAGTCGGCCAAGCGCATGCTCGAGCGTCGCGATCCGGAAGTCTGGGACATCCTCGAAGAGGTCATCTACCAGCACCCGGTCCTCCTGAATCGCGCGCCCACGCTGCACCGCATGGGCATCCAGGCGTTCGAGCCCGTGCTCGTCGAAGGCAACGCGATCAAGATCCACCCGCTCGTCTGCAAGGGCTTCAACGCCGACTTCGACGGCGACCAGATGGCCGTCCACCTGCCGCTCAGCATTGAGGCGCAGACGGAAGCGCACGTGCTGATGTTGTCCCCGCACAACATCTTCTCGCCCGCGAACGGCAGCCCGATCATCTCGCCTTCGCAGGACATCGTGCTCGGCAACTACTACATCACCGTCGAGCGCGAGAACGACAAGGGCGAGTTCATGCTCTTCAACTCGCGCTCCGAGGCGATGCTCGCCTACGACCAGAAGAAGATCGCGATGCACACGCGCATCTTCGTCCGCCTGGACGGCTTCGACCGCGTCGTCGAGAGCGACTCGGGCGCGCCCACGTCGATCAACGTGGTCTCGTGGAAGCACCTCGAAGAGCAGCGCAAGCGCCTCAAGGAAGGCTACGAGACCAAGCCGATGCCGGCCAACTACAAGGGCCGCACGATTCTCACCACGGTCGGTCGCGTCATCCTGAGCGACATCCTTCCGAAGGGGATGCCGTTCTACAACTACGCCCTCACCAGCGCCGGCCAGTCGCGCGTCATCGCCGACACCTACGCCGAGTGTGGTCGTCCGGCCACGATCGACCTGCTCGACAAGCTTAAGGCGCTCGGCTTCAAGCGCTGCACGCTGGCGGGCCTGTCGTTCGGCATCACCGACATCCGCACGCCGCTCACGAAGGAAACCATCATCGGCGAAGGCCAGAAGAAGGCCGACGCCATCGAGAAGCAGTACAAGATGGGCGCCATCACCGAGCTGGAACGCTACCAGCGTCTGCTCGAAGTGTGGGGCCACGCGCGTACGAAGGTCACCGAAGACCTCATGGCGCAGCTGAAGGAAGACTTCCGCGACAAGGACCTGAAGCCCGTCGAGAAGGGCACCGCCGGCTCGATGCGGTACCTCAACCCCATCAACATGATGGCGACGTCCAAGGCCCGCGGCTCGGTCGACCAGATGCGTCAGCTGGGCGGCATGCGCGGCCTGATGGCCAAGCCGTCGGGCGAGATCATCGAAACGCCCATCAAGGCGAACTTCCGCGAAGGCCTCAGCGTGCTCGAGTACTTCTCGTCCACGCACGGCGCGCGTAAGGGCCTCGCCGACACCGCGCTTAAGACCGCCGACTCCGGCTACCTCACGCGTAAGCTGTGCGACGTCGCGCAGAACGTCGTCGTGAACGGTCTGGACTGCGGCACGCTCAACGGCGTGACCAAGGCGACGATCTACAAGGGTGAGACGGTCGAAGTCGAACTCAAGGACATGATCATCGGCCGTATCGCCCGCGATACGATTCGCAACCCGATCACCGATGAGACGATCGTCAAGGAAAACCAGATCGTCACGATCGAGATCGCGGACAAGCTGAAGGAACTGAAGATCGAAAGCGTCCGCGTCCGCAGCCCGCTGACCTGTCAGAACGCGATGGGCGTGTGCGCCCGTTGCTACGGCGTCGACATGAGCACGAGCCGCCTCGTCGAGGAAGGCCTCGCCGCCGGCATCATCGCCGCTCAGTCGATCGGCGAGCCCGGCACGCAGCTCACGATGCGCACGTTCCACACCGGCGGCGTCGCCACCGGTCAGCTGCTGGAAAACGACATCAAGTCGAGCGGCGGCGGCACGGTCGAGCACCGCGGCATCAGCGCCGTGGAAACGACCGACGCCGAAGGCAACAAGAAGCTGGTCGCCCTGCGTCGTAACGGCGTGATCGCCATCGTCGATGCGAAGGGCCGCGAACTGGAGTCGTACAAGATTCCGTACGGTGCCACCGTGCTCGTCACCAATGGCGAGAAGGTCAAGGCGAAGCAGCAGCTCGCCATGTGGGACGCCCACATGGTGCCGATCCTGGCTGAAAAGGACGGAAAGATTCAGTTCGAGGACATCGAGCAGGGCGAAACCGTCAAGCTCGACGACGACCGCAGCAAGAGTGCCGAGGTCGGCGCCGAAGGGCCGAAGCTCGTCGTCATCGAGCACAAGGGCGACCGCAAGCCCCGCATCTCGATCGTCGACAAGGAAGGGAAGATCCAGGACTTCCACTACCTGCCCGCCAAGGCCCGCATCGAAGTCAAGGACGGCCAAGCCATCAAGGCTGGTCAGTTCATCGCCCGTCTTCCGAAGGAAGGCGGCGGCCAGACGCAGGACATCACTGGTGGTCTGCCGCGCGTCACCGAACTGTTCGAGGCCCGCAAGCCCAAGGACAGCGCGGTGCTCGCCGAGATCAGCGGCAAGGTCGAACTGCGCAGCGACAAGCGTCGCGGCAAGATGACCATCACCATCAAGAACGACACCGGCATGGAGAAGGACCACAACGTCCCGCAGGGCGTCACGCTGGCCGTCCACACCGGCGACGTCGTGGAAGCAGGCGATGCCCTCGTCCGCGGCCCGATCTATCCGCAGGACCTGCTGAAGGTGAAGGGCGAGGAATCGCTCTACGCCTACCTGCTGAACGAGATTCAGAACGTCTACCGTTCGCAGGGCGTGAAGATCAACGACAAGCACATCGAAGTGATCATCGCGCAGATGCTCCGCAAGGTGAAGGTCGACGATCCGGGCGACACCAAGCTCCTCCCGGGCGAGGTCATCGACCGCCATCGCTTCCAGAACATCAACAACGAAGCCCAGGCCGGCGTGAAGATCGTCGATGCCGGCGGGACCGAGTTCAAGGTCGACGACATCGTCGAGAAGTCGCTCTTCAAGCAGAAGAACGAAGAGGTCGAAGCCCAGGGCGGCCAGCCCGCCAAGGGCAAGCGTCCGAAGCCGGCCCGTGCGAAGACGCTTCTGCTCGGCATCACCAAGGCGTCGCTGCAGAGCGAAAGCTTCATCAGCGCCGCCAGCTTCCAGGAGACCACGAAGGTCCTCACCGAAGCCGCGATGGCCGGTCAGGTCGACACGCTCGTCGGCCTGAAGGAGAACGTCATCCTCGGCCACCTCATCCCGGCAGGCACCGCGTACGGCCCGCACCAGAACCTCAAGATCCGCCGCCCGCAGGGCGTCCCGGAACCGGAGTTCGAACCGCGCGAACGCCCGACGGGCCTCCCGGCCCCGACCCCGCGCTTCACCGTCCCCGAGCCTGCAACTCAAGCTCAAGGTGAGTGAGGCATCTCCACGCCGGTCCGCTGTGCGGCCGGATTCGAGAACCAACTGATCCCCACCCCGCGTCGACTCCCCTCGACGCGGGGTGTTTCGTTCCGCGACGACTTCGCGCCATGCCCACCCGCACGCTTCACTCGCTCGATGACACTGCGCACTTCGCGCGGGACCTCGCGCGCGAACTTCGCCCCGGCGACGTCGTTGCACTCGAAGGCGAGATGGGTGCCGGCAAGACCACGTTCGTCCGCGCCCTGGTCGCTGCACTCGGCGGAGATGAGCGCGCGGTGTCGAGCCCCACGTACGTGCTGCTGAACGTGTACGCCGTCGCCAACGCGATGAACGTCTTCCACCTCGACGCCTACCGCGTCGGCGGCGCGGACGACTTCGAAGCGATCGGCTTCGACGAGTTGCTGCAGCAGCAGGGCATCGTGATCGTCGAATGGCCGAGCCGAGTCGAGTCGCTCATTCCAGCGAATGCTCGACGCGTGCGGTTCGAGCGCGCGAGCGAGTCCGAGCGCGTCGTGACGTGGACGTGACGCCCGTTGGCGACGAGCGCTTCGATGACTCCGCTTGACGCCGCGCGCGAAGCGATGCGAAGATGACTCGCTCACCAACAGAGAGGACCTCGCCGTGCCATTGGTCAGTTGCGACAAATGCGGGAAGAAGTTGAACGCGAAGGACGAGTGGGTGGGCAAGAAGCTCAAGTGCCCGGCCTGCGGGAGCACGTTCCTCGTCGGCGGTGGCGGAGCGGCACCGGCGGCTCCGGCAGCGCGTGGTGGTGGCGGCGCGAAGCCGAATCTCGCGAGCCCCGCGGCCGAGGCGGCGGCCCGTGCGAAGAAGCGGCCGCAGGCACAGCGGCAAGTCGGCGGCATCAGCATCAACTACGGCCAGGTCGCGATCATCGCCGTCATCGCGCTGCTGATCCTCGGCTTCGTCCTCTTCTGGATGGGTCCGAAGCAGAACTGGAACAAGTGGGGCGAGATGGAATCCGCCGCGCGCGAGGACGTGACCGACGTCATCATCTACTGCCTTGAAAAGGAGGCCGGCGCTGACGAGGCGCCGGTGACCGAGATCGACGGCATCAAGGTGCAGGGCCGAGGTCGGCCGAGCTTCAGCGCTGACATCGGCTTCCGCTTCACGGGCTACATGTCGTGGAGCTTCCCGGAATGGGTGAAGTTCACCGGCAGCTGCACGGCGGGCCCCGTCGACGGCCGCTTCAACACTCGGACTCGCCAGGTCGAGGCGACCATCCGCACTGCGATGCACCTCAACCCCGTCACCGGCGAACTCACCGGCGACCCGACCCAGAAGAAGGACCTCACCGGAAGCGTCGACACCAGCGGCGGCGGGCGCAAGGTGACCGGTACGGTTGACGGGAAAGCCCTGCAGTAAGCCTGTACCGGGTTCCGGCACAGCGATCGATTTTGTGAGCGTTGCGCAATGGCTTCTGTAGACGCCGGTTGCAGATTCTACATCCGATAAAAGGCGCTTGTGTCGCCGCGCACAATCGGCATGATCTGCAATGCCGACAGGAGCCTCACAACCGCTACGAGGGAAGAATGCCCATGCACATGCCGCTGAACCGCGCCGTCGCCGCGCGCCGTCGTAAGTCGATCGTCGTCGCAGCCGCTTCGGTCGAGTCGCTCGATCGTCGGGCCATGCTCGATGGCTCAGTCCCACCGCTCGACGGCCCGCCGAACCTCGACGGTGGCGGCATCACGACCGGCTCCATCGCAGGCCGCGTCTTCGTCGACTTCAACGGCAACACGATCCGCGACGCTATCGACACTGACCGCACGGGCCTGACCGTGAAGCTCGACGCCGGCAATGACGGCACGATCGATGCGACGCTAACCTCGTCCGACGACGGCTCATTCAAGTTCGATCAACTCGCGCCGGGACAGTACCGCGTCACCGTCGATCTGCCCGCAGGCGAATCGCTCGGCTCCGATCTCCCCGCGATCGTCAACATCGCCGGTGAGGGCGACATCGCCACGCTCGCCTTCGGCATCGCGCCGCCGCCCACGCAACTCGTTGGCTTCGTCTACAACGACGCGAACGGCAATGGCGCGAAGGACGACGGCGAACTCGGCGTCTCCGATGCGACCGCGTTCATCGACGCGAACGGCAACGAGAAACTCGACGCAGACGAGCTTTCCTCCGCAACAAACGTCGGTGCACCCGGCTCCTACGCCTTCACGCTTCCGAGCGACGCGACGAGCTACACGATCCGCATCATCGCGCCCGTCGGCTTCGTGCAGACGACGCCGCTGCTCTCGCCCGTGCTCGTCACGCCCGGCACTGTCAACAACGCGCCCGACGTCGGCGTGAAACTCATCCCGAAGGGCGGCACGCTCACCGGCACGGTATTCAACGACATCAACGGCAATGGTACGCAGGATGCCGGCGAACTCGGCGTCGAGGGCGTCACCGTTTACACCGATCAGAACGAGACCAACGCGTTCGAGCCGAACGTCGAAGTGAGCACCGTCACCGACTCGAACGGCACGTATCACTTCGATTTTTCTGAAGACGACGAGTACCTGCTCAAGCTGATCCTCCCAGCGAATTGGACGCAGACGACGCCGAGCCCGGCGAATGTGATCGTCGCACTCGGCTGGGACGTGAGCGGCCCGTCGATCGGCGTCCGATTCGCGCCGCCTCCGCCGCCCGTCGTCACGATCGACGACGCGAGCATCGCCGAGGGCAACTCGGGCTTCACCGCGCTGGCGTTCAAGGTCACGCGCACGGGCGACCTCTCGTCGCCGAGCAGCCTGGCGTTCCGCCTGCTGTCGGGCGGCGCGGTGCCGACCAGCGATTATGTCGGCGATCCCGGCGGGTTCCTCATCCCGGGTTCGGTCAGCTTCGCGGCTGGTCAGTCGGAGGCGAACGTCGTCGTGCAGATTCGTGGCGACACGCAGGTCGAAACGAACGAAACGTTCTTCGTCGAATTGTCGAAGCCCGTGAACGCCACGATCGGCCGCGCGAAGGCGAAGGGCACGATCATCAACGACGACACCGTCGCCGCTGGCGGTAGCGTGACCGTCGTGACCGATCCGACCGATGCCACGAAGACCGCGCTGCGCGTCGAGGGCACCGTCGGCGCAGACGTGATCGCCGTCAACTACGGCGGCGCGCAGGGCAAGGCGAGCGTCGTCATCAACGGCGTTACGAAGGGAACGTTCAACTTCACCGGCATCATCTGGGTGCTCGGTAACGCCGGGGCGGACAAGATCACCATTGCGCCGGCACACACGCGATCGAGCGTGGTGTACGCAGGCGATGGCGCCGACACCGTGATCGGCGGCGCGGGGAACGACATCTATGTGCTCGGCGAGGGCAGCGACCAGCTCCAAGCCGGCGGCGGCCGCGACATCGGCATCGGCCAGAACGGCGGCGACAAGCTCGACGGCCAATCCGGTGATGACCTTCTTCTCGGCGGCACGAGCACGATCGACGAGTCGATGCCCAGCCTGTGGGCGATCATGAAGGAGTGGTCTCGTGCCGATCGCACGTACGCCGAACGCATCGCCGCCATCCAGACCGGCACTGGCGGGGCGAACGGGTCGGTGAAGTTGAACAACAGGAACGCCATCAGTGGCGCGACGCCGCCCGACACACTCATCGGCGGCTCTGGCCAAGACTTCTTCTTCGCCAACCTCCGCGCGAGCCCGTCGGCCCGCGACGTCATTACCGACAAGGCGTCGAACGAGACGGTCGTCTTGCTGTAATCGGTTACGACAGATTGGCTCTCGGGCATCTCTATCGCGGACAAGAGCTTGAAGTCTTGCGTACGCGCCGCGGTTGCCGCGCGCCCATGACGGGAATGTGACGAATTTATCGGTCACGCCATTCGCGCGGTTTGTACCGAATTTCGCGGTCGCAACGCTTGACGGGGACGAAACGCACGGTGGAATGGCGGGGCGATCGGTGACGTCTCTTCAAGACACGGAGAGTCGGCCGCGAGGAGCGGCCAAGTCGTCACCAATCCTTGAGTTCCCGCGAGTGCCCCTGCAGGCGTGGATCGCGGTCAACGTCGACCCTTTCTGGAGAATCGAACCAATGCGCACGAGCACCCGTCGTCCGATCGAAGGCCTTGAAGACCGCAAGCTGCTGTCCGGCGAAAAAATCCTGTTCATCCGCGGAGCCGACCGCTCCGGCGCGGGCATCACGCCAGGATCGAACGATACCCAGCGAACCGAGCAGCTCTCCGACATCAACAACAACAACGAATCGACTGGCAACCACGGCTGGGGTCAGCTCCGCAGCCTGCTTCAGAGCGTTGGCTACGTCGTCAGCCAGGTGACTGAATCGCTGGAGAACGGCGCGCCCGGCTCGGGCCAGACGCAGGGCAAGGCGGTCGACCTGACGTCGATCAATCTCGCGCAATATCAGCTCGTCGTGTTCGGCTCGAACAACGCCCAGGACTACTCGAAGGCGTCGATCGATGCCCTCGACGCGTACGTCCGCGCGGGCGGGTCGGCCCTGTTCGTCTCTGACGGCAACTGGGGCTCCAGCTGGAGCGACGCCGCCAGCAGCGATCAGCTGTTCCTGAATCGCTACGGCTGGACGATGAATCAGGACCAGAACGCAGGCATCAAGACGGTCAGCGGCGCGAACCTTCTGTCGAACGCCGGCGGTATCCTGAGCAACGTCACCAGCTTTACTGGCGAAGGCGTCAGCCCGATCACTGTCGGCGCGCCGGCGAAGAGGCAGACGAACACGATCGTCGCGGGCGTGACCGGCCTGGGCGACGTCCGTCAGAACAACGGCAACCCCGGCATCGGCCGCGCTCCAACCGGATCGGACGCTTCGCTGGTCACCGCCACCGTCGCCAGCGGACGCGTGGCGGCGATCTTCGATCGCAACGGCTGGTTCAACGGCAACGGCAACGGCACCGACCTCGGCAAGGCCAACAACCAGACGCTGGCGCTGAACCTGTTCAGCTATCTGGCCAAGGGCAGCGTCACGCCGGAGGCTGAGCCGAACCTCATCACCGTCACGCAGCCCGAGCCGCCGCCGTACCGTTCGGTCACGATCGGGTTCAACGTGAACCTTGGCGCGTCGATCACGAAGGACGACCTGGTGGTGCAGCGCCGCAAGGACCGCCGTCCGGTCGCGGGCAGCCAGTGGAAGTTCAGCACGGCGCTGGATGGCCAGAACCGCACGACGGTCACCGTCCGCGTCGTCGCGACCAACCTCAGCGGCAAGTACCGCCTGAACGTGAACAAGAACAGCGTCACCGGCCCGAGCGGCCTGACGAACAGCGTCGACCTCGCGGTTCGCTTCTTCCTGTCGCCGGTCGTCGGCGGCTCGAGCGTCGGCGGCCAGGCGGTCGGCGGCTCGCTCGTCGGCGCGGCCCCGACCACGTTCTCCGGCAAGATCGCCGGCGGCGTGTCGAGCGACCTCTTCGGCTCCGAAGAAGTCCGCCTCGATCGCATGGGCAAGCCCATGCTCGTCTGAGCCGACCGTCCAAGTTCGATTAACGAAGCCGGCCGCGACGGATTCCCGTCGCGGCCGATTTTCGTTTCGCCAGGTGCCGCCGAATCAAAGCGGGTGTACGGCAAGGGCAGATCGGCTCACCCCGTCCACTTCACGTCGTCTACGCCTGCTCGCAGGTTGGCGAGCCGCGCGTGCGCGAAGAGCCAGTCGCTCAGCCGGTTCAGGTACTCCAACATCAACGGCTGAAGCTTTCGTTCGCGCGAAAAATTCACGATGAGCCGCTCGGCCCGCCTGCACACCGTGCGCGCCACATGCATGCGCGACGCCGGCTCGGTGCCGCCGGGCACGATGAAGTTCTTCAGGCGCGGCAACTCTTCCTCGGCGCGGTCGATCTCGCGTTCCAGCCGTGCGATGATCGACTTCGTGATGCTCGGCAGCCTCCACTCTGCAGGGTCTTGTCCGTCGGCAAGCGCGAGGTGCGAGCCGACGATGAAGAGTTCGTTCTGCACGGGCTCGAGCAGCGCGCCGAGCCACGGATCGCACCCCGATCGTACGAGGCCGATCACGGCGTTCAGTTCGTCAATTGTGCCGTAGCAGTCGATCTGCAGGTCGTCCTTCGCCGTGCGTCGTCCGCCGATCAAGCCGGTCGTGCCGTCGTCGCCGGTGCGGGTGTAGAGCTTCATGCGACGGAGGATAGGGCGGACGGCGTGGCGGGGCGAGTGCGCGGCCGCGTTCGCGCCGCGCTTCAGATGCAGCGAGCCACCTTGACGCTCCAGCAGCCCGCTTCCATACTCGCGGAATGTCCCGTCGCTCGTCGAACCTTCTCGTGGCTGTTTCGCTCGTCGTCTCTGCCGGACTCGTCGTCGGCTGCAATCCGCCCGCGCGTGAGAACAACGGCGACAACCCCGGCGTGATCCGCACGGCTGGCGGCGCGTCGAATTCCGCCGCGGCTGTATCGTCGTCGAAGGTGGTCGCATCGGTCGACGGCGCGATCGTCACCGAGGATCAGCTCAACAAGGCGATGCGCGACAGTTTCGGGCTCGACACGCTTCTCAAGCTCACGCAGCTTGAGATGGCGAATCAGATGGCGGCTCAGGCGAAGGAATCGGTCACGCCGGAGGACGTCGCCCGTGAACGGCAGATCACGCTGAAGCAGCAGTTCGCCGGTCAGGACGAGTCGGACTACGAGGCGCTCTTGGCGCAGTTCCTCTCGCAGCAGCGCGTCTCGATGGCGGAGTTTGACCTGGGGATCCGCACCAACGCGGCCCTCCGCGCCGCGGTCCGGCCGACGGTTCGCGCGAACATCACGGAAGCGGACGAGCGTCGCCTCTTCGGCATCAAGTACGGCGAGAAGGTCCGCGTCCGGCACATTGCACTGTCGAACATGCAGGAAGTCGCCGAGGCGAAGCGCAGGCTCGCCGCTGGCGTGCCCTTCGAGCAGGTCGCGCGCGAGATGAGCCGCAGCCCGCGCACGGCGCGGCTGGGCGGCGAATTGCCCCCGTTCAGCGCCACGAGCGAAATCGGCAAGGCGTTCGTCGACATGGCGTTCTCGCTCAAGGTCGGCGAGGTGTCCGACGCCGTCGCGCAGGACCAGGCGCTGCATCTGATCAAGTTGGAAGAACGCATCCCGCCGACGGCGGTGAAGTTCGAGGATTACCGCGACACGCTCCGCGCTGAACTCGAAGAGCTAGGCGGGACGGCGGAGCTGATCAAGCTTCGCAAGGAGATGGCGAAACGCGCCCTCGACGGTCTGCAGATCGCCGATCCCGAGCTGAAGAAGGAGTTCGATCGCCGCAAGGCCGAGGCTGAGGCTGAGCGGAACAAGGCGCTGCAGAAGGAAGACGTGCTCAAGCAGTTGCCCACGACCGCACCCGCTCGCGTGGCACCAGTGCCGGTCGCTCCGCCCACGCCCGCGCCGTCGGAGCCTGCTCCGGCCCAGCCGGCGACTCCAGCACCAGCACCCGCACCCGCACCGGCCGCTGCTGCTACCACGCAGGCGGCGAAGTGACGCGCGCTCGCGCACGGGCGTAACCCGCCCGTGCGACCGCCGGCCTGCACATTCGATCGAGCAGCGCTCCCTCGCGCCGGGCACGCACCGCCTATCGCGTGCGACGTCGCGCGATTGTCCTCGACCATTCTCGAACGCGTTGCCCAGCTTTGGTCGATGCAAACGAGGTAGACTTCGCATCTAATTCCGTTCGGGCGCCAGGACCAGCGACTTCGTCGCAGCGTGGCGAGTCTCAAGCCTGCGTCGAAGCGCAAGTGTTCGACTGACAACTGACAACAGACAACTGACAACTGACAACTGACAACTCCCTCCCCCATGTCTGACTCCACCGACAAGTTCGTCATCAAGACCAGCAACCGCATCGAACGCCTGCCGCCTTACCTGTTCGCGCGCATCAACAAGATGAAGCTGAACAAGCGGCAACAGAACATCGACATCATCGACCTGGGCATGGGCAACCCCACCGACCCCACGCCCGAGGTGATCGTCGACCGCATGGCCGAGGCGGCCAAGGACCCGCGGAACCACCGCTACAGCATGTCCAACGGCATCGTCGGCTTGCGCCGCGAAGTTGCGAAGAAGTACAAGACCAAGTACGGCGTCGACCTCGACCCGGAAGAAGAAGTCATCGTCACCATCGGCAGCAAGGAGGGCATCAGCCACATGTGCCTCGCGCTGCTCGGCCCGGGCGACAGCGCGGTCGTACCCGACCCCGCGTTCCCCGCGCACCTCTACGCCCCCGCGATGGCTGGCGCGAGCGTCGTCCGCATCCGGCTCGGCAACGACGACGCGTTCCTCGAGAACCTCGAGCGCACCGTCACCGGGCTCTACCCGACGCCGAAGCTGGTCATCCTCAACTACCCGCACAACCCGACGAGCATGACCGTCGATCCCGATTTCTGGGACAAGGCGATCGCCATCTGCCGGCGAAACAACGTCATGATCATGTCCGACTTCGCGTACGGCGAGGTGAACTTCGACGATTACACCGCCCCGAGTTTCCTGAGCGCGAAGGGTGCGAAAGAGGTCGGCGTCGAGTTCAGCACCATGAGCAAGAGCTTCAACATGGCCGGCTGGCGCGTCGGATTCTGTTGCGGGAACAAGGAGATGGTAAAGGCGCTCGCCACGATCAAGGGTTACTACGATTACGGCCACTTCGCGCCGATCTGGATCGCCAGCGTGATCGCGATGCGCGACACGCCGAACACGCCCGTCGAGATGAGCAAGGAGTACGTGAAACGCCGCGACGTCGTCTGCCGCGGGCTCGACCGGCTCGGCTGGACCTACGACAAACCCCGTGCCGGCATGTTCGTCTGGGCACGCGTGAGCGATGAACACCTGAAGGGCCAGTCCACGCTCGACTTCTGTCTCCGGATGCTGGACGACGCGATGGTTGCGCTCGCCCCAGGCAAGGCGTTCGGCGATCTCGGCGAAGGTTACGTTCGCATCGCCCTCGTCGAGAACGAACAGCGATTGGATCAGGCGATGCGCAACCTGAAGGATGCGCTCATGCCGAAGCCGCTGGGGAAGAAGAAGGAAGCTGTTTGAACGAATGCCCAATGAAGGCTCGGATGCGACCGGTGTCCGCCTTCTTGGGCATTAGGTCTTGGGCATTGGGCATTTCCTCCCAGATTCGCTCACCAAACCGAACTGCACTAGAATCCCGCTATGTCCGCCACTGAATCCAATCCTTCCGCTCAGCAGACGCACGAGTCGTTCCTGCCCAACTCGACGGTGCTGATCGTCGACGACAACGCGCAGAACGTCGAACTGCTCCAGGCGTTCCTCGAGTCGCTTCCGGTGAAGATCGCGATCGCCTACGACGGCGTCGAAGCCCTTGCCGCGGTGAAGGAACACAACCCGGATCTGATCCTGCTCGACGTCATGATGCCCCGCATGAGCGGCTTCCAGGTCTGCCGCAAGCTGAAGAGCGAACCCGCGACGCGCGACATCCAGATCCTCATGGTGACGGCATTGAGCGAACTCGGCGACGTCGAACAGGCGGCCGAGTGCGGGACGGACGACTTCATCAGCAAGCCGGTCAACAAGTTCGAACTGCTTACCCGCGTGAAATCGCTGCTTCGCGTGCGGCACCTCAAGAGCGAACTCGAACGCGCGCTGACCTACCTCAACGAAGTCGAACAGGACGAGACGATCGACACGAAGACGGACAGGCAGTAGGCCGATTTCGAAATGCGAATTGCGAATCTCGAAATGACGTCGGAGTGATTGCCCTTCGCGCGTGCTGTCTGACCAATTCGCAATTCGCATTTCGCAATCTCGATGAACGCAGAAGCCTCAATCTCCGCCTTCCTCTCCGCCACCGCCGCGAAGCAGCCCACGCCGGGCGGTGGGGCGGTGGCTGCGCTTGTCGGGGCGACGGGGGCCGCGATCGGCGAGATGGTGTTGAACTATTCGATCGGCCGAAAGGCGTCGGCGCCATTCGATGCCGAATTGACGACCGTGCTACACGAGCTCACCCGGGCGCGTGAGGTGATGCTGGGACTGCTCGTCGAAGATCAGGAGGCGTTCGCCGAGCTGCAGGCGTCGAAGAAGCTGCCAGACGGTGATGCATCGAAGTCGAAGCGAGTCGCCAATGCCGTGAGCGTCTGCATCGGCGTCCCGCAGGCGATTGCAACGACGGCGCTGCGCGTGCTTGAACTGGCCGACTCGGTCGTCGACAAGTCGAACAAGTGGCTGCTGAGCGACCTTGCCGTCTGCGTCGAGTTGTGCATGGCCACGCTCCGGTCCGGGCTGCACAACGTCCGCGCCAACTTCGGTGAAGTCGACGGTGCCCGCCGAGCGGCGTTGGAAGGGGAGTGTGACCGCCTGCTCGCTCGCGGGGTCGAGGTCGCGAAGCGCGTGATGCCCAAGATTCGGGCGATTACCGGGGTGTAAGTGCTCGACGAGGCAACCATTTAGCCGCGAGCTTGCTCGCGGTTGGCTCCTCAACGCGAGCAAGCTCGCGGCTAAGCGTTGCACTTTGGTCTTCTGCGTCTGCATTCTGGTGGTTTAACTTGCGGACGCGGGGACGCGCGGTAAAAACGCATCAATGAGATTTAGTCTCAACTACTGCGTCACGTTGTCGCGTTGATTCAGGATTTGTTTGCCTTCGCGCAAGTTGTGCCCTGAAATGCGCCATCGCGAGTGGAGGTCGGATTGCGTTGTGTTGTCGGCTGTGCAGCCGACATCGGTCTGAAGCCTTCGGCGATGTGCAGTGCGTTATCCCTCGCTCGTCCAAAGGAGAGAGTGCCCCGTATGTCGAAGTTCACCCTGTCGGCCGCCGTTGCGGCCGTTGGCGTCGCGTCTTCGTTCGCGAACGCGAGCCCCGTCGTCATCAACGACCCCGCGAAGATCACCGATGGCTTTGTCTACGAAGCCATCCCGCTCGCGTCGGCACAACAGCTCTCCACCTCCGGCTTCCCCGGCATGCCGCAAAGCCTCGGCGTCGGCGTCACCGGCAGCGATACCGTGCGGCACATCTCGTCGCTCATCCGCTTCGACCTGTCGGGCGTCACATTCAACCCTGCCACCGAACGTGCGACGCTCACGCTGCGAAACATCGGCGTCTCCTTCATCGAGCCGCCCGCCAGCGTCGTCGCTGATCCGACCGTTGCTCAACCCGTCACGGTGGGCCTGAAGCGCATCGACTCGGCCTGGTCGTACAACTCCGTCTCGTACACGGCAGGCTCGTTCTCGTTCGGCGGACCGCTGCAGACAAACACCGGCCGGCCCGCCGTCAACTCGACCGTCATCGACGCCGAAGATGTGACCGGCGTCGGCCAGACCGTTACGTTCGACATCTCGTCGCAGGTGAACGCCTGGCTGAACGGCGGGACGAGCAACTTCGGCCTGTACGTCGAGCAGACCAGTCCCGCGACGTTCATCGCCGGCGACGGTTGGGCCGTCGCGAACTTCGCCAGCAGCCGCGTTTCGGGCGGCGTTGGCATTCCGACCTTCACGATTTCCGCAATACCAGAGCCGGCCACGCTCGCAGCGCTCGCCGGCCTCGGCGCGCTCGTGCTGCGTCGCCGCTGATTGTGCTGAAAACTCGCCTGCCGTGGTTGCCCCAGCTAAGCTGGGGCAGCCGCAGCGGGCGGTTTCTTCTCCAGCACTTGATTTCGTCACGAAACTGGCCGATACTCAATTCAGCAGATGATTTGGTCCGATGATCGCCAACGTCGTTCGCAAGGATGCGCAGCGGGCTTCACGCTCGTCGAGTTGCTGGTCGTCATCGGCATCATCGCGGTGCTGATCGGCATCCTGATCCCATCGCTCGCCGGTGCCCGGCAGACGTCGCAGCGCGTCGTGTGCGCATCGAACCTGCGCCAAGTGGGCGTCTCGCTGCAGAACTACGTGACGCGGAACAAGAACCGAATGCCCTGGGTGCAGGAACCGCTCTGGCGGACCTTCAACACCAACGGCCGGCTCGATTGGAACGCCGATCCGACCAGCACGACCGACCCGACGTGCGCGTTCAGCTTCGCGAACGTGATGAAGGGCTTCATCGACGACTGGCGATTGCTCGTCTGTCCGTCGGCCGTCCGCGGGTATCCGACGGACGCGCCTCGCACGACGTACCGCATCGCGTCGGCCGACAACGTTGACGGCGCGGCGCGCACCTACGACCAAGTCATCGGCCGCGGAAACAGCTACTCGCTGAAGTACCTCAACGGCCGCCCGTGGAAGCTCGACTACGCCGATCCGCTCAACGGCAAGATCACCCGCGGCGTCGGTCCGTACTACCTGCTCCGCGACATGGTCGTCACCGACTCGAACGGCAACATTCGTAGGCCGCACCCCGGAGCGAAAAAGAACGTCGGCGTCACCAAGTTCGGCGCGATCAACCAGTTGCTGATCGACTTCAGCGTGACCTCGGAGATCGACCCGAACTCCGAGTTCCTGATCGTCGCGCCGTAGTGTCCGACTGACGGCGCGTGAATGCGGGGAAACCTGAACCTTTTTGCCGTTCTCAACGGGCCTGAACCCTTATACAATTTTCGGAACGCAATCGGCCATCGATCGCGCGGCGCGCCGAACACAGGGTGAGGCGCGCGCGAGAACGCGACGAATGCCGACGCGTTGCCGTTCGGCGCGGCATTCCGTTGCACGTCTTTCGTTACGCCGGTCGATTTGCAGTTCCGGCGCAGCTTTCGCTTCCTGCTGGTCGGCGGCTTCCGTCGAACGCCCGCTCGAGTCGCTACAGCACATCGTTTCCGCTTTGTTCGCATCACGTCGCTTCGCCGCAGATCGCGCTACCAGGAGACACGTCATGGCCCATCACGTCATCGTCGCGCCTTGCGCGGCATCGATTGATCGAACGGTTTGTCGGGTGCGGTCGCCGCGCCGCACGGCGTTTACGCTGGTCGAATTGCTCGTCGTGATCGGCATCATCGCCGTCCTCATCAGCATCCTGTTGCCCTCGCTCAACAGCGCACGCCGGGCCGGCAATCGCGTGAAGTGCGCGTCGGCGCTCCGCGAGATCGGCAACACGATGCGGCTCTACGCGAACGACAGCAAGGGCTACTTCCCGCCCGCCCGGCTCACGCTCGACAGCGGCGTCACGTACGAGATCTCCGGCGTCGCCTTCCCTGATGCCGATGGCACGTTGCCTTACTGGACCGACTTCCTCGCGAAGTACGTCACGAAGGGGCGCCTCGGCTCGATCGACAACTCGCAGGCTGCCGCGCGGCGACGCACCGTGCTGTGGGGCTGTCCGTCCTGGGAGCCCTATACGAGCACCGTTGCGGGACAGGACGCGAACCGCATTCAAAACGGGCTCGGGATGAACATCTTCCCGACGCATCAGCCCGATTACCCGCGCGGCACGTCGGGGCCGTTCGGCTCGTCGCCGGCGCCGGAGCAGCCGACGTACACCGAGTCGTCCGTCATCGAGGCGTGGTCGCCCACCGATCGCGCGGCGAAGGCGAACGAGGTCGGCGTGTACCCGAACGCGTCGAACCCGCCGGCCGGCACGTACTCCGGCCGCTGGACGAAGGCCGAGGTCTACACGAAACGCGGCTCGGAGCGGGCGCTCATTGCGGATAGCCGTTTCTGGGCGCTCGAGTCGCGTCAACTGCCGACGAGCGGCGTGATCCCGCCTCAGCCGAACATTCAGAACAACGCCACGTGGACGACCGGCATCACCGGTCAGACGATGTTCGACCTCTACCGCCACGGCAAGACGCCCGGCGCCGGCCCCGTAGCGGGAACGTTCGCCGCGCGCGGCGGAGAGATCAGCTACAACATACTCTACGCCGACAACCACGTCGCCACCGCCACGGACGCGAAGGAAGCGTACAAGAGCTTCCGCATGAAGTTCCCTGGCTGACGAGTGCGCACGGATTGCCGGATGCTGTCGCGCTTACGCGCAGCAATCCCGCACCGCGCTGCAATCCCGCGCCGAGCTGACTTGCCCTTTCGCATTCGTCTGAGCACGATACGCCTCTCAACTCCGGGAGGTCCTGTCGTGTCATTCATCCGTTGTGCTTTCGCATTCGTAGCGGCGCTGTTCATCTCGACGGCGTCGCTCTTCGCGCATCCGCTCGCCGACCGCGTGCCGGGTGACGCTCGCGTCTACCTCGGCTGGTCCGGTGCCGAGGCCATGCCCGGCGACCTCGCCAACTCTCGCTGGGGCGCGATCCTCGCCGAGTCGCGCTGGCGCGAACTGTTCACGACGTATCTCGACGCGATCGAGGCGCGCGTGGTGCAGGAGTCGCCGCGGGCGCGCGAGGTGTTCGACGTGGTGCGCACCGTCGGTGCGCCGTACTGGAAGCATCCGAGCGCCTTCGTGCTCGGCGAAACGACCGTGAAGCCCGGCCGACGCGGCGAGCCCGTCGTTCGCTTTGCCATCCTGTGCAAGGCCGGCGCGGACTCCGAGAAGCTGCAGGGACAACTCGCCAAGCTGCTAGAGGATGCGCCGAAGGAGATATCGAGCGGCATCGTCGACGGCGTCGTCGTGCTCAGCTTCGGCTACGAAAGCGCTGAGCAGGCCGTCGCGGCCGGTGACGGCGCGCTTGCGAAGAACGCCGCCTTCATCGACTCCTCCGGCCGCGCCGAGGTGAAGGACGTCGCGGCATCGTTTTACGTGAACGTCGAATCGCTGTGGAAGGACATCGACGGCATCGTCGCCGCGAACTCCGATCCGAAGTCGATCGAGAAGTACAAGCTCTACGTCGACACGCTGGGCCTGACGGGCGTGAAGTCGATCGCGCTCACGACCGGCCTGTCCGGCCGCGACTGGGCGAGCGCCGGCTTCGTCGGCGCGCCGGGCCCGCGTAAGGGTTTGCTGAAGGCGTTCGGCAAAGACGCGGCCGTGCCTGAATCGCTCCTCAAGGCGGTCCCCGAAGATGCGTCGCTGCTGATGACGTTCAAGTTCGATCTGGCGGCGCTCTTCCGCGTCGTCCGCGACGACCTCACCAAGGCCGACCCTCAGCTGCGCCGGCCCATCCGCGACTCGCTCGTCCGCGTGGACGGGCTGCTCGGCAAGGCGCTAGTCGAAGACGTGCTCGACCCGCTCGGCGACGACTGGGCGATGTACTGCTCGCCCACCACGAGCGGCACGAACGTGTTCGGCTTCGTCCTCGTCAACCAACTTGACGGCGACCCCGCCAAGACGACGGCCAATATCCGTGACGCCGCCCAGCGCCTGCTCGATGCGACGAACGCCGTGCTGAACAATCTGCCCGGCCGCGTGAAAGTGAAGGGGTACATCTCGAAGATCGGCGGCGTCGAGGTCTATCACCTCGGCACGCCGCTCTTCGCCCCGGCGTGGACGATCGACGACGGGAAGTTTTACGCTGGCCTGTACCCGCAAAACGTGGCGGCTGCGGTTCGGAAGAGCCGCGCAAAGGGGCCGAGCATTCTTGAGAGCGCGAAGTACAAGGAACAGATCGCGCGGCTCAACGTGCCGAATCCCACCAGCGTGACGTTCATCGACCTCGAACAGCACGCCAAGACCGGCGGCGCGTACGGCGGCCTGCAGATCGTCGCTCGCCTCTTCGGCATCGGCGATCTCTTCAACGCCCCGATGCCCGAGCCGCTCCTGCCCACGCTCGACGTGCTCCTCGCGCAGGCGACGCCGATCGTGGGTGCCAGCTGGCGTGACGATGCGGGCTTCTACTTCCGCACCCTCGAACCGTGGCCAGGCAGTACGCTGCTCGTCGATCAGGGCAGCGGCATGGCGGTCCTGAATCAGGCCCAGCAGGGCGCGCTGATGGCGAGCATCCTGCTTCCGAGCCTGAACAAGGCGCGTGAGACGGCCAACCGCGCCAAGAGCATGAGCAACATGAAGCAGATCGGCACGGCCGTGCGTGTGTACGAAACCACCAATAACGGGAAGTACCCGCCCGACCTGCTCACGCTCGCGAAGGACTCCGACCTGCCTGCCGAGTTATTCCTCAACCCGCGTGTCGGCTACACGATCCCGGGCAACCTCAGCGACGAAGAAAGGGTGAAGTGGGCGATCGACCAGAAGCACTACATCTACCTGCCCGGCTTCAACTCCAATACCGCGACGTCCGAGACCATCCTCGGCTTCGAGAACCCCGACACCGTGTCCGACGGCGTCAGCGTCCTCTACGGCGACGGCCACGTCGACTGGAACTCGAAGGCGTACTTCCTGCGCGAACTGGAGAAGCAGCAGGGTGCGCGCGGCGGCGGGCTGTGACGGGATCGGTGTAGCTGGCCTGCGAGCGAAGTCGCGAGGCGCGCCGTCGTCGCTTGCGCCGTCGCGGAGTCTGGCATGGCGAAGAACATCACCCGCATGGTCCAGTACGCCCGCGACCCGAAGTCGAACCCCGACCCGGGCTTCGCGAGGCTGCGCGCCGTCATCGCCGACGCGAAGTCGCGGAACATGGTCGCCCTGATGACGATCGACCCGCAGTCGCTCGGCGACACGCTCGAGGAACTGCGAGCCAACCTCGACGCGATCGCCGACGCGGACTTGGCGGTGATGTTCGTGCCGACGAAGCACAGGTCGTGAGATGCTTCATCTGTAAGGTGAGCTGTTTGCTCGTCCGCATTCGTAGCTTGGAGTGCAAATGCTTCTCGTTCGGGTCTTCGGTGTAGTGTTCTGTCCGGTGTTGTTGTGCTATTTCTGTACGCTTGGCATCAGCCGCTTTGTTGAAGCGGAGATCGTCGCCGGGTTGGATCGCCGCGTCTTGACCATTCTTTCGATGTTGGCGGCGGCAACGCTTGTGGCAGCCATGTTCCTTGGCGTTGTCGCGGAACTACGCGTTCGAGAGAAGCTAAAGTCATCAGTCTAGGCTCATCATGTTCGGCTCCCACCTCTCCATTGCAGGCGGCATGCACCTCGCCGTTGAGGCCGCGACGAAGCTCGCGTTCGACACCGTCCAAGTCTTCACCAAGAACCAGCAGCAGTGGGCCTGCAAGCCGCTCGATCCGGCCGCGATCGAGTCGTGGTCAGCCGCGACAAAGCAGGCGAAGTTTTCGCACGTCGTCTCGCACGATAGCTACCTCATCAATCTCGGCTCGCCCGATCCGGTGCTGCGCGCGAAGTCGATCGCGCTCTTCGAGGAAGAGGTGCGCCGGTGCGAGATCCTCGGCATTCCGTTTCTCGTCTCGCACCCCGGCGCACACATGGGCGAGCGCGACGACGCCGCGAGCGAGCAGGCCGGGCTGGAGCGGATCGCGGCGAGCATTGACGAGGTGCTATCGAAGTTCCCGAAGGGCAAGACGATCGTCTGCCTCGAATCGACGGCCGGCATGGGGTCGTCGCTCGGGCACAAGCTCGAACACCTCGGCTTCCTGATGCGGGCCGGCAAGCACGCGAAGCGGCTCGGCGTGTGTCTTGATACCGCTCACCTCTTCGCCGCGGGCTACGACTTCCGCGGGCGGAAGTACGCGGCGTTCCTGAAGCAGCTCGACGCCACTGTCGGCGCCGATCGCGTGAAGGTGTGGCACCTGAACGACTCGAAGAAGCCCCTCGGCAGCCGGGTCGACCGCCACCACCACATCGGCCACGGCGAGATCGGCCTCGACGGCTTCAAGCCCATCGTCCGCGACAAGCACTGGCAGGGTGTGCCGAAGATCCTCGAGACGGCGAAGGAGAAGGACGAGCAGGGCCGCGACTGGGACGCGGTGAATCTGGAGACCTTGCGCGGGTTGATGCGGTGACGCGGGACACGCGGGGAGCCACGAAGGCACGAAGGCCCGAAGGGAAGCACGAACGAAAGCAGAGACGAGAATGGCTGTCGGAATGACGAGCGCCTTCGGGCCATTCCCGCCTCTTCATCCTCTTCGTGATTTCCTTTGTGACTTTGAGCCTTCGTGGCTCCCCCCGTGAATCACCGCCGCCGATCGCTACACTTTCGCTTCTCGAAATCGGTCCCCTCACAGGAGCACACGCGTGGATCAGGTCCGTTTTGGTGTCGTCGGCGTCGGCAACATGGGTTCGCATCACCTGAAGTCGCTCAACGGCAAGCTGCCCGGCGCGACGCTCACGGCCTTCTGCGATACCGACCCGAAGATGGTCGAGAAGCGCAAGGCCGAGTTCCCCAACGCGGCCGCATTCGCGACGCACAAGGAGATGTTCGCCAGCAAGCTGATCGACGCGGTCGTGATCGCCACGCCGCACTACGACCACTGCCCGATCGCGCTCGACGCGTTCGCCGCCGGCATCCACGTGATGTGTGAGAAGCCGCTCGCCGTCAGCGTGAACGCGGGTCGCAAGCTGATCGCCGAGTACGAGTCGAAGTACGCCGACAAGGTCGCGTTCGGCATCATGTTCAACCAGCGGACGAACACCGTCTACCGCAAGCTGCGCGACCTCGTCGCCAGCGGCGAGCTGGGCGAGATCAAGCGCATCACCTGGATCATCACCGACTGGTTCCGCACGTGCGCCTACTACGCCAGCGGCGGCTGGCGCGCCACGTGGGCCGGCGAGGGCGGCGGCGTGCTCATCAACCAGTGCCCGCACAACCTCGACCTCATCCAGTGGATCACCGGAATGATGCCCAAGCGCGTGATCGCCCACGCCAGCGTCGGCCGCTACCACCCGATCGAAGTCGAGGACGACGTCCACGCCACGCTCGTCTACGAGAACGGCGCGGTCGGCCAGTTCATCACCAGCACGGGCGAACACCCCGGCAGCAACCGGCTCGAGATCAGCTGCGATCGCGGCCGCATCGTCGTCGACGGCGGCACGCACATGACGTGGCGCCGCAGCGTCGTCCCCGTTCAGGAGTTCAACCAGACGACCGACCAGGCGTTCATGGGCCCCGAACTGTGGGATGTGAACGTGCCCACGAAGAAGCAGCCCGACCAGCAGCACGACGAGGTGATGAAGGTCTTCATCAAGCACCTGCAGGACGGCCGAAAGACGCCGCTGATCGCGAACGGCCCCGAAGGCATCCGCGGCCTCGAACTCGGCAACGCGATGCTGATGGCCGGCCTGACCGGCAAGCCCGTCGAACTCCCCGTCGACGGCGACGCCTACGACGCGTTCATCCTCGACCTCACGAAGAAGTACGGCGGAAAGAAGACGCTCACCGCGAAGGACAAGGCCGATGCGGCGGACTTCGCGTCGAGCTTTCGCTAAAGCCTGAGCCACGGATCGACACAAATCCGCTCGAATCGCAGAAGCGCGAACAGCCACCGATGGGCACCGATTTACACCGCTGAACACAGGCAGAGATCGCGAAAGGGAAGATCGACTCGATCAGCCTCGCGTAACTGTTTCCGTGTTTATCCGTGTCCATCGGTGCTCATCGGTGGCTTCTTTCTGCGCCTGATTCGTGCCGATTCGTGAAGATTCGTGGCTCCACGCCTTCCCGTCACAGCACTTCCGTCGCGCGCGGATAACTCCCGAGCACGGTCAGCTGCAAACAGTGCTGCTTCGCGTCGTTGATCGCACGCTTCATGCTCTCGTCGTCGGCGTGGCCCTGCGTGTCGATGAAGAAGTAATACTCCCAGTTCACCGTCCGGCTCGGCCGCTTCTCGATGTCGGTCAGGTTGATGCCCGCCGCCTTGAACACGTCCAGCACATCCGCCAGCGCGCCGGGCTTGTGGCTCGTGGTGAAGAGGATCGCGGTCTTGTCGTCGCCGGTCTTCTTGGCGGTCTCCTTGCTGATCACCCAGAACCGCGTGGTGTTGTCGGGGTTGTCTTCGATGCGCTCGAAGATCGTGTTGAGCCCGTTCAGCGTGCCGGCCACGGCGCTCGCGATGGCGGCCGTGCCCGGTTCGGTCGCGGCCATCTCGGCCGCCTTGCTCGTGCTGGCCACCGCCTGCACGTCGCGGCTCTTCGCCATCGCGTCGAGCCACTTCCGGCACTGCGCGAACACCTCGGGCTTGCTGCAGATGCGCGTGATCTTCTCCCACGGCTCCTTCGCCAGCAGGTGGTGATGCACGTTGATCAGCACCTCCGCGCAGATGCGCGCCGATGACGAGAGGAACGCGTCGAGCGTGTCGATCACGCCGCCGTGCAGCGAGTTCTCGACCGGCACGAGGCCGTAATCGACGTGCCCGCGGACGACCTCTTCGAACACCGCGTTGATGTCGCCCATCGGCACGTAGTCGACCGACGACCCGAACTTGCTGACGGCCGCCTGGTGCGAAAACGTCCCCTCCGGCCCGAGGAACCCGATCCGCAACGGCCGCTCCAGCGCGAAGCTCCCGCTCATCAACTCGCGATACACCGCCCGCAGACACCGATCCGGCAACGGCCCGCCGTTCAGCTTCGCGACCTTTTCGAGGACTAGCTTCTCGCGATCGGGCGCGTAGATCGGGGCGTTGGTGCCGCGCTTCACATTGCCGACCTCGACGACGATCTTCGCGCGTTCGTTGAGCAGCGCGACGATCTTCGCGTCGACGTCGTCGATCTGTTTCCGGAGGGCTTCGAGGTCGTCGGGCATGATGCCGGTGTTGTACGCGGAGACGACGTAGGGTGCATCTCTGATGCACCGTCTTCCGTCGGTGCGAAGGGCCAACGCGGTGCATGCGAAGATGTACCCCACGGACCTATCTGCCAGACTTCTGCTCGAACGACTTCAAGATGCGCTTTGCACCTCGGCGCAGCGCCTTGACGGGGCAGCGCGGTGCGGCAGACCGTACGAAACCGTCGATGTACTGGGTGAACGTGGGTGCAACGGTCCGTAGGTATCGAAGCTCTTTCGACTCGTTACTGAATCGAAAGTAAACGATCGGCAGTTCAGGTCCGGTGGACCTCGATGCGAGAGTGTCCCATGCATCACAGTCGCCGTCGTGGCCGTGATTCAGGAGCACGTAACGAGGCGGGACGCCAAGCTCTCGAAACGCTCGGTTGATCGCGATGATGTGACAGTGACTTTCGAAATCCTCTCCCAGGCTTCCGAACCATCCGCCGTACGACGCGCAGGCTTGGGCAATCTCGATGAACAACTTCGGAATGGCCAGACCGAGTTCGCTTTCGATCCGCTTCACGCTGCCCCGCGTTGGCGGTTGAGCGGCGAACGACTCCATGGATCCCCAGGGTTCAAAGGCTGCTGGCAAGAGTTCAAGCAAGACATCCTTTGGGAGGAGGTTGCTCGGCGACTCGGTCATGTTTCGCACTTAGGACTTGTACCCAAGTCGTGAAACGCCCTCAACGCGAAAGTCGGGAAGAAGCGGCCCGGCAGAGGCTGCCTCACTTCGTGGCACGGGCGTCCCGCCCGTGGACGAGCGGAGCGAGCAGTCGCCGCGAGGCGACTCCAGTTTGAGCGGAGGCAGTAGGGTGCATCTCTGATGCACCGTCTTCCCGTGGTGCGAGCGGCTGACGCGGTGCATCGGAGGTGTATCCCACGCATCGCATCGCTCGGGAATGAACGAGGCGATCGTGCGATAGACCCATGAACGTTTCACTGCGAGCTACGGGTCAGCAGCCATCTTCGCGAGGGCGGCTGCGTCTGTCTGCATCTGCACGCTGCCGCAGACCGTGCAGCCGAAGGCGTCGACGCCGACAACGCGGACAATGCTGCGAAAGCTAAAGAGTTTTCGAAGCTTGTCCGGTCGGAAGTTGACGCCGGTCAGCTTTCCACGCACCACCTTGTCTGACCCGCAGACGAGACACTTGGCTTGGCCGGAGCCCGTCGTGGGGGATCGATAATCGATTGTGGGAGGAGGCATGAGCTTTGTCGGGTGCAACGACTTGTACCCATCTCGTAGAACGCCCTCAACGTGAAAGTCGGGAGGAAGTGGCGCGAGGGAGGCTGACTTCGTGGCACGGGTTTTCAACCCGTGGACGAGCGGAGCTAGTAGTCGCCGCGAGGCGACTCCCGTTGGAGCGAAGCGATCGCGACAAGTCTGTGCGCCCATGCACGCTGCAGCCAAGGGCGCTACGCTCGGGATGTTTCGGCTGCGCCGAAGGTCGCTGCGCGACTCCACGGGTTGGAAACCCGTGCCACGCGGTGTGCAAACGACCCCGTAGAACTCGATCACTTCGCGATTTTCTTTCTGGTCGGCCGAACGCGTGCGACGGCCTGAAGTTGCGCCGAGCCCTCTTTCGCAGATTCTCTTTCAATTAAGTCGATCGCGCGCCCACAATGTTCGTCGCGCGGCGATGTGGGGTCCGACTCGTGTCGCTGTCGCGGGCTCTTTGACATTCAATGTAGGCGGTCACGACGGGCGTGGAGGTGATCCCATGCAGGAAGCCGATCAGGGCGGTATGATGCAACGGAATGCAACATACACGCGGGGGGCGCGCCCCAAGGATGTGATAGTCGAGTGCAGCCTGTAGCCGGGCCGAGGGTTGGAACGACGAGGGCGAAATTGCGGGCGTGGAGATTCGGTGAAAAGTGTGGGTCGAATGCATCGTTTCGCGAGATCGGTCGCTCGATGCGACGGGCGAGCGACTGGCGACCCTCACCCCAGCCCTCTCCCGCAAGCGGGAGAGGGAGTCAGAATCCACTGGTACTCCAGCCTCCAGCCTCCAACCTCCCCGACTCAAGTTTCGAACCTCCCCCGGTCGATCTTCATTCACAGTCATGCTTCTGCTAGCCGCATCTTCGTCTGGTCCTGCGACCTCTCGTGCAGAGTTCAGCATTGACACGGTCGAGAAGGCCATGCAGGGGTGGCTCACGTTGCCCTCGCAGTGGCCGACGCTGCCGGACCTGCTCGCGTGGTGTCAGCAGATGGGCCCGGCGACGGCGGTGATCTTCCTCGCGGCGGGCGTGATCTACCTGCTGTGGGGGCAGTCGATGTTCAAGCTCGTCGTCGCGATGAACTGCGCGGTGATCGGCGCGTGGGTCGGCGGGTTCATCGGCAGCAAGGCCGGCGCGATCGTGCCGGGCGTGCTGATCGGCGGATTCGTCTGCGGCGCGCTGTCGTTCCCGGCGATGAAGCACTGCATCAGCTTCCTCGCGGCGCTGATCGGCTTCTGCATGGGCTGCGCGGTGTGGCTCACGCTCGGGCTCGAGCCGAAGTTCGCACCCGCGGGCGGGCTGACGGGGCTCACGTTCCTGTTCATGCTCAGCTTCATCAGCCTGCGGCCGACGATCATCCTCGCGACGATCCTGCAAGGCGCGGTGATGATGATCCTCGGCACGCTCGGCCTGCTCTACAAATACCAGGAGATCGCCCCGAAGATCGACGGCACGCTGACCGCGTACCACTTCATCCTGCCGACGTGCATCTTCGTGCCGGCGGTGCTGGGGTTCATCTACCAGTACAGCATTCCGCCTGCGGCGCCGGCGAAGAAGTGAGGACGCTGAATGGTCGTTGGGGAGGGGGACGATATCTCAACGAATCTCCATCTCTTCGCGCGCCCCGCGTAGCCGCGAGCTTGCTCGCGGATGGCTCCGAACCGCGAGCAAGCTCGCGGCTACACTTTTTCGGTTGACCGATCTCCGAAGTCAGCCTCTGACGACCGGCACGATGTGCACCTGCCCCTCGACTTCCAGCCGGTTGAGCGCCACACCATAGACGTCGCTGAGCAGCTGCGCCCGCAGCACCTCACGAGGCGCCCCGTCGGCGACGATCTTCCCCTTGTTCAGCACGACGATCCGATCGCAATACGCGGCGGACAGGTTCAGGTCGTGACTTGCGATCAGCACGGCCAACTGTCGCTCGCGGCAGAGGTCGCGGAGGAGGTGGTAGAGCTCGACCTGGTGCTTGAGGTCGAGGAACGTCGCGGGCTCGTCGAGCACGAGCGACTTCGGCTCGCTCGCGAGGGCTCGCCCGACGAAGGCGCGCTGGCGCTGTCCGCCGCTGAGGGTGTCGATCGAGCGATTGAGCAGGCCGGCGAGTTCGAGTCGCTTCGCGATCGACTCGACGACTTCGACGTCGTGCCGCGTCTCGAGCCCGAAGCTGTGATGCTGGCTCGGCCGACCGGAGAGCAGCACGTCGCCAACCCGCTGCCCCGGCAACACGCCCGGCACCTGCGGCAGATACCCGACGTCGCCCGCGACCGCGGCGGTGCCAGACGCGGGCTTCACAAAGCCGAGCATCGCCCGGATGAGCGTCGTCTTCCCCGACCCGTTCGGCCCGATGACGGAGACGATCTCGCCCGCACGGACGTCGAGCGAAACGCCGTCGAGCACGGTCGACTTGCCGAACCGCACGACGAGATCGGTGCAGGTGAGGATGGCGGTGGGGGCGTCGGACAACGGACGGGACAGCATCGCTGAATCGCAGCGCGATTCAACGCGACGGCTGAGGAGCACCTTTCTCGTACTGCTCGAGGAAAGCGGGGAAGTTGCGCCAGCCGGGCTGGTGATCGTCGGCGTCGGCACTCGTCACCACGAGGACGTGCTGACCAGCGGGGAGGGTGAGTTTGTCGTCGGTGGCGACGGCAGGTGCCGGCCCGGGCTCGTCGCCGCGCGGCTGATGAACCGTGGTGGTCTGACCGGCGACGCGGGCGCGGGCGATGTCGACCTCGATCGGCTCCGATGAGACGTTGTGCCACACGGCGAACGTCTTCTGGTTGACCGTGACGATCAGCGCCCGCCAGTTCGGCCCGGCGAGGCGTTCCACCTTCGCGTCGCCTTTCGCCCACTCAGGGCGCACCTCGACGACGAAGAAGCGGGCATCGGCGGGCGTGAACGAGTTGGGCGTCGTCGCGGGCGGCGCGTCGCGCAGGATGATCTCGGTCGCCGTCTGCGGCGAATCGCGAAGGATGCCGGCCGGTCCGGTCGCCTGCTCGGCGAAGTTGCTCGCGTGGAGGATGGCGTGCAGCTCGCCGTACGTGTAGTGGTTCGCGCTGGTAGATTCGAGCGTCTTCGGCCGAAGCGTGCCCGACCGGCCGTAGCCGAATCGAACCCGACCGTTCACGGCGTAGGCGGGTTGCTCGCCGATCGGCGCGACTTCGACCACGCCGATCACGCGGTCGGGCAGCGTGATCCACGCCTGCGATGCCGTCCACGGCCAGGGCTGCGTGCTCTGCGCCGTCCCGGTGCTTTGGAGTTTGCAGGTCGTCGCGAGCGACGAGAAGTCGCGCCCGGTGACGACCGACGTGCGTTCGTCACGCGACAGGTACGCCCACTCCATCCACTCGTTGCCCTTCGCTGGCTTCACCTGCACCTTGGGATAGACGGCCAGCAGGATCGAGTCGATCGGCGCGGGCTTGCTGTGATCCTCGTCGACGATCAGGCCGCCCACGAACGTCAGCTTGCCGGGCGCATCGCCCACGCCGTCCGCGGAAGGGCTCGGATTGAAGACCCGGCCGTTCGTGGTGGTGGCGAATCGTCCGAACCGCGCGCGGGCACCCTGGATGTTCCGGTCGTACACCAGGAAGTCGCCTGGCACGCGGCGGGCCTCGACGCCGTCGGTGTAGAACATCGCGGCTTGGATGTCGGGCGGAACGCCGCGCTGCTTGTTCGACAGGTCGGTGAGGTACCGCTCGTACGGGTCGCGCGTGAGCGCGATGACCGGCTCCCCGCCAAGGCCGGGCAGGCCGTTCCACATCCACTTCCAGTCGGGCGCGGTGGAGAACTCGCTCACCGCGCCGTCTGCGACGCTGAGGGCCGCGTAGTTCCTGCTGCCCTCGATGAGGGAGTACACGCTCGTGTCGCCGGTGATGAGCGCGTAATCGACCAGCAGCGAGATGACCGTGCTGTGATAGTTGGCGACCTCGTTGTAGTCGGTGATGTAATGAAATGCGCCGTCGGGAAGCAGGTTGTTCCGCTGTAGCTTGACGGTGTAGATCGCCTTCTTCTGCAGACGCTCGTCGCCGAGGTATTTGCCGATGCTCAGCATCGTGTTCGAGATGCCGATGTGATGGTTGCAAAAGCGGCCCTCGCGGAGCGGGTACATCCTGTAGCCGTTGTCGTACACGTCGAGCCAGATCGCCGCGGCGGTGCGCATGGCGGCATCCCAGTCTCGCTTTTGCGTGGGCAGCAGCAGGTCAGGATAAACCTCGACGGTCTCCCGCACGGCCGCAAACGCAGGGCTGGCGGCGAAGAAGTCGTTGATCGCCTCCTCGTACTTCTTCGAGTGCAGGCGATACGCCGTGAGGTAGAGATTGCATCGGCGGAGCAGACGCTTCAGCGCCTCAGGGTTGTGAAGCAGGGGGCTTTCAGGATGCGCGCCGAGCCAGAAGTAGCGGAGCATGTCATTGCCGATGGTGCGCGTGCCGAGCGGACCGTCGATGCGCGTGAGCGGGTTCGATTGCGGCGTGACAGTGGGCAACTCCGAGTCGAACTTCTTCGCTTCCCGTTCGAACCAGCGCACGAGCGAGTCGACGTACGGGTTCGGCGCTTTGCTGCGCAGCGGCGGAAGAAACGTATGCCCGCCCTTTGGCGGCGTGGCCACGGTGACGGGCTTCTGGGTTGCCGCGAGGATCTCGGTCGCAAGGCTAGAACTGCCATCGGCATCGCCGCGCTCTCGGCGTTGGACGACCTCCTCGATGGCGACCTCCAGCGCCGCCCGGCGTAACGCGATGCCGGTGCTGTCCGTGCGCATGGCAGCCACTGCGGCGCGAAGGGCATCGTCGGTCGGCGGCTCGGCGCGGACTAGCCCGACGCAGAACAGGACGAACACGATCGACAGTCTGCTCAAAACGCTCATTCGACGACTCCGGCAAAAGAGATGGCGCGGATCGTAATGCGTTCCCAACGCCCCGCAAACGAGGCTCCGGCAAGCGGATCGATGGCCATTTCCGTACAGCTTCGCGTGTCGTCAGCCTCTGGCCACTGACCGGGCCGCGGATTACCATTCCCGCCCTCATGAAGATTCACGAGTATCAGGCCCGGCAGCTTCTCACGCAGTATGGTCTTCCCGTTCCGCCCGCTGAGGTGGCGCGGAGCGTCGTCGAGGCGGTGACCGCCTACAAGAAGTTCGGCGGCACGTGCGTGGTCAAGGCGCAGGTCTACGCGGGCGGCCGCGGCAAGGCGGGGTTCGTCAAGCTCGTGAAGAACGAGGAAGAGGCCCGCAAGGCCGCCGAGTTCATGCTGAGCCATCGCATGACCTCCAACCAGACCGGCCCTGAGGGCGTGCCGGTCAGCGTGCTGCTCGTCGCGCCGGGCGTCGACATCGCGAAGGAGTACTACGTCTCCATCGTCGTCGACCGCGCGAAGAACACCGCCACGCTCATCGCCAGCAGCGAGGGCGGCATGGAGATCGAAGAAGTCGCCGCGAAGCATCCCGAGAAGGTGCTGAAGGAGCCGCTGCACCCCACGCTCGGCCTGCAGGCGTACCAGGCGCGCGAGATCGCGTTCAAGCTCGGCTTCACCGGCAAGCGCGTGAACGAAGTCGTGAGCCTGCTGATGAACCTCGCGAAGGCGTTCTACGCCACCGACGCGAGCTTGGCCGAGATCAACCCGCTCGTGGTGACGAAGGACGACCAGCTCTTCGCGATCGACGCGAAGTTCAACTTCGACGACAACGCGCTCTTCCGCCAGAAGGCGATCGAAGGGATGGCCGACGAGACGCAGGAGCGCCCGCTCGACGTCCGCGCGGCCAAGGCGCACCTGAACTACATCGCCCTCGACGGCAACATCGGCTGCCTCGTCAACGGCGCGGGCCTCGCGATGGCCACGATGGACATCATCAAGTACCACGGCGGCGACCCCGCCAACTTCCTCGACGTCGGCGGCGGCGTGACGGCCGACGGCGCTCGCGAGGCGTTCAGCATCATCCTGAGCGACCCGAACGTGAAGGGCATCCTCGTCAACATCTTCGGCGGCATCGCGAAGTGCGACCTGATCGCCGATGCGCTCATCAAGGCCGGCCGCGAGATCGGGTTCAAGGTACCGGTCGTCGTGCGGCTCGAAGGCACGAACAGCGAGATCGCCCGAAAGATGCTCGACGGCGCGAAGGCCGAACTGCCCATGATGCAGTCCGCCACCGACCTCACCGACGCGGCCGAGAAGGTCGTGAACGCGACGAAGAGGGTGGCGTAATCGGCGAAGTTATCGGCCGCCTTGGCTATCGCTTGGCCCGTGTTGTCGTCAGTGAGATCGTATTAGATCGTTGTCGCATGCTGAGCTGTGAACGCATGCGACGCCACCGACGCGGCGGAGCGCTGATCTATTCTGCAATCGCGATCACCGCACTATCCGCGGTGGCGTCGCTGTCGGTCGACCTCGGCCGGGTGCAGGTCGCGAAAGGCGAATTGCAATCGACGGCCGACGCTGCGGCGCGAGCCGCTGCGGCTGCTCTTGGCAGTGGATCATCGGCGGCGGTGGTCGCAGCCCAGAGCGTCGCCGCCCAGCAGAAGGTCGACGGCGGGTCGTTCTCGCTGGCCTCCGGTGACGTCGAGTTCGGCACGTGGAACGCCTCGACGCGCACGTTCACGGTGCTCTCCTCACAACAGAGTTCGTCGGCGAACGCCATCCGCGTGACCGCGCGCCGCACCGCGACCCAGAACGGCGGCATCCCGCTGATGCTCGGCTCGATCTTTGGCGTACGCACCTGCAACGCCAGCGCCAGTTCGGTTGCCGTCGCCGCGACGCCCGGCAGCGGCGGCGTCGGTGTCGTCGGGCTGAACTGGGTGCACATCGAGGGTTCGGGCTACGTCGACAGCTATAATGTCCGCGCGAGTCAGTACACCACGAGCGATCGCCGCTCGTATGGAAACGTGCAGGGCAACCGTGATTGGTACACGCCGGGCGGTTACGTCTACGGCGACGTCTCGTATTACGGTGCGTATGCGCCTTCCATTTCAGCTTCAGGCAAGATCACCGAAGTGAAGCAGATGTACGACGACTCGGCGTCCGTCGTGCCTGCGGGCGTTCAGACGATCGCGTCGATCAACGCCAGCGGCACGCAGTCGATCCAACTCAGCGGCGGCAGCTATCGGGTTGGCTCGATCGTCCTGAACGGCTCCGCCAAGTTGCAGACCAGCGGCACGACCACGCTCTACGTCGACGACAAGGTCGACATCTGGGACAGCGCCGAGATCGCTTCCACCCACTACGACCCGAAGAAGCTCCGCATCGTCATGCTCAAGGACACGGGCGACCCGTGCGAGATGAGCATGAACATCAATCACACCGCACGCATCTACGCGAAGGTCGAGGCGAAGCGATCGCGCATCAACGTGACCGGCAACGGCCAACTCTTCGGCACAGCCGTGGCGGGAAAGATCTGGCTTGATACGAACGGCGCGATCCACGTCGACGAGTCGATCACCGGCGGCGCTTCCAGCGGCGCATCGGGCATCTTGACGGTGAACTGAGCAGCCAGCGATCAGTGATCGCCTGTTACCTCCACCTCGTCGCCACGCATTCCGGCAGAGATTAACTACACTGTCGCCCATGCGTGTCCTCAGCTTCGCACTTCTCCTTGGCATCGCGGCGGGCTGTCAGAAGCATCAGGTCGTCGTCACGATCGATCGCGAGGGTGACGCCGCGTCGATGACCGACGTCGTCATTGATACCAGCATGATGCCCTCGCCGACGCGGAAGACCGACGGCATCACGCTTGAGAAGCGTCCCGGCATGGACCGGGTGATCGTGAAGGGGAAGACGCCGACGCGAGTGCGGGTGATCGTCGAGCCGCTGATCGATTCGCGCGGGCCCGCTGAAGTGGTGCCGCAGCCACGCCCGCCAGCCACGAGCGCGACGACGCAGCCGGTGATGCCGGGACGACGCACCGAGCCGTGATCGGCCGTTCGTGGCACGGGTTTCCAACCCGTGATGGTCCCTCCGACCACGGCTTGAAGAGCCGTGCCACGTTGAACCTCACACCATCCGCTGCATGAACACCACGTCGAGCCAGCGATCGAACTTTCGCCCGATCTTCGTGAACCGGCCGACCTCGACGAAGCCGTGTTTCGCGTGGATGGCGATGCTGGCCGACTGCGCCGCATCAATGCCGGCGACGATCGTCACGAAGCCCGACTGCTTCGCCCGTTCGATCTGATCGGCCAGCAGCACCGACCCGATGCCTCGGCGATGCATGTCGTGGCGCACGTACACGCTGTTCTCGGTGCTGAAGCGGTAGGCGCTGCGCTCGCGGAAGACGTTGAGCGACGCCCATCCGACGACGGCGCCGTCGATCTCGGCGACCGTCACCACGTGGCGCGGCTCGCGCTTCCGGAACCACGCGAGGCGCTCGTCGGGCGTCGACGGCACCTCCTGATACGTCGTCGTGCTGGTCAGCACGTAGTGGTTGTAGATGTCGTTGATCGCGCCGAGGTCGGCCTCGGTGGCGAGGCGGATCGTGGGGGGCATGCACACAGAATCAGCTGCTGACCCGCGAAGTGCAACGACGCTTCCGGTCCCTTCTCCCGGTACGCCGGGAGAAGGATAGGATGAGGGTCTTCGCGGGGTTTTCAGCGGCTCCGGCCCTCACCCCGGCCCTTTCCCCGCGTACGGGGCGAGGGAGTAGTAGCCAAGCAATTCTCCCCGCGACTGGTCGACTTCCCGCATTGTGCCGATATAGTCCTTGCCGACAGTCATCCCGCCTGCTTCGTCTGATTCACCCTTTCATAGTGTGAGGCAAGTCGAGTAGCGACCGCGAAACGCGGTTCGATCGCGGTGGTCCTGTCGCAGCGCATCGTCTGACCTGCCTTCCCCGCGCGGCCTATCTGTTGGCCCGCACAGTGTCCTTCAGGTGCGCATCGTCCTCGCACCGCGCGAACTCTTCGCGCCGAAGGAACTGCGATGTTGTTCTCCGATCTCGGGCTCGCCGAGCCCATTCAGCGTGCCCTCAACGAAGAGAAGTACGCCACCGCCACGCCGATCCAGGCGCGGGCGATCCCCGTCGTGCTCGAGGGGCGCGACCTCGTCGGCTGTGCCCAGACCGGCACCGGCAAGACGGCCGCGTTCGCGCTGCCGATCCTGCAGCGGCTCTCCAGCGCATCCACCATCAACGGCAAGCACGTCGCCCGCGCGCTCGTGCTCTGCCCGACGCGCGAACTCGCCACTCAGATCGACGAAGGCTTCCGCGCGTACGGCCGACACCTGAAGGTGCGGTCCACCGTCATCTTTGGCGGCGTCAATCAATACTCCCAGGTCAACGCGCTCCAGCGCGGCGTCGACGTGATCATCGCCACGCCGGGTCGACTGCTCGACCTCATGGAGCAGGGGTACGTCGACCTGCGCAACATCGAAGTGCTCGTCCTCGACGAGGCCGACCGCATGCTCGACATGGGCTTCATCCACGACATCCGCAAGGTCGTCGCGAAGCTGCCGTCGAAGCGTCAGACGCTGCTCTTCAGCGCCACGATGCCGAGCGAGATCCGCAAACTGGCCGACTCGCTCATGCACAACCCCGCGACGGTGGAAGTCGATCGCGTGAACACGACGGTCGACCGCATCGAAGAGCGGATCTACTTCGTCGAGAAGGCCGACAAGACGGCGCTGCTTGCGCACCTGTACGAGGAACTGCCGCTCACGCGGGCGATCGTCTTCACGCGGACGAAGCACGGCGCGGACAAGGTGGTGAAGTCGCTGAGCCGGTACAAGATCCGGGCCGAGGCGATCCACGGGAACAAGAGCCAGAACGCGCGTCAGCGTGCGCTCGACAACTTCAAGGCGGGCAAGACGGCGCTCCTGATCGCGACCGACATCGCGAGCCGCGGAATCGATGTGGACGACGTGAGCCACGTCGTGAACTTCGACCTGACGCACGAGCCCGAGACGTACGTCCACCGCATCGGCCGAACCGCCCGCGCGGGCGCGAGCGGCATGGCGGTGAGCTTCTGTAGCGGCGACGAGCGCGACAACCTTCGCGGCATCGAACGGCTGCTGAAGCGAAAGATCCAGCACGCCGAACTGCCCGCGTCGATGAAGCGGCCGGAGCCGAAGGCGGGGCCGATCGTTCGCGATGTCGAAGAGATGATCGACGACGTCGAGACGGACGGCGACGAGTCGTTCGACGATTCGCACGTGTTCGCCGAGCCGTCGGCACGAGAGAAGCCGATGCGGCCGGCCCACGCGTTCCCGTCGCACGGTCAACAGAAGTCGTACGGCAAGCACGCCGGCCCGAAGCAGTTCGCCAAGCAGGGCGGCCACGGCGGCGGTCGTGGTGGCGAGCGCACCGGCGGCCAGGGCGGTGGCGGATTCCGCCCGACGCACGGCCCCTCGCGCGGGCCGAGCCACGGTCCAACGCAGCGTCCCGCGCATGGCCCGACGCAACGCCCGGCCCACGCGCAGGCGTTCGGCCAGCACGCGCCGCAACGACCGCACTCGCCGGCCAAGCCCGGCTCGCACGCGCCGCGGCAGGGCGGCGGGCATCCGAACGCGCCGCGGACCGGCGCACCGGCTCAGCGCGGCCCGAACGCACACCAACCCAGCTTCGGCGGCCCGCGCGGCCCGCAGTCGGCCAGCCGAGGCGGTCATCCCGCGCAGCGCGGCGGAGCGCAGCCCGCGCCGCGCGGCGCACACCCGACCCAACGCGGCCCCGCGCCGCACGGCGGTCACCCGGTCGCTCGCGGCCCGCAGTCGTCAGGCGGACAGCGCCTCAATGCCCCGCACCCCAAGGGCGGCGGAAAGCCCTTCAAGAAGAAGTGGCGATAGGCACGACGGGCACAACGTGCACTTGCGAGTGCGCGCCGAAGCGCCGACCACGAACGCAATCGTCAGCCGCCGCGGGGGCGGGGATCAGCTCGCGCGGGACATCGCCGTGCCCGAGTGATCCCGCGCGCCGCGACGATCTGTCGCTGCGGGTTTCCACAGACAGACTGTCAGCCGACTGCAACTTTGGATTCATATGGCGATATAAGTAACTGACAGCCGCGCCTCGGCCGTCGAGACGCCAGCACCTGTCCGCACCTCTTCACACGCACGGAGGCTTCTCCCTTGGCTCCTCGCATTCTCTCGGCCGCCTGCGCCCTCGTTGCGCTCGCGGGTCTCACCTCGTCCGCGTTCGCGATCAAGCCGTTCTCACTTGTCGAGGACGGCTACCCCGAAGTGAAGGGCATCCTCGAACTCGAGAACACCTTCTCGATCGATCACAACCTCGCCTTCGATCACGGCTTCACGCAATACTCGCTCGAGAACGAGCTCGAGTACGGCCTGACCGACAACTTCACGGTCCGCGCGAAACTCGCCTACAACTACGTCAGCGCCACGCAGCAGACCGACGAGATGTCGTTCGACGCGTTCGGCATCGAGACGCAGTATTACTTCACCAACCCTAACGTCGACAGCGTCGGCTATTCGCTCATCACCGCCGTCGAGACGGGTGAAAACTCGCTCACTGGCGTGGCGATCTTCGTGGCTCAGAAAGACTGGGACAAGTGGATCGGCGCGGTGAACCTCGGCGCCGAACTCGGCGTCGACAACACCTACCACTCGGGCGACAAAGAAACGGCGCTCGCCCTCACTGCCGCCGCAGGCCTGGCGTACAAGGTCGACAATGCGTGGAAGATCGGCGGGAACGCCAGCTACACGCTGAACTACGCCGAGGCGCGGCACTACGAGGGCTCGACCCTTTATGCCGGCCCGACGGTGAACTGGATCCCGGCCGACAACGTCTGGGTGACCGCTGGCGCGAACGTAAAGGTATTCGGCGCGGACGACGATGCCGCGTGGAACGTCACCCTCATCTGCGGCATCTATTTGAATTGAACGGCCCGCCTGTTTCACTGACCGCGCCGAACCCGGCCCGGCAGCGGTGTTGCGCGACGGGGTTCGCAGGGCACGCCTGACGAGAGACGCACGTCAGCCGCGCCCGGTTCCGCGAGCTTCCGCCCGCGCGACGCCGCTGCCCGGCTGGAACAGCGCTGCCCGGCTGTGATACTGCTTTCGTCTCGACCATCTCTGTGAACGCCTCTCCGTCGTTCACCTGAAAGGAACTCGTCCCATGTCCGATCGAGCTGATGCATCTGAGTCCACGAACGGCAATGAGGCCGCCGACCTCACGCTCTCGCGCCGCCGGTTCGGCCTGGCCGTGCTGGCCGGCGCGGCCCTGAGTGCGATGGCGGGCGAACTCACGCTCTCTCGCGCCGATTCACCCGCCGCACCGACCGAGTCGACGACGCTCGACGCGGGCGACGCCGCCGCGTTCGCCGAGGGCGTCTCGGACAAGTTCGCCAAGGACGCCCGCGTCTTCGTCGTACGCAAGGGCAAGACGCTCAGCGCCCTCAGCGCCACCTGCACGCACAAGAAGAACCTGCTCAAGCTGAAGGATGGCCAGATCCGCTGCCCGGCGCACGGCTCGCGGTTCGAATCCGACGGCAAGTGCTCGAGCGGCCCGGCGAAGGAAGATCTGCCGCACTATGCCGTCAGCATCGACGCCAAGGGCCACCTCATCGTCGATAAGTCGAAGCTGCTCAAGGCGGGCGACGCCGGCACGACAGTCGACCTGAAGTGAGCTTCGGCGCGAGTTCCCAAGCCAGCTTCTGCACCGCCGCCCGCGCCTGACCCGCGCGTGCGGCGATTTCACAAACACCTCGGAGGCCCCGCCCATGTTCGGACTCCCGCCGCTCCCCGCCTGGCCTGGCATGCACCCGATCCTCGTGCACGTGCCGATCGGCGTGTTGGCCGTCGCGCCGTTGCTGATGCTGATCGGACTACTGCCGATCAAACGCGTCGCGGGCATCCGCTGGGCGGCGCTGATCCTGCTTGTCGTTGGCGTCGGCACGCTGGTCGTCGCGAAGGAGTCGGGCGAAGCGACGGCCGAGTACACCGAGCCGGGAATGATCGACGGTGCGGGCGACGTCGTCGAACTGCATGAGAAGCTGGCCGAGCGGAGCGTGATCGCGTTCGCCGCGCTGGCCGCGCTGTACGGCGCGACGCTGGGCGTACAGCACTTCTGGACGAAGTCGCGCGGCGTAGTGCCGCACGTCGTCGTCCACGGCGTGCTGCTCCTCGGCACCGGGGCGGCCCTCGTCCTGCTCGCCAACGCCGGTCATGCGGGCGGGCGGCTCGTTCACCAGTTCGGCGTCCGCGCGCCGATCGCCGAGACGACTGCGTCCGCTTCAGCCGCCGACGCTACACCCACCACGAAGCCCGCCGCCGATGGCGACGGCGACAATCACTGACGACGTCTGCGGCCGAGCGCCGCCGTGATGCCGAGCGGCGCGAGCAGCGCCGTCGGCTCGGGCACGATCGCTCGAGCGAAGCTGAATCCGCCGGGCGCCGCCGCGACGGTCTGGTTGTAGTTCGAGGCGAGCGCGAGCAGGTCGTTGAAGTCGACCGTGCCGTCGTAGTTGAAGTCGCCGTTGCTCCAGAACTGCGACGACTGGTTGTACGCCGCCGCGAGGGCGAGCAGGTCATTGAAATCGACCCGGCCGTCGAGGTTGGAATCGCCTCGCAGGGTCTGGCCGATCAGGATCGACGTCGCGTCGACCGCAACGCCGCCGAACGAGGTGACGCCCGACGGTGTGACGCTGTAGCCGACGCCGTAACCCGACGAGATCGTCGAACTGGCGATGCCCTGACCGTTCCACGTGCCGGCTGCGTATCCCGCTTTGATCCAGTTCACGACATCACTCAAGGGCGAGGCAGCGTCGTAATCGATCACGAGCTTGTTGTTCGCGATGTCGAGCCGACTCGTCGGCGTCGCGCCGCCGCTGATGGTGAGCGAACGCACACGCGTCGTGCCGCTCGCCGTTCCGTTCGGATCGATCGCGAGCGTGCCGGCATCGACGAACAGCGAATCGCAATCCTGCAGCCCGTTCGCGAGGCGAACCGTGCCGGTATTCGTCGTGTGGATCGCCAGCGTTCCGCCGAAGCCGGGCGTCTTGCCGATCGAGCCGGCGAAGGACACCGTTGTCGCCGCAGAGGCAGCGAGGTTGAGGACGCGGGCGTCGGTTGCGCCAGTTGTGCCGACGCTCACCCTGCCCGTGCTGGTGAGGTTGCCGACGGTACTCGCGCCGGGCGAGGCGAGGTTGCCAATCGTCGCCGCGCCGGAATTGCCCGAGACGACGAGGACGTCGCGCGTCAGCACGCTCGCGCCGGCGGCATGGCTCGCGTAGAGCGCCACATTAGCCGACCCGGTGCGCTGGCCGAGGATGATCGGCGCGCCGTCACCGATCGCGGCGTTTGAGGCGAAGAGCAGCGTGCCATCGCCCACGATGACGCCGCCAGGCAGCGTGTTCGTGCCGGACAGTTCCAGCGTGCCGTTGCCGCTCTTGAGCAGGTCGTCTGTGACGGCCCCGACGAGGTTGCCGTGCAGTTCCGTCAGATCGGCAGCGGAACCCGGGTTGTCGATCACCTGCACGTTGCGCAGGTTGTAGTTGACGACGCCGGTGCCGGTCAGGTTGACGTCGTTGTTGAAGATGAGTCGCGCGTTGGACCGCGTCGAGCCGAAGATGAGGTTGTGCGCGCCGTCGACGAAGTAGGGGTCTTCCCAAACGAGCTGGGTCGACGATTGAACGGTCAGCGTGACGTTGACCGTCGTGCCGAACGCGGAGAAGCCGCCCGAGCCTTTGTCGGTGTCGGAGATGCCGGGGAAGAAGCCGCCCTCGGTGGAGTCGTTGCGCCAGTTGACCTGGCCGATCGTGGAGCCGAGCGGGCGGTTGAAGGTGGGCGACGTCAGTTCGAGGACGCCGCCTCGCAGTTCGATGCAGCCGCTCGTCAGGCTCGTGCCGTTGCCGGCACGGAGCGTGCCGGCGTTGATCGTCCACGGCTGCTGCGACGACGTGTTGCTGCTCGAAGACAGCGCGAGCAATCCGCCACCGGACTTCACAAGCGGCGCACCAGTGCTGATTGGCACGTCGACGCTCAACTGAGCCGACTGCACGTGCACGTACCGCGCGCCGCCCGGCCCGGTGATGCCGCCGGTGCCGCCGGTGATGGTAAAATCGTTCGTGCCCGCGAGCAGGCTGGCATTCGTGCTGAGCGCGGTGCTGCCCGAGAGCGTGAGCGCTTGCCCGGCAGCCGTCGGTGCGATCTTGAGCGAGTTCAGGCTGAACGCCGCGTTCGTCGCGAGTGTGGTCGACGCGGTGAGCAGCGCGTTGGCCGTCGCGGTTGAAGCAGTCGGCATCGCCACGGTGGCGACGGGTGCAATGCCGTTGGCCGTCGTGCCGACGGTGGCGAAGTCGCTGCCGTTCACGGTGGCCCAGCCGACGTTGTCGTTGGCTGACAGGTTGGATCGCGAGAGCAGCCCGTTCCGCAGTAGCAGCGTGAAGCCCGACGTGAACGTAATGCGCGGCGAAACGCCCGTGAGCCCGAGTGTGAGCGGCGTGCCGGCCGCGTTCGTTGCGGAGAAATCGAGCGTGCCGCGCGGCGACTTCGTGCTGTCGCGCTGGTAGCCCGCGATCGACAGCACCGTCGCGCCGGTCGCGCCGGCGGGCTGCACGACGCGGACGCTGAGTGCGCCGCCTCGCGCCGCAGTGGCCGAGCCGAGATCGATTCGGCCGATCGTCTCCGTCGTGCCGGCGGCGTTGCCGATGAGCTGGAAAAGCCCGCCGCCGACATCTTCTAAGCCGGTGCTGGCGGTGCCGCTGTCGCGGAGGCGGTTGTTGTTGTTGACGGCGGTGTTATCGAGCGTGAGCGTTCCACCGTGCATCTGCACGATGCCCTTCACGTTGCTCGCGACCGACGCCGTGCCCGACAGCACGATGCCGCTCATTCGGCCAATCGAGATGTCGTCGTTCGTGAGGAGCGTGCCGCTGAACGTCTGCGTACCGAGACCGCGCGTGTTGATCTTGCCGGCGACGGTGCCGGTCGCGGTGGGCAGCAGGTTGAGCGTGCCGGCGAACGTCGCATTGCCCAGGCCGCTGATCGTGAAGTCGTGCCCGTCGCCGATGCCGCCGGTCGACGTGTCGGTGGTGACGACGGTGCCTGCGCCGGAGAGTTCGCCAATGCGAATCTGCGAGTTCGCGCTCAACGTCGTGCCCGTCGCGAGGTACACTTGGTTGCTCCGCAGCGCGGTGCGGCCCGAGTCGGACGAGCTGTTGAAGCGGAACGCACCCGCGTTCACGGTGACGCCGCCAACGAACGTGTGCGTCGACGGCATTCCCGACACGGCGGTGCCGAAGCGGAACGGGCTGGTGCCGGTCTTGACGATGCCGGCCATGCCGGAGACGGCACCGTCGAACGTCACGCTCCCGGTGCCGTCGCCGCTGACGTTGAGGACGGAGCGGACATCGACCGGGCCGCGGAAGTAGAAGTCGCCGAGGTTGTTCTGCACCACGCCAGCGTTTGGTCCGACAAAACGGATGAGCGCGCCGTCCACGCCTGGCGCGAGGCTGCCCGTGGCGGTGTTGGTGCTGTTGAGCGTGATCTGGCCGACATCGAACGTGCCGAGGTCGTTGCTGGCGGTGTAGCCGACCGTGCCGCTGCCGCCGAACTGGAGCGCGGTCGCCGCGCCGCTGACCGGCACGGCGTTCTCGGCCCAGCTGGTGGGCTGGTTCCACGTGCTGGTGGCGTTCACCCAATTGAAGAGCGACGCCCGCGCGGCCGCGGGAAACGCCTGCACCGCGATCGCGGCGAGCAGGATAGAAGAGGCCGACAACCGTCGGCGGAACACTCGGGAGGACTGCATGATGTCGTTCCTATTCACGGAAGCTTGGCTCAGAGGGTCAGGCGGTCAACGCGGCATCGCGAAACGACAGGCGATGTGACCGCTCCTTCAGCAATTCGAACTTCGATTCGAGCCACGAGAGGCCGGCCGATGCTGCCTCTCCGGGGTTGAAGAATAGATCGGCCGCCATCGAGCGGCGGAGGTCGCCGTGGCGCTGCGGCTCGCGCAGCGCGAGCTCGATCGCGCCGGTGATCTCGTCGGGCGAGTAGACGATGTCGCCCACGTTCCGGCCCCACGTGTCGAGGTCCATCGAACCCGACTTCGCGCCCTTCGCGAGCAGCTTCGGCACGTCGAGGAACACCATGGGCCTGTCGAGCAGCGAGTATTCGCTCGACACGCTCGACGCATCGGTGATCAGCAGGTCGGCCAGGAAAAGCAGCGGGATCACGTCGAGGTCGCGTGAGACGCGGCAGTGCTCGTCTTCGAGCGGGCGAAGCTCGTCGAACCAGTTGACCGACGTGTCCTTCGGGTGGTCGTGCATCTTGATGAGGATGTCGTACTTGCCGGTCGCCTTCAGCTGGCGAAGGACGTCGACGCCCATCGTTTCGAGCGAGTTGTAGCGCTGCCCCGTCGGCGCGAAGAGCAGCACGGGGCGATCGCCGGTGAAGCCGTTCTTGCGGAGCAGGATCGATCGGCTCAGCGAGCCGTCGATGAGGGCGTCGGTCTTCATGAAGCCGATGCGGAGCCCGCGCGGGTCGTCTTCAGCCAGCAGCCCCGCGGCGGCGAACTTCCGCTTCATGTACGGGCCGGCGAGGAAGTAGAAATCGGCGCCGAGGTTCTCCTCGCGGATGGCTTTGTTGCGGAAGCTGACGCCGTGAAAGATCTGCACGCGCGTGCCGACGCTGCGCGGGGCGATCATCTTCGTGTTCGCGCCGAACATCACGTCGAAATCCATGTCGCGGATCTGATCGACGGTGAGGATGTGATCGTCCGGGATGCCGAACGGGCGATACATGCTGAGCGCGTCGTGGATGCGCGACTTGCTCTGGCCGTCCTCGGATTCGATCTCCTCGCGCAGGCCGCCCGAGACGAACACCTCGAACCGCGGGTCGGCCGAGAGGTAGCGATAGAGCGGGCTGAAGCACACGAAATGAACGGGTGCGTAGCCGGTGAAGATGACTTTGGTGGGCGTGGCTTTCATGGCAACTCTCTCGTGCAGGGTTCGCATTGCGCCGCAGTTCAGCGACGCGCCGCGCGATCAGAACAGTTCCTCGAACAACCCGCCCACGCTGCCGATCGCGGCCATCACGGATTGGGTGATGCCGCGACGCCGCGTGACGCTGGCGCGAATGGACGGGAGGATTTCATGTTTCGCGAAGAGCGCGTCTTCGATGTAGTCGATCTCGGTCCAGGGCAGGCCTGTGATGTCGATGCAGTTGATCGCGTGATGCGGCGCGATCCGCTGCACGGCCGCGGGGGCCCAGTGCTGCTCGCCGCCTTCGGCGACGATCTGCGAGGCGGCCTTGAGCAGCATCGCCGCGCCGACCTTGTCGAACTTCAGCAGCCCGAGACTTTCGCCGTGCGCCTTCACCGATCGGCCGTTCGTGGGCTCGAGCTTCTTGCCGATCTGGATCAGTCGCTTGCCCGACAGCACTACTTTCATGTGTTCGTCGGCGCCGCCCGACGACGAGTCGAACGTGAGGCAGCTTCCAGACGCGTTCGCGAGGCGCGCGTAAATCGTGTCGTGCGCGACGACGTCGGAGTTGAGCAACATGAAGTCGCCGTCGATCCAATCTCGGGCGAGGCTGAGCGAGTAGAGGCTGTTCGTCTCGAGCGGGCGGGCGTTCTCGATGTACGTGACGCGGTTGCCCAGCAGCTTGCGAACGCGGTCGGAGCGATAGCCGACGACGAGACCGATGTCGCGAACGCCGCACGCGTTGAGCGCGGCGATCTGGTGCTCGATGAGCGCGCGGCCCTGCAGCCGGAGGAGGCATTTCGGAATGCCTTCCTTCAGCCGACTGCCGCGACCTGCTGCAAGGATGAGCGCCTTCACGCTTGCGTGCCCTCCACAGCGACGGCCGTCGATTCAGCGGCTTGTGCTTCGCGCTTCGCGCGCTGCTCGGCCGACCAGACGTTGAACTCGTCCACCGTGCCGTCGAAGGCGATCTTGCCGTTACGCAGCTTGATGACGCGATCGAAGTGCACCTTGCGCGGAAGCTTCGGCGCTGCCACAACGATCACCGCCGGTGCGGGGCGAAGCTTGAACAGCTTCTTCAGACGCGACGCGGACCTCGCCCGGCTCAGGCCGCCCGTGGGATTGTCGAGCAGGAGCACGTCGTGCCGACCGCACGCAGCGCGGAGCAGGCCGATCGCGCGGCGTTCGTCGGTCGATAGCGCAGCTGCATCGAGCCGCGTCTCAAGTCCGCGCGGGAGCCGGCCCATGAAGGCTTCAAGGTCGAGTTTGCGGATGGCGCGCGTCACCGTCTCGTCGGCGGTTGAATCTTTCAGGCCGAGGTACTGCCACAGCCGCTGTCGGCCGAACGCGGGCGGGTCGCTCATCATCGTGATGCGGTCTTCGCGGGCAGAGCGCGAGCACGTGGCGAGGTCGACGTCGTCGAGCAGCACTGCGCCGCGCTTCCCGAACTCGCGCCCGGCGATGATGTTCAGCAGCGTCGACTTGCCGCTTCCCGACTTGCCGACGAGCGCGACGCGCTCGCCCGGAGCGAACGACAACGCGGGAACCGACAGCCGGCGGTGCTTGCCGCGAGATCTCGACCCGACGACGCGTAGCTGCCGGACCTCCAGCGACCGGGTCATCGCCGGCAGATCGGCAGGGCCGGCTGAGGTGCCGGTCGTCGACATCAGTTCTTCCAGTCGATTCAGGCACGCGAGGATCTTCCCGGTGCGGGTGCCCTGGCGCGTCAGCTGCACCATGGGCGCGCGGGTCATCAGCGCGTACATGATGAAGAGCAGCATGTCCGGCGTGCTCAGCTCGCGGGCCGACACCATCCGCATGCCGAGCCACACCACCATCAATACGGCGAACCCGAACACGATGTGTGCAACCCACGTGGTACGGCCCTGAAGACGCGTGATCGCCGCTTCGTGGTGGCCGCTAGAGGCGTTCACGACGGTGAAGTCTGAATCGGCATCGCGCGAGTCGAGGCTCTCGTGGATCGATCGGGCGAGCTTCCCCTCCTTGCGACGCGTCTTGCTCGCACGAGCGTAGACGTGCCACGTGCCCAGAGCCGTGATGACGCCGATGAGCGCGAACGCGCTGGCGAGGATCGCGCCGAGGAGCGGATTGATGACGAGGAGGACGACGCTCGCGCCGACGAAGAGCCCGCCATTCGTGGCGACGTGGACGAGGAAGCCTTTCAAGCCTTCCTTCACGCGGGCGGTGTCGCCGATCAGTCGGGCGACGACTTCGCCGGCGTCGTGGACGCGGATGTCCGGGTCCTGCTGCATCGCCGATTGGAACGCGCGGGCGCGAAGGTCGCGCACGGTGCCGATGGCGAACTCGGCGAACTTCAGGCGTGCAAGAAAGTCGACGAGCCCGAGCGCGGTCAGCAGTAGCAGGAAGATCCACCCGAACAGGAGGGGCTGTTCGATGAAGCCCGATTCGATCCAGCGAGCCAACTGCCGGTGATTGCTCGAGCCCGTCAGCATGGGCTTGAGCAGTTCCTTGAACATGAACGGCAAGGCGAGCCGGATCAGGATGACGCCCACTCCGAACGCAAGACCGAGGAACAGCGATCGGCGATGCCGCGCGCCGAAGCGCCACGTGAACCGCCAGAGTTCGACGAATCGACGCCACGTGCTGGGCTGCTTGGCGATCGGCTGAGCGGCTTCGGAGATGGGCAGTGAGAGAGACATGATCAAAGCACCGCAGGCGGAGAGTTCAGGCGATCACTTCTTCGGAGCCTTGGCGGGCCGGTTGGCGGCCTTGTAGGCTTCGCGGTGTTCGAGCATCGCCTTGCGGTAGGCGAGGTAGTTGTTCCGCTTGTCGGCCGGCCACTTGGCGACCCACGCGTCCTCCCACACTTCGTCGTGGTTGAAGCCGTCGTCGAGCGCGGGGTTGGCCTTGACGGCGTCCTTCGCCTCGTAGTGCTTCTTGGCGAGCTTATCGAGGTACGCGTCGCGCTCGCGGCCGGCGGGCAGCGAGTAGTACTTCGTCATGTGGCCCTCCTGTTTGGCCATCCAGGCGAGGTTCATCGCGGTGCGGAACTCCTGATCGTTGACCTTCCCCTCGCGGTGCGCCTGAACGATCTGATCGGAACGGTCCTCGAGCGCGACCATCCATTGCCGCTGCTTCTCGGCGTTGGCGGTCGTGAACTCGGACGCAGACGCCGTCTTCACGAGCCCGATGGCGTCGTTCTTCGGCGCGGCCGGCGCTCGCATCGCGACGGCGACCCAGATCAGCGCCACCACCGCAACGGCCCCGGCGGCCACGGCGATCGTGCGATTACGGGTCTGGTTTCGCTTCGCCAGACTGACGGCAGGAGTCGTGATAGCGGTCATGTGGGATTCGCTCAGAGAAGTGAACTCAGAAACGCGGGCGACTGTTTTCAGTACGCCGGCGGCGGGTCGTCGTCGCGACCGCTGCCGCTGAAGAGGGCGTTGCTCGCGCCGATCGGGAAGGGCTCGTAGAAGCGGTCCTCGTCGTTGAAGACGTAGCCCATCTCGCGCACGCTCATCAGCGCGACGTGGCCGTCACAGAAGGCGACGTTCACCCGCTTGTCGTGCCGCGGGTCGGGGGCGGAGCGCTCTTCAAGGTTGTGGCTCGGCTTGCCGTTGCAGTAGTCGGAGTAGGCCGTCAGGCGCGGCGGATCGAGCAGGTACGCCTTGTTCCCGACGGCGGCGCCGATGTCGGTGCCGTCGGGGTAGTAGCCCTTGCGCAACACCTCGGGCTTGCCAGCGGCCGAGCCGAGGCAGTCGGCGGCCATCACGGTCTGCGCCGCCTTGATGCGTGACGCCTTCACCGGCCAGTTGATGAACCCGCCCTGCACGCGGCGCCGCGCGTTGCCGAGGAACTGGAAGTTGTAGCCGTACGGATAGTTTCGGCTGTTGTTCCAGTCGACCATCGGGCACAGGAACGCGCGGTTGCTGATCGTCCAGCTGTCGTTCTCCTGCGCGCTGGGCTTGTCGTTCGGGAAGACCTTGCAGAGCGAGCCGAGCAGTTCGTACCACCGCGGGCGATACTCGGCGTCACCGTTGCTGAGCCCGTACACGCCCAGGCCGTTCACCTTTGGCAAGCGCGCGGGGCACGAGACGCCCTGGTTCAGGTTGGCGTACATCTGCCACACCGTCGCGAACTGCTTCAGGTTCGAGGCACACCGTGCGGCGTTGGCCGACGCGCGGGCCTTGCTCAGGCTCGGAATGAGGATCGAGATCAGGATGCTGATGATCCCCACGGCGACGAGAAGTTCGACGAGCGTGAACGCGCGTCGGGTCAAACCGAGTTGGCGGGGCATCCATTGCACTCACACAACGTAAACACATCCTTAGCGCAATGATGCCGGGTATTACCCTATTGCTGTGACAGCTCACTGGGGCTGAGAAGGCGTCGATCCGGGCTTGATGAGCCCGTGTTCGAGCGCGAACCGCAGCACGTCGGCCCGCGTGGCGAGTCCTAGCTTTTCCTTCAACCGCGCGCGGTAAGACTCGATCGTCTTGATGCTTACCGACAACCGATCGGCTGCTGCCTGGTTGGTGTGACCCTCGGCCAGCAGTTGCAGCACCTGAAGTTCGCGGCTGCTCAGCGCGTCGAGCGTGCCGCGGGTACGGGCTTCTACTTCGTCGTTCGCCGACTGCATGGCCGGGTCGACGAAGAACTCGCCGCGATGGACGGCCCGGATGGCCTGCATCAACTGTCCCGACGCTGACGCCTTTAACACGTACCCGTGAATGCCCATGCTTTTGCCGGCCCGCAGGAAGCTCGGGTCATCGTACATCGTCAGCACGAGGATGCGCGCGCCGCAGGCGGCTTGGAGCTGCTGCACCCATTCGAGCCCAGAGCTGTAGCGAAGCCCGAGGTCGAGCGTGATCACGTCGGGCTGCAGCTCGGCAGCGAGCTTCACCGCGGTCGCGCCGTCCTCGGCTTCGCCGACGCAGCGCATGTCGGCCTGCGTGTCGAGCAGCGCGCGCATGCCGCTGCGGACGAGCGCGTGGTCGTCCACCAGCAAGACCTTCAGCTGCGTGGTAGCGTCAGCCATTCGTCGAGCCTTTCAATGCGCGGGCCGGCAGCGTCACGTGGAGCGTCGTCCCCGTGCCCGGAACCGATTCGACCGCGAACGACCCGCCCAGGCCATTCGTACGTTCACGCATGCTGACGAGGCCTAGGCCCTTCGGCAGGCCTTGCTCGGACAGATTCTCCGCCGTCGATGAGAAGCCGATCCCGTTGTCTTTCACCGTGAGCGAGATCGCGTCGTCGGTCAGGTCGCACATCACTTCGATCTCGGCGGCGTTGCCGTGACGGACGGCGTTCGTCACCGCTTCCTGCGCGATGCGATAGACCGAGTTCTCGACATCGCGATCGAACCGATATGGCCTCAAGACGTCGGCGTCGACCTTCACCACGCGCTTCCGATCGAACGAGAAATCGCTGCCCAGACGCTCGAGCGCCTCGGCCAATCCGAACTGCTCCAGCGCGCCCGATCGCAGCCCGCGCGAGAGCCGGCGGATGTCTTCCTGCGTCTGCTGACCCGCCTCGATCATCGACAGGAGCTGCGCTCGCAGCGGCTCGGCCGGCGCGGTCTCGAGGATCGCCCGCGCGCGGAAGAGCATCGACGCCACCTGCTGGCCGAGCCCGTCGTGCAACTCGCGGGCGATGCTGTTCCGCTCCTTGTCTTGCGCCTCGAAAATCCGCTGCAGAAGGAACCCGCGCTCGGCCAGCGCATGCTGCATGGGCACCACGACCGCCCACCAAATGGTCGGTGCCATGACGAGCGTGAGCACGCTCGCGTCGACGAGCCCTTCGAATACCGACGACGTCCGCGTCGACGTGAGAAAGGGCATGATGAGCAGCACGACGCCTTCGCTAAAGAAGATCATCAGCAGCACGAGCCCGAACACGGCCAGCGGCCTAACCTTTGTCTGTCGCTCCGATCCGAAGATGACGGACGCGTATCGCTTCTCAGGCATGCGAGGATTCTATCGAAATCTGGCGGTGCGTTGGAGACGCGACGTCGCGAGCCGCACGTTGGCACCAGGAGGATTAGGCCCTGTCTCAAAACCTAATGACCCCACGGCGACTCAGATTGGGGTCTGATGGTAGGAGTGATTGCGAAAACCGGGTCCGCAGACCCATTGAGCAATCGCGACGCCCCAGCAGACCCCAATCTGAGTCGTCCCTCGGAGGCGAAGCCTCCGAGACGATGGGCCGGAAAGAGGTCGTCTGCTTCGTTGTCACTCCTCGCTGTGTGGTCGAACACCGCTTCGTCGTGACGCCTCGCATACGACCTCTTTCCGGCCCACCGTGGGGTCATTAGGTTTTGAGACAGGGCCTAGCATCGTGCAGGCGGCGATAGCGATGTCCGGCAGAGGGTCGGCTAGGTCGACGACCGCTCCGCCGCGAGGCGTTGCAGTCCGAACGGGATCGCGGGCTTCGGGCGGAAGCCGCGGGCCGCGTTCTGGTGCGTGCCGCACGTCAGATCGATCGCCTTGCGGATGTCCTCGTCCGTCCGGCTCGTCCGCTGCGCGTTGATCGCGAGCAGGCCCGCGAGGCGTGCGATCTCCAGCAGGTGCGCGCAGCTCAGCGATTCGGTCTTCTCGACCGCCTCGTCGAGCAACTCGCCCGGCTGAAGTTCCAGCTTGCTCGCCAGTAGCGCGCGCCGCTGCGCCGCGTCGGGCGGCGGCACCTCCAGCACCACATCAAATCGGCCCGGGCGGTTCGTGAGCGCCTCGTCGAGGCGCTCCGGATGGTTCGTCGTCGCGAGCAGCAACATGGGCTTGCTGCTGCGCGAGTCGACGCCGTCGAGCAGGTTCAGCAGGGTGCTGATGTTCACCTGCTGCAGGATCCAGTCGAGGTCTTCGAGCACGAGCATCGACGGCGCGCGGGTCTTCCACACGTCGAGCGCGAACTCGAGGTGGTCGCCGGTGAAGCCTTGCTCGGGGCGCAGGATGATCGACGTCACCTCGGGCAGCAGGCCGCCGATGTAGCGGATGGTGCTGGTCTTCCCGTTGCCGGGCGGGCCGTACAGCATCACGCCGCGCCGACAGGGCACGCCGAGCCGCGCGTAGAGGTCCGCCACGCCCGGCTTGAAGAAGCCGACGATGTCGCCGTCGATGCGATCGCGCAGCGCGTCCGGCAGCACGAGCGAATCGCGCGGCACGGGCTTGCGCTCAGGCGTCTCGTCGTCGAAGTAGCCGTTGCGGAGGATGATCCAGCGGGGCGTCTCACGGCTGCGCTCCAGTTCCTCGATCTTCTTCTGCACGGCGCGCACGTCGTCCGTCGACCGCGCGGCGATGAGCCAGAAGCAGCGCGTCGAGCCGTCGTGCGGCGAGTGGTAGTACCAGCGTGCGATCGCGACGTCGAAGCCCGTCACGCGCAGCGCGCCGCCGGGCCACGTGCGGAGGCGGCCCTCTTCCTGCGCGTCGTCGCCGTCGCCGGTGTGGTCCCACGTGAGGCGCTGGAGCGGCTCACCGCCCGTGATGCTGGGCAGGGGCTCCCAGCCGTCCGGGTGCTTGATGAGGTAACGCTCGATATGGCCGCTGTAGGAGATGTCGGTGTGGTAGATCTCCCAGCCGGCGAACGCGTTGCGGTCGAGCCAGGCGCGGAACGACGCCACCGTCCATTCGGTGAAGACGAGCCCCTCATGCACGGGAAGCATGAGCGGGGGAACCGGCTGCGCCGACGACTTGGAGTTCGACGCGCCGGGCGCATCGATGGGGGTCAGAGGTTGATCAATTCGGTCCATGAGAATGTTCCGGCGCGGCCGTACAACGACGACGCGACGCCGCCTGTGCGAGTGGTGATGTCATCCATGACGCGTCGATGAGCGGGCGCGAGCGAACTCACGCATCACATCGATCAAAATTCAGTTCGGGGAAAACGGGGGACAAAGGTTGCCGAGAGAGTCGTTCGCTTCAGCGCGTCACGGCGAGGTGCAGAATCGCTGTGATCCGAGCCGTTCCGGCGATGGCCGCCGTAGCGAATCGACCGCGCGGACGCCCGGACTGCTCGACCGGCGATGCCAGTCCAGCAGGGGCGATTTCGAAGTTGTGGGATTGCTCCGCACGGCGTTGAAGTAAACGAGCGACGGATCATACCGAGCGCGCGAGGAAAAGATCAATGCGATTTTGCTTCCGTGGGGAGCCACGGAGGCACAAAGTCACGAAGGGGGACACGAAGAAAGAAGAGGAGCGAACGGAGAATTGCATGAGCGAACGATCTTGCTGAGATCGCTCGGCTCGCATGCGTCCCTGTTCCGTTTTCTTCCCGCTTCGTGTCCTCCTTCGTGCCTTCGAGCCTTCGTGGCTCTTCCCCCGCTGGAATGCCACCGCCCGGCGCATACCATGCACGATTCACCCGATCACCCCTATGGCCACACACAATCCCTTCGGTTCCGCATCCAAGCTCTCCACCAAGGCTGGCGAGTACACCATCTACAAGCTCTCCGCGCTCGGCGACACGTCGAAGCTGCCGTACAGCATCAAGGTGATGCTCGAGAGCCTCGTCCGCAACCACGACAACTTCGTGGTGAACGACAACGACGTGCAGAGCCTGTTGAAGTACGACGCGAAGAACGTCGGCACAAAGGAAGTGCCGTTCAAGGTCGCCCGCGTCATCCTGCAGGACTTCACCGGCGTGCCGTGCGTGGTCGACCTCGCCGCGATGCGTCATGCGATGAAGCTCGCCGGCGGCGATCCGAACAAGATCAACCCGCTCGTCCCGGTCGACCTCGTCATCGATCACAGCGTGCAGGTGGACGAATACGCCAACCCGCTCGCGCTGCTGCACAACAGCCAGCTCGAGTTCTCGCGAAACATCGAACGCTACGAGTTCCTCAAGTGGGGCCAGAAGGCGTTCAACAACTTCGGCGTCGTCCCGCCCAGCACCGGCATCGTCCACCAGGTGAACCTCGAACACCTCGCGAAGGTCGTCTGGACGAAGGACGGCGTCGCCTATCCCGACACGCTCGTCGGCACCGACTCGCACACCACCATGATCAACGGCCTGGGCGTCGTCGGCTGGGGCGTCGGCGGCATCGAGGCCGAAGCCTGCATGCTCGGCCAGCCGATCTCGATCGTCACGCCGCAGGTTGTCGGGTTCAAGCTCAAGGGCAAGCTGCGCGAGGGCGCGACCGCGACCGACCTCGTGCTCATGATCACGCAGATGCTCCGCAAGAAGGGCGTCGTCGAGAAGTTCGTCGAGTTCTATGGGCCCGGCCTCGCCAGCATGTCGCTCGCCGACCGCGCCACCATCGCCAACATGGCCCCCGAGTACGGCGCGACGATGGGCTTCTTCCCCGTCGATGACCAGACGCTCGCCTACCTCCGCCTGACCGGCCGCACCGAGGCGCAGATCGATCTCGTCGAACGCTACTGCAAGGAGCAGGGCCTCTGGCGTCAGGACAACGCCGAGCCGGTCTTCACCGACACGCTCGAGCTCGACCTCGCACAGGTCGAGCCCGCCTTGGCCGGCCCGAAGCGCCCGCAGGACCGCGTGGAGCTGTCGCAGGTCCGCACCAGCTACGCCACCAACTTCCCCGACGCGCCCGCGAAGTCCAAAGCCACCAAGACCAGCGAAGGCGTCGACCTCGCGCACGGCGATGTCGTCATCGCCGCGATCACGTCGTGTACCAACACGAGCAATCCGAGCGTGATGTTGGCCGCAGGTCTGCTCGCGAAGAAGGCCGTTGAGAAGGGCCTCAAGGTAAAGCCGCACGTGAAGACGTCGCTCGCCCCCGGCAGCCGCGTCGTGACCGACTACTTCGACAAGGCCGGCCTCACGCCGTTCCTCGAGAAGGTCGGCTTCCACACCGTCGGCTACGGCTGCACCACCTGCATCGGCAACTCCGGCCCGCTCCCCGAGCACATCAGCGGCGCGATCGATCGCGACACGCTGGTCGCCGTGAGCGTGCTTTCCGGCAACCGCAACTTTGAGGGCCGCGTCAATCCGCACGTGAAGGCGAACTACCTCGCTTCACCGCCGCTGGTCGTCGCGTACGCGCTCGCGGGCAACATCGACGTCGACTTCACCAAGGACCCCGTCGGCACCGGCTCCGACGGCAAGCCCGTCATGCTCAAGGACATCTGGCCCAGCCAGAAGGAGGTCGACGACGCCATCACCAGCAGCATCGACCCCGGCATGTTCCGCAAGCAGTACGAAGGCGTCGGCGAGAAGAACGCCGACTGGAACGCCATCCCCATCAAGGGCGGCCAGCTCTTCGAGTGGGACCCCAAGTCCACCTACATCCAGAACCCGCCGTTCTTCAAGAACCTCGCCAGCACCGATCTCAGCGTGAAGCCCATCAGCGGCGCCCGCGTGCTCGTCATGGTCGGCGACAGCGTCACCACCGACCACATCAGCCCCGCCGGCAACATCAAGAAGGACTCGCCCGCGGGCAAGTACCTCATGGATAACGGCGTGAAGCCGATCGACTTCAACCAGTACGGCGCCCGCCGCGGCGCCGACCAGGTCATGGTCCGCGGCACGTTCGCCAACATCCGCCTGAAGAACCTCCTCGCCCCCGGCACCGAGGGCGGCGTGACGAAGAACCTCCTCACCGGCGCCGTCGAGCCCATCTACGACGCCAGCATGCAGTACCAGGCGAAGCAGATCCCGCTGATCGTCCTCGCCGGCAAGGACTACGGCATGGGCAGCTCACGCGACTGGGCCGCCAAGGGCACGTTCCTGCTCGGCGTGAAGGCGGTCATCGCCGAGAGCTTCGAGCGCATCCACCGCTCCAACCTCGTCGGCATGGGCGTCCTCCCGCTCGTCTACAAGCCCGGCCAGACCGCGCAATCGCTCGGCCTCACCGGCGAAGAGGTCTTCGAGATCGACGTCAACGACTCCCTCAAGCCCGGCCAGGACGTCGTCGTCAAAGCGGGCAGCAAGTCGTTCACGACGACGTGCCGCATCGATAGCGCCGTCGAGATCGACTACTACCGCAACGGCGGCATCCTGCAGACGGTGCTGCGGAAACTGATGAAGGCGTGACCCGGCAACGCCGCAGCGCGATGTGCCGATGCGCCCTCTCCGCCAGCTGCATTCGCGGCGCTGGCGGGTCGTGTCCCGGTCAGTTCGTCATCGCGCGATCGCGTCATCCGCATGAACGCCTCTTTCGTCGTGCCTGCCATCGGCAACGCCTGCGTCGCAGCGGCGGCGATTGCATTCGTCTGGCCGTTGCAGCGACGCGTCTGGCACTACGCGAGTCAGTACCCCAGTGACAACCGCTGGGTGATGCCGGTGCTGCGCATCCTGGTTCCGATCTGGCTGTTGCAGCTGGCCGCGCTCGTCTGCGTGACCGCCACCGGCGGGTTCGACTGGCTCGGGCGCGGCCGGCCCGCGCTGTACGCGCTCATCGTCGCGGCGAGCGTCTCGCTGACCGTGGTTTCGTTCGTGTTCATCGGCCTGTACGTCCGGCCCGGATTCGTGCCGCGTGCGATCTTCGCCCCGGGGATCTACCTCGTCCCCTTCACCACTGCGTTGCTGGCGGTCCTCACCCTCAATCATCGATTCGCGCCAGCGGTTCCCATTCTATGGCTGCATTGGATCTGGACCGCCATGGCCACCCTGAGCCTGGTCCTCTGCCTCGGCTTCGTCGCCCACCGCCTCATGACGTCCGGCTCAAGCGACCTGCGCAACGTGATCCGCCGAATCCTGATCGCGAGAGAGACGAAACGAGACCGGCAAAGGGACTAAGCGGCTGTCACAGCACGCCTCCCCGTGCGAGAGACCCGCGTCGGCGAGGCGAGTTGCACGAACCGTCGGGTGCCGCGCCACGCCGTTGCATTGGCGGGCTATCCGCCCCTGCCGCGCCGCACCTCACGCGCAACGTCTGGCCAAACCTGCTGATCCAGTCGCGGCTGCGCGGCCCAGACGGCCTCGTCGCAATCTCGATCAAAAGGGAATCGACCGGCTCGGTCGGGCCAGAAGACCTGAACGGCTTCGAGTTCGCCGAGGCGTCCGCGCTCGCGACAGTACCCCATCGCATATCCCAGATACGGGTCATGCTGCGACGGATGCACAGGCCGCGTCGAGATCGATCCCTGCGCCAGAACACCGTGATACGTGCCCGGACTGGCGAACGACCGTCCACCGCGAATGTCTTCCACCATCGCGCCAAGCACGTTGTAGCCTTCGTCGGCGAGACCGAAGACGATCAACTCCGGGTGCCCGAGGGAAAACATCAAGCCGACCGTGTACACGAAGCTTGGCGATACGTCGGAGATCGAGATCGCCGACCACCCGACGCGCTCCACGTCAGCCGCGATTTTCTGCTCGTACGACAAGAAAACTCCCCTTGGAGCGGATCACCTCTGTTTACCTTGACCCGCCGGTCCACACAACGCGGCGGCCCTTGCAGAATACCGGGCGAATTCACGCCTCGCCACGGTTATTCGTGTCCAACCCTAACGAACGTCGAGTGCACCGTCTCGCCGCGGCGAGTCGTGCCGAGCGAGGGGCGGACGCGGCGGGGCGGGGGGCGATCTTCGCAGGGTTCGCGTCCTGCTCCACGACTCGCCGCGGCGGGGTGGGCTAGGCAGACGGTTGACGGGTGGCACAGGGATGCAATCATGGTCCCGCGAGAATGTCGCGTTGGCGAGTCGAGGTGCACGTGACCCGTCGTTACGTGGCCGGGTTACCCACTGAGCATGTTTTGGAGAGTGTGATGCCACGACATGATTACGAGTTTCTCGCGCCGTGGGTTGATAAATACGGCGAGTGTTTCGCCGATCAGGCGCAGATGCGCGAAGCGCGGCAGTTGGCAGAGCAGTCCGACAAACAGGTTGCCTCATCGCGAGACTTGGTACTGCGTCGGCTTGTCGAACTCGGCAAACAAATCACGAAGGACTTCCCGAGGGTGCCTGATCCGAAGAGTGATCGGTCGAGGTGGAAGTTGTGGAACACGATCAATGTACTTTGGAAAGCTCACCAGATGCGAGAAGAATGCAACGGGACGTAGCCGGCCGCCCCGCCTCGCCGTGCCGAGCCGTGCCGAGCGAGGGGCGGACGCGGCGGGGCGGGGGGCGATCTTCGCAGGGTTCGAGTGCTGCTCCACGACTCGCCGGGGAGGGGTCGGGAGGACGGTGCCTGTGGAGTAACAGATCAGTATCGAACGGCCAGCCGGGCACTCGACCATTCACGATTCGGAAGGACCGTTCCGCCCGGCCGGTCCGTTCCGCCGCGTGTTTATTTCGCGGCCGATTAGCTGTCTGCCTCGACTCGCACGATCGGGTACGGAGACGGTAACTGACCACAGCCCGGACAAAGACACATGATCGTGTACCCGACCCGCTTCGGACTAATGCACGTCCAGTTTTCGCCTACACCGTCAGACCATTGCCCGAGCGTGTCTTGCACCAACTCCTGCGTTTCGGGCTCCGACAACGGCCGTCGCGCGATGAACTCGACCGTTACTGTCAGCAGGTCCGCACCGGGCACGTGTGTAAACCGTAGGACGCCGCTCCGCTCTAGTGCGCCCTGCAATGCATCTTGCAATTCGGTCCCGCCAAGGTAGTCGGTGAAGACCTCGTCTTCGTACGCCAGAGGAACAAGCGAGGCGAGAACTAGCGGGTCTGTGACCTGCTCGTCGTTTCGGTAGACGGCTGCGAGGCCCTCGATAGCGACTGTCGGCATCCAATCCGCCTCCGCCAAAGACCTACAATTAAATCACCAAAGGGTACCGAATCGCATCCGGCGGTCCCCCGGGGTCGACAGGGCGAATCGTCCGGCGGGGCCGGGGCGAAGTCAATGCTCGTCGCAATTGAATGACGGCACGAAAACGGAACGCCGGGAATCCGTCTTGCCGGCCGCTTCGCCTCGCCGTGGCGAGTCGTGCCGAGCGAGGGGCGGACGCGGCGGGGCGGGGGGCGATCTTCGCAGGGTTCGCGTCCTGCTCCACGACTCGCCGCGGCGGGGTGGGGTTGGCCGGTCTCACCCGCCGCGTGGCTAAGTCGTGCCGGTCGCCCCGGGACGTGGGTGCCAATCGTGACCGCACCAAAGGCATTGCTGCGCCTTCGGCGTGCGCACCACGCACGTGCACTTCGGGCAACGATTCACGAAGAGTTCAGCAGCGTGGACCCGCAACACGCGCTGTGCCGTTCGACGACGAAACGTCTCCACGCCATCTGCCAAAGCGGCCATGACCGCGGGGTCGTCGGCGAGTTGATGACGCTTCCAAATGATCTGCGCGATCTGTGGGCTACCGTGTCGCGCCCTATCGTCGGCCAGTACGGCCCAGCCGGCCTTGTGCTCCACCGGTGTGAAGAACCGCCCGAAGTGGTTCCATACGTAGGTGGCGAGTTCAGATTCGTCGTCGTATGCCTTCATGGCCGAGTAGCCCCCGCAGCTGCCGACAACTGTATCTCAACCGCTCGGGCAACCTCAAGAAGTGTGTGAGCGAAACCGCCTGCCGGCTCTATGCCTCGCCGTGGCGAGTCGTGCCGAGCGAGGGGCGGACGCGGCGGGGCGGGGGGCGATCTCCGCAGGGTTCGCGTCCTGCTCCACGACTCGCTGTGGTGGGGTGGCGTGCGTCGTCGACGTAACGGATCATTATCCTGCAGTCTCGCCGCCGTCAGCGTCGTCCTCGCTGTAAAGCCAATCCAAGTAGCGATGTCTCGTAGCTAGGTCCACGACTGCAAGCACGAACCAGAGGGTCACGACGGCAAGGCCGATGGTGCGGAACGTGGTGAAGCCACTCACGCTCACGCGGTAGACGAAGTAGCCGAACGGCAAGGCTGCCACCAACGGATGCCAACTGAACAGCCGGAGTCGGGGGTGTTTTCGTGACAACTCGCGACCACTCCTGCGGGATAACCTCTGTTTATCTTGACCCGCCGGTCCACATCACGCGGCGGTGCTAGCAGAGTACCGGGCGAATTCACGCGTCGCCACGGTGATTCGTGTCCAACCCCAACGAACGTCGGCTGCCCTGCCTCGCCGTGGCGAGCCGTGGCGAGCGAGGGGCGGACGCGGCGGGGCGGGGGGCGATCTTCGCAGGGTTCGCGTCCTGCTCCACGACTCGCCGCGGCGGGGTGGGGCACGCGGTGCCGTCGGAGTAACGGATCAGCATTGAACGGCCGGCCGGGCGCTCGACCGCCGTTCGAATCACGAGGACCGTTCCGCCCGGCCGGTCCGTTCCAGTGCGTGCTTATCTGCCGCCGGCCGGCTGCGACGTTGGCCGCTTCGTTTCAAGTGGAGTCCAACCCTCGATCGCCACCACCTTGCCCGCGCCGTCGGTCTTGATCCGCCGCGGCTGCCCTTCACGTTTAAACACGCCCGCGTCATTTAGGTTGCCAACTTCCAAGGCATTGTTGGCGATCCGCCAATGCGCTTGTCGGGTTTTGTCCCTGTGATGAATCTCCTTGTCCTTCGGCTTCGAGTAGAAGTCGACCTGCACCGTGCCATCGGCATTGTACGTGTCCACCATCCAGATCGGGAAGTCGAGACCAAGGTCAGGCGACTTCCAAGAGCCGTCCAATACCGGTGCAGTCGGCCGCGTTTGAGCAAAGGCGACGGTGGCAGCGAAGAGTACGATGAGCGTGGTGAGTGTTCGCATAGGCAGATAACTAGTGCGTAATCAGCGCACGCGCCGAAGTACGTCCCCGGCTGTGGAACAACTGTATCGCAACCTCCGTTGCCATCAATCATTCTCTGTCATAGCACCGGGCGTAAGCCCAGTGCCCGACCGTCAGTTGACAATCAATCGCATTGGCGCGCCGCCGCTCAGTCGAGTGAATCGACGCTTGGGCACGGGACTTGCGCCGCCGTGCTATGACCAACCGCCACGCTTCGCCGTGCTGAGTCGTGCCGAGCGAGGGGCGGACGCGGCGGGGTGGGGGGCGATCTTCGCAGGGTTCGTGTCCTGCTCCACGACTCGCTGTGGTGGGTGGGACGTCTCGGTCGCGGTCGAAGCGGTAGCGCTCGACGCGCCTGCGGAATCCCTCTTCGCGCGAGCGGTATCCCCCTTCACAAGAGCGGAATCCCTCTTCGCGCGAGCGGAATCCCCCTTCGCGCGAGCGGAATCCCCCTTCGCGCGAGCGGAATCCCTCTTCGCGCGAGCGGAATCCCTCTTCGCGCGAGCGGAATCCCTCTTCGCGCGAGCGGAATCCCCTTTCACAAGAGCGGTGTCCCTCTTCGCGCGAGCGGAATCCCCTTTCACAAGAGCGGTGTCCCTCTTCGCGCGGCGGGCGGCTCGCGAGTTGGCTCCCACGCGGTTTTGTAGGACCTGAGCGTGGGCGGGGCGCGCGGACGGGTTTTATGGGGCGGAGCTTGGAATGCACGCCGGCACTCGCACGGGGGCTTCTTGATGCGAATCGGTGAGCAAGCCTGCGTCGTTGTCGAATGTTCGGGTGAACCTGCGGCTGGCCCGGTCGTCGAAGATGAAACGGACGTAGCCAGTTGGTCGCACGCTCTGTTTCGGGGTCGGGTAAGTTCCATGTCGGCGGGGCTACGCGTTACCTGCGGCCTTCAGATGGCGGCGGGTCGGTGATGCGCGCCTCGCGTGACGAGATGGATCAGCCGTGGAGCAGGCGATTCCGGGATTTTTCTTCTCGACCGGCCGAAGTCGTTCCACGGCCAGCGGTTCGGTCGTGGGCTCGCGTGCAAATGGGCTTCCAATGAAACCGATCAAGCGACGACAATGCCCGCTGGAATCGTTGCTCGCTCTTTGGAATCTTGATTGGCCACACCGGGTGCCCGAACAGGGAAGGCTGTGAGTCACGTCGAGCCGGCCATGCGTCCGAATGCGACGGAACCGCGCGGGGGATGCTCCGGAATGTTCCAAAATGCTCCATCGATGCGTCAGCGACTTCGCGGAAATCAGTTGAGAAACAGACGGATGTTCCAAAATGCGACACATTCGTTTGGCGCGACGAGCGCAGGTGACGGAGCGGGGGCGGACGGTACCCGAGGTGATCAACTCGTCGCTTCGTCGCGTGATCGCGTTGGGTCAACTTCTCTTGCGCGGTGGCGTCGCTTGTGATCGCGCTGATCTGCGTCGCGGCGCGGCGCGAGTGGGGCCTCGCTGCGGCGAGCGGTCGGTTATTGGACGGCGATTTGCAGCGGTGTGGGGAACGGGATAGATTCGCGGTTTGTCGCTGGCAGGCGCGTGCGCGTGGGTGCTCTGCGGTTGGAACCGCGGACGACGTGTGCGGCAGGCTTGTACGAAGTTTGGGCCGGGCCCGGAGTGGCCGCGGTCGTTTTTCCTGCTCCCCAGGAGGATGTCATGGCAGAAGCCGGTGGTGAATTCCCGACGACGCTCGGTCCGGACGCGAAGTTCAAGGGCGAACTCACGTTCGAGAAGGGCCTTCGGTTGCAGGGCCAGTTCGAAGGTTCGATCAAGACGCCCGGCCGGGTGCACGTGGCGAAGGAAGCCCGCATGGGCGCCGACGTCGAGGCCGGCGCGATCATCATCGAGGGCGAGGTCAAGGGTAACCTGCAGGCCGCCGACCGCGTTGAACTGAAGAGCACGGCCCGTTACGAGGGCGACCTGACCGCGAACAAGCTCGTCGTGGACGAGGGCGCGGTGTTCCAGGGCCACGTGAGCGTCGGCCCCGACGCCGCCAAGCCGACCGGCAGCCGCCCCGCGGCCAGCCCGGGCGTGAACCGCCCGACGCCCGGCGGCACCCCGCAGCCGAATCAGCCGCAGAAGCAGGGCTGATGCCCGCTGCGCGAAGTTCGAAGTCGCGAAGTCCGAATGCCGAAGTAGCACAAACCTGTGTTCATTCGGCATTCGGACTTCGCATTTCGGCATTTCCTCGGTGTCTCCCGTGGCATCGGATGTAAGCAAAAGCGTGAGGGAGATCGGTTGATGCGGCGGCCGTAAGATCGCCGATCCAATCTGCTGTCCTCATCGTTTCCTCCCCATGACCCCGCCCGGCGAAATCCAGCTTCGGCCCGAAGACCGTCAGACGATCGTCTGCCTCTACTGCGGCAAGCCGCAAGAGGTGGCCCTTCGCGCGCAGACGGTCACGTGCAAGCACTGCTTCAAGCCGCTGAAGCTGAACGACGAGATCATCAAGGAGTACCGCGCGCGTCGCGTCGTCGACACGTGCGGCATCGTCGTCGTCGAGAAGAAGGGCCAGGTGGTGGCCGAGCGAATCCTGTGCGGCGGCCTGGTGGCGCGCGGCCGCGTGAAGGGCAACATCACCAGCCGCGGGCCGGTGCTGGTCGGCCCCGAGGCGGAGATCCGCGGCGATGTGGTCGCACCGACGCTGGCCGTCGGTGCCGGTGCAGTGTTGCACGGCTACTACAAGGTCGGCCAGAAGGACACGAACTACGACGCGATCGCGAACGACGCGATGCAGGCGAGGCCCGCGACGGAATCTCCGCCGGCGCGGTAGCTTTTCGCCTTTCCCGCCCACTGCTCACCGCCCACTGCGTATGTCCGCCCCCGCCATGCCCGGCACCGATCGCGACCGCGCCCTCGCGCTGGGCGTGATGATGTGCCTTCAGCGCGAACGGCAGTGGCACTTCACGTTGTCGATGGGGCAGGCGTGGTTCTGGAGCACGATCACGTTGGGCATTCGTCCTCTCCATCTGCTCAGCCGCCGATTCGCGCGTTACCGCAGACACGAACGGATGACGCTCGAGCATTTCTGCGATGCGCTGCAGCTTCACATCGGCCGCGCTGATGTCGAGCGGATTCGCGATGCGCTTCCGTCGGCTGAATCATCGACGAGAGGCGTTTGCGCGGTACGCGAGCACGAGGCTGCGATGCGTCGCTTAGTCGCGTCGGTCAACGCGGTGCTGCCGCTGTACGATCTGCCGGTCATCGACGCGGGCCTGCTTGAGGCGGAGGGGGAGTCTGCACCGTCACTGCTGGCGGCGCTCTTCCCGCCGTGGAACTGGTGGGCCATGCGATGCGCGCACGAGGTACGACGCTACGTCGAGACGCGGAGCCTGCTTGTCCGCACCGAACTCGCCCAGCGGCTCGCCGAACTGCGGTGGACGCCGATCGAGGCCGACGATGACGGCGTGACGCGGGTGCGATGATCCGCGAAGCGAGATGCGCTTGTTGAGTGGGAGGGCGAGGCTCCCGCCGAGCCTGCGGATGCGCGACACCGAACCAATGAATCAATCAATCGCGCATCCGCATAGGCTCGGCGGGAGCCTCGCCCTCCCTGTCATGCGTGCGGAGCCGCCGCAGATTCATTCGCCATCACTCGGCGGTCCGTCGCCTTCCACTGTCTCGGTGACTGCCGTCGCCGCGTTCGCCGGTCGGCGCGTCGCGTCCATGTCGTCGGTCTTCGTCAACTCGCGGAGCAACGTCGTCGCGAACGATCCGGCCGGCAGCGTGAACGCCACCGTGATGTGCGGTCCGTGCTCGTCGACGCCGCCGGCAAGCGTCGTCTCGGTCGGGCGAACCCGCAGCGGCCGCCGCGCGCCCTTCGCGCTGTCGCGCGACTCGCGGCGGAAGTCCTGAGCGCCGAGCTTGTACTTGTCATAGATCGCCTGCTCGGCCGCGAGCGATTCGCCGGTCGGCATCGTCATGCGGAACCCGAGCAGCGGGCCAGTCGGGCTGATCTCCCACGCATCCGCGCGCGGCTGCTCGACGGCGACATCTTCAACGTGGAAGCACGCACCGTTCGCGTGCAGATACGCGAGGTCGCCCGGGAGCAGTTTGCCGAGCGATTGGATGCGGGCCGCGACGACGTCGTTGAAGAGGCGCGACTGCAACGCGCTGAGCCAGAGCCGGCGAAGCTTCTGATCGATCAGCTGCGCCGCCTTTGCGTGCGAGCCGGTCTTGATGAGGCGGTGCAGCACGCGCCGTTCCATCCCGCTCGAGCGCGGCCAGGCTTTCATCGCGCGGTCCAGTTCGCCCTTGTCGTAGAACCGCCGCGGCTGCTGCTGGTGCGGCTTGTCGTACGCATCGCTCGGCCGACCGAGCAGGAGATCGAGGACTTCTTTGTGATCGTTTCGAAGGAGCGCCGCGCCGAGCACGTCGTTGTCGTTACGCCGGCCGAACCGCTGCTCGCCGAAGTAGTTGGGCAGGCCGTCGCGTTCGATGCGATCGAGCACGGGGCGAAGCTTCACGACGTCGGTCGCGTGGACCGCGCGGATCTTGATGGCGAAGCGATTGCCCTTGAGGTGGCCGATCTTCAGCTTGTTCTTGTGCCGAGCCGCCCACAGAGGCGTGAGCCCCGGCACGGCGAGTTGCATCACGGCGTCTTCCCTGACGCGCGGAATCGTGAAGAGCTGCCGTGCGACGGCGTGGGCGTCCTTCATGCCAGCGAAGCCGATGTCGCGCGGGTGCACGTTCAGCGCCCGGCCGATGTCGTCGCAGGCGCGGAACGTCGTGATGCCCACCTTCTGGATTTCGCACAGCACGTGCTCGCCATCGCCGGAGGCTTCGTAGAGGGGGATTTCCTGGACGAAGAAGTCTTCATCGCGTTGGCGGATGACGCCGCCAATGCCGGGGAATTCGGGGGTGAGGAAGGGGAGCATTCGGTGGAGAGTTATCAGTTGTCGGTTGTCAGTTGCCAGTGTGGAGACGGGTTAACGTAGTCGATCGTGACCATGAAGTCTCAGGCTAGCGTCGTCCACCACCCAAGTTGCCGCGGCCTTCCGCTGGCAACTGACAACTGACAACTCACAACTGACAACCCTTTCCCCCTCATCTCCCCAACTCCCACACCAGGTGCTTCAACTCCGGCAGCACGAGCTTCCGCATCGCGAGTTCGACTGCATGCGCGCTCCCCGGCATGCAGAAGATCGGCACGCGTCGCCCGTCGGCCGCGTTCAGCACGCCCGCAACAGCCCGGCTCATCATGGCGGCCGATCCGATCTCGGCGTAGCTGATGCTGCGGAAGAGTTCGCCGAAGCCGGGGATGAGCAGCGCGACGCGCGATTCGACGACGCCGATCGTGTTGTCGCGCCGCGCCACGCCGGTGCCGCCGGTGGTGAGGATGGCCTGCACGGTCGCGTCGGCGAGAAGCGCTTCGAGCAGTGCGGCCAGTTGCTGCGGGTCATCCTTGATCAGTTCCCGCCGAGCGACGGCCTGCTTCTGCGACGCCAGCAGATCGCAGATGAGCTTGCCCGACGCGTCGTCCTGCAGCGATCGCGTGTCGGACAGCGTGACGACCGCACACCGCACGTCCGGCACGGCGGAGCGGGCTTTGGCTTTGTGATCGAGGGTGGAGGGGGATTCGGCAGACATTCGGTTTTATCCTAACGCGCAGCGGACGCTATGAGGCGTAACTGGCGTCGGCATGACTTGCGGACGCGGAATCCCTATCATCCCGTCCCCCATGGCTTCAACCTACTACCAGCACGACCTCATCGTCATCGGCGGCGGACCTGCGGGCTACGCGGCCGCGATTCGTGGCGGTCAACTCGGCAAGCGCGTCCTCTGCGTCGAGAAGGAAAACCTCGGCGGCACGTGTCTCAACTGGGGCTGCATCCCCACCAAGGCGCTGCTCGACAATGGTGCGCTCGTCCGCAAGCTGAAGCACGACGCGGCCAACTTCGGCGTCACGTTCGACAACCTGAAGCTCGACTTCGGCACGATGGTGAAGCGCTCGCGCGGCATCGCCGACAAGCTGCAGAAGGGCATCGGCCACCTGCTTAGCAAGTACAAGGTGAAGCACGAGGTGGGCACGGGCTTTGTTTCCGCGCCGCACAAGGTGACGATCACCAAGGCCGACGGCACGAAGGTAGAAGCGACCGGCGAGAACATCCTCGTCTGCACCGGTGCTCGCCCGAAGACGCTGCCGGGCGTCGACATCGATCGCGACAAGATCATCACTAGCCGCGAGGCGATGAACCTCCCCGCGCAGCCGAAGAAGCTCGCGATCATCGGCGCCGGCGCGATCGGCTGCGAGTTCGCCGACTTCTACAACGCGATCGGCACCGAGGTCACCATCGTCGAATACATGGAGCGCCTGCTCCCGATCGAAGACGAAGACTGCAGCATCCTGCTCGATCGCGTGTTCAAGAAGCACGGCATCAACGTGATGACGAATCACGAGACGACGAAGGTGGAGAAGACCGCGACAGGCGTGAAGCTCACCGTGAAGCCCCGCGCGGGCGGCGACGTGAAGACGATCGAGGCCGACAAGGTGCTGATGGCCGTCGGCGTGACGGGGAACGTCGAGAACCTGTTCGGGCCCGGCGCGCCGGTCACGATCGAGAAGGGCCACATCAAGGTCGACGGCAAGTACAAGACCAACGTCGAGGGCGTCTACGCCGCCGGCGACGTGATCGGCCCGCCGTGGCTGGCACACGTCGCGCACCACGAAGCGGTGAACGCCGTCGAGATGATCTTCGGCCACAAGAAGGAGCCGATCGACTACACCCGCATCCCGGGCTGCACGTACACGCACCCGAGCGTCGCCAGCATTGGCCTGACCGAGAAGAAGGCGCGCGAGGCGGGCAAGAACATCAAGGTCGGCAAGTTCCCCTTCAGCGTGAGCGGCCGCGCGCTTGCAGCGGGCGAGACCGATGGCTTCGTGAAGCTCATCTTCGAACAGAAGACCGGCGAACTGCTCGGCGCGCACATGATCGGCGAACACGTCACCGAAATGCTGGCCGAGCTGATCCTCGCCCAGAAGCTGGAAGCGACCGAGGAGACGATCCTCGAACTCATGCACCCGCACCCGACGCTGAGCGAAGCGATCATGGAAGCGGCCGGCGTGGCGGATGGGAAGGCGATCCACCTGTGAATTGGCGTCTCGTTGGGGCGAGATCAACGCCGCGACGATGACCGACGCACAAAACGAAGCCGCGTGCGAACCGAGCTCGAATCGAACGGCTCACCTCGCACGCGGCTTCTTCGTTTCGCTTGCTGGCAGATTACAGCCCCAGCGCCTTCGCCATCGTCGCGCCGATCGTCGCGGGCGTCTCGGCGATGTGCAGGCCGCACTCGCGCAGCGCCTTCAGCTTCGCATCCGCGGTGTCGTCGCCGCCGCTGATGATCGCGCCGGCGTGGCCCATGCGGCGGCCGGGCGGGGCGGTGCGGCCGGCGATGAAGCCGGTCACGGGCTTCTTCACATTCGCCTTGATGAACTTGCCCGCTTCCACCTCGTCGCTGCCGCCGATCTCGCCGATCAGGATGATCGCGTCGGTCTGCGGGTCCTTGTTCAGCAGGTCGACGCACTCGATGAAGTTGATGCCCTTCACGGGGTCGCCGCCGATGCCGATGCACGTCGTCTGGCCGATGCCGCGGGTGCTGCACTGCCACACCGCTTCGTACGTCAGCGTGCCGCTGCGGCTGATGATGCCGACCTTCTTGCCGCTCTTCGATTGCGCCGCGGGCGTGTGGATGTAGCCAGGCATGATGCCGATCTTGCACTCGCCGGGCGTGATGACGCCGGGGCAGTTCGGGCCGATCAGTGTGCTCTTGGGGTAGTTCTTGAGGTATTCCTTCGCCTTCACCATGTCGAGCACGGGGATGCCCTCGGTGATGCAGCAGATGACGCGGATGCCGGCCGCGGCGGCTTCCATGATCGCGTCGGCCGCGAAGGGCGGGGGGACGAAGATCATCGTCGCGTCGGCGCCGGTTTCCTTCACGGCTTGCTCGACGGTGTTGAACACGGGCAGGCCGTTCTCGTCCTTCTGGCCGCCCTTGCCGGGCGTCGTGCCGCCGACCATCTTCGTGCCGTATTCAAGGCAGCCCTTGGTGTGAAACGCACCGGCCGAACCGGTGATGCCCTGGCAGATGACGCGCGTGTTCTTGTCGACGAGAATGCTCATAAGGACGCGGAACTCTAACCACTCGGCTAGCGAGTGGAAAGCCGCTGCCAGACGGAAGCGTTGTCGATTTCGCCGGGCTCGGATTTGCCGTGCGAATCAGCCTCAGATGGGCTGTTCGCCGAACAGCTTGTTCGTCAGCTTCTGGCCGGCCGTCAGGGTGATCGACAGCGGGGCGGGCGTGGTCAGCTTCCAGTTCGTCTGCTGCACGACGCGCAGCTTGTACGACCCGGCCGCCAGGCTGCCGATGGTGTAGTTGCCGAATCGATCGGTCACTGCGCTGATCTCGTTGGTGTCGAGCTTGCCGTTGTTGTTCGTATCGATGTAGACGGTCCAGCCGGAAAGGCCGATCGCGTCCGTCCCCTTGATGCCGTCGCCGTTCCCGTCGGCGAACACCTGGCCGGCAATGCTGGCCGTGCCGAACGGCATTTCGGTAAGCGACACGTTGTCGACCGCGATGCCGAGCGAGCCCGGGCTCGTTCCCTTGATCGTGACGGCCGACGTCGTGCTTGTCGCCACGACGAGGTATTCGACGTAACTCCATCCCGCGTTCTGCGGCGTCAGGCCCGCGACGGCCTTGCTCAGGTTCACGACCGTCTTTCCACCGAACGACACCGTCGCGGTGCGCGTGGCAGCACCGTCGCCCACGAACGGCGTCGCGGTATACGCGAGCCGAAGCAGATAGCGCCGGCCGACAACGGTCGTCACGTTCTGCGAGATCGTCCCGGGCTGCAGACCGTCCAGATCGATGCACTGCGACCCGCTCGCGGGCTTGGTGGCGTAGGTGGTGCCGGCCGCATTGCGGACGACGTCCACGCTGCCCGCCGTCACTTTCCAACCGGTCGTGCCGATCGCCGAATTCGTCGCGTACGTCGTGAAGCCCTGGCCGCTCGCGCCGTTGCCGATGTTGGGCGTTTCGAAGTCGCCGTTGATGAGCAGGTTGCCGGCGAGCAGGGTACGACCTTCGAGCGTCTGGATCAGGGCGCGCATGTTTTCTCCTCGTTCAATCAGGAATTGAGATGTGACCGTGAAAACTGAAGGGAAACGTTAACCGTGGCGCGTCACAACACACAAGCGAATTCTGCCGGTAGGCCTGTTTGCAATTGCATTTCGCCTCTCTCATCCTTCATCCTGCCGCCTTCATCATTCCCCAAGATGCTTCCCTTCGCCGACCAACCGTACACCTACACGCCGCCCAGCTACTTCGCGCCGACGGCGTGGTTCCTGCGGACGATGAATCGGCTGCATAGGCTCCCGAACACGTTTCGCATCAAGCGGTTCGACCTGCTCGGGACCGAGCACGCCGGGGTGTTTCAGGAGCCGAAGACGCGTGTCGTCATCGTCGCAAATCACTCCACGCACATCGACGCGCCGCTGCTGATCGAGGCGTTGCGCCGCGTGCGCGTCGTCCCGCGCACCATGGCTGCGTACGACGTGTATCTGCGCGGTACGATCGACGCGTGGGTGCTGAGAAGGCTTGGCTGCTTCAGCGTCGACCGCGAGGCGAGCGACAAGCAGGCGCTCGACGAAGCCGCGAGGACGATCGAGGAGGGAAAGTTCCCGCTCGCGCTCTTTCCCGAAGGGAACGTGTATCTGGAGAACGACGCGGTCACGGAGTTTCAGGACGGGGCCGCACTGCTCGCGATCCGGGCGGCGAAGTCGCTGGCGGAGCGGGGCGTGCGCGTGGTCGTGCTGCCGGTGTCGATCAAGCTGTCGCATCTGACGGACTGTCGGGGGAAGTTGAAGCAGCAGATTGAGCTGCTGGCGAAGAAGACCGAGTCAATCGTGGCGCCGCAGATGACGCCGGCCGACGCACTCACGCAGATTGCGTGGGACGCGCTCGAATCGTTCATGATGCAACTCTTGCAGTCGCCAACGCGCGGGCAGAGTTGGAGCGAGACGATCAACCGATCGGCAGGGCAAGTGCTGGACGGCCTCGAACTTCGAATGGGTGCAAAGTCGACGCCCGAAGATTCGCTGATGGATCGCGTGAAGCGTTGTCGACGACAGATACACGCTGTACTGGTCGACGAGTCTCGTAGCTCAGAGCACGAGATCGCGCGGCAGTGGGCTGACCAAGCCATGCTTGCCTTCCGCATCGCCAGCTATTCGCCGCGGTACGTGGCCGACCATCCCACGCTCGACCGCATCGGCGAGTGGGTCGAGAAGCTCTACGAAGACCTTCACGACGCGATCCTGCCCGCGTACGCCGACCGGGCGGCGTACGTGCGGTTCAACGCGCCGATCGACGTGAGCGAACGCCTCGCTTCCGGCGCTAAACAGAAACAACTCATCGGGCAGATTACGGCCGAGATGCACGCGGCCGTTCAGGGGGGAGTCGATGCGATCAATGCAAGGAATCAACTGCCCGGCGCGTCTATTTGGAACGGTCCGATCGGCTGATTAGACTTCTCGGCGCGTCCGTTCGGAAGACCCCGGACGGTCCTCGCCTCGTTCCAACACCATCGGAAGAAGGATTCCGTCATGTCGCTTCGTCGTCTCTCGCTCGTCGTCGCGTGCGCGCTGGTCGCGTGCGGATCGGTCGCCACGCTTCGCGCCGCCGACTCAGCCCCGGCCACGCAACCCCCAGCCGAACCGGCGAAGGCGGACGTGAACCTGCTGGCCGATTACCTCACCGGGCACTTCAGCAGCGAGAAGCAGAGCAAGACGAACCTTCAATACTTCGAGATTCACCTCCACGCCGCCCGCATCTGGAAGGACCGCAAGGACGGCCCGTGGATCTACGTCGAACAAGCCCGCGGCGACGCGCTCAACGAGCCGTACCGCCAGCGCGTCTACCACGTCGTGCAGCAGGACGACGGCACCTTCGCGAGCCACGTCTTCGAGCTTCCGAATCCCGACAAAGCCGTCGGCGCGTGGAAGGACGAGTCGCTCCTGAAGGACGTGACGCCGCAGATGCTCGTGACGCGCGCGGGTTGCACCGTGTACGTGAAGTACCAGGACGGCAAATTCGTCGGCGGGACGAAGGACCACGACTGCAAGAGCAGCCTGCACGGCGCCAGCTACGCCACGAGCGAAGTGACCGCCACGCCGGAAGGCCTTCGCACGTGGGACCGCGGCTACGACGCCGACGGCAAGCAGGTCTGGGGCGCGAAGGCGGGGCCTTACGTGTTCGATCGACTGAAGTAAGGCAAGAGGCAAGGGGCAAGCGGCAAGAGTGAAAGAAGAGATTGATTCCCCTCTTGCCACTTGCCTCTTGCCACTTGCCTTTCCCAACCGATATCACTCCCCAGCGTGACCTCGTTCGACCTCGTCGCGGCGTTCTTCTCGTTCCTCTTCGGCGCGTGCGTCGGGAGCTTTCTGAACGTGGTCGCGTATCGCATCCCCGCGGGCAAGTCGATCGTCCATCCGCCTTCCGCGTGCCCGAAGTGCGGGCATCGGCTCGCTGCGCGGGACAACATCCCGATCCTGGGCTGGATTCTGCTTCGCGGGAAGTGTCGCTACTGCAAGGAACCCGTTTCGGCCCGCTATCCGCTCGTCGAGTTCTTCACGGCTTCGCTCTTTGCCTTCACGTACATCGGCATGTTTGTCATGCAGTGGGGCCCGTGCGTGGACGCGACGCCCGCGTTCAATCAGTACGGCATGCCGGTCGCGCAGGCGGGCATGCTGGTGTTTCAGGAGCATTGGCCCATCTTCGTGTTGTACGTCGCGATGATCGGGTTCCTCCTCGCGGCGAGTTTGATCGATGCCGACCACTTCATCATTCCGCTCGAGATCCCGTGGCTGCTGATGGCGGTCGGCATCGTCGCGCACGCGTTCATCGGCAACTGGCGCACGCCCGGCCACCTCGTGCCGACGTCGCCGGCGATTCCGCTGATGACCATCCTCGGCGGCATCGGGCTGATCGCGTCGATCGTGCTGCTGCGGCTCGGCGTGTTTCGCCAGAGCTTCGCGGAAGGCGAGCCAATGCTCGACCACGAACGCAAGGCGATCGAAGCGGGCGAGACGACGGCGTCGATGCAGGCGACCGAGGTCCGCGAGTATTCGTCGCGTGAGGTGCGACGCGAGATCTTGCACGAGGTCGTCTTCCTCCTTCCGCCGTTACTGCTGGCCGCGCTGGGCGGGTTCATTGCGTCGCGCAATCCCGCGCTCGGCGACTCCATCAACGCCACGCGTTACCTCGGCGGGGCGATCGGCGCGATCTTCGGCGCGTTCATCGCCGCGATGGTGGTGTGGGCGACGCGCATCCTCGGCTCGATCGGCTTCGGCAAGGAGGCCATGGGCATGGGCGACGTCCACCTCATGCTCGGCATCGGGGCCGTGATCGGCGCTGCGTTCGGCACGATCGCGTTCTTTGTTGCACCGTTCATGGGGCTCGTCTACGGCGTCTACCGACTCGTTACGCGGCAGGGCAGTCAGCTTCCGTACGGCCCGTACCTGGCGGCCGCGTCGTTCCTCATGATCTTCATCGGCTGCCCGATCTGGATGTGGCTTCTGCCGGGCTTACGCGGATTGTTGGTGGTGATGGGTGGGGCGTCTGACGTACAGTGATGGCCGAACCCCGCGGGAAGGATGCACATGACCACCTTTCAGAAGATCAAGTTCTGGACGAAGTTCACCCTCGTCACGCTGTTGGTTTTGTACATCGTCCTGCTGCTCGTGTGGAACGGCCGCAACGTAGACGTGTGGGTCTTCTTCGGCCAGCCGCTCATCAGTGCGCCTGTTTGGGTGCTGATGGTGTCGTCTTTCCTCGCGGGCATCGTTGTCACGATCGTCACCGGCTGGATGATCCGCGGATATCTCATCCTGAAGAAGCGTCAGCAGGACAAGACCACCCGCGCGCTCGCCGGGGAGATCGCCGAGATGAAGCGGAAGGCGGAGATGCTGCAGACCAAGGAAGCGGCCGCGGCGACTGCCGCTACGAGCACCGAGTCGTCGAGCCCGTCCATCTGACGCAGCCATCCGCGAACCACGAACCGCGAACCACGAACCACGAACGCCTCTCCCGCTTGCTCATCGCCTCGCATCGCGTAGCATTCCATCCATCTCGGCGACAGAGGACTGTCGCAGTCTGTTTCCCGCCCCATTCGTCCTTTCCGAAGGAGTCGGACCGTGACGCTCAGCTCACTCTCGAAATCGCTCATCATCGGCCTGGTCGCGCTCGGCGCGGTCGGTTGCCAGAACGCATTGCACGATCAGAACCTCGCCCTCAAGAAGCAGAACGAGGAGCTTCAGTCGCAACTCGACTCGCGCCAGGGCCGAATCGAGGAACTGACGGCCGAGCTGGGCAACCGGCCGGACGCGGCTCAGGTGGCGCAGCTCCAAGGCGCGCTACAGGAGCGCGACGCGCAGATTGCGACGCTGCAGAGCCAGCTCCGCACGCCCACCCCCGGAGCGGCCGCGGGCAGCGAGCCGGGCATCGAAGGCATCGAGACCAGCTACGACCGCAAGACGGGCGAGCTCACCGTCCGCGTGCCGGGCGACGTGCTGTTCGACTCAGGCGTCGCCACGCTCAAGCGGAGCAGCCAGAGCACGCTCGACAAGATCGCGGCCGCACTGAAGAAGGACTACGCCGGCAAGGCCATCCGCGTCGAAGGTCACACCGACAGCGATCCGCTCGTGAAGACCAAGCAACAGTGGACCGACAATCGCGGCCTGAGCGTCGCCCGCGCGCTGGCCGTCGCACGCTATCTCGAAGGTCGGGGCATCGACCCGAAGACTGTCAGCGCCGCCGGTTTCGGCGAATACCAGCCCCGCGGCAACGACAAGGCGAAGAATCGTCGCGTGGAAATTGTGGTGGTGACGAGGTAGGCCGAGGAGTTGATAGCGAGGAAGTTGATAGTTGATGGCAAACACGCTGGCCTTCTCTTCTGCTATCAACTATCAACTTCTCCTTCTATCAACTTACTCCCCATGCCCGTCTCCATCCTCAACTACGGCCTGGCCAACCTTCGATCGGTGCAGAAGTGCTTCCAGTCGGTTGGGCATCGGGCGGACGTGATCACGACGCCCGAGGAGGTCGCCGCGGCAGACCGCGTCGTGCTGCCGGGCGTGGGGGCTGTAGCGGACGCGATCGCGCACATCCGGGCGAAGTCGCTCGACGGGCCGATCATCGAGCACATCCGCAAGGGCAAGCCGTTCCTCGGCATCTGTCTTGGTCTGCAGATGCTGATGGACACCTGCTACGAGGGGGGTGAACACCGCGGGCTGGGCGTCGTCGCGGGCGACTGCGTGCGGTTCGACGTCGACGAGACGCTGAAGCTGAAGGTCCCGCACATGGGTTGGAATCAGCTCGAAGTCGTCCGTCGCGCACCAATCTACGTTGACGTCGCGCCGGGCAGCAGCGTTTACTTCGTGCACAGCTATTTCGTCCGCCCGAAGGATGAGAGCTGGATCGCCACCACGACCGACTACGGCCGACCGTTCGTGAGCAGCATCTGGCGCAACAACGTGATGGCGACGCAGTTCCACCCGGAGAAAAGCCAGCGCGTGGGGCAGGCGATTCTGAACGCGTTCGGCCGGCTATGAACGAAGACGCGGGCGGCCGAGCCTGGTGACTCGATCCGCCCGCGTTGCAGAGGGAGATTCGGAACAGTGCGCAGTTTGCAGTGGGCAGGAATCAGAGCGTGACGTCCATCGTCGGCAATGGGTCGATCATCGCGGCGGGCTGCGTGGACGGCGTGGCAGTCGGAGCAGCGGGAGCCGCGGGAGCTGCCGGTGCGGGCGGTGCGGCGGGGACGTCGAACTCGGCGTCGCGGTGACGCTTCAGCATCTTGTCCACGCGTTCGCGGTGCGCTTCGGGCAGTTTGGCCTTCTCTTCGTCGGTGTTGTACGGGCCGTCGAAGAGCACCTTGCCGTCCTTGTCGGTGACGACGAGCTTCACATCATCGCCGACAATGCGGATGTCGACAGAGCCGTCGCTGTCATTGCTGGCGATCTTGCTGCTGACGGTGCCGCGGGCGAGGTGAATGATCCGCGGCGGCTCGCCCGGCGCAGGCGGGGCCACCTCGGCGAGGTCGCGTAGCATCATCACGTCCGGCGGGGCCGATGCCGTCCACACGCCGTTCGTGACGCCCATCGGCCCCTCGGCCAGCGCGGGAAGGTCCTTCTCGGCCAGCTTCGCCTTCAGCTCCATCGCGGTGCCCTTGCGGATGAGCTTGATCGTGACTTCCTGATCCGCCTTCAGCGTGCGGACGTACGTGGCCAGCTGGTCGGGGTTGATGAGCAGCTGTCCTTCGATCGACTGCAGCACGTCGTGCGGCTGCAGGCCCGCCTTCTTCGCGGGCGAATCGTCGACGACCTCCTGCACGGTCAGCCCCACGCCCTTCGGCAGGCCGAGGTGCTCGGCGAGGTCGAAGCTGGTGTCCGTGACGGCGACGCCGAGGAAGGTGGCCTTCTCGAGCTTCACGTCTTGCATGCCCGCACTGCCGTACGCCGCTCGGGCGGCGTCGACCTCGGCGCGGATCTTGTCGGCGTGCTCGCCATCCTTGAAGACGCGGACGCGAATCGGCGAATCCGCCATCCCGCGCGGCGCGGCACTCGCGTCAACGCGAATCCGACGCTCGATCCGAACGCTCGGCTTCGTCGTCGGCGTGGCCGACGATTCCGTTGTGATGATCGGGTCTTCGTCTGCCATCGCGAACGAAGCCGGAACAGCAACGCAAGCGGCAATCAACAACGCATAACGCTTCATAGGAACTCCGTTGTGGGTCAGACAACTCCAAACCGCGAACCGCGAACCGCGAACCGCGAACCGCGAACTGACAACCCATCATCACTTCGGCTGCAGGCTCAGATAGAACACCTCTTCGTCCACCGGCGTCACACGCTGGTGCATCGTGCCGTCGGCGTCGCGCCAAAACGTGCGTTCGAAGGTGACGTTCCGCATGCGCCGGCGCGGCACGCCCGACTCATCGGCGACGATGCCGTCGTCGAGCGTGGCGGTCCACCGGACGGCCGAGCTGCTCGTGACGGAGTCGTTCGAGACCGTTTGGTTAATCCCGTTCTTCGGGCCGATCGGCAGTCCGCTCGCGAGCGAACCGTTCGAGGGCAACACCGGCTTCGTCGGCCCGCTGCCGTCGCGATTCAACGCGAAGATGCCGAACGCGATCGCCACGCCCGCCGCCAGCGACCCGACGCCGGCCATCCAGAACGGGAACACCTTGCGTGAAGTCGCCGCGCCCGACGATCGGATGTTGAACGACGGCGCATCGCCGTGGATGCGGTCGAAGCGGCGCTGCGATTCGCCGACGTGCGGATCGAGCGATTTCGTCAGGGCCGAACGCAGCATGCCGGCGAGCGAGTCGTCGTCGAGCGGCATGCGGAGGATTCGTTCGTAGATGCAAAGCATGGGGCGGGAAGAGTTGTCAGTTGACAGTTGTCGGTTGATAGTCGTTCAGTGCGGTGCGGGCTCGGCCAGGAGCGTCTTCAGCGTTTGTCTCGCCCGGCTCAGTCGCATGTCGACGGCGGCGGGGGTGAGGTCGAGCAGGTTGGCGATGTCCTTGCTCGGCATGTCCTCGTAGTACCGCAGCGTGACGACGGCCGCCGAGGTTTCGTCCAGCTTGGCGATCGCCCGGGCGACGCGGTCGACGGTGTCGGCCGTCTCGAGCGGGTCGGTCGCCAGTTCGACAGGCCGACCGTCCAGCACGTGATCCTCGGCCAGTCGCACCTTGCGGGAGAGGCTGCGGATCGCGTTGGCGGACAGGTTGCGGACGGTCGTCGCCAGCCAGGCCGCGAAGCGTTCCGGCTCGCGGAGCGATTCGATCCGCGTCCAGCACCGCAGGAAGGCGTCCTGCACGACGTCGGCCGCGGTCGCGGCGTCGCCGCCGGTGCAGGCATACGCGATGGCCAGCATCGCCCGCTCGTGGCGACGGATCAGCGTGGAATACGCCGACGCGTCACCCGTCCGGGCGAGCGAAGCCAACTCCGAATCGGCCGACTCGGCTACGTCCACCGTCTCACCTCTGGCCCAACGCCCGCGGCCCACGCGGATGCGCGTGCCACTACGGTCTTACAGAACAAAGACACGGGTGCGGGGGTGTTCTAACACGGAATTTGGTCTAGTTACCGGTCGCGCGTGGTTGAGGTGCTGCCTTGGCAAATGGTTCGATTCCCTTCAGTTCGCCGATCAGCAGCCGCGTTAATCTGTCCGGCTTGGACCTCTGAAGTTGACGCTCCCGCCGCGCGACAAGCAGGATCGCCGTCAGCATGAACACGGCAGGAATGGCGTAGAACCAGTTCTCAATCCGCTCCTTAATCCAGACGACCCAGCCGGGGTTGAACGCAGACCAATACGTGAGCCCGACGCCGGTCGCCGCGAGAAGAATCGCCCAAAGTAGGCTTCGTCGATGTGCGCCCAGTCGGCGGCGCGCTGCCTCGAGGCATGGCCCGCAACACGAGTGGCACGTGGTGAACCTTAAGATCGTCTGTGGATCTGTTGTAAGTAATCCAGTCGGGTTGAAGAAGTTATCCCAGCGTGCGATCGCTAAGTCGCGCGTCGATTCGCCGCACTCGAAGCAGATACCGTCCGCTCGCTCCGGAGCAAATCGCTCCAGTTGATAGCTCGCGAAGAAGCTCGCGGCTTCGTGGGTCGACTTGAACAGCTTTACGAAGCGAGAGTCGGTCGTTCCCGCGAGGATGAGGGCCTCTGCCTCAGGAATTCCCTCCCGCGGTATGCGTGGCGAGGCGTAGTCGAGGACGAGTGCGTTACCGCTGCCTTCAGATGTCGCCATGCGGCGAAGCCTAAGTCGATCAGCGCAGTCGATCAACGAAGTCTGAGGCGTGCGTTCTCGCGTGAATAGCTATCGTAAGACGAATACGGCACGGCGAATCCTCCCGCGTCACCTCGTCGCAGCCGCTTGCACCCGCATCTCCGCCTCCCCATCATCGCTCTCACCATGCCCGCGAACTTCACCTACGAGCCGACGTTTCAACTCGCCAAGGACACCAAGACGGCCTACCGCAAGCTGAGCGGCGAGGGCGTCTCCACCGTCGACCTCGGCAACGGCAAGTCGATGCTGCGCGTCGATGCGTCGGCCCTTTCGCTCCTCGCGAAGCAGGCGTTTGTCGACATCAACTTCTACTTCCGCGAGGCGCACCTCAACAAGCTGAGCTGCGAGCTGCAGGACCCCGAGGCGAGCGACAACGATCGGTTCGTCATCTACACGCAACTCCAGAACGCCGTCATCGCGGCGGCGGGGCAGTTGCCGAGCTGTCAGGATACCGGGACGGCGATCGTGCTCGGGAAGAAGGGGCAGTATGTGCTGACCGACGTCGACGACGCGGCCGCGCTGAGCGAGGGGATCTGGCAGACCTATCAGGAGCGCAACCTCCGCTACAGCCAGCTCGCGCCGTTGCAGATGTTCAAGGAGAAGAACACCGGCACGAACCTGCCCGCGCAGATCGACCTGATCGCCGACACGGGCGACGAATACCACTTCCTCTTCATCGCCAAGGGCGGCGGCAGCGCGAACAAAAGCTACCTGTTCCAGGAAACGCCGGCCGTGCTGAACGAGGCGTCGCTGACCGATCTGCTCACGAAGAAGCTGAAGGAACTCGGCACGAGCGCGTGCCCGCCGTACCACCTCGCGATCGTCGTCGGCGGAACGAGCGCCGAGGCGAACCTGAAGTACGTGAAGCTCGCCAGCTGCGGCTACCTCGACAACCTGCCGACGAGCGGCAGCGAGGGCGGGCGGGCGTTCCGCGATCTGGAGTGGGAGAAGAAGGTTCTCGACATCGCGAACAAGAGCAAGATCGGAGCGCAGTTCGGCGGGAAGTACTTCGCGCACGACGCGCGAGTGATTCGCATGCCGCGGCACGCCGCGAGCTGCCCGATCGGGCTCGGCGTGTCGTGCAGCGCCGATCGACAGATCAAGGGGAAGATCACGCGCGAAGGCGTCTTCATCGAACAGCTGGAGTTCAACCCCGGCAAGTTCCTCCCGGCCAGCAAGCCTGAACTGGCACCGCCGGTCAAGATCGATCTGAGCATCGGCATGGACAAGGTGCGGAAGATCCTGAGCCAGTTCCCGATCAAGACGCGGCTCGAACTGACCGGCACGCTGATCGTCGCCCGCGACGCGGCCCACGCGCGGATCAAGCAGCTGCTCGACGAAGGCAAGCCGATGCCCGAGTACTTCAAGCAGTTCCCGATCTACTACGCTGGCCCCGCGAAGACGCCGACCGGCATGGCCAGCGGCAGCTTCGGCCCGACGACGGCCGGGCGCATGGACAGCTTCGTCGACCTCTTCCAAAGCCACGGCGGCAGCATGGTGATGATCGCCAAGGGCAACCGCAGCAAACAGGTGACCGACGCGTGCAAGAAGCACGGCGGCTTCTACCTCGGCAGCATCGGCGGGCCGGCCGCGATTCTCGCACAGTCGAACATCAAGAAAGTCGAACTCGTCGACTTCGAAGAGCTGGGCATGGAAGCGATCCGCAAGATCGAAGTCGTCGACTTCCCGGCGTTCATCGTCGTGGACGACAAGGGGAACGACTTCTTTCAGGAGCTGTGAGCCTCGCCCTCCCACTGTGCGCGTCGTGGTTGCTCGCGACGTCACTGCTGCTGTTGCTGCTGCGCATGCTGCAGGTCGCTCGCCGCCGCTCGGCGTTCGCGGCTCCAGCCGCCGTAGGTGGGGATGGCGTTCAGGGGTTGCACGCGCTCGGCTGCGAGTTCTTCGGGGACCTCGTTTAGCAGTTCGCTCTCGACGTGGACGTCGATCGACTCTTTCGCCTTCCCGCGCCAAAGGCCTCGGTTGGGCGGTACGTCGCGGTAGTCTCGGCCGACAGCAACCGTGCAGAAGTTGCTGCCGGCCTGCTGGCGGTTCGTGGGGTCGACGGCAAGCCAGCCGTGGCTGGGGAAATAGACCTCGCACCACGCGTGCGTCTGCATCGCGCCGCGGATCGTCGTGCCGTCGAGCGGATGGACGAGCCCGCTCACGTAGCGGCACGGCACGTTCAGCGCACGCAGCATGCCGATGAAGAGGTGCGTGAAGTCCTGGCAGACGCCCTTGCGGTGGTCGAGCACGTCGGTGATCGGGCTGCTGCTCTGCGTGATGCCCTGCACGTACTCGAACTTGGTTGCGATGATCGTCAGCGCGCGGTCGACGATCTCGCCGACGGGTGCGCCGTCGATCATATTCAGTTCGCTCACGAGCGAGCGCAGCTGCGGCGCGTCGACGATCGGGCCGCCGAACTGGAGGTAGTCGTACATCGCGTAATCTGCGAGCGGCGGAAGGGGCCAAGTGTCGGGCAGATCGAGGTAGTGGAACATCGTGCGGTTCACGTCGAGCACGCTGGTCGCGACGATGCGGAGCATGTCGTGATAGCCGTTGACGCTGAAGTGGTGCACGGTGTTGCCGAGCCAGTCGAAGTAGTTGGCGACGGTGGTGGCGGGGCCGATCGCGAGGTTGAAGCTCAGGCGGTGCTGGTACGACTCCTGCCGCGGCGCGACGCGCAGCTCCATCACGCTCTCGGAAATCATCCCGGAGTACTTCAGCTCGGTGGTGTGGTTGAAGCGGATGAGCATAGGGCGTTATTAGTTGATAGCGGAGAAGTTGATAGTTGATAGCAGGGGGGCGCCGCGGTCTTCGCTATCAACTATCAACTTCCCCGCCATCAACTATTTCAAGAAGTACGTCGCCATCACCGCTCCTGCGGCGTCGGCGACCGTGGTTCGGATCTGCTGGAGCGATTCGCGCAGTCCCTTGTCGCGGATCTCTTGCGGTTCGGCGTATTCGAGTGTCGCGAGCAGGCGGCCGAGGATCTTCTCGGCTGGGTCCAGGCTACCTGGGGTCGTGCTGGCGCGGATGCCTTGGATCGCCTTCAGGGCCGCGCCGACGTTGTAGCGGATGCTGCGCGGGAAGTTGTCTTCGAGCATCAGGAACGTGGTGATCTTCAGCGGGTCGAGGTCGCCCATGAATTGCCGGCGATACGCTTCGATGCTGCAGCACATCCGCAGGACGGCCATCCACTGGATGTTTTTCAGCGGGCCTTCAAGGGTGCTCTCGACGGCCTCGATGGCGTCGAGCCGGGCATCGAGGATGCGGCACGTGATGTCGATGCGCTCAAGGCTCTTACCGATTTGCGCAAACATCCACCGCTGGTCGTGCGTGAGCGTCTGATCCGTCAAACCTTGGAAGAGCATCGAGGCGACCATGACCGAGTTGTAGAACTCCTCGGGCTGATCTTCGTAGCGGGCCTTCGCCTCGTCGGATTGGATGTACCAGTAGAGGCTGTTGAGCTGCTCCCACATCTCCGCGCTGATCTCGGAACGGACGGCTCGCGCGTTCTCGCGCGCCTGCATGAGGCAACGCGTGATGCTCGCGTGCGACTCGTGGCTGAATACGATGTGCCGGCTCACGCGCTCGCCGATCGGCGACTTGCCGTCGGGCGGCGCACCGGCCCCCGTGATGCGCAGCACGCTGAGCCACTGCCGTTCCTGCATGGTCGCGGCGAGGTCGCCTACGTCCATGAGGATGTTCGTGTTGATCTTCAACACGCGGGCCGCGTGCTCGGCGCGCTCGACGTACCGGCTCATCCAGAAGATGGAGTCGGCCACGCGCGCCAAGAGCGGGCGATCGACGCGGAGCGATTCTGTGGTGAAGAGGGCTTCCATCGATCAGTCCTCCAACACCCAAGTGTCCTTCGAGCCGCCGCCCTGCGAGCTGTTCACGACAAGTGAGCCGCGCCGCAGCGCGACGCGCGTGAGCCCGCCTGGCATGACGATGACCTTCTCGCCGTAAAGAATGTACGGCCGCAGGTCGACGCGACGACCTTCCATGTGCAGCGGCTCCGGGCCGGCCTCCATACTGCCATCGATCGCGCTGGGACACTGGCTGAGTTGCACCACCGGCTGCGCGATGTAGTTCCGCGGGTCTTCCTTGATCTTCTCGGCGAACTCGGCCCGCTGCTCCTTGGTCGACTGATGTCCCATCAGCATGCCGTAGCCCCCCGACTCGTTGGTGGCCTTCACCACCAATTCGTGCAGGTGTTCGAGCACGTACTTGCGATCGGTCTCGCGTTCGCAGATGTACGTCGGCACGTTGTTCAGGATCGGCTCCTGCTTCAGGTAGTACCGAATCATGTCCGGCACGAACGGGTAGATCGCCTTGTCGTCCGACACGCCCGTGCCGACGGCGTTCGCGAGCGCGACGTTGCCCGCGCGGTACGCGTTCATCAGGCCCGGAACGCCCAGCATACTGCTCGGGCGGAAGCAGAGCGGATCGAGGAAGTCGTCGTCGAGCCGGCGATAGAGCACGTCCACCTTTCGCAGACCCGCCGTCGTGCGCATGTAGACGAAGTTGTTGTCGACGATCAGATCCTGACCTTCGACCAGTTCCACGCCCATTTGCCGCGCCAGGAAGCTGTGCTCGAAGTACGCGCTGTTGTAGATGCCCGGCGTGAGCACCGCGATGACTGGGTTATCCGCGCCGCGCGGCGCGATGTTGCGCAGCGTAGCGAGCAGGTTGAGCGGGTAATCTTCGGTGGCCCGCACGCTGTACTGGCCGAACAGCGTGGGGTAGACGCGCTTCATGATGGCGCGGTTCTCGAGCACGTAGCTCACGCCGCTCGGTGTCCGGCCGTTGTCTTCCAGCACGTAGAACTGGCCGTCGCCGCCGCGGACGAGGTCGGTGCCGCAGATGTGGATGTAGATGTCCTTCGGCACGGGGAAGCCGAGCATCTCGCGGCGGAACATCTTCGCGCCGTAGATCAGCTCCGGCGGGATCACCTTGTCGGTGAGGATCTTCTGGTCGTTGTAGATGTCCTTGCAGAAGAGGTTCAGCGCGGTGATGCGCTGGATGAGCCCGCGCTCGATCGGGTCCCACTCCTTCGCGGGCACGATTCGCGGGACGAGGTCGAACGGGAAGATGCGCTCGACGTTGTTCTTGTCCGAGTAGACGGTGAACGTGATGCCCTGGTTGCGGAACGAGACGTCGGCCATGCGGCGGCGTCGGTCGAACGCGGCTGCGTCGAGCTTGTTCAGTCGCTCGAAGACGGGTTGGTAGTGGGGCCTTGGCTCGCCGGGAGAGGCGAACATCTCGTCGTACACGCCGGCGTCGATCTGGTAGGCGTCGAACATGCCGTTAGTGGCGGGCGATGGATGGAGGTTGGTCGGGAACTGAGAAGAGATGCGCTTTCGCGGTCGCGGTTCGAGGGCGGAGTGTAAGCATCGAACGGCGACGGGCAACTGGTTGCGACGCGCGATTGCGCCAGCGGTTCAGGCGGGACTGGAAGTCGGAGGCGGGGCATTCCGCGGGCCGAGCGATTTGCGGATCTTCAGCCAGTAGAGCGGCCCCGCGATCGCGAACGCGATCCCGCCGAACGCGAGGGCGTAGCGGTGTTTGATCACGACGACCAGCACCAGCGCGACGACCACGACCAAGCTCAGCGGCTTGATCCGGCCGCGCAGCAGGGTGTTCATCAGGTGCGGGTAGCGGACGTCGCTCACCATCAGCAGCGCGGCCGAGAGCATGACGGGAATAATCGCCCAGATGACCGTCGTCGCCGCGCCGGCGAACCCGTCGATTCCCAACTCAACGTGCGCGAAGACAACCGCCAGCACCGCCATCGCGGCTGCGGGGCTGGGAAGCCCTTGGAAGCTGCGATGGTGTTGCTCGGCGTGGACGTTGGTGACGTTGAACCGCGCGAGGCGAATCGCTGCGCACGCGACGTACAGCATCGCGATGCACCAGACGAGCCGCGTGACCACGAGCGGCGTCTCGCCGAGTTTGTTGAAGAGCTGCACCGCGATGAAGGCCGGCGCGCAGCCGAAGCTGATCACGTCGGCGAGGCTGTCGAGCTGGCCGCCGAAGTCGGTGGTGTGCCGCGTCATCCGCGCGAGCCGGCCGTCGAGCACGTCGAAGATCGCCGACGCGATGAGCAGGTAACACGCCGTCAGCAGCGGATTGCCGAGGAGCGCCTGAGCGATCGGGTCATGCGACTCGCGCCCCGACGCGGCGAACGTGCACGCGTACATCGCGCTGAAGCCACAGAGGACGTTGCCAAGCGTGGCCAGGCTCGGCAGGAAGTGCACGCCGCGCACCATGGCCTTCCGGCCGCGCTCGCGGAGGACAAACGCGCGGCGTCGACGCCGCAGGCGTCGGCGGACCTCGTCGGGATGGTCGAAGCGGTGGATCATTTCATTCGTCTTGCGATCGTGTCTTCATCGTAACAGGGGCGTCTCGCCCCTGCGTTCAGTCATGAGCGAGACGCTCATGATACGAAAGGCGATTAAGTGCTGCAGTGCGACGCGCTTCAATCCGTCTCCCATTCCAGCGTCTCCAAGTGCCGCTGGATATCGCCGGCCGAGTCGAAGCGGTCGAGGATGAGCGTATCCTTCAACCCGCGGATGATGTCCTTCACAATGCGCGGCTGGTTCGCGTACTTCTCGCGGCCGCCGGTGATGACGTGGAAGACTTCGATCAGGTTCAGCACGTCCTTGTGGATCTTGTCCTTGCTTGGCTTCCCGAGGTCGAAGAAGTCGAGCAGCTTCACCTCGAAGCCGATGCCGCGCCGGCGGATCATCACGTTCTCGTCGTGGATGTCGCCGTGGTATTCGCCGCGGGCGTGGATCGGCGCGATGCCGCGCGCGAGTTCGTACAGCACGTGCAGGCTTTCGAACGTGCTTAGCTTCGTGTGCGAATCGAGGAACTCGCTCAGCTTGCGCCCGGGGAAGAGTTCGCTGATGACCACCGTCACCGGCGCGCGGCGCACGCGGATGACTTCCTGGTGGTAGTACTGCAGCAGGATCGGACAGTGGCGCAGCGCGTCGAGCTTGCGCGCGTAGGCGATCGCGTTCTTTCCGTGCGGGTCGCGCTGCGGGTAGTAGAACTTGGCCGCGCGACGGATGCCCGTGGCGGGATCGAGGATGACGTACACTTCCCCCTCGTAGCCGCCGCCGAGGAATTGGTCGACGAGGTACCGACCGACCTTGCGGCCGGGCTCAAACGAGAAGGGGACCGGCCGAATTTTCTTCGCCATCGAGCATCATGAGTCAGGAGCAGAGCCACCGGAAGCATACGGGAAACCGCCCGAAATTCCCCTTCGGGTTCTTGCGGCGACATTGGGCGAGGCGAGCGGCGCCCCGCAGCAAGGCGGCAATGCCCATGTCGAAATCATGCCTGGCGCGTTCGGCCAAATCGAAAGTGTCGCATTTTGGAACATTCGGCCGGTTTCCAACCGATTTTCGCGAGATCGATGACGCATCGATGGAACATTTTGGAACATTATTGTGCCTCACCCGGTGCATTGAGTCGCGTTTTGGAGCATCGGCCGCTCCACCTGACGCATGGCGTCCCCTTTCCGTGCTGGGACGCGAAGCACCGGGATTTCAAAGAACGCAGGGCGATTCCCCGGAGGCATTGTCGTCTGCCACTCGGTTTCATTGGAAGGCTACTTGCGTGTCCACGCTGGGCCGAACCGAAGGCCCAACTACGAGTTCGGCCGGCGTTCGAGAAAATCCGCGAATTCGCCCGCGTGACCCACCCGCATCCCTGTCTTCTTCGCCCCTTCGCCCCTTCGCGTTTCACCCCCATCGGATAGACTGCTGCAGCAATGGATTTCTTCAAAAGCATCGGCGGAAAGATCGCCAGCGGGGTGGTCGGGCTGCTCGTGGTGATCGCCGCAATCAGCTACTACATGGCTACGCCCGAGACCCGCGCCTCCGTCATCGGCGGGATCTTCAGCGTGCTCGGCTGGCTACTACTAGTGGTGGCCGCCCCGTGGGCGCTGTTTTTGGTCATCCAGTGGGTGGAGAAGTTCAAAAGCAATGCGGTCAGTTTCGCCTTCGTGGCCCTGCTGACGATCGTCGAAGCCGTCGTCTGGTTCTGGCTGTGGAACTGGACGATGGGAAGCGCCGTCGCGTGGACCTTCAGCATCGGCGCGGTGCTGTTGGCGGGGGTGTACAACGTGTTCACGTCGGACTGGATTGCCGAGCAGATGGGGTGAATGCAAGCCCCGCGCCGTTTTGCCGCATGAGACAACCCGCGGCGGTTTGACCCATCTTTCACAAAGAGGTAACTTCCCCGTCCCTCTCGTCGGCGGCGCGGGCAATCTGCCTTCACGCTAGATGAGCGGGGCCATCTGGCGAAGGCGAGGGCGCATGTCGGCCGACCCGTCAAACGATCCGAAGCGCAGCGACGATCGCGAGACGGAGAAACGACTCCGCGTTGAGTACGGCCTGGACGACCCGCCGCGAAATCCGCTCTCAACAGCGGCGTTTGCGGGAGTCGAATTCGCAGGCGTCGTCGTCGTGTTGGTGGCGCTCGGCTGGTGGCTGGATCGGTATTTCGGTACCTCGCCTTGGATCCTTCTCGGCCTCACGCTCCTCGGCATGGCCGCGGGCGTGTACAGGATGATCGTGAAGGTACTCCGGGCCGGCGAGAAAGGATGACGCGGCTTGTCTCCGGGCAGGCAACGTCTCCTTCAAGCAGGCCTGCGACGCGTGGCCGCGATGCTGCTCGTCACAGCCGGCATTTGCGTCGCGGCTGCAGCGGTCGTATCGAAAGACGCGATGGTCGCAGCGATGGTCGCGGCGGCGGTCATCGCGATCGGCTTTGTGCCGATGCGGCTCGTCGCGAAGCACGGTCTGGAGTCGCTTCCCGCGGTGTGGATGGCAACGACCACCATCCGCCTGCTCGCCGCGATCGTCGCGGTCGCAGTGCTTATCGCCGGTCGCGGCATGAGTGCCCCGGCGGTGGTCGCAGGCGTCTGCGGGACGTATCTCGTCCTGCTGGGCGTCGAGACGGTCGGCTTGCTGCGACTCGTGCAGCGCGTCGACTCGATAACGGATTGAACGGTTTGGTCAGCAGGAATTGCCCCACATGAGCGATTTGCTCCTCTCCCTCCTCGCGGCCGACAACCCGCTTGAACACGTGATCGACAAGAACCTTGTCGGCACCGACGGTTTCTGGGCCATCAGCAACGCAACGCTGATGCTCGTCGTCAGCGGCGTCGTCATCACGCTCGCGGTGATCATGGCCGCCAAGCGCATCAAGACCGGTGAGAGCCGCACCATCGACGACTTCCGCACGCAGGGCACCTGGGCCAACATCGTCGAGACGATCTGCGTCTACCTCCGCAACGAAATCTTCCGTCCGAACCTCGGCAAGGACACCGACAAGTACGCGCCGATCCTCTGGACGCTTTTCTTCTTCATCTTGACCTGCAACCTGTTCGGCCTGGTTCCGCTCAAGGATCTCACCGGCGGCCTGCTGGGCCTGAACCACGGTCACGGCTACGGCGGCACAGCGACGCAGTCGATCTGGGTGACGGGCGCGCTGGCCCTCGTCGCGTTTGTCCTCATCAACGTCACCGCGATCGTGAAGGACCCGAAGGGCTACGCGATGCACCTGACGGGCGGCACGCCTGTCTACATGTGGCCGCTGATGGTGCCGCTGGAAATCCTCGGCACGTTCATCAAGCCGTTCGCGCTCGCCATGCGCTTGTTCGCGAACATGACCGGCGGTCACGTCGTCGTGGCGGTCATGCTGATGTTCATCAAGATGCTCGTCGACAACCTGGGCGGCCTGGGTTACGCGATGGGCGTGCTGCCGTTCCTCGCGATGATCGGCATCTACTTCCTGGAAGTGATCGTGGCGTTCATCCAGGCGTTCGTGTTCGTGTTCCTCACCGCGGTCTTCATGGGTCTGCTCATGCATCACCACGATCACGAGCACGACCACGGCGACGGCCACGGCGAGCACGAGCACAGCGACGACATCCAGGACAACAAGGACCCGCAGATCGACAAGCTTCGAGCCGCGATCTGATGAATGAAACCAATTCGCGCCGGGCGTGTTGCCCGGTGCACCGCCGACGAGATGCCGACGAGTCGGAGAGACGAGTCGGAGCGGCCCCGAGCGGGCTATGCATCGAATGGTGCCGTCGGGATTGAGAAAGACAGCGAGTTCTCTCCGCGCTGCACGGAATTCCGGATTGAAGGAATCATGACAATGAGCAAGACGTTCTTCTTCGCCCTGATGGCCGCGCTGCTGTTCGTCGGCACGGGTTCGGCGTTCGCCCAGGAGTCTGGCGCACAGATGGTTGAAGCCGCCAAGGGCTCGGCCCTCGGTTGGGGTTACGCCGGCGCCGGCATCGGCGCGGGTCTCGCCCTGATCGGCGCTGGTCTCGGCATCGGCCGCATCGGCGGCAGCGCCGTCGAGGCGATCGCCCGTCAGCCCGAAGCCGCCGGCAAGATCACCACCCCGATGCTGCTGACCGCCGTCTTCGTTGAAGGCGTCTGTCTGATCGCGCTGGTCGTCTGCATTCTCGTCGTCATCAAGTGAACGACTTCCGCGATCGCGAACGCTTGTCGCGTTCGCGATCGCTTCGAGCAGGCCTGCTGAAGCACGCCTGCCTGCAGGTGCGAATCGCTCGTCCGCGGAGCTTTCTGACATGAAACGACTTGTGGCACTGCTTGTCCTCGCAACCCCGACGCTCGCCCTCGCCGCTGAGGCGGCGCACGAAGCCGAGAAGGCACCGACGCCGTTCGCCGGCACGATCGCTCAGTCGATCGCCGCGCTGCTCGTGTTCGGCATCGTGTTCGTCGTTCTGAAGGCGAAGGCATGGGGCCCGATCCTGAAGGGCCTGAACGACCGCGAAGACAAGATCCGAGGCGACCTCGTGGCAGCCGAGAAGGCCCGCGCCGAGGCCATCGCCAAGCTCGAAGAGTACAAGAAGCAGATCTCTGGCGCCGACGCCGAGGTGCGCGAGAAGCTCGCCGCTGCGACGAAGGACGCCGAGGCGATCGCGACGCGGCTGAAGATGCAGGCCCAGCAGGAAGCCGAAGAGGCGAAGGCCCGCGCGACGAAGGAGATCGACGAGGCCCGCAAGGCCGCCATCGCCGACGTGCAGAACCAGGCCGCATCGATCGGCACGCTGATCGCGTCGAAGATCCTGAAGCGCAGCATCAACGAACAAGACCAGGCCGACCTCGTCCGGGCGAGCCTGGAGGAGATGGGACGGAAGTAGTTGATAGCTCGAATAGTTGATAGTTGATAGCCAGTCGAGCTGTTGACGATTCAACGTTTCTTAAGCGTCGCCGCTCCCCGCTATCAACGATCAACTTCTTCTCTATCAACTAAGTTCTATGGCCATCTCCCGCCCATCCACTTCCGCCGTCGCTCATGCCGAGGCGCTTCTGCAGCTCGCCGATGAGCGTCGGCTCACGCAGCAGGTGGCCGACGAGGTCGCCGGACTCGGCGCTTCGTTCGAAGCCTCGCCCGAGTTCAAAGCCTTCTTCGCCAGCCCGAGCATTGGCGACTCCGAACGAGACCGCGTCCTGAAGTCGGCCATCCTCCCGCGGGTCGGCCCGCTGACGGGGTCGTTCCTCGAACTGCTCAGCAGCAAGGGCAAGCTCGGCCTCGTGCCGGACATCAGCCGTGCCTTCGCGAGCCTGCTCGACGCCCGCCAAGGCAAGGCCGACGTCGAGGTGACCGTCGCCCGCAAGCTGTCGCCGTCGGAACTCGATCAGGTCCGCCAGCGGATTAGCACGGCGATCAAGAAGGAAGCCGTCGTGAACCAGAAGGTTGACGAATCGATCATCGGCGGCATCGTCATCCGCGTCGGCGACACCCTCATCGACGGCTCGGTGAAGGCTCAGCTAGATTCGCTGTCGAAGAAGCTCGTCACTGCAAAGTAAGTCAGTAGTCCGTAGTCAGTCGTCCGTAGCTGACTAGCGGCTGAGTTAACCAGAAACCCACTACGGACCACTGACAACTGACCACGGACTACCGCACATGGCCATCAACGTCGCAGAGATCACCAACGTCCTGAAGCGCGAGATCCAGGCTTTCGAATCGAAGCTGCAGGTCTCGGAAGTCGGCACCGTCGTCGAGGTCGGCGACGGTATCGCCCGCGTGTACGGCCTGACCAACGCGATGGCCGGCGAACTCCTCGAGTTCCCGGGCGGCGTCATGGGCCAGGTCTTCAACCTCGAAGAAGAGTCGATCGGCGCGGTCATCTACGGCAACGCGCTCGGCATCAAGGAAGGCGACCAGGTCAAGGCGACGGGCCGCCTGCTCGAAGTGCCGGTCGGCGACGCCGTGCTCGGCCGCGTGCTCAGCCCGCTCGGCGTTCCGCTCGACGGCGGCCCGGCGCTGAACCTCGCCGAGACGCGCAAGATGGACATCGTCGCCCCGGGCATCGCCGAGCGTCAGCCGGTGCACGAGCCGCTTCAGACCGGCATCAAGGCGATCGACGCCATGATCCCGATCGGCCGCGGCCAGCGCGAACTCATCATCGGCGACCGCAAGACCGGCAAGACCGCCATCGCGATCGACACGATCATCGCCCAGAAGGGCACCGGCGTGAAGTGCTTCTACGTCGCGGTCGGCCAGAAGGAATCGCAAGTCGCGGCGGTCGTCGAGACGCTGAAGAAGTACGGCGCGATGGAGTACACGACGGTCATCGTCGCCAGCGCCGCCGACGCGGCCCCGCTGCAGTACATCGCCCCGTACGCCGGCGCCACGATGGCCGAATACTTCATGTGGAAGGGCCAGCACACGCTGTGCGTCTACGACGACCTCACCAAGCAGGCCGCCGCGTACCGTCAGCTGTCGCTGCTCCTCCGTCGTCCGCCGGGCCGCGAGGCGTTCCCCGGCGACGTATTCTACCTACACAGCCGTCTCCTCGAGCGCGCCGTCAAGCTCGGCAAGGAGCAGGGCAGCGGCAGCATGACCGCGCTTCCCATCATCGAAACACAGGACGGCGACGTGTCGGCCTACATCCCGACGAACGTCATCTCCATCACTGACGGCCAGATCTACCTCGAGCCCGAACTCTTCTTCGCGGGCGTCCGCCCCGCGGTGAACGTCGGCATCAGCGTGTCGCGCGTCGGCGGTAACGCCCAGACGAAGGCGATGAAGGGCATCGCCGGCTCGCTTCGTCTCGACCTCGCCGCCTACCGCGAACTCGAAGCGTTCGCCCAGCTCGGTACCGAACTCGACCCCGCCACGCAGCGCCAGCTCGACCGCGGTGCACGCCTGGTCGAACTGCTGAAGCAGCCGCAGTACCAGCCGATGGCGTTCGAGCAGCAGGTCTTCGCGATCTACGCCGCCACGAACGGCTACGCCGACGACGTCCCGGTCGCCCGCATCCGCGAGTGGCAGGACAGCCTGCTGACGTTCATCGACCAGCGCTTCAACGACCTTCGCACCAAGCTGAAGGAAGGCAAGGCGCTCACCGATGAACTGAAGGCCCAGCTGAAGATGGCCTGCGAGCAGTTCAAGAGCACGGCGTGGGCGAAGTGATCTCGCTCCGACAATGTTGAATCAACGCATCGCCCGGACGAGCAATCGTCCGGGCGATGTCGTTTGGGGACCAGATTGGGAGGGCGAGGCTCCCGCCGAGCCGCGGATGCGCGACGGAGAAGGCACTCCACCGCGCATCCGCACAGGCTCGGCAGGAGCCTCGCCCTCCCATTGCGCTTCGAGTTTAGTTGGTGCCGACGATCCGCCTCACCAACGCCATCGACAGCGCCGGCGCATCCTTCGCCTCGTTCTGCATCGTCGCCCGCCGCACGTTCGTCACGCCGCCCACGCCCCATGTTGCCACGACGGGCCGGCCGACGAAGCGCGAGCGGTGCAGCGGCGTCGCTGGCCAGACGTCGAAGATGGCGTTCGCGTGGCGCAGCGCGTCGTCCCACGTGTGCGCATCGACGACGGGGCATCGCTCGTGCGAGGCGAGTTCCGGCACGGCGTCCCAGCCCGAGCCGACAATCCAGAACTTGTGGCCGGCCGCGTGCAGGTGCAGCGCGATCGACTTCGCGAAGAGCGGCTCGATGAGTTTGTGCAGCACGAGGTCGGTCGGCAGCGCGTCGCGCTCGATGCCGAGCGATCGGCCGATCGAGCGGATGTATTCCAACACCGGCGGGCGATGACCAAACGGGTCCTTCGCGATCTCGTGCGCGATGCGATCCCACAGCAGCCGATGGCTGCTGTACTCGTTGATCTGCGCGGGGACTTCGATCTTCGGCAGATCGAAGAAGATCGTCGGCAGCGCGTCGGACTCGAGCGGCCGGGCACCAGTCGGGTCTGTCGCGATCGAGATGCGATCGTCAGGCCAACCCACCGCTCGGGCGGCTGGTTGCAGGCTCGGATGGATCAAGAGCAGCCGATCTCGCGGTCCCTGCCGTGCATCGAACTTCGGGATGCGTCCCTGCGTGCACCACGTCACCCACGCGACTCCAGCAGGGACGACGGCTGGCAGATCCGCTCGTCCCAGGTCCGCCGCCACGAGGACGCCGGCATCGATGCGCTGCGCGGCGATCGCGATCGCCAGCGAGGCGGCGTTCACGCACTCGTTGGTGTCGACGACGTCGATCTCGCGATCGCGCGACGCGAGCGAAAGTAGGCTCGATCCCGCGTCGCCAAACATCGTCACTCGGGACGAGGCTACGGCGAGCACGCCGCGCGCCGTCTCGGAGACCGTGCGCATCGCCGCCCGCGAAAGCGCCACTGCATGTCGGCCGAGCTGCGCCTGGACGAGGTTGTCCATCGCCGGCGTGATCCGCTCGACGAGCCACTGCGGTGCCAGCGGCAGCCGGACCATCATCGCAGGCGGCGCGAGCGCAGGGAACTGTTCGTATAGCCGGCCGAACTCGCGCTCCCATGCCGGGCCGACAATCGGGAAGAGCCGCTTGGAGCGGATGGCCTCGGAGAAGTCTGCACACGCGAGCGCGATCACGAACGCCCGCTCGGACGGCTGCACGACGACGAGCCCCTGATGCGGCGCGAGCTTGTCGAACGCGGCGACGATCTCCTGCGCGTGGGCCGGCGCGAGCAGGCACGTGACGACGCCGGTCAGGTCGACCTTCTTCAGCGCGAGCGACGCGAGCCGAGCGGGAACGCTGCAGTCGGCAAGCCACTGTCGATCGGGCGTGCGGGCCGAGAGCGAGCCATCGCGCGCGTAGAGCCACTCCATCTCAGGCAGCTCGCGCGGTAGTTGGTCATAGAGACGCGGGAAGACGACCTTGAGGGCTTCGAGATTCGCCGAGTAGTTTGCACGCGCGGCTGAGAGGGCCCGCGTGCCGTCGAGCGGCAACTCGAAGGACGACACCCGACGCACCAATCCCAGCAGGGCGGACGAAGAGAACATCAAAACTGTTATCGGACAAAGGGACCGCTCGGCTTCAAAGAATGGCAGACGCCATCGCACTGCTGGCGGCGTGGCGGTCATTCGCGTCGAACAGGGCCGATCCGACGACGAACCAGTCCACGCCCGCGGCCCGGGCTTGGCCGATCGTGTCGGCGTTGATGCCGCCGTCGATTTCGAGCACCTGATTTGGCCGCAGTAGCGGCTTGATCGTCCGGCACTTGGCCAATTGATCCGCCATGAACTTCTGCCCACCGAAACCCGGCTCGACGCTCATCACCAGCACCAGGTCGACGTGCTCCAGCGCGGGCATCACGCGATCGATCGGCGTCCCGGGCTTCAGCGTGATGCCGACCTGCGCGCCCGTCGCACGGATCGCCTTGCACGCGCCGATGACGTCCGACCGCACTTCGGGTGCCTCGACGTGGAACGTGATGTTATCCGCCCCGGCTTTCCGGTGAGCCTCGGCGTACCGCACGGGCTCGTCGATCATTAGGTGCACATCGAAGAAGATTGCTGGCAACGCGGCGCGCAGCTTCGCGATCACCGGCGGCCCGAAGCTGATGTTCGGCACAAGGTGGCCGTCCATCACGTCGACGTGGATCACGTCGCCGCCGACCTTGCTCGCCCGGCAGTGCGCGAGCGCGTCGAGGATGTCGGGCTTCGCCGCGCCGAAGTCGGCGCTGAGGATCGACGGCAGGATGGCGGGCTTGCTCGGCATGCGGTTGCGGTCGATTGGAGTCGCACCGGCGTGCGGGCGTCAAGCGGGCCGCTCGACTTCCGTGGCCGGATCGTCACGATGCGTGCAATGGATCGTCCCCATCCGCAACTCGCCGAACTCGAACGACAGATCGCGTGGTTCATCGCGCACCCGGAGTTCGACCGCTGCGTGGTGGCCGAGCCGGAGTCTGCGTCGATGATCTGGTTCGACCTGCCGCTGAAGAGCAAACGCGGCTTCCGCTCGGCATCGCTCGGGCGGATCATGCACGTCGAACTGACGCCCGACGAAGCGGTGCGCGAAGAGCTGATGCTGAAGATCGGCTTCGAGCCCGACGGCCGGCGCAAGGGGAACTACGACGGGCTGCGGAATCAGATCTTCCCGCACTATGCCAAGCCCGCCATGCACGCCAAGCAGGCGGCGAGCGACGTCATCCGCGTGATGACGGAGGTGTTCGCGCTGGGCGAGGAGCCGTGGCTCTGGACGTTCAACAGCGAGGACGCCGACGAATGGCCGAACCCGCTGCCGAAGCCCGCCGTCTGGCCGCCGCCGGATGTCTAGAGCATTTTCATTTCACTCGTAGCGGATCGTAGCGCACACCCTCTCCCGGTACTCCGGGAGAGGGCAGGGTGAGGGTCTTCGACTTCGTCAGCGGCACTCGATACGAACGCAACTCGGCCCTCACCCTAACCCTCTCCCGGCGTACCGGGAGAGGGGACCGGAGGCCGCTATGCATCGGCTGAAGATGCTCTAGCGATCACGCCTGCGACTTCATCGTTGCCAGCAGATCGATCAGCGGCTCAGTCGACACGCGGATGAGCCCGCGCTGCGGAAAGTCGAGGTCGAGCGTGGCCCAGATCAGCCCGGCGATCAGTAGCACGACCGACATCGCGGCGATCCGCACCGATCGCGGCTTGTGGTATTGCCCGTGACCGAGCAAGGCTGCGCCGAGCGCAGCGCTGAGGAACAGCAGGGCGGCCGTCGGCAGGGGCATGTGTCGGCGAGCGACAGCGTTCCGCTTGCCGAGCAGATCGAAAACCTCATTCAGCGGCGGCAGCACGAGCACGCCAACCTGCGGGCGGTCGCGCAGGTCGGCCGTGGCGATCGACCACGCGTCGGCTTGAAGCTTGGCGAGTCCCGATTGCAGCGTCGCTTCCCGTTCGCCGTCCGCGGCATGCACAAGGTCGAGCCGGGACTCGGCGTACTGCTTCAGCGTCGCTTTCAGCTTGTCGCGAGCAGATTCGGAGAGCAGGTCCGCGCGAAGCCACGCTGTACCGATCGCGTTCGCCTCGCTGACAATGAGGTCCTGCCGATCGACGAATCGACCCGTCGCACCGGAGAGGGAGAAGCCCACGACGAGGCCGACGATGCCCAGCGTGGCACCCTGGATGACGCCGAAGTCGTCCTTCACCTCGGCGGACGAATGGAAGAACGTCGCGCCGATATAGAACGCGATCAGCAATCCGCCGAACACGCCGAGGGCGACGAGCAACGGAACAAGGGTCGACAGCATGTCGACATCATGCGGCAATGCCCGCGATCAGTCGAGGATGTCGAGCGTCGCGAAGTGACCGTTCTCGAGGAACTCGAGCGACGCGCCGCCGCCGGTGCTGACGTGGCTGACCTTGTCGCTCAGGCCCATCTGTTCGACGGCCGCCGCGCTGTCGCCGCCGCCGATGATGGTGACGGTGCCGTCCGCGGTCGCCTTCGCGCACGCCTCGGCGATCGCCTTCGTGCCGCCGGCGAATGGCTTCTTCTCGAAGACGCCCATCGGGCCGTTCCAGATGACGGTCTTCGCCTCGGCGATCTTCTGGCTGAAGAGCCGCACGGTGGTCGGGCCGATGTCGAACCCTTCCAGGCCGTCCGGTACGCCGCCCTCGTGCACGCTCGTCGAGGCGTCATCGGTCATCTTGTCGGCGCACACGTTGTCGACCGGAATTCGAATCTTCGCGGCGTGCTTCGAGATCAGTTCCTTAGCCAGCTCCACCTTGTCACGCTCGACGAGGCTATTGCCGACCTTCTTATTCAGCGCAAGGAAGAACGTGTACGCCATCGCGCCGCCGATGAGCAGCGTGTCGCACTTCGAGAGGAGGTTTTCGATGACCTGGATCTTGTCGCTCACCTTCGCGCCGCCCATGATCGCCACGAACGGGCGCGCCGGCTTGCTGACGGCCTCGCCGAGGAATTTGAGTTCCTTCTGGATAAGGAACCCGATCACGCGCGGCTTGCCCTGCATCAACTGCGGCGCGCCGTACGTGCTCGCGTGCTCGCGGTGCGCGGTGCCGAACGCGTCGTTGACGTAGACGTCGCCGTGCCTGGCGAGGCTGGCGCTGAACTGCGGGTCGTTCTTCTCCTCGCCTGCGTGGAAGCGGAGGTTTTCGAGCAGGATGACCTCGCCGTCCTTCAGCGCGGCGACCTGCTTTTCCACTTCCGGGCCGACGCAGTCGCTGGCGAAGGCGACGGGCTTGCCGAGCAGCTTGCCGAGGTGTTCGGCGCACGGCTTGAGCGAATACTTCGCCTCCGGTCCGCCCTTGGGCCGCCCCAGGTGCGACACGAGCACGAGCCGGCCGCCGCGGTCGATGACGGACTTGATCGTCGGCAGCGCCTGCGCGATCCGGCGGTCGTCGGTGATCTTGAGTTCCTTGTCGAGCGGGACGTTGAAGTCCACGCGCATCAGGACCTTCTTACCCTTCACGTCGACGTCGGCAACGGTCTTGCTGGCCATGAGAGTGCTCCGGAGAGAGTGCGATTTCGATTCGGTGAACGAGACGTATCGAAGATGTTCGCTAGGCGCGGATTGTCAAGCGGGCGCGGCGATGCAGCGCGGCGACGAAGCGTCGCATGTGAAGCAGGCACGGAGGCAAGAGGCACGAAGGCACGTAGGCAGAGGGCTTACTTGGTGCCGTAAGCTTCCAGGATCGCCTTGATCACGTTGCTTGTGCTGCGGCCGTCGATGAGCGGGGCGAGCGCGACCTTTCCGCCGGCCTTCTCGACGATGTCCCAGCCGACGACCTGTTCCTTCTTGTAGTCGGCACCTTTCACCAGCACATCGGGCTTAATCGCCTTGATGAGGTCGATGGGCGTGTCGGTGTCGAACCGCACGAGGTAGTCGATGCTCTCGAGTTCTTCGAGGACGCCGATGCGGTCGTCCTCGGTCACGACGGGACGCTTCGGGCCCTTGAGCCGGCGAATGCCGTCGTCGGTGTTCACGCCGACGATGAGGAGATCGCCTTGCTGGCGGGCGAACTGGAAGTACTTCACGTGGCCTAGGTGGACGAGGTCGAAACAGCCGTTGGTGAAGACGATCTTCCGGCCGGCCGCACGGTGGACGGCGACCTCTTTCAGCAGAGCGTCGAGCGTGCGTTCCTTGCCGAGGTGCTCGTGCGTGTCGGAAAGCAGTTCGAGGATGATCTCCTCGGGTTTCACCGGCACCGCGCCGAACCGCTCGACTTCGAGCCCGCCGGCGACGTTCGCGAGCGCGACGGCGTCGATCCAGTCGGCTCCAGCGGCTCGCGCTGCGCCAAGCGTCGCCAGCACCATATCGCCCGCACCGGTGACATCGGCCACCTGACGGGTGCGCGTCGTGAGGCGGCGTTCGAGGCCCTCGCGCGTCAGCACGTACGCGCCGTCCTTGTCGAGCGTGATGACGACCGATTCGAGCCCGAGCGTGTCGATCAGCTTCCGCGCGGCCCGCGCGTATTGCTCAGGCGTCCGCGCGGCCATGCCGGTCGCTACTTCGGCTTCACTGCGGTTGAGCTTCAGGCACGTCGCCTGGGCGAACTTGCCGTAATCGGAAATCTTCGGCGGATCGACCAGCACCTGTTTCGATCGCGATTTCGCACCCGCGATCACGCCCTGGCAGACGGCGGGCGTGAGGACGCCCTTGTTGTAGTCTTCGATGAGCACCGCATCGACGTCCGCGATCGCCCGGCCGGCCACGCTGATGAGTTGGCTCGCGACGTCGGCGCTCACGTGCGTGGCGACCTCGTAATCGAGCCGTATCATCTGCTGCGGGCTGCGCTGCTGCGCCATGCCGACGAGGCGCGTCTTGCTGGTGGTGCAGCGACCCTTGGCGACGACGATGCCGGACGTGTCGACTTTCAGGTCGTCGAGCATCTTGCGGAGGACGTTGCCCGCCTCGTCGTCGCCGACGATGCCGATCGCCTTCACAACGCAGCCGAGCGCGGCAAGGTCGGCCGCCACGTGACCGGCACCGCCGAGGCGGCAGTCTTCGTGGTCGAAGCGGAGGACGGGAACGGGCGCTTCCGGGCTGAGCCGGTCGGCGTTGCCGTAGACGTAGCGGTCGAGCATGAAGTCGCCGACGAGGGCGATCTTCCGCCCCGCGAGCTTCTGCACGAGATCAATGAGGCGGCTGCTGGTCATGTTCACACAAATCTAACGCGGCGCGGTGGGGAAGGCGATGCCGTGCATAGCGCAGCTGCGATCACTTCGGCTTCTCGTTCTCGCTCGTCCACTTCACCTCGTACTCGCCGTAGGGGTCGGAGGTCTTGACGGTGCCGGTGTTCTTGTTGGGGTCGAAGACGAACTCGAAGTCTTTCTGTTCGCCGTTGACGAGGTAGACGCCGTGCGTGCCCTTCACCGGATCGGTGCTGGCGGCATAGTCGTACGTCTTGCCCTTGATCGTCAGCTTGCCCTTGAAGTCGTTGTCGGGCTCGGTGGTGCGGTCGGGGATGACGGTCATCGTGCACTTGTCGCCGGTCCACTTGCCTTCTTTGGGAACCGGCATGATCTGCGGAACGGCGAGTGCGACGGACGCGACCAGGCCGACGAGAACCATTGACGCGAGGAACGTGCGACGAAGCATGGCGGGGCTCCTGTGAGGGAAGATCTAGCGCTCGCGCGAGCGCGGCGCGTGGCGGTGCGAGTTGCCGCGCTGCGGCCGGGCGGGTGGCGCGTTGTCGGAGGGCAACGGCGCGGGCGACTCATCGGGCGAACCGTCGGCCGACGGGATGCGGCCGAAGATCATTCGGCCGGCACTGGTCTGACGTGTGTTCGTCACGAGGAATTCGACGTTCTCGCCCACGCGGCCGCGGGCGTGCTCGACGACGACCATCGTGCCGTCGTCGAGGAAGCCGACGCCCTGGCTCGCCTCTTCGCCCGGGCGGATGATCTTCACGCTCATCGCTTCGCCGGGCAGCACTTCGGGCTTCAGTGCATTCGCAAGGTCGTTGATGTTGATGACGTCGACGCCTGTGAGCTTGGCGACCTTGTTCAGGTTGAAGTCGGTCGTGAGCACGCGGCCGCCGAGCTCCTTGGCGAGGTGCATCAACTGCTCGTCGACCTTGCCGCTCTCGGCTTCGTGGTGCGAGGCTTCGTAGATGACGACGTCGACCGCGGGCGACTTCTGCATCTTCGCCACGACGTCCAAACCGCGCCGGCCGCGATTGCGCTTCAGGCGATCGGCGCTGTCGGCGACCTGCTGCAACTCGACGAGCACGAATCGAGGGACGATCAGTTGGACGTCGAACACGCCCGTCTCCGCCACATCGGCGATGCGTCCATCGATCAGTGCGCTCGTGTCCAGCAGCATCGGCCGGCTGCCCTTGGTCTGCTTGGCGAACTCGACATACGGCACAATGAAGCGGAAGTCGTCCTTCGTTTGCAGGACGAAACTGATCGAGAGGTAAACGGACACCGCGCCGACGACGAGCGTGAGGAAGTCGATCAGCGCCCGCTGGTTGGTGGTGATCTGCAGCGTGTCAGGAAACGCGCTCGCGAGTTGGGTGACGATCAGCGGGATGACGAACGACAGCGCCCAAGCGATCAGCACGCCCACGAGCAGCCCGAAGAACGTACCTGCAAACACCTGGAGCTTCTTGCGCGGCGAAAGGATGTCGATGCAGACGAATGCCACCGCGATGATGACGGCCAGCGCCATCAGCGTCCACGTGAGACGCCCGAGCGGCTGAGAATCGGCGTCCGCGATGTACGCGTAGCCGATCGCCGCCATGATCAACACGAAGAGCGCTCGGATGATCTGGATGAGCATCTGCCGGGTGAGTGTACGCCCGGCGCGCGCGGGTTGCTACCGCATCGGCGCAACCAGCTTCGAATCAGCGCGTCGCCCAGACGATTAACGCAATGCCAACGATGATGCGATAGATCGCGAACGGCACGAAGCCGCGTTTCTTCACCCACCCCATGAACCACGCGATGACTGCGAGGGCGACGACGAAGCTCGTGGCCGAGCCGATGCCGATCTGAATCCAGCGTGACGCGTCGAGCGGCACCTCGATGTAGGCCGGGTCGCCCGGCGGGGCCTTCAGGCTGTCCCACAGGTCCTTCGCAAACGCGAGCGCCATGATCGGGATCGAGAGAAAGAAGCTGAACTCCAGCGCCGTCGGCCGGGACAGCCCGGCGAGTTGTCCGCCCGCGATCGTGGCCATGCTGCGGCTCGTCCCCGGGAAGATCGCCGAGAGCACCTGCACCGCGCCGATCCACGCCGCCTGCAGGGGCGTGATCTGCTCGAGCGATTCCGTCTTGGGCTTTCGTGCCAAGGCGTCCACCACCCACATCACGATGCCGCCGACCAGCAGGGCGATGCCCATCACCAGCAGGCTTTCGAGGTTTCCCTTGATCAGCTTCTTTGCCAGCGCGACGGGCACGACGGTGACCGCAGTCGCGATCGCGACGAGCGCGAGCGGGTGCGTGTAGAGCTTGCGGACGGTGATGCCGCCCTCGAAGAAGGACTTCACCAGCGCGATGATCTTCGAACGGAAGTACACGACGACCGCAAGGATCGCCGGGAACTGGATCAGCACGGCGAACATCTTCCAGTAGCCCGAGTGCAGGCTTTCCTGCCCCGCCAGAAGTGCCTGCGCGATGCGGATGTGAGCGGTGGAACTGACCGGAAGGAACTCGGTCAGACCTTCGACGACGCCGAGGATCACGGCCAGCAAGTAGTCGTTCATGCTTCAGGTGTTATCGGCAGAAGAGGAGCCCGACGACAGCAGCAGGGCACGCCGCACGTACAGGCCGCCGGAGATGAGGGTGACGATCACGGTGCCCCACACGCACAAGTCGCGGACGATTCTCGCGGCCGACTCGTAGCCGGTCTCGCGCAGTACGGGGTGGTAGTTCACGTAGGCGAGGATGACGCCGATCGTGACGCACTGGAGGATCATCTTGATCTTCCCGCTCCACGCCGCGCCGAACTTCTTCCCGCCCGCCTCAGCCACGCTGCGGAGGCCCGTCACGAGGAACTCTCGCACCAGCAGGATGACCACGACTGTCGGCGTGACGCCGGTCAATGTCGTCGGCCGGGCGCCGGAAAGATCGACGAAGCTCGGCCCGGCGAAATAGACGAAGCTGCCAAGGACGAGAATCTTGTCGACCAGCGGATCGACGATTCGTCCGAACGTGCTGGTGGCGTTCCAGCGCCGCGCGAGGTAGCCATCGACGGCGTCGGTAAACGTGGCGATCACGTAGATGACCAGCGCGACGTTGAGGTACGTCACCGCGGGCCGGGCCGGCTGGTAGGGCCAGTACGCCAGCATCCAGAAGAAGACGCAGGCGAGCACCGCGCGGGCTATCGTCAGCGCGTTGGGGACCTGCTTGTAAAAGGAATCCGAGGGCATGAGGGCGGCGCGGATTGTACGCATGCGGCCCTCGACTGCTACCGGCCCGGCGTCTACCCTCGACGATCCGCCATGAGCAACGCCGACGATGATTGGAGAAGCAAGCCCGAGTCCGCAGCCGATCTGCCGGTTGCCACGAAGAATTACCGCACGAGCGTCCGCTCGCTCTGGATGAACCCGAATCGACCGGTCACGCTCTCGCTGATCGCGTACGGCTCCATCGGCATCGGCTGGGTGACGGCGATCCTCCAACTCACCACGCTCTTCCCGTTCCTCTTCCCCGAAGCGACGCGGCAGCTCAACCCGTCGTACCAGTTCGTGCAGGAGATGCTGACGCCCGTCGAGTACCTCGGCGCGATCGTCCGCCCGCTGCTGGGCGCGTTGTGCTCGATGATCCTGTTCTGCGCCGGCATAGGCCTGCTGAAGATGACGAAGTGGGGCCGGAACCTGATGTTCGTCTACATCGGTTTGTCGGTCGCGCTGACCGTGTGGACGACTGCATACAACCTGATCACCTTTGATCGATTTAATGAACTCCACGCTGCGGCCGTCACGCAGCCGATCAACATGCGCGACTTGGAACGCTCCAACCTAGTCCGGATTGTCGTGATGCTACCCGCGCTGCTGATTTGGCCGGCGATCATCCTGACGATCCTCACGCGGAAGCACGTGAAGGAAGTCATCGAAGCGGCGGATCGGTCATGACGCTGAGCGTTCTCGTGAAAGCCGGCCCCTTCGGGACCGGGCTAAACATTCGTTGAGGACGATCTGTTAATCCCCAAACGAAAACCGCGATCTCACAAGGAGATCGCGGTTCGAAATGCCCAGGACAGGATTTGAACCTGCACGATGTTACTCGCCGCCACCTCAAAGCGGTGCGTCTGCCAGTTCCGCCACCTGGGCGTGGTTCGGACCGAAGACTATACACGGATTTCTGCGGTTGTCGAGAGGCCGGAATCGCTCAGCTTTCGCGGGCGATTCGGATCGCGTCGGCGAGCATCACCCGGCCGTCGTGGAGGCTTCGGCCTAGGATGACGCCCCAGATCTGCTTGCCGAGTAGCTCACGGATGTGGTCTATCGAGCCGACGCCGCCGGACGCGATAACCGGCACGTCGGTCGCCCGGGCGAGCTCGGCCGTCGCGGACACATTCGGGCCCTGCAGCATGCCGTCCTTCGCGACGTCGGTGTAGAGCAGCCCCGCGAGCGGCCGGCTTCGCACGCGGGCGGCGACGTCGACAGCGCGGACGTTGCTCGACTCCGTCCAGCCGTGCGTGGCCACCACGCCGTCCTTCGCGTCGATCGCGAGGACCAGCTTGCCCGCGAACGCGCCGCGCGCGAGCGACTCGAACCACGGCCAATCCTTGAACGCGGCCGTTCCGACGACGACCCGACTGCATCCCGCATCGACAAGCGACTGCACGTCGGCCGTCGACCGCACGCCGCCGCCCGCTTGAACCGCGATGTCGACCGACTTCGCGATTCTGCCGATCAGGTCCGCCTGCATCACCCGGCCGTCCTTCGCGCCGTCGAGGTCGACGACGTGCATGATCGTCGCGCCGTCACGCGCGAACGAGCGGGCGGTCTCGATCGGATCGAGGTCGTAGTCGATCTGCCGAGAGAAGTCGCCTTGCTGAAGGCGGACGACCTTGCCGTTGCGCAGGTCGATGCTGGGGACGATGGTGAACATGCCTGGGGTGCGCGTGTTGCGATTCTGTCGGTTAGCCCGCCCGCATGCGGGCGGGGGTGAGCGGGGTCAGTAGCGGAGAGTGATCCCCGCGCCACCCCAAAGCTGGTTGTTCGCGGCGAGTTCGTTGTCGATGCCGTCGGTGTAGTAGAGGTAGCCGGCGATGCTCCACTTGCCGTAGCGGTCGGGGATGTTGAGCAGCGTGTTGAGTTCGTAGTTGCCGATCAGGCCGAGTTGATAGTGCTGGAAGCCGTTCTCGGATTTCGATTCGTCGACGGGCGAGAGCAGCCCGCGGAAGCCGCTCACGTAGGCGACGTGCGCGTCGAGCGTGAGGGAGAAGCCGGTGCGCTCGAACTGGTAGGTTGGCCGAATGCCGGCTTCGAGGTACAGGCCGTCGTACAGATCGTAGTCGTAGGCGGCCATGAAGTACGGGTTGAAAATCGGGCGCTCGGTGTGGAAGACCGTGCTGTCGTCGAACGCGACTTTCACGAAGATCTCGGCCGTGTCGAGTGCTTCGCGATCGGGGAAGATGTAGTTCGTGTGCCCCGCGCTGATGACGAACGGCTTCACCGGCCATTCGAAGCCCACCTCGGGCCGCACTTCCTGGAAGCTGCTGACGGGGTCGTTCTCGCCGACGTTGACGAAGAGGTCGACGTACGGATGCGGTAGCTTGCCGAGGTCGAAGCTGAGTCGGACGTCGTACTGATAGTTGGCGGCGTCCTCGCGACGGTCGGCGTCGAAGCGCTCGATGCCGCGGAAGACGTAGTCGGTCATGTAGGTGGCGGAGAGGTCGAGATGCAAACCGCCGCGCGGCCGGCCGAAGGCGTCGACGTCTTTCGCGTCGTCCTGCGGCGTGGGCTCGATGGGCGGGTACACGCTGTCCGGAATCGCGATCGGCTGGGCGAATGCGCGAGAGATCGCGAGCAGGAGACACGCGGCGGACGACATCGCGGTGAGCTTCATCGTGCGGCCAATCTACAACTGCTCGGATTTCGGTACAATCGACCGCCCATGCGGAACCACGCAATCGCACTGCTGCTCTCGCTGACGCTCGCGACGTCGCTCGTCGGGTGCAAGGCGGATGTGCCCGTTGAGCAGCGGCCGCTCTATCGGCTCACGGAGAAGCAGACGGGTGATGCGATCGCACAGCTTCACGCGTCGCAGCCCGACCTGCAGCAGCGAGTCGTCACGCTCGCCAAGCGAAACGTCGGCCAGCCTTACGACATCTACCTGCTCGGCGAATCGCCGTTCGAACGCATCGACGCACAGCCCGTTTACAACCTTCGCGAATCCGACTGCGTCGTCTTCACCGAGCACATGCTCGCGATGGCGCTGTCGAACGACTTCCCGCAGTTCCTGAGTGTGCTCCAACGCATCCGCTACAAGGACGGCGCGATCGGCGTCCGAACGCGCAATCACTACACCGAGGCAGACTGGAACAAGAACAACACGTGGTTGCTGCGCGAGATCACGAGCGAACTCGATCCGAAGCCGGCGTCGTACGTGAACAAGGCTGACCGCAAGAAGTTCTTCGCCGAGCGATACAAGCTGCAGACGAATTTCGCGGTGGAGACGTCCACCGAGCCTTACATCCCGTACGACCACATGCCCGACGTTCGCGGCCAGCTTCGCACGGGCGACATCGTCAACTTCGTGAAGGGCACGAGCCCGACGAGCGCGTGGGTGCATCACCTCGGCATCGTCGAGGTGAGCGACGGCATCGTTTGGATCATTCACAGCACCGAGCCGAAGGTGCGAAGGGAGCCGATCGACGCGTTCATCGCGCGGGCCGTCAACGACCGCGACGTGCTCAAGGCGAAGAAGAAGCCGTACGGCTTCGGCTTCAAGTTCCACCGGCTGCACGACGACCCATGGTCCAACCTCCGCGCGATCGATGGCCCGGACGCGCCGAAGGTGAGCGTGCCCGCCGATTCGCCCATCAGCTGGAAAGACTTCGTCGCCCAGCACAGCCACTGACAACTGACAACTCGCAACTGACAACTCCCTCCCCGAATGTCCCTCGACGCCATCTATCGTCAGCAGTCGCACGAGCTTCAGCAGTTGCTCGCGCGGTGCGATCACCTCGGGTTGCCGCTGCAATCGCTGGGCGAGCTTCTCGTGTCGAGCTGGAAGCAGCACGGCAAAATGCTCGTCTGCGGCAACGGCGGCAGCGCGGCCGACGCGATGCACTTCGCCGAAGAGCTCTCCGTTCGCTTCAACAAGAACCGCCGACCGTTCGCGGCGATCGCGCTGCTCGACCCGACCGTGGTGACGTGTGCCGGCAACGATTTCGGCTACGACGCGATCTTCGAGCGCCAGGTCGAAGCCCTCGCCCGGCCGGAAGACGTCGTCGTCGTCATGACCACCTCCGGCAACAGCGCGAACTGCATCCGCGCCGTCGACATGGCCAAGAAGATCGGCGCGAAGACCGTCAGCTTCCTCGGCAAGGACGGCGGGAAGCTGAAGGGCGTGTGCGATGTGGAACTGCTCGTGCCGTCGCCCGTCACGCATCACGTGCAGGAGGTGCACAAGGTGCTGTTCCACGCGCTATGCGTCTGGCTGGACGAGATCAGCGAGCGGTGGGCTGTGGGCGGTGGGCAGTAGCGGACGGCGCGCGAAGGCGTATCCTGCTTGCATTCGCAACTGACCACGGACTACTGACTACCCCCTCATGCCCGACTCTCCCTACCTCTCGCTCGTCATCCCCGCGTACAACGAACAGGACTGCGTCGTCGAACTGCTGCGGCGCGTGGACGAAGCGCTGAAGCCGATGGGGAAGCCCTTCGAAGTGCTGATCGTCGACGACGGCTCGAAGGACGACACGCCGCGACTGCTCGACGAGGGCCGCGCGAAGTACCCGTGGCTGCGCGTGCTGCGGATGGTGCAGAACAAAGGACAATCGGCGGCGTTCGAAGCGGGCTTCGGCGCGGCGCAGGGTCAGATCATCGCGACGATCGACGCCGACCTTCAGAACGACCCCGAAGAGCTGCCTCGCCTCGTGAAGCTGCTCGAAGAACAACCTACCGTCGACATGATTTCCGGCTGGCGCAAGGACCGTCAGGACACCTCCTTTCGTCGTTGGCAGAGCCGGAACGCGAACCGCATCCGCAACTGGATCAGCCAGGACAACATCAACGACAGCGCGAGCAGCCTGAAGGTCTATCGCGCCCACGCCGTGAAGGGTCTCAAACTCTTCAACGGCGCTCACCGTTTCTTCCCGGCACTCGTGAAGATGCGCGGCTACACCGTCATCGAAACCCCCGTCAAGCACAGCCACCGCTTCGCGGGCACCGCGAAGTACGGGTTCGGCAACCGTGCGCTGCGCGCGTTCATCGATCTGCTCGGCATCCGCTGGATGAAGAGCCGCTACCTGCGGTACGAAGTGCAGGAGAAGCGGTAACGGTCACGCGCTGACCACGCCGACGAACTTCGCGAAGCCCTCGCACTGCGCCGTCAGTCGCTTTGCGATGTCGGCATCGATGATGTTTCCCTCGGCATCGAGCTTCGCGTTCACCTGCGGGATGAACACGCGATCCGGGAAGACGTGTGCGTTGCGGTAGCCGAAGATCATCTGCAGCTGTTCAACCGCGCGGAGCCCGCCCCACACGCCGGCCGCTTCGCCTACGAAGGCGACCGGCTTCGTCTCGAAGCTGTCGGGGAACTTCAGCAGGTCGATGAAGTACTTCAGCACGCCGGGGAAGCTGCCGTTGTACTCCGGCGTCACCACGTGCAATCCGCTCGCGGCCAGCACGCGTTGCTGGATCGCCTGCACGCTCGCGGGCTTGCTGGCGTATGTCTCCGGCAGGAACGCCTCTGCTGGCAGGTCCTGCAGGCTCAGCAGCTCGGCCGGCACGCTCAGCGCTCGGTAGTTCGCAAGCAGTGCTTCCCCCACGCGCTTCGCGTTCGACTTCGGGCGATTGGTACCGGCGATGACGAGGATGGATCGATTCATGTCCTGCACGATATAGTGCCGCGCCTCGGGAAGTCGATCTCAAGGAGCGTACATGTCGATTCAATTTCCAGGTGATTCAGGCGACGGAAGCCAACAGTATGGACAGCGTCGCGCCGGCGGGCCGCTCTCGGCGATGTCGAGCACGCTCAAGGTCCGGCTCGTCATGGCGCTCGTCGTCGTCGGCATCGGCGTCATCTCGTACCTGTCCAGCTTCCAGGTGAACCCCGTCACCGGCGAACGACAGGCCGTCGCGATGAGCCAGGAGCAGGAGATCGCGCTCGGCCTGCAATCGGCTCCGGAGATGATCTCGCAAATGGGCGGCGAAGCCCCGCGCAGCGACCCCGCCTCGCGGATCGTCGAAGAGGTCGGCAATCGACTCGCCTCCGTCGATGAGGTCGCGAACAGTCCGTACCGCGGCCACTTCAACTTTCACCTCCTCGACGATCGACAGACGATCAACGCGTTCGCCTTGCCCGGCGGGCAGATCTTCATCACGCGGGCGCTCTTCGATCGCCTCGAAACCGAAGCCCAACTGGCCGGCGTGCTCGGGCATGAGATCGGGCATGTCATCCATCGCCACAGCGCGCAACGGATGGCCAGTGCGGGGCTCACGCAGAGCATCATCCAGGGCGTCGGCGTTGCTGCGAGTGACGGATCGAGCCAGGGACAGGCCGCGGCACAGGCGGCGGCGTACGTCGGGCAGATGGTCCTCCTGAAGTATGGCCGCGAGGACGAACTGCAGTCGGACCAGTACGGCCTGAAGTTGATGACGCAGACCGGCCTCGACCCGGCCGGCATGATCCGCGTGATGGAGATCCTCGCCGAAGCCACCGGCAACGGCCCGCGCGCGCCGCAGTGGGCCAGCACGCACCCGGACCCGCTCAGCCGCATCGACGAGATCAAGCAGTGGCTCGCCGCCAACGAGCGCGAGCTGAAGCAGATGACCCTCACGCAGGGCCGGCCGCTGCGGATGATCCGGTAGGCGCTCGCTGACTTACTTCTTGGTCGGCCTGCGCAGCTTGCCGAGTTCGTCGGTCATGTTCTTCAACTGCGGGCTCATGTCGTCGCGCGGGACGATCACCTCGATCACGCGCAGGTTGTTCGAGCCAAGCGCGGCCTTGATCTCGCCGTCCAGCTCGCCCTTCGTGCGCGCGACAGACGCCTCGCCACCGCCGACCAGCTCGCAGATCTTGCCGTAGCTCCAGCGGGTGATGACGTTGAACTCGCCGTCGCGGATCTTCCGCATCGTGCCGTAGCCGTCGTTGTTGAGGATAAGGATGATCGGCTTCTGCCCGAGCCGGAGTGCCGTGCTGACCTCGGTGCCCGTCATCTGAAACGCGCCGTCGCCCACCAGCACGAAGGGGCGAAGCTGCGGCGCCGCCTCCGCCACGCCGATGCCGGCCGGCACTGCGAAGCCCATGCTGAGGTAGTACGCGGGCGCGATGAACTCGGCCCGCTCGTTCGTCTGGATGCCCACCGCGCCGAAGATCGCGTCGCCCACGTCGCTGACGACGCAGCACCGCTCGTCGAGGTTCAACCCGACGATCCGCATCACGTCCGACACGGTGAGCGCATCCCTCAATTCCGACTTCGCCAGCGGCTTCGGCAGCGGAGGGTTCTTCAGCTTCGGCTTTGCCTTCGCCTGCGCCTTCGCGCTGACGAGCGCTCGCAGGTAATCGGCGAAGCTCACGTCGTCGTACTTGTGGAATCGGACGTTGATCGACTCGGTCGTCGCGAGCACCGATCGCGAGCGGTCGAGCTTCGCGGTGTAGATGCCCAGGTTCATGTCGGTGATGAACGTGCCGAGCATGAGCACGCAGTCGGCCGCCTCGACGTACTCGCGCACGAACGCGTTCGAGCTGATCGCGCCACCGTACACGCCCAGGTAAAGCGGGTGCGTCTCCGGCACGACCGACTTGCTCAACAGGTCTGCAGCGATGGGGATGTTCAGCTTTTCCGCGAGCTTGATCGCGAGGTCGGACAGGCCGTACCGGTGCAGCTCGACGCCCGCGTAGATGACGGGCTTCTTCGCCTTGCCGAGCAGTTCCATCGTCTCCGCGACGGCGGCGGCGAGAGCGCCTTCGTCGCTCGGGCGTTCGATCACGGGCGGGATGCCGGTGGTCGGGATCTCGCGGTCGACCATGTCGTGCGGCATCTCGATGTAGACGGGCCGCTTGTGCTTCAGACACGCCTCGACGACGCGGACGATCTCACTCGCAGCCGTCTGCTCGTCGAGCAGGCACGTCGTCGCGACGGTCACCTCGTCGTACACGCGCTTCTGCGTGTCGAACGTCTTCACCTTGTGGTGCAGGAGCGGGTCCTTCTCGCGATCCTTTCGGCCCGGCGCGCCGCTGATGACGACGACGGGGCTCTTCTCCGCGTACGCACCCGCGATCGCGTTGACGACGTTCAGCCCGCCCACGCAGTAGGTGACGCACACGCAGCCGATGCCGTTGATGCGCGCATACGCATCCGCGGCGAATCCCGCGCCGGGCTCGTGCGTCATAGTGATCGCCTTGATGGGGCTCTTGCCGAGCCATGCGAACGTGGGCAGCGCGAAGTCGCCGGGCACGCCGAAGCTGTGCCGAACGCCGCGGGCGTGGAGGTAGGCGAAGAGGAACTCGCCGAGCGGCATCGTCGGCCGGAAGGGCGACGGATGGCCGTTTGAAGCGGCGAGCGAAGCGAGTCGCGGCGCGAGGGCGGCAGAGGTGGACTTTGTGGTCGCAGAGCGTCGGGACATGGTGAGCGGGCTCCGTGGGGTGAGGGGCCGTGCGGCTCGCGTGCGTCGATGGTGAGACGGGAATCACGCGAGCCCTCGTTGCGGCGAAGATTCACATCGGGACAAGGATTCGTCAAACGGAAATCGCGGCGGGCGAAGCGGCGCGGTGCGCGGCAGCCATTTCACTGAAAGGCAAGTGCATCTCCGGCTCCTCCCTACTTTGAGGGGGAGGTTGGGTGGGGGGTGGCTTGACTGAGCCGACTGACGCTCGAGCGTCATCTCGCTCAGTCCGCGTACCCCTCCCCTAGCCCCTCCCTCAAGGGTAGGGGACAAATGCAACACGCGATCGCTTTGGTTTTAAGCGTTGCTGTAGAACTCAATCATTGGACGCGCCCCCGCCGACCCGCTACTGTCTCGCGACTCACATGACCCACGACAATCTTTCCAAGTCCTTGGCCGACCTCGAGGCGCGGGTGAAAAACATCCGCGACTCTCTTTGACGTCCCGGCCAAAACACTCCGTAAAAAAGAACTCGAATCGAAGATGGGCAGCGAAGGTTTCTGGGACAACCCCGAAGCCGCGAAGCCGTTGATCGCCGAGATGAAGATGCTGAAGGGCGTCGTCGATCCGGTCGAGCAGATGCTGCGCGACCTCGACGACTGCAAGACGCTCTACGAACTCGGCAACGAGGCGGGCGATCAGGCGTCGCTCGAAGAGGCCGACCAGCAGCTCACCGGTCTCGAGGCGAAGTATGCCGACCTGGAACTGCGAAGCCTGCTCGACGGATCGGCCGACCCGTACAACTGCTACGTCACCATCCAGGCCGGCGCGGGCGGGACCGAAGCCCAGGACTGGGCCGACATGCTCGCGCGGATGTACCTGTACTTCTGGGAACGGCGCGGCTGGGACGTGAGCGAGGTCGACCGCCAGTACGGCGAACAGGCCGGCATCAAGAGCGCGACGTTCTACGTGAAGGCCGAGTACGCGTTCGGCTACATGCGCGTCGAGCACGGCACGCACCGCCTCGTCCGCATCAGTCCTTTCAACGCCCAGGCGAAGCGTCAGACCAGCTTCGCCAGCGTGAGCGTGGAGCCCGAGTTCCCCGAGGGCGAGACGAGCAAGGAGATCCCCGAGACGGATCTCGAAATCACCGCCTTCGTCCGCGCGTCCGGCCCCGGCGGGCAGAACGTGAACAAGGTGGCGAGCGCCTGCCGCATCGTGCACAAGCCGACCGGCCTGACCGTCACGTGCTCTGTCGAGCGGAGCCTGCAGCAGAACAAGCGGCTCGCGATGGGCATCCTCTCGAGCAAGCTGGAGCTGATCGAACAAGCCCAGCGCGACGCGAACCTGAAGGCCATCGTCGGCGAGAAGGGCCAAGCCGACTTCGGGACGCAGATCCGCAGCTACGTGCTCGACGACCGGCGAGTGAAGGACCACCGCACCAACCACGAGACGAGCCAGGTGGAAGACGTGCTGGACCGCGGAAACCTCGACCCGTTCATCGACGCGGAACTCAGGCGTCGCAAGGCGAAGAAGTGATCCGGTCTTCCGTGTAGCCGGCTCGCTTGCGAGCCGTGGGAGCGCTCGAACGGCTCGCAGGCGAGCCGGCTAAACGGGCGCTCTGTAGTGCTTAAGTAACGTCCGGATATTGATTTACGTCTTCCTGAGCGATCGCGACGGTCCTTCTCCTTCGCGGATCGCCCCCGTCCGGTTATGCTCTTCGGCTCCTCCGCATGATCGTTGACGTACATACCCATGTCTGGCAATCGGCCGAACAGCTCGGAGACGTCGAGCTGGGCGACGTGAACCCGAACCTCAAGCGGCGCGGCAAGTCCGCGTCCGCCCGTCGCAGCGTCCCCAGTGCCGACCCGGCCGTCCTGACCGACACGCAGTCGGTCGACAAGGCGATCGTCCTCGGCTTCCGGTCGAAGTACCTCGGGTCGGCCGTGCCGAACGATTACGTCGCGAAGTACGTCGCCACGAGCCCCGACAAGCTGATCGGCTTCGCCGGCATCGACCCGACGGAAGAGTCGGCGATCGACGACCTGCTCATCGCGAAGGAACAACTGAAGCTCCGCGGCATCGCGGTCAGCCCCGGCGGGCAGGACTTCCACCCGGCCGACACGCGGGCGATGCGCATCTACGAACAGGCCCACAAGCTCGACATGCCCGTCGTGTTCCACTCGGGCGGCCTGATGACGGAGCAGAGCAAGCTCGAATACCAACGGCCGTTCCTGGTCGACGAGGTCGCGCGCAGCTTCCCCGACCTGCCGATCATCATCGCCCAGATGGGCCAGCCGTGGATCGACGAGGCCATCGTCCTCATCGGCAAGCACCCCAACGTCTTCGCCGACGTGAGCGGCCTGCTCATCCGCCTGTGGCCGGCGTACAATGCGCTGGTTTCCGCCCACCAGTACGGCGTCATCGACAAGCTCCTATTTGGGTCGGACTACCCGTACACGAACCCGTCCGACTGCATCGAGGCGCTCTACTCCATCAACCAACTCGTGCAGGGCACCAACCTGCCCGTGATCCCGCGAGAGGCGCTTCGCGGCATCGTCGAACGCGACACGCTCGAACTGCTCGGGCTGGAGTGACGCGCGACCGCAAAGCCCGGGGGGCATACCCCGGGCCCGGAGTGCTCTACATTGGCGACCGTTGCGATTCATCCCGCGCGGGCCCGGCATATGCATGCCGGGCTTTGCCAGATCGGAAGGCCAGTTTCGTGAAGTCCACCGAAGCGATCTCCATCCTGTCTTCGCGCACCGCACCCAAGTCGACCACGGGCCGATTCGTCGTCATCGAGCACCCGCGCGCAGCAGGTTTGCCCCACGTGCGATCCGTTGAACTCCGCGACGGCAGCGAACGCATCGCCGTCGCGACGTGGACGAGTTCACAGAACGCCGATGGCGTGGTGAAGCTGCTGCACGTCGAGGTGAGCGAAGACAAACGCCGCAAGGGCCACGGCTCCGCGGTGTTCGAAGAGGCTATCCAACTCGCGCGCGAAGAGCTCCAGAAGGCTGGCTTCAAGCTCCGCCGGGTGATCGCGGAGACAGAACAGAAGAAGCAGATCGTCGCGCGGTCGTGGCTCACGCACCTCGGCTTCCACCACGTGACGACGGTGAAGAACACGCTCGTCGATCAGGATTTGCTGGTGTACCTGCTGGGTTGCGATTGAGCGAGACCAAGTCGCGCGATGGGAGGGCGAGGCTCCGGCCGAGCCTGCGGATGCGCGACTTCAGGCCGCCGATTCGCACATCCGCAGAGAGGCTCGGCGGGAGCCTCGCCCTCCCAGTTGCGTTGATCTATCCGATCGCTGCGCGATACGCCTTCAGCCCGTCGATCCAGTGCGGCATCGGTTTGCCGGTCGCCTTCGTGTAAGCGCTCGTGTCGAGCACGCTGTACGCGGGGCGGGTGGCGCTGTCGGGTTTGATCTTCTTCCAGTCGTCGGCCGAGATGGATTCGACGGGGGCGACGACGCCGAACTCCTTCAGCACCGCTCGCGCGAAGTCGGCCCAGTTGGTGTCGCCGGAATTCGTCGCGTGGAAGATGCCGCTGGCGGTCGAATCGAGCAAGTTGAGCGTCGCGTCGGCGAGGTGCTGGGTGAACGTCGGGCTGCCGTACTGATCGCTCACGACGCGGAGCGGCTTGCCCGCTTTGGCGGCGTTCAGGATCGCCTGCGGGAAGTTGTTCCCACTCGGGCCGTAGAGCCATGCGGTGCGGAGGATCAGCCAGCGCGGCGGAGCGTGCTGCTGCAGCAGTTGCTCGCCGAGCAGCTTGCCCTTGCCGTAGGCGCTCACCGGCCCGACCGGATCGTTCGGCTGCAACGGGCGACGCAGCGTGCCGTCGAAGACGTAGTCGGTGCTGTAGTGGACGAGCGTGGCGCCGATCTTCTTCGACGCTTCGGCGAGATGGCCAACGCCAGTTCCGTTGACGGCGTCGGCGAGTTCGCGGTTCTTCTCGCAGCCGTCGACGTTGGTGTACGCGGCGCAGTTGATGACGAGCGTCGGCTTCACGCTCGCAAAGTGCGCGTCGACGCTTTCACGCTTGGTGATGTCGATGTCCGGGACGTCGACGCCGGTGACGGTGTGGCCTCGGGCTTCCAGCGCGCGACGGATCGCGTTCGCGAGCATTCCCTTCGCGCCAACGAGCAGAATTCGATCGTAAGTGCCCATGCGTTTCTCTTCGTAGCATGAGCGTCCCGCTCATGCATTCTTCGGAAAAGGCCTGAGCGGGACGCTCATGCTACGTACGGAGTTCACCGTCCCGCGTACTGCGTCTCGTAGTACTTGAGGTATTCGCCGCTCTTGATGGCGCGCCACCAATTCTCGTTGGCGCGGTACCACGCGATCGTCTCGCGGATGGCGCTCTCGAAGCGGTACTTCGGCTCCCAGCCGAGCTCGTGCTTGATCTTCGACGCGTCGATCGCGTATCGCCGGTCGTGGCCCGGGCGGTCCTTCACGTACTTCACGTACTTGTCCCACGGCTTGTTCATCTCGCGGAGGACGATCTCGGTGATCTGCCGGTTCGTCATCTCCTGGTTGCCGCCGACGTTGTACGCCTCGCCGAAGCGGCCCTTGTTGAGCACGGTGTAGATCGCGTCGCAGTGGTCTTCGACGAAGAGCCAGTCGCGCACGTTCAGGCCGTCTCCGTAGAGGGGGACCTGCTTGTCCTCCATCAGGTTCGTGACGAACAGCGGGATGAGCTTCTCGGGGAAGTGGTACGGCCCGTAGTTGTTGCTGCAGCGCGTCGTCAGGACGGGCAGGTGGAACGTGTGGAAGTAGCTCCGCACGAGGCAATCACCGGCCGCCTTGCTGGCGCTGTAGGGGCTATTGGGCTGGAGCGGCGTGTCTTCCGTGAACTTCACCTCGGGCTTGTCTTCGGGCAGCGTGCCGTAGACCTCGTCGGTGCTGACGTAGAGGAACTTGTCGAGCTTCTTCGCCTTCAGCACGTCGAGAAGCACCTGCGTGCCGACGACGTTCGTCTGCACGAACGGGCCCGAGCCGAGGATGGAGCGATCGACGTGGCTCTCCGCCGCGAAGTGGACGATCTCCGTCACCTTGAATTGGTCGACGACGTGCGCGACGAGTTCCGCGTTGCAGATGTCGCCGCGAACGAAGTGAACGTTGTCGGAAAGGAGATCCGAGACGTTCGCCAGGTTGCCGGCGTAGGTAAGCTTGTCGAACGCGATGAGCCGGACAGGCTCCTTTCGCTTGACGAGCATGCGGACGAAGTTGCTGCCGATAAACCCGGCCGCGCCGGTGACGAGAAGGGTGCGCATAGCTACGAAGCTTATCGACTGATCGCGGGGATCGCTTCAGGCGCAGCCGTTTTTACCGGGGCTTGTTGCTCCCTCTCCACGTACTCGGGGAGAGGGCCGGGGTGAGGGCCGCGTGCGCGTGCGGTTTATGAGAGAGAAGACCCTCACCCTAGCCCTCTCCCGGCGCACCGGGAGAGGGGACTGGAACGCGGTGCGCCACCCGAAGGAACCATTTCTCCACCAGATGCCAGCTCAACGCCCCCGCGATGAGCGACACAGGCAGGCTGATCGCGAGGAGCAGCCACGGGTTCATCGATCCGCCGGCTTTCCAGACAATCAACTGCTGTATCGGAAAGGCGTACAGGTACAGGCCGTACGAGAAGTCGCCGAAGCGGGACGTCCTCACCACGGGCAGCTTGCTCTCCAGCGAGAGCCACAGCAGGAAGTACGCCCCGAACACCGGCAGGCCGACAGTCCAGCCGTGGGGAACGGCACACGTGACGGCGAGCCCGATCAGCGCGACGGCGCCGCCGATTGCGTTGAACTGCAGCACGTCGCGATAGCGCCACGCGACGACGCCCGCGAGGTAGAACGGCAACAGCCGCGCCCAGAAGGGCGGGAAGCCGAAGATGGTGCCGAACACGTTGCCGCTAAACTGGATGTGCCCCGCGCTGAAGACGGCCGCGGTGAGCAGTGACAGCGCGAAAAGCGCCAGCACGATCGACCGCCGGGACATCAACCCGAGCATGCCGATCACGGCCACGCCGACGTAACACCAGAACTCGTACGGGATGCTCCAGAGCGAGCCGTTACTGCTGCGGCCGGGAAAAACGTTGTCGGCGAAGATGATCGACTTGCCGTCCGCGCCTTGCGGGTAGCTCTCGTAATAGAGCCGAGCTGTGTCGACGAGGAACCTGCCGATCGGCGCGTGTCGCCAATCGCCGTGCGGCATCACAAGGTAGGGCAACGCAAAGACGCAGAGGGCGGCGCAGACGATGAATCCCGGATAGATTCGCGCGACGCGTTTCTTGAAGTAGTCGAACGTGCTGCGGCGGCGATCCCAGCTCGCGGTAATCAGAAAGCCGGAGATGACGAAGAACCCGTCGACCGCCAGATGCCCGAGCGTGGTGCCGTGGCCGAAGATGGTGTGACGGGTCAGTTGAAAGAACGGCTCGCCCTCTTCCGAGCCGACGCCGAGCGCCCACGAGTGCGAGAAGACGACGAGCGCCGCGAGGAAGAGGCGCAGAAAGTCGAAGTTGTTGTGCTTCGGCACGCCGGCCGGGCGCGGTACGGGCGTGCTGAGCGTCGCGATCGCGGCGTGCGACTGAGATTGTGTGACCGGCACGTCGGCAGTCATTACGCGCCTTCAGTTGCACGGGCTCAAGCCCACTCTTCGAAGCCCATCGTCACTTGTTCGCGCCGGTCTGCATGATGGCGATCGAGCTCTTCAAATAGAGGTCGATGTTCTCGCCGCAGTCGGCCCAGTAGCCCTTGAGCTTGCTGGCGGTCATCTCGCCGCGCTCGATGTAGGCGTTGTTCACGTCGGTGATCTCGAGTTCGCCGCGCGCGCTCGGCTTCAGGTGCTTGACGCTCTCGAACACGTGCCCGTCGTAGAAGTAGATGCCGATGACGGCGAGGTTGCTCTTCGGGTCCTTCGGTTTCTCGATGATGCGGGCGACCTTCGCGCCCTCCATCTCGGCGATGCCGTACGCTTTCGGGTTCTCGACCTCGGTGAGCAGGATCTTCGCGCCGCGGCCGCCGTTGCTGGCGAGTTGCTTGCGGAACTCCTCGGCGTGGTCGCGGATGCTCCACTCGAGGACGTTGTCGCCGAGGATGAGGCAGATCGGCTCGCCGTTGACGAACCGCTCCGCCAGTCCCAGCGCCTGTGCGATACCGCCCGCGCCGTCCTGATAGGTGTATTGCAGGTTCTTCAGGCCGAACTCGGAGCCGTTACCGAGGAGGCGGATGAAATCGCCCGCGTTGTTCCCGCCGGTGACGAGCAGCACCTCCTCGATGCCGGCCTTCGCCATGCATTCGAGGGAATAGAAGATCATCGGCTTCGAGCCGACGGGCAGCAGGTGCTTGTTCGTGACCTTCGTGAGCGGGAAGAGTCGCGAGCCGGTTCCGCCGGCGAGGATGACGCCTTTCATTCGATAGCTCCGGGAACAGTGTGCAGTGAGCAGTCAGCGGAGGCTTTGCCTACCGCGGCAGTGGGCAGCGAACGCACCACTGTACATCGGACGTTGTGCCGATGCGATAAAGGTCCGCTAAAACAGGTCCGTGGCATCCCTCAATCGCGGGTTTTTCTTGTCCTTTTCGGACAGGATGATCTGCGTGTCGGGCAGCGTCCAGTTGATCTTCAGGTCGGAGTCGTTCCAGAGGATGCCCCGCTCATCGGCCGGGCTGTAGTACGTCGTGACCTTGTAGATCACTTCAGTGTCGGGTTCGAGGACGGCAAAACCGTGCGCGAAGCCGACTGGCACATAGATCTGCTTCCAGTTTTCGCTGCTCAGCACGTCGCCGACCCATTGGCCGAACGTGGGCGAGTTGCGGCGGATGTCGACGGCGACATCGAGGATCTTCCCTTTCACCACGCGGACCAGTTTCGCCTGGGCGGCTGCACCGATCTGGTAGTGCAGCCCGCGGACGACGCCGGGCTTGGCGCTCATGCTGTGGTTGTCCTGCACGAACTCCGCATCGATGCCGATCGATGCGAGCTGTTTCCGCGACCACGTCTCGGAGAAGAAGCCGCGATGATCGCCGTGCCTTTTCGGCACGAGGATCTTCACGTCGGGGATTGCGGTCGGGATGACTTCCATGCCAGCCTTACTATCGGTCAGTCGCGCAGCCGCGTGCAGTGCGCGATGAGATATCTGGGGGTAGAAAATGGCGTTGCGCGCCGAACGGCCGGGCCCGAGCCGGCGTAGTAGATCCGGTTTTGCAGGTTGCGCAACTTGAGCAGGGCGAGCAGCGTCTTGCCGACCGCCTGCACGGGAAAGAACGCGAGCGGCGGGGCGATGAAGTTCTGTCCGAGAATCTTCTCGACGCGAAACTTCGGCTTCATCAGGCGAACGAGTTCGCCGCGCGTGAACTCATACACATGGTGCGGATTGCTCGGCCTCTTCGAGAGCTGATCCTTGATCCGCCCGAGCCGGCGATTGGGCGTGCTGATGAGCAGCGTCCCGCCCGGCACGAGCACGCGGGCGAGCGCCGCGACCAGCGCCGACGCGTTCGGCACGTGCTCCAGCGTTTCAAACGACGCGATCAGCTCCACCGACGCGTCTGGCACGCTGCGGAGCACCTGCGCATCGTCAGCGCGAAAATCCGTCGAACTGCGGGCGTGATGCATCCGTGCGTGCGCGACGGCTTCCGGCGAGAGGTCGATTCCGATGACGGACTCCGCCCCCGCGTCCGCCAGCACGGCCGACCCATAGCCGGTGCCGCAGGCGACGTCGAGCACGCGGCTCTTCTTCGCGAACTGGGCCGCGTAGCGATACCGCGCCAGGTGCTCTTCGAGGAGCCAGTCCGGGCTCTCGCCGGGCGTGACGCGTTCGAGAATGTCATTCGCTGCGCCGCTCAGTTCAACACCATGAGTTGCCGAGCGCTCTTGGGCAGGTTGAACTCGACCGTTTCATCGACAAGCGTGCGCGTCTCGATGCTCGCGCGGTAGTCGCGAATGAGCCGGCCGACGAGGTTTTCGATCAGGTGATCCGGCGCGCTCGCGCCGGCCGTCACGAGGACCGTATTTGCGCCGCGGAGCCACTCGTCCTGCAGTTCAGACTCGTCGTCGATCAGGTACCCGCGCTTGCCCGCCTCGCGGGCGCGGTCGACCAGGCGATTGCTGTTGCTGCTGTTCTTCGAGCCGATCACGATGACGACGTCCGCCTCCGGCGCGAGTACGCTGACGGCCTCCTGGCGATTCGTCGTCGCATAGCAGATGTCGTCCTTCGGCGGCGGCTTGATCTGCGGGAACTTCCGCTTGAGCGCGTCGATGACGCGCTGCGCATCCGTGACGCTGAGCGTGGTCTGCGTGACATACGCGAGTTTCGTCGTCGCGGGCAACTGAAGGTGATCGACCTCTTCAGCCTCTTCGACGACGGTGATCGAGTTCGGCGCCTCGCCGACGGTGCCGACGGCTTCCTGGTGATTGCGGTGCCCGATGAAGACGATGTGGTAGCCGTCGCGGGCGTAGCGGACGACCTCGTTGTGCACCTTGGTGACGAGTGGGCACGTCGCGTCGACCTGATGCAGCCCCCGCGCCGCCGCTTCGGCTCGCACTGTCGGGCTGATGCCGTGCGCGCTGAAGATGACGACGGAGCCCGGCGGCACCTCTTCGATCGACTCCACAAACGTCACGCCGCGACGCTTGAAGTCGTCGACGACGTGCTTGTTGTGCACGATTTCGTGATAGACGTAGAGCGGCGCGCCGCGGGCGCGGAGCACTTCATCGACGACCTGGATGGCCATCCGCACGCCGGCACAAAAGCCGCGGGGGTTCGCGAGCAGGACTTTCATGTAACCCATACTTTAGCTGATGACATCGCTTCGCTCGACCCCTTCAGGATCCGACGCTAGATCGGCAGGTGACGCCTCTGTCGGGGGTTCCTAGTGGAGTTCTGGAAAGATTCAATATGCCGTGCGAAGTCGTTGAACGACTCGATGTGAGTTGCACCGTCAAGATAGCCAACCAGCCTCGCCAGATGCTTAAGGCGGAAGCACCACATCATGCTCATCAGCGGGTTGATGAACAGTTCGCTCTTCGACGTTCGCGGCGTGACCTGATGATCGCCGAATCGTCCCTCCAGCGCCGAAACGATCGAGGTATTCACGATGCTGATGTGGTCGCTTGATCGTGCGGATGCATGGAGAACTGCCTCGCGATAGAGCTGAACCTCTGGCATGTCGAGCGTGAGCGCGATCGCGCCAAGGTAGCCGCCGGATGCTGAGAGTGCAGCGATCGTCTCTAGTACATGAGCGTGGCACACGCCGTGGAACGCATCGATGCCAAAGCCGATTGAGGCGAGCAGTTTCCTCGGCACCTGTGCATCATCGAGCATGTCGACGGCCGCGATCGAGGCCATGTCTTCGACGGGGGTACCAAGCGATTCTTCATCTCCGCGAAGAAGGCTGTCGGTCCCGCCATCAACAAGGACGACGCAGTCATATTCGAACTGCTTCAGGAGCTCCGAATATGCTCTGTACAACCGGGCGGGTCCTTGTCGCGCGATCCAGTACACGGGCGTTTCGTCCCCGCGTTCGCGGAGCCACACCGCGAGCTGCTTCTCTGGGAAGTAACTCGTTCCATTCACGGAATCCGCGGTAACTCGATGAAGATCGGGACCCATCGCGTCCGTTCTCGCCTTGGGTGGGTCTGCGAAAGAGAGATTTGCGAGAAGCACATGCTTTCCGGCTCCTCGCAGGGCGAAGTAGAGCGGCAGGCCGCAGAAGACGTCGAAGCCTCCGCCTGCGCCAGCGATGAGCACGCGTTTGGCATTATGCAGTTCTTGTTGAAATGGAGGGTCAAGCATTGGCGAGTTCGGCAGGCGCGCGGCGATGGGCGCATCGCTTCTCTTTAGGCTGGTCTGACCAGTTCGACACTGGTCAGATTCAGTGCGCCGTTCTGAGAATGTGTTCGAACGATCGCGACGTGGTTCTAAACAAGTGTGGTCCAGAAATGCAAAAGTCAGCGGGACCCGCATCGCTGCGGGTCCCGCCTGGGAGGGGAGACTGAATCGAGGATGACGCCCGGAGGCGACCCCCTGTTACGAGCAGCCCTGGCTCGTGCCGCAGTTGAGGCACTTGTAGCAGCTGGCGCTGCGGACGGTGATCGCGCCGCAGTTGCCGCAGGGCGGGGCGTCGGACTGCATCGCCCCGGTCTGCTGGCTCAGGCCGTCCAGCTTCGGGGCGACCTTCGTCGCCGTCGACAGTCCGCCGCGCTTCGTCGCGACGGGCTGGAACGTGATGTCCGTCGGATCCTTGTCGACGATGTCCATCCGGCTGCCGTGGCCGTTCGACTTCTTCATGTGTCGATCGGCGCCGGCATCGTCGGTGGGGGCTTCGTCGACGCTGTCGTCCTGCTTCACTTCGCGCTGCGGCGCGTTGTTGGCGCGGTAGCCCTCGACGAACTCCATCGCGAGCCAGCGGAAGATGTAGTCGACCGGGCTCTTGGCGAACGGCAAGTCCTGGTTGCGGGTCATGCCGCTCGGCTCGAAACGGACGTGCTCGAACTTGCGGACGAGCGACTCGACCGGCACGCCGTACTGCAGCGCGACGGAGACGAGCGTGGCGATCGTGTCCATCAGGCCGCCGATCGTGCTGCCCTCCTTCGACATCGTGATGAAGACTTCGCCCGGCGTGCCGTCCTCATAGAGGCCGACGGTGACGTAGCCCTCGTGGCCGCTGATGTCGAACTTGTGGGTGATCGCGTTGCGCGTGTCGGGCAGGCGGCGACGCAGCGGGCGTTCGACGATGCGTTCGACGATCCGCTCGATCACGCGCGTGTGTTCCGGCGCGGGCTCGACGTTCGAGATGTTGGCGAGGCCGGCTGCGAGATCGGTCGCGACGGCTTCCTTCGCCGCCTCGACGTTCTCCTCGCTCTCCTCGTCGTCGATGTCGGCGTCGCTCTTCACGTTGAGCGGCTGCGAAAGCTTCGAGCCGTCGCGGTAGAGCGCGTTGGCCTTCAGGCCCAGCTCCCACGAGAGCTTGTAGGCGTCCTTGATCTCGTCGATGCTCGCCTCGTTGGGGAGGTTGATCGTCTTCGAGATCGCACCGCTGATGAACGGCTGCGCGGCGGCCATCATGCGGATGTGGCCGTCGACGGCGATGAATCGCTGGCCTTCCTTGCCGCACTTGTTCGCGCAGTCGAACACGGCGAGGTGTTCCGGCTTGAGGTGCGGGGCGCCTTCCACCGTACCGCGGCCGCAGATGACGGCGCTGGCCTCGTCGATCTGCTTCTTCTTGAAGCCCAGCTTGCGGAGGAGGTTGAAGCCCGGCGATTGCCACTCGCTCTCGGCGATGCCCAGGCGATCCATGAATGGCTTGCCGAGGCTCCACGCGCTGAAAGCGAAGCCGAGCTCGAACATGCCGGGCAGCGAGTCCTCGATGCGCGTCAGTTCTGCGTCGGTGAAGCCCTTGGCGAGCAGCGCGTCGTAGTTGACATGCGGCGCGTTGCGGAGCGAGAGCGTGCCGAGCACGTACTGCAGCACTTCGTGGATCTGCTGGTCAGTGTAGCCGAGGTTGCGGAGGGCGGGCTCGACCGACTGGTTGACGATCTTGAAGTACCCGCCGCCGGCGAGCTTCTTGAACTTCACGAGAGCGAAGTCGGGCTCGACGCCGGTGGTGTCGCAGTCCATCAGCAGGCCGATCGTGCCGGTGGGGGCGATGACGGTCGTCTGGGCGTTGCGGTAGCCGTGCTTGGTGCCGAGGTCGAGCGCCTTGTCCCAGCACGCGCGGGCGGACTGGAGCAGGGCGGTGTTGACGAGCGGGTCGCTGCCGGAGAACTGGCCGGCGTCGATGCCGACGGGTTTCACGTCGAGCTGCTCGTAGTCGTAGCCCGGCGCGTTGTAGGCGGCCCGGCGATGGTTGCGGATGACGCGGAGCATCGCCTCCTTGTTCTCGCCGTAGCCGGGGAACGCCCCGAGCTGGGCGGCCATCTCGGCGCTGGCGGCGTAGCTCTCGCCCGTCAGCACCGCGGTGACTGCGGCGCAGAATGCGCGGCCCTTCTCGCTGTCGTACGGAATGCCGGCCTGCATGAGCAGTGCGCCGAGATTCGCGTAGCCGAGTCCGAGCGTGCGGAACTTGTAGCTGAGCTGCGCGATCGCTTCGGACGGGAAGCTCGCCATCAGCACGCTGATCTCGAGCACGATCGTCCACAGGCGAATGCCGTGACGGAACGACTCGACGTCGAACGACTTCTTCTCGGCATCGAAGAACCGCATCACGTTCAGCGACGCGAGGTTGCAGGCCGTGTCGTCGAGGAACATGTACTCCGAGCAGTTGTGAACGGTGAGCCCGTTCGCAACGAAGCTGCTCGTGACCGGCTCGGTGAGGTCGAAGACCGGACGAAGCCCGATCGGCGTGAGCGAGGCGAGGCGCGTCCAGTTGGACGGCTTCGCCGCGTCTTCACTGCCCACTGCCCACTGCCCACTATCAACTGTTCCAATGAATCCGATGTGTTCGTGGAAGAGGCGGAGGCTCGAAGCCTTGATGCGCAGGCCGTGGCGCGAGTCTGCGGCATCGTTTCCATTCGCTCCGAGCGCTCCGCCCGGGCTGGTGGCTCCGCCTCCAGCTTCGATCGCTGACTGAATGCCGAAGCCGGTCAGCAGCAGCTGAACGTCTTCGATGAGTTGCTTGCTCTTGTGCGCGAGGGTGATCTCGCCCGTCGCGCCGTCCACCGTCGCGTCGGCCGTGAACAGGCCGCGCAGGAGGTGCTTCTGCGCGGCGAGGCCCGCGGTGAAGGCGTCGTCGCTCAGGCGGACGCCCGTCGTGCGGTCGACGCGCACGAACATGCCGAGCCGGCTCAGCAGGCGACGATTCGTGAACGTCTTCGTCAGCGTGCCGCCCTCGGCCTGCGACTCGACCTGCCAGGTCTCGTGCACGTATTGCGCGAAGTCGTCGATGAGTGCTTCGTCGCGCAGGCACGCGTCGAGCTGCAGCTTGGTGACGACGCCGTTCGCGTCAGACACGAGCAGGCCGGCCAGTTGGAACACCTTCGGGTCGATCGGCTCGCCGACTTCTTCCACGCAGGCGGGCTCGTTCATCAGGCGCAGCTCGTCGGACGTGGTCAGGTCCTTCGCGAGCTGCCAGCCGCGGTTCTTCGTCCACACCTTGTGGTCGGCGGTGAGCTTGACCGTGTAGCCGTCCTCGGTGCGGAGTTCGTAGCACTCACGCGTGCCGGTGGGGAATGCGCCGTCCACGACGTGCACCTGCTTGCCGTCCACATTCGTGATGACGCGGGCGGGCAGGTGGATCATCGAATCGATCCGCCGCCACACGCCGCCCGGCGTGAGGACGCGCGTGTCGCCCGTGACGCACGGGTTGCTCGCGTTGATGCGGCCGCTGTTCGGGCAGGTGTGCCACTGGTTGATCGTGGTGTCGTACTGCACGCCCGGGTCGGCGCAGCGCCAGGCAGCGAAGCTGATCTCGTCCCACAGCTTGCGGGCCTTAAGCGTCTTGGCGACCTTGCCGGTGGTGCGGTGGGTGAGCTTCCAATCGGCGTCGTCTTCCAGCGCCTTGAAGAAGCTGTTGGGGATGCGGACCGAGTTGTTCGAGTTCTGGCCGCTGACGGTGAGATAGCTCTCGCCGTTGAAGTCGTAGTCGAGCTTCAGGCCGAGCTTCTTCGCGAGGTCTTGTTGGTCGGCGGGGAGGACCTTCAGGCCCTCGACGAGCGCCGCGACCTTCAGCTCTTCGCGGACCTTCCAGTTGACGAATTCTTCGATGTCGGGGTGATCGAGGTCGAGGCAGACCATCTTCGCGGCGCGGCGGGTGGTGCCGCCGCTCTTGATCGCGCCGGCGGCGCGGTCGCCGATCTTGAGGAAGCTCATCAGGCCCGAGCTGCGCCCGCCGCCGGAGAGTTTTTCGTTCTCGCCGCGGACGTTGCTGAAGTTGGAACCGGTGCCGGAGCCGTACTTGAAGAGGCGCGCCTCGCGCGTCCACAGGTCCATGATGCCGCCCTTGTTCACCAGGTCGTCGGAGACGCTCTGGATGAAGCACGCGTGCGGCTGCGGGTGGTAGTAGGCGTTCTCGCTTTCCTTCAGCTCGCCCGTCTTGGGGTCGCAGTAGAAGTGTCCCTGCGCGGGGCCGGTGATGTTATAGGCGAAGTTCAGGCCCGTGTTGAACCACTGCGGGCTGTTCGGGGCGCACGCCTGATCGAGCATCATGTAGGCGAGTTCGTCGTAGAACGCCTGCGCGTCGGCGGCGGTGTCGAAGTAGCCGTGCGTTTCGCCCCAGAAACGCCAGCAGCCGGCCAGACGGTGAATCACCTGCCGGGCGGACTTCTCCGAGCCGAGCGTGCCATCGGCCTGCGGGACGCCGGCCTTGCGGAAGTACTTGCTCACCATGATGTCGGTGGCGAGCTGGCTCCAGTTGGCTGGGATCTCCGCGTCGGTCATCTCGAACACGACCGAGCCGTCGGGGTTGCTGATGCGGCTCGTCCGCTTGCTCCACTGGAACTGGGAGTAAACGTCGACGCCTTCCTTGGTGAATCGGCGGGTGATCTTCATCGTACGGGTTCCTTCCGAGAGATGCTGTGGACTCCGTCCTTGAGCCATGTGCCGCTCTCCGAGCGGCGGCTAAACATTTGATACATCCTGCCCGTCTTGTCCTTCATGAACGTGACGGTGCTTCGCCATCCGGCGCGACGGAGAGTCGTGCCGATGACGCGTTCAACCTTCAGCTGTCAACCATTGCCGCGTTGCGCCGTCCGTCCCGTTGCACTTCCCTGATGACGACGCGCCTCGCGCGAACTTCTCCTCTTCCAGCAGACCTTGCAGACGTGAATCGATGTGGACCGAATTTTCAGTCGACCTTGGGCAACACCAGACCCGGTTGGTCCTGGTACTTGCCGCCCTTGTCGGCGTAGCTGATCGCGCAGACGCGGTCGGCCTTCAGGAAGAGCATCTGGGCGATGCCTTCGTTGGCGTAGATCTTGGCCGGCAGGGGCGTGGTGTTGCTGATCTCGATCGTGACTTTGCCGCGCCATTCGGGTTCGAGGGGCGTCACGTTCACGATGATGCCGCAGCGGGCGTACGTGCTCTTGCCGAGGCAGATGGCGAGCGTGTCGCGCGGGACGTCGATGTACTCGACCGTCTCGGCCAGCGCGAAGCTGTTCGGCGGGATGATGACGTGGTCGAGGCCGGTCTCCTGCGTGTCGACGGTGACAAACAGGTCTTCGGTGAACCGCTTGGGGTCGACGATCGCCTGACCGCCGTGGGGGCTGACGTTGGTGAAGATCTTGAAGAGCGTGCCGACGCGGACGTCGTAGCCGTAGCTGGAAACGCCGTAGCTGATCCGGCCGGGCCGTTTGACGTTGTCCTCGAAGGGCTCGATGCCGACGAGTTCGCGGATTTGCGTGTCACAAAGAACGCCCATGACGAGGGGACTCCTGCGGGGCCTGCGAGGCGGCGGTTGGCGGCTGAGAAAAGCGAAGGCCGACGACGAAGTGGTCTATCGGCCGAACGGGGGCAATATATACAACCTGTAGTGGTATTCAATCGGAACTTAACCCAGCCGTGGTGTAGGGGCGGCTCGATCTCGCTGCAAATCATCGCCCTTGCGTGACATACATCTAACCGATGATCGCGATCGATTTGTTTGCCGCGCGTTAACCCGACCACTTATCCACCGAAGGGGCACATCAGTTTGTCCACAGACCCCTCTCAGGCGTCGAAATCGACGGTTCCAATGACCTCGTCGATGGCACGGGTCGTTTCGTCCTCGCCGAAGCCGCGTCGCATGAGCAATCCGAACGCCCGGCGTCGGGCGGTGATGAGGTCGACACGATCGAACTGGGGCTTTTTTGCGAGCAGGATCTCGCGGGCGGTCTTCGCTTCGTCGGTTTCGGCGTAGGCATCTTCGACGGCGTCGTGGGCGAGCGTCTCGTCGATGCCGGCCGCGTCGAGCTTCCGGCGGACCTTGTGCCGACCGACCTTTCGATTGACGCCGGTCAACGCGCGGTCCTCGGCGAGGCGTTTGTCGTTGAGGTAGCCCATCGTGCGGAGCTTGTCGAGCGTGGCCAGCACGTCCGTTTCTGCGTAGTCGCGCGCGAGCAGCTTCTCCGCGAGTTCTCGCTCGCTGAGCAGTTTCCGCTTTAGGAATCGCATCGCGTGGGCGAGGCACTTGTCCGGCGCTGGCATGACCGCGATTTGTAGCATGAGCGTCCCGCTCATGCCTTTCTGTTCGACCGGAAGAAGGGCATGAGCGGGACGCTCATGCAACGACGGCAACCTCGGCAGCATCTCATAACGCGCGCCGCCGTAGTTGCTGAAGGAATCGGCCGATATAGTCGTGAGCGCCGAAGGTAATCGTGGCGGCGCGCGACCGAGAACCGGCGGAAACGAAGCGGAAACGAAGCGGGATCGCGACATGCTGGCCGAAGGATTCTTCAGCAACATCGAGAGCTTCTGGACCGCGCTGAAGTCCTACCCGCTCTGGCGCGTCGCGGCCGAGCTGCTCATCATCGGGGCGGTTGTCTTCTGGATTGTCCGTTTCCTGCAGGGCACGCGCGGCGCACGCCTCCTGTGGGGCATCTGCCTGCTGCTCTTCAGCCTGTTCATCGTGACCAGCATCCTGCGCACGATGGGCTTCACCGTCATCGCGTTCCTGTACGAACGCCTGCTGCTGATCGCCTCGCTGGCGATCGTGGTCGTCTTCCAGCCGGAACTCCGCCGCGCGTTTCTCCGCCTGGGCGAGACACGTTTTCTGCGCCCGAGCATGATCCAGGTCGATCAGGACGTGCACGAGCTGGTCGAATCCGCGATCTACAATTCCAAGCGGAAGGTCGGCATGCTCATCGCGATCGAGCGCGAAGTCCGCCTGGGCGGCTTCGCGGAAGGCGCGGTGAAGGTGGACGCCGAGCTGAACTCGGCCGTCCTCAACACGATCTTCTTTCCAGACTCGCCGCTGCACGACCTGGGTGTCATCATCAGCAACGGCCGAATCACGCACGCGGGCGTGCAGTTCCCGCTGGCCGAGTCGGGCGAGTTGGAGCGCGAGCTCGGCAGCCGTCACCGGGCGGCCGTCGGGATGAGCCAGGAGTCGGACGCGGTCGTCCTCGTCGTCTCCGAAGAGACGGGCGACATCAGCATCGCCGAGCGAGGCGTGCTGATCCGCAAGCTGACGCCCGAAGCGCTGCAGGACTTCCTCGCCGAAATGCTAGGCGGCGGCAGCGGCCCAGCACCCGTCACCACGGAGAAGGCCAGCTAGACCAGTCGAGCCGATTTTGTTCCCAGCACCGCAGCGATGCCTGACCCGATCAAGCCAACCTCGCCCACCCCCACGCGAACGCAGCTGGCGACCGCGCCGACGGTTCTCATCTCGCCCGGCGGCCCGGCCGCGACGCCGCGTCGCGTGCTCGCGCCGCGGACGCGGATGCAGCGGTTCTTCAGCGCGGACAACCTGCGCGAGACGGCGAAGACGCTGGCGATCGTCGCAGTCGTGACGCTCTTCATCTGGGGATGGGCCGAGCGCGAGCAGGTGCAGGAGAAGAGCTTCACCGTCACGCTCCGCCCGATCACGCCGGCGGATCAGTACGCCAGCATCAAGCAGCCGAACGTGTCGATCACGCTGTCCGGCCCGAACGGCGGCATCGAGGAATTCGCGAAGCGGATGAGCGAAGGCTCAGCCGAACTCTCCGTCGTCGTGCCGCGCGTCGACGCGTCGAAGGGCGAGGTCACGAAGCCGATGAACGTGGCCGATCTGCTCGGCGATCAGAAGTTCATTCGTGACGCGGGCCTGACGGTGAAGGGCGGCACGCAGGTCGAGTTCGTGATCGACCAGATGCGGGAGCAGCCGATCGACGTGCAGGTGCCGGCGGAACTCAAGCTGCTCACCGTGACCGCAGAGCCCGCGACCGTCATGATTCGCGGCCCGCGACTCGAACTGCAGAAGCTCCCAAGCGACGCCGCCGCCGTCCTCGCTCCGCCGAACATCGCAGAGCTTCGCAAGCTCACCACGCCGGGTTCGAAGAAGGTCCTGACGGACGTCCCGATCAAGCTCAATTTCGTGCCGGACAGCCAGGCCGTTCAGCTCGTGCAGTCGTCGGTGGCCACGGTCACCTTCAGCGTGCCGCTCGCGCTCGAAGACCGCGCGACGATCAATTACTTCGTCGCGCCGCGTTTCGACATCCCGGCCGACTCGATGAACCGGCGCGTCCGCGACGGCAAGCCGGCCATCGTCGTCACCGGCAGCCTGCAAGGCCTCGCCGTGGTCGGCCCGCGCGACGTCGTCGCGAAGGTGGACAGCGAAGACTTCAAGCGGCAGGTGTTCGCCCGCATCCTGATCACCCGCGACAACCTCCTCGACCTCGACGCCGGCAAGACGATTGAGGTCACGCCGGAGATCCTTCTTCCACCGGGCGTCCGCGTCGATGGGGCTATCCCGACGCTAAAGCTCTCCGCGCCGCTCGCCGGCTCGACCGACGCACGGCAGTGAACGCTTCCGCAATCGCGATTGCAATCGCGCCTCCGCCGCGCGAGAATCCATCGTTTCAACCCCGTCGGAGGCCGTCCCGCATGTCTGTTGCCACGTCGTCGCTCAAGATCTGGATCGATGGTCAACTCCTGCCGCGCGATCAGGCGCGCGTCAGCGTCTACGACCACGGCCTTTTGTACGGCGACGGCGTCTTCGAAGGCATCCGCGTCTACGCCGGCAAGGTCTTCGAGTCGGCCGCCCACATCCGTCGGCTGTACGACTCCGCTAAGGCGATCCGTCTTGAGATCCCGATGACCCGCGAGGCGATGCACGACGCCATCGAGGCGACGTTCCGCGCGAACAGCTTCACCGATTGCTACGTCCGCGTCGTCGTGACGCGCGGCCCGGGCGACCTCGGCATCGATCCGCGGAAGAGCGGCAAGCCGTGCGTCTTCATCATCACAGACAAGATCGCCGTCTACCCGCCCGAGATGTACGAAAAGGGGATGGCGATCATCACCAGCAGCTACACGCGCAATCATCCGAACGCCACGCCGCCGCGCATCAAGAGCCTGAACTACCTCAACAACGTCCTCGCGAAGATCGAGGCGAACGACGCCGGCGTGCCCGAGGCGCTGATGCTGAACCACCTCGGCAACGTCTGCGAATGCACGGCCGACAACGTGTTCCTGGTGCGCGACGGGGCGATCAAGACGCCGAGCGTCGATCAAGGGTGCCTCGAAGGCATCACGCGCCGCGTCATCATGGACCTGTGCGCGGCGCACAACATCAAGTGCACCGAGACGGTCATCCAGCGGCAAGACGTGTACGTGGCCGACGAGATGTTCGTGACCGGCACGGGCGCTGAAGTGATGCCCGTGACGAAGGTGGACGGCCGATCCATCGGCGAAGGCGTCGCCGGGCCGGTGACGAAGCGGCTGATCGCGGCGTTCCACAAGCATGTGCGCGGCGCGTGATTCGAAGAATCGGGAGGGCGAGGCTCCCGCCGAGCCTGCGGATGCGCGATACGAGCGCGTTCAATCGCGCATCCGCATAGGCTCGGCGGGAGCCTCGCCCTCCCACTTGTGCTTCAACGCGTATCACGACCCATGCTTGATGTGGTGATTCGTATACGCCAGCGCCACCCCGTACATCAGCAGGTCCGGGCTGACCGCGTGCACGACTTCCCAGCCGTCGAAGAGCGCGTGGGCATCGCCGCCGGTGGCGATCACCTCAGGCCATGTGCCCATCTGCTCTGCCCATCGCTCGGCCAGGGACTGCACCGCGCCGCGCAGGCTCGCTGTGATGCCGTGGCGGATCGCACTCTCGGTGTCGGTGCCGTAGGCGTCGTCCGGGGCGGTGAACGTGATCTGCGGGAGCTTTGCCGTACGGGCGTGAAGTGAGTCGATCATCATCGCCACGCCCGGCATGATCGCGCCGCCGACGAGTGCCCCTTGATCGTTCACCAGGTTGATCGTGAGGGCCGTGCCGGCGTCGACGACGACGCACGCCTTCTGCAATTGCTCATAAGCGGCCGCGGCGACGAGCGCGCGGTCGACGCCTGTCTGCTTCGGCTCCTTCGTCGTCACCGGAATCGGGATGTCCAGGTCGGCTCCGACCCACTGCACAGGCTTCCCGGTCGATTGCTTGATGGCGTGCTCGATCGATTCCAGCTTGCCCGGCACAACCGAACATCCCGCGACGTCCGACCCCTCGGGCAGCGTCTTCCACAGCTCGGAGATAATCGACGCGAAGTCGGCGCTCTGCGCGTGCGAAGCGTGACGGACGGTTTCCAACTCGCCACCCACGAAGGTGGCGAGGTGAAGCCGCGAGTTGCCGATGGCGACGACGAGAAGATTGATGTCCATGAAGCGGAAAGGCTGAAAGATGATGGATGAAGGATGAAAACACAGAAGGCGGACGGATCTGTATATCCTTCCGCCTTCATCCTTCTGTACGGACTGGCCCCTGTCGGACTTGAACCGACACGCCCTTGCGGGCAACGGATTTTGAGTCCGTCGCGTCTGCCAATTCCGCCAAGGGGCCGCGTTGCGTATGGTAGCAATTCCGGCCGCGTTTGCCACGCTGCCGCGTCACTTCCTCTCTCTCGGAGTCGTCCAGACATGCCTCTTCTCGACATGCCGCTCGCGTCGTTGCTGGAATACAAGGGCCGCAACCCCAGGCCGGCCGATTTCGATGCCTACTGGGACGCCGCGATTCGCGAACTCGACGCGACGCCGCCGCAGCCGAAGTTTGCGCCTGCGGCGTTCAGTCTGCCGAACGGGCCGGCCTGTCTCGACCTCACCTTTCGCGGCGTGGGCAACGCGTCCATCTACGCGAAGTGCGTGAAGCCCGCGGGATTGAAGCCCGGTCAGAAGGTCCCGGCCGTCTGCATGTTCCACGGCTACTCCGGTCACTCCGGCGAGTGGATGGACAAGCTCGCCTATGCGAGTGCGGGATTCGTCGTCCTCGCGATGGACGTGCGCGGGCAGGGCGGCAAATCGCAGGACACCGGCACGGTCATCGGCACGACGCTGAACGGCCACATCGTCCGCGGCGTCGACGACCCCGACCCGGCGAAGTTGTTCTATCGCGCCGTCTACCTGGACTGCGCGCAGCTCGCCCGGATTGCGATGTCGATGCCGGAAGTTGACGCGTCGCGCGTCTACGCCGTGGGCGGGTCGCAGGGAGGCGGACTGACGCTCGCGTGCGGCGCGCTCGAGCCACGCGTGGCCAAGATCGCACCGGTGTTCCCGTTCCTGTGCGATTATCGCCGGGTGTGGGAAATGGATTTGGCGAAGGATGCGTACGCGGAGATCAACGCGTGGTTCCGCAACTTCGACCCGACGCACGCTCGCGAGGATGCGTTCTTCGAGCGTCTCGGCTACATCGATTGCCAGCACCTCGCGCCGCGCATCCGCGCGAAGACGATGATGGGCGTCGGCTTGATGGACACGATCTGCCCGCCGTCGACGCAGTTCGCTGCGTACAACCGGATCGCTGCGCCGAAGAGCTTCGTCAAATACCCCGACTTCGGCCACGGCGGGCTGCCGGGGCACAACGATCGGATTCTGCAGTTCCTGTGCGAGCCGTAGTGCTGTCGACCGCGCGCGATGTGGTCAAGGAGACCAAAACACGAATCCACGCGAATAGGCACGAATCAGCACGAAAAATGCAGTGCGGCACTGCGAGGCGGAATCAAGTGGTGCGGGGGCCGCTCGTGCGGTCTTTGTGCCAGACTAAAACTCGCGAATCAGCGCTACCACGGGAACAACTGCAATCGAACCATTCGTGAAGATTCGTGCCTATTCGATTCGATTCGTGTTCCCGCCTTTACATCCATCGCCCGACGTGGTCGGCCCGCTCAGCTCTGCTTCCGCTGCGCGTCCAGCACTTCCTTCGGTTGCACGGGCACGTTGACCGGCGCGAGGACGCCGATGCGGGCCGTGCCCGAATACACCGCGAGCAGCGTGACGACGACGTTGTTCCCCAATGAAACTGATTGGCCGACGGTAAGTTCGACCGCGCGGTCGATGCGGGCGCCGTCTTCCGCGCCGCCGTACACCTCGGCCCTCACAAGCAGGCGGACGCCGCGCGCGTCGATGTCCGTCGGGCCCACCACGCTGCGGGCGCCGATCGCGATGTACTGGTCGACTTGTCGCGGAATCACAACCATTTCAATGCCTGAAACATACCATACATGCACGGGCGGCGTCGCCAGCGAGCGTTAGACAATTTGCTCATATCGCACGGGCGGCCGCGGGTTCTTCGGGTCCCAGCGGGTGTTCATCTGGTGCGGCACGCCGACGAGGTCGAGCAGCTTGCCGGCGACGAAATCGATCACCTCGCCGACGGTTGTCGGATTCAGATAGAACCCCGGATTTGCCGGGCACACGATGCCGCCCGCGTCGGTAAGCAGCTTGTACGCGGTGATGTCCATCGGGCTGGGCGGCATCTCGCGATGGACGACGACGAGCCTGCGTCGCTCCTTCAGCGTGACGGCGGCCGCGCGGTTGATGAGGTTGTCGCCCAGACCATGCGCGACCTCGCACAGCGTGTTGCTGCTGCACGGGACGATCACCATGCCGTCGTGAATGAACGACCCGCTCGCGAGCTTCGCGCCGACGTCGTTGTAGTTGTAGACGGTGATGCGGTGGTCGCGCGTGCCAGTCAGCGCTTCGAGGTCGACCTGTTCGAAGCCGAGTTCGTCGTGAATCAGACGCCGCCCGTAGGGCGAGACGACGAGGTGCGTGTTCGCACCCGCCTGCACCAGACCTTGGATGAACCGCTGCGCGTACAGCGCACCGCTTGCACCGGTGATGCCGACGACGATGTCCTTCGGACGGGTGGTCATGCAGACAGTTTAGCCGTCTAGCCGCGAGCGAACTTTCAGAACGGACGATTACTTGCTCAGCTCTTCGATTCGGTGCGTCGTCTTCTGAATTTCCGCTTCAACGGCGCGGATCGCGTCGATGCCGGCCCGGCCGCTGGGGAGGGATGCCACCGCGGGGTTGTCGTAGCCCTGGAGCGACGCCGTCATCTCGCCGAGCGCGGGCAGCTGCTGGTCGATCTGTCCCTTCAGCCCGGCGATCGTCTGTTGCTCGGCCGCGATGAGCTGACGTTTGCCGGCCACCAACGCATCAAACTCGCTCTGCTTCTGCGCTTTCACGGCACGCTCCGCGTCGAGCTGCTTCGACAGCTCGGCCAGCTTCGCCTCGGCGTCGGCGAGCGTCTGCTTCGCCTGCGTGAACTTCGCCGTCGCGTCGGGCAGTTCGGCGATCGGCATCTCGATCTTCGAGAGCAGTTCCCGCAGCTGATTCACCACCGGTGGGAACGCGTCGTTCGTCGCCTCTTGCGGCGAGTTCTTCAATGAGCCCGCGAGTTGCGAAAGCGACGCGCTCGATTGCTCCAACGCCTCCACGCGCGGGGCGAGCAACTGCTGAAGCGCGTTCGTCGCTTCGGCGAGCGCTGTGCGAGCAGTGTCGACGTCCACGCTGGCCGACTGCGTCGCTGTCTCGAGTTGGCCGAACGCGGTGCCGAACGTCGTCAGCCAGTCCTGGTAGCTCGCCTCATCCGACGCGATCTGCTGATCGATGCCGGCGATCTTCTCTTCGCTCGCCCGAATCTGTCCCTGCAGCGCACGGACTGCTTGCGTGGGCCCGAACGCGGCAATCGCTTCGTGGCCGATGTGGTCGGCGTCGACCAGTTCACGCCCGAGCGCCGTGAACGCGTGCACCTCTTGCTGCTTCACCTGGCCGAGCTGCGTCTGCAGCGTCTTCAGGTGGCCGTTCAGCTTCTGGCGCTCCATGAAGCGGTTGAACTTGCCCTTGAGTCCCGCGAAGAAGCCGCCGCCCGATTGCTCGCTCGCCGGCGCGGTCGGCTGCGGCGCGCTCGCGGCGGCCGCGGGTTGTTCGTGCTGCGTGCCGACGCTCGAACCAGTCGCGGCGGGGATCGCGCCGAAGATGTCGTCGCTCTTGTTCAGTTCGATCGTGAAGATCACGCCGCCCGCTTCGGAGGCGTCGCCCAGGACCACCGTCATGCCGGTCGCGAGCGCCACGGGCGCATCGATCCGGGCGCCGTCCACGAACGTGCCGTTCGTCGAGCCGAGATCCTGCAGCACCCAGGTCGCGCCGTCTGCATCGAGCGAGATTCTGCCGTGACGTGTGCTGACCTTCGTGTCACGCGCGGGGTCGAACTGCAGCAGGTTGTCCGCGCCGCGGCCGAACGGCACGACGGACACGTCGAACGTCCGGCTCGTCCCGGCAAGCGAGCCGTGGATGAAGTTCAGGGTGATCTTCGGACCCGCGCTCGCGCCGGGCGAAGCGGACGGATTCACCGGGCCGGACTGGACAACCGTGGGCGTGTATTCGGCGGACATGGTGCCCGACTGTGTATCCGAAACGCGGCGAAATGGCATCGGGTAAACGGCCGACTGGATCGACGAACCGCCACGCGACGGCGGGGGGAGTGAACCTGCGATGGCGGTGCCGCCTGCGTCGCCTCGCCGCAGCGGTTGCCGCTGCTTTCGCGGGCTTTAAGCTCACCGCATGCAGCAGACGAACCCCACCATCGCCATCCTCGGCAGCGGGGCGATGGGCCTGTATTACGGCGGCCGACTCGCGCAGGCGGGGCACGCCGTCCACTTCCACGCCCGGTCCGACGCCGAGGTGATCCGTAAGCAGGGCATCCGCGTCCGCAGCGCGAAGGGCGACTTCGCGCTGCCGCGCGTGAACGTGTATGCATCGACGCGCGAGATGCCGAAGGTCGACCTCGTGATCGTCACGCTGAAGTCGACCGCGCGCGAGCACTACCGCGAATTGATCTCGCCTCTGCTGCACGAGAACACTCGCGTGTTCTGCCTGCAGAACGGATTTGGCAACGAAGAGGCGTTCACCGAGATCGTCGGCGGAGATGCCTCGCGCGTCAGCGGGGCGATCGCGTTCACGTGCATCACGCGTCCCGCGCCGGGTGAGGCGCACCACACCAGCCACGGCCACATCAGGTTCGGCGAACACTTCGGCCCCGCGCGCGAGTCGACGCGGCAACTCGAAGCGATGTTCCGCGCTGCCAACATCGACGCCGAAGCCGTCGACGACCTGCCGAAGATCCGCTGGGAGAAGCTCGTCTGGAACATCCCGTTCAACGGCTACGGCGCCGCGCTCGACCTGCACTGCGCGCAGCTGCTGAAGAGCGAGGCCGGCACGCGACTCGTCCGCGAGACGATGCGCGAGGTGGTGCGTGCGGCTAGCGCGACGGGAGTCAGTCTGCGCGAGGGTCTGATCGACGATCTGATCGCGCACACGTATCCGGCTGGCGACTACTACACCAGCATGCAACTCGACCGCCGCTCGGGCCGGGCAATGGAGGTGGCCGCGATCCTCGCCGAGCCGATCCGGCGAGCGGGGGAGCGGTGCGAGTTGCCCTTGATGCGGAGTCTGCTGGCGACGCTGAGCGCGGTGGATGCGGCGCGGTAGCGCTTCATTCCTTATCCGACTCGCTCGTGCGCCGATCGCTCTAACAGCTGCGACCTGTACCCCGGCATGATGCTCTCCATCGGCACCACCTCGCGCGGCTCGAGGCCGAACGAAAGGTAGTAGGCGACCAGCGTTGCATTTGTCGCGTCGCAGTCGATGCGGAGCAACTCGCGGCCGGCCTCGACGATGCGGTCGCATGCCCACTGCAGCATGTGGGCAACGAGTCGCTGGCCGGCGAAGTCGCGGTGGGTGGCAAGCGTATGGACGTAGCCGGCCGAGCCGTCGAGGCCGCGCGCGCCCCAGAATCGTTCATCGCTCCAGTCGAGGCGAAGCGTGCCGACGTCCCGGCCATCGAGCGTGACAAGGTGCGTGCGGCCGGTCGCGACGAGGCGGCTCACGAGCGTTTCCGCGTCGTCCGTCAGGAACACCTGCCACTGCCGCGAGCCCTTCGCACGGATCCACTCCGCCCGCGCGCGGACGAGCGCGAGCACTCGGCCGACATCGTCGGAAGTGGCGGTGATAAAGCTGAGCGCTGACCGATCCATCGCGTGGGCGAGCTTACTCGGTTTCCACCTGAAGCCGCGACCCTTCTCGTGTACAACGGACGGCTCTCCGCGTAGAACTTCCGGCGGAGACACATACCTATGCAATACGCACTGATCGCCGCTGGCGTGGTGTTGGCCGTCGTCGTCATCTTCGCGCTCTGGGCTGTCGCGACGTACAACGGGCTCGTCGGTATCCGCGAGCGCGTCCGGGCGGCGTGGGCGCAGATCGACGTGCTGCTCAAGCGGCGCTACGACCTCATCCCCAACCTCGTTGAGACGGTGAAGGGATACGCCGCCCACGAGAAGGGCACGCTGGAGGCGGTCATCAAGGCCCGCAATGCGGCCGTCAGCGCATCGGGGCAAGGCGCGGCCGCTGCCAGCCAGGCCGAGGGACAACTCGCCGGCGCGATGCGGCAGCTGTTCGCCGTCGCCGAGGCGTACCCGCAGTTGAAGGCCGACGGCGGCTTCATGAAGCTGCAGGGCGAACTCAGCGACACCGAGAACCAGATCGCCGGCCAGCGTCAGGGATACAACAACGAGGTCCGCGGCTACAACGCGAAGATCATGACCATCCCCACGAACATCATCGCGGGCATGTTCGGCTTCACCGCTCAGCCGTACTTCGAAGTGCAGGACACCGCCCAGCGCGAGGCGCCGCAGGTGAAGTTCTGATCGCGACGCGTCGCGTTGCTGATAGCACAGACGGGCTAAACGGATGGCCTTGTGGTGGTCGGGTGGTTCTGCGCGACGAGAACGCGGGGGGGAGGGTGCGCAGTCGATTCGACATTCCCGCGGCGTTCTTTTCCCGCGTTGTGTTTTTCCGCGGGTTGCTTAGCTTTCGATGGCGAAACCTCGAAAGCTCCGCGTTTTTCTGCATAGGCCTACGTACTACATATGAAGATCGGCACCTACTACTACCCCGAGCAATGGCCGCGCGAGCAGTGGAAGCGGGACTTCGACACGATGGCCTCGATGGGCCTGCAGATCGTCCACATCGGCGAGTTCGCCTGGGGCACGATCGAGCCGCGCGAGGGGGATTACCAGCTCGACTGGCTCGACGAGTGCCTCGGCTACGCGGCCGAGCGGCGGATGGACGTCATCCTCTGCACGCCGACAGCAGTTCTGCCGGTGTGGATGGTCGATCGCGATCCGACCGTCATCAACACGCACGTGCGGTTCGGCGGGCGTCGGCACTCGAACCACCTGCACCCGCTCGTCCGCGAGCGATCGCGCCTCGTCGCCGATGCGATGGCGAAGCGCTTCGGCAATCACCCGTCGCTGATCGGCTGGCAGATCGATAACGAGTTCAACGCGCAGTTCGATCAGAGCGAGGTCACCCGCAAGGCATTTCAAACGTGGCTCCGCGCGAAGTACGGCACGATCGACGCGCTCAACAAGGCGTGGGGCTGTGCGTTCTGGAACACGTTCTACACCGACTTCGCGCAGATCCGTCTGCCCGCGTCGCGCGATCCGGAGTATCGCAACCAGCACGAGTGCCTCGACGCGAGCCGGTTCTGGAGCGACTCGTTCGCCGAGTACGCGAAGCTGCAGAGTGAAGCGATTCGCCCGCATTCGCCAGGCCGCTGGGTGACGACGAACTTCATGCCCTTCTTCGCCGACATCGATCCCGGTGCGAAGGCAAGCCGCGAGGCGTTCGACTTGTGGTCGTGGGACACGTACCCGATCAGCGGGCAGGGCAGGGCGTTCGCGAACGAACGATTCCGCATCGCCGACCCGAGCGTGACCGGCTACATCCACGAACAGATGCGCGGCTACAACGGCCGATGGGCGCTGATGGAAGTGCAGCCGGGGCAGATCAACTGGTCGGGCTACCCGGTCATGCCGTTACCCGGCGCGATCCGCGTGATGCTGTGGCAGGCGTTCTGCCACCGGGCCGAGTTCGTCACGGTGTACCGCTTCCGCCGCCCGCGGTTCGGCATCGAGATGTTCCACGACGGATTGGTCGATTGGGACGGCACCACGCCCATGCGAGGCGGACGCGAGTTCTCGCAGACCATCCGCGAACTGCAGTCCCTCCGCGAATCGCTCGGCGGCGGGTCGACGCTCGAACAACTGCAGGACGAGCGCCCCGTCGCCATCCTGCACGATCACGATCAGATCCTGTACTACCTCTCGCTCCCGCAGGCGAAGCGATTCGATTACCCCGGCGTGTGCCGTCGCTGGCACGCGTCGTCGCTCCGCGCCGGCGCGAGCGCACGCGTGGTGACGCGCGTGAGCGATGCCAAGGGCGCGCGCGTGCTGGTGGTGCCGAGCTACCAGATGATCGAACAATCGACGATCGACGCGCTGCGCGAGTTCGCCGAGCAGGGCGGGCACGTGATCATCACCGGCCGCACCGGATTGCTCGATCGCAACGGGCAAGCGTGGGAGGCGCTGTACGCGACGCCGATCTACGACCTCGTCGGCGCGCGGATCACCGGCTACGACTCGCTGCCCGAGGAAACCTTCGGCACCGTCGAGATGGCCGGTGCGAAGCACAAGTGGGGCGCGTGGGGCGATCAGGTCCAGCCCGAGGCGGGCACCGAGACGTGGGCGACCTATGCCGACCAGTTCTACGCCGGCATGCCCGCCGTCACGCACGCATGGCGCGGCAAGGGGAGCGTGACGTTCGTCGGCCCAGTCGACAGCGATTCGCTCGCCGATGCCGTGATGGAACGCGTGCTGCCCATGGCGGGCGTGGGCGTGACGAAGGTGCCCGCGCCGAACGTCCGCGTGCACAAGCTCGGCGCGGTGACGGTGCTGCTGAACTTCTCGCCCGACGCCGTCGAGTGCCCCGCGCCGAAGTCGGCGAAGCTGCTCATCGGCGAACGCCGCGTCCCCCCAGCGGGCGTGGCGGTGTGGCGGGAGTGAGCGATCCGCTACGAGCCGATCCGCGACCGGATGATCCGCTCGTGATGTCGGGCGTGGCCGATGATCGCCTTGCAGAGGTCCGTCACGCTCCACTGCAAGTTCGCGGCGGGCCCGGTGTTGCTCCAGACCGCTTGCGGCATCGAGCGGAAGAGATGCACGTGCGACGTCCGCAGACTCACGAACTCGTCTGTGAGGTCCTTCAGATCGCGCGAGTTGGAATCCGCCTTCGACGCGAAGAGGTGTTCGTCGAAGCCGGGTAGCGAGGTCGTGTCACCGCGCGCGAAGCGAAGGGCGCGGTAGCCGAAGACTCGCTCGGAGTCGATCACGTGATGGACGACCTGCTTGATCGTCCACGTGTAAGGGGCGTGCAGCACCGTGGATTCCGACTCGGGAACGGATCGAATGAGGGCTTCGAAATCGCGTCCCTGCGCAACCAGCGCGGAAGGGAGGTCAGCTTCGGTGACGAGGGCGGTGTACTTCTCGAAGAACCGTGGAGGAGGCGTCATGGAAGAAGTGTAGGGTGCATCTTCGATGCACCGAAACGTCATCGAGCCGACGATGGCATGCCGACACTCCACCGTGGGTGCTCGGTTCAGCCGCTCAACAGGTCAGTTCAGTTGCTCACCAGGTCGGTTGAGTCGCTGAACAGATCAGCTCAGTCGGTGAACAGGTCGGTTAAGGCGTTGAACTGATCTGTTGTGCCGCTGAACAGGTCGGTTGAGTCGCTCAACAGATCAGTTTCGTCGCTCAACAGATCGGTTGCGCTGCTGAACAGGTCGGTTGAGCAGCGCAACAGGTCTGTTGAGCGGGTCAACTGACCAGTTTCGCGGCATCTTCGACGATTGTCCGCGTCCAAACGTCCGGGATTCTCGGCGTCCGGGCGGTTCTTTCGCAGAACACGATCGCCCCGCCGGCACGGCTGTGCGGGCGGGGCGATCTTCTCGGTCGCGCGGCGAGTCGCGTGATCGGACCTCACTTCAGCTCGCTGAAGCTTCCCACCGCGGGCAACTCGCCCACGAGGGGCTTGGCGTAGTCGACGAACGCCTGCGTGACGTTGTTCGTGCCTTCGATGAATTCCTTCGGCATGTGCTTCGTCTCGCGGGCGACGTTCTTGATCGTCTCGAGGTGCGTGGAGACCTCGTACGCTTTGCCCTTCTTGCGGGTCATGACGACGGAGCCCTCGAGGTTCTTCTTGTCGGCGCTGAACTCGACGGCCTTTCGGCCGACCATGCGGGCTTCGGCGGCGTCGACCTCGGAGATGATGCCGAGGAACGAACGCTGCAGATAGCCGAACGTGTCGGCCCGCACGCGGAGCTTCTTCCCGCCCGGGGCGGCCAGCTTGGTGCTGATGAGGTTCGCGAGGTAGTCGCCCAGTGCGCCGGTGCCGGAGAGCTGGATGTTCCCGTGCGAGTCGCGCTCGAGGTTGCTCTTCATCTTCTCGGCGTACGTCTTACCGCCGACATCCGTGATGCCTTCGCTGACGGCGATGAGGCATCGACCGAGCTTGGTGTAGACGCGGTTCACGTCGGTGAGGAACTGGTCTTCGCTGACGGGCGCTTCGGGAACGTAGATGAGGTGCGGGCCGTCGTTTTCGTACTTGCGGGCGAGGGCGCTCGCGGCGGTGAGGAAGCCCGCGTTGCGGCCCATGATGACGTCGACCTTGATGCCGGGCAGGCTCTTGTTGTCGTAGTCGTCGCCCGCGATCGCCTGCGCGACGAACTTCGCGGCGCTGCCGTAGCCGGGCGTGTGGTCGTGCACGCGGAGGTCGTTGTCGATCGTCTTCGGGATGTGGAAGACGTGCAGTTCGTGCCCGCCCTTCGCGGCCATCTCTTGCACGATGCGAGCAGTGTCGGCGCTGTCGTTTCCGCCGATGTAGAAGAAGTAGTTCACGCCGCGCTTCTTGAAGCTCTCGAAGATCTTCTTGCAGTAGTCCTCGTCGGGTTTGTCGCGCGTGCTGCCGAGTGCGGCGCTGGGGGTGCGGGCGACGCGTTCGAGGAGTTCCTGCGGGGCGTCGTTCAGCTTGATGAAGTCGTCGTTGACGATCCCGCGCACGCCGTGCCGGGCGCCGAGCAGGTCGGCCACGTGCCCGTACTTGCCGGAGCGGAGTTCCTCGATCACGCCGACGAGGGATTGATTGATGACGTTGGTCGGTCCGCCGGACTGACCGATGACTGCGTTGCCTTTGGTGGCGGCCATGGGGTGCGATTCCTGTGTGTGATTCAGACGAACAGGGGACAGCACGGCAGCGAGAAAACGCTATCGCGCGCGGCGGAATATAGGGACGGACGGGGCGCAGCGAAAGGGGCGAAGCCGCACACGCGGCGGAACGGCGCGGCGGGGGAGGCGATGGCGGAATGGATCGCGGGCGCCGTCAACGACGAAGTGACCACAAAGTCCATCGCTTCCACCAAGGCAGTTCTGGTGACGCCTCCGGTGGCTTCGATCCAGCACTCTTTGGAAACGAGGCGACCGTGTTGTCGAGAATGAACGCGATTCCGCCGTCCGTCAGCACGAACACGCATTCGATCCCGATCGTCGAGCGGAACAGGTAGGCATCTGCATTGTTGAGGCCGCCACCCTCGATTCGCGTTAACGATCCTCTTTCATCAATCCACTCGAGCCATTCCCGTTGTGGACGGCCGCTTAGTGCGGCGCAGACCGCCTCTGCCTGCGAGAGCAGGTCGATGAGATGGAATTGCTCACCTTCAGCGCTCACATTCTTCGGTCAGATGGCGGTGCATCGGAGATGCACCCTACGCCCGCCGCTTCGTCATTAGCGACACCACCACCAGCACCACGAAGCCCAGCGGGATCGTGACGAGGCCCGGCTGGCTGAACGGCACGAGGGCGGCCTTCGCCGCATCCGGCTTCGCGTAGCCGTAGATGTACTCGAACGCCGGGGCGCTCACGAGGAGCCACGCGAGCGAGCCAAGCAATCCGACCGTGATTGCGGCCGTGATGCCCTGCTTCGTCGTGCGCTTCCAGAAGAGCAGCATCACCAGCGAAGGCAGGTTCGCACTCGCGGCGACGTTGAACGCCCAGCCGACCAGGAAGCTCGCGTTGAACTCCTTAAACGCGACGCCCAGCGCCATCGCGATGATGCCGATGAACACCGTCGCCACCTTCGCGACGAGCACCTTCGTTTCGTCGCGCATCTCGATCTGCATCACGTTCTCGGCGAGGTCGTGCGCGATCGCGCCCGTCGCGGCGAGGATGAGCCCGCTCACCGTGCCGAGCACGGTGGTGAACGCGATCGCGCTGATGAACGCGAATGGCAGGTCGCCGAACGCCTTTGACAGCATCGGCGCGGCCATGTTGCTGTCGGTCGGGTCGAGCCGGCCGCTTGTCATCGCACCGAGGCCCAGATATAGCGTCAGCACATAGAAGAAGCCGATCGTGGCGATGCCGACGAGCGTGCTCTTACGCGCGGCGGCGGCGTCCTTCACTGTGTAGTAGCGGATCAGGATGTGCGGCAGGCTCGCGGTGCCCGCGAAGAGCGCGAGCATGAGCGAGACGAAGTCGAGCTTTGCCCAGATGTCGTCGCTCTTCAGGTTCTTGAAGAGCGGCGCCTCGCCAGGCAGGAGGAGGTCTTCGCCCTTCTTCGGCACTTGGTAGTAAACCGTGCTCACGTTGCCCGCGGCGTCTTTCAACTCCTGCTTCTGCCACGTAATGATCGTCGAATCCATCAGCGTGCCGATGTATCCGACCGGGCCGAGCGGGCCGGTGTGGTCGTTGCCGGGAGCCTTGGCGTAGTCGGGCAGCTTCTGCACGTGACCGACGGGTTTGAGGTCGGCCTGTCCTTCGCCGTGTCCCTGCGGCAGGCCGCGGACGGTGGTCTTGCCGTCGGCGGTCTTCGTCTTCTCCTGCGCAAGCGTGAGCGTGCCGTCCTTGCCGACGCGGTAAGTTTCGATCTGGCCGTTCGGCAGCTTCCAGCGTTCGTACGGTTGGCCGACCCATGCGCCGGTGAGTTCGAGTTTCGTGCTGCCAGCGGGCACGGTGGTGGGGCCGGTGAGATGCTTGTCGCCCTCGATCAGGCCGCTCGCGAGGATGGCGATCGTGAGCATCGCGCAGAAGATCACGAGCAGCGAGCCCTTGATGAACTGCACCCACGTGGTGCTCACCATGCCGGCCGTCACGACGATCAGCGTCACCACGCTGCCCACGATGACGACGCCCCAGACGTAGTCGATGCCGAGCAGCGGCTTGACGAGCGTGCCCGCGCCGACCATCTGCGGGATGAGGTAGAACACCGACACCACCAGCGTGCTGATGGCGGCGGTCAGCTTGATCGCACGGCTGCCGAACTTCGCGTCGAGCGCATCGGCGAAGGTGTACTTGCCGAGCCGCTTGATCGGCTCCGCGATGACGAACAACGCGACGACCCAACCCGCGAGGAAGCCGATCGAATAGAGGAAGCCGTCGTACCCGTAGAAGGCAATCAACCCGCAGATGCCCAGGAAGCTGGCCGCCGAGAGGTAGTCGCCCGCGAAGGCGACGCCGTTCACGAACCAGCCCACTTGCCCGTGCGCGGCGAAGTAGCCCTTCGCGCTCTTCGCCTTTCGGCCCAGGTAGAAGCTGAAGCCGAGCACGGCACCGACGAAGATGAGGAAGACGACGATTGCGGTCGCGTTCTTATCGTAAATCACGCCTTGTCCTCCCCATGGCCACGCGTGAGGAAGAGGTAGAGCGCCGCGAGCACGAACGGGAAGAGGATCAACCCGAAGCCGTACACGACGGCGACGTTCACGCCGAGGAATCGCGTGCCCATCGCCTTCAGGGCCGTCGCGCACAGCACGACGAACGCGCCGTACACGACGAGGTAAACGGTGAACAGGCCGAGCCCGATCCGCGCCGTGCGGCGGTCGGAATGCTCGGCCTCGTAAAGGTCGTGCGGGTGCTGGGGATCACTCATGGCGGACAGGCCTCCTCGCGCTGTGGGGTCCGGATGGAAGTGAGATGCCGTTCTTACCAGCAAGCGCGTCGCGTGACCAATTCTGGCGGCGGAACATGCGGTTGGTTTGGCACCGGGCACGGTTCAGCCGACAGGCCGGTCTTTTCGGTGTATGCGGAATTTTTGTCGCAGTCGGCCGTTGAGATGAGCGAAGTCCCACTCAGGAGAAGCGTGATATGAGGAACCCCCGAGCAATGCCGTTGCGATCCGTTCTGCTTGCCTGCGTTGCCGTCGCCACGCCTGCGATGGCGTGCCCCTGGCACAACGACATGACGGCCGCCGAGGTCGATGCGGTCAACGCCGCCCAGGCCGGCATTCCCCTCAACACCGGCGGAAGCGGGCTCGAGGCGATCAGCAACACCGCCACCATCGGCGGCTGGAAGCTCAACCTCACCGGGGCGACGGGCAACTCGCCCAACGCGACGATCAACAGCTTCATCAACACCGTCAGCGCCGACGTGCAGCAGGTGTGGTTCGACTCGAACTACGTCTACGTGAAGCACACCGACGTGCCGTCGCACGCCGTGGGCAACGTCGGATCGAGCAACACGGGCTATCCGCAGAACCTGAATCGAACGAGCCGCATCCCGCGAAACCCGACAGTCGCCGGCACGTCGTCGCTCGGCAACGGGCCGGTCGCGGTGATGGCGAACGGCGGGCTCGCCTTCGATGGCGGCGACGCGCAGTCGTACAACAACCAGAACACCTGGCGACGCCTCGCGCTGCAGTTCGAAGGCGCGACGTTCGACACCGCGCCGGGCCACGTCGCTCCGGGGCTCGGCCAGACGCCGGGCAACAGCACGCCGGGCACGTACCACTATCACGTTGGAGCGACCGGCGTCCTCTCGCAGATCGACCCCGGCAACACCGGTCAGCGGCACTCGGCACTCCTCGGCTTCGCGTTCGACGGCTTCCCGATCTACGGGCCGTACGGCTACTCCGATCCGAACAACGCGTCGAGCGCCATCAAGCGCATCACCAGCAGCTACACGCTCCGTTCCGACCTCGCCACGACAGGCTCGCAGCGCAAGAGCGTCACCGAGAACGGCACAACCCTCGCGACGAATCTGTGGGGCCCGAACGTCAGCTCGACCTACCCGGCCGGCTCGTTCAAGGAAGACTACAAGTACGTCGCCGGGCTCGGCGACCTGAACGACTACAACATGCGTTTCGCGAGGACCCCCGAGTACCCCGACGGCACGTGGGCGTACTACATGACCGTCGACTCCGGCGGCGCACCGGCCTACCCGTACCTGATCGGCCCGAAGTATTACGGCGTCGTCGACACCGCCAACCTCGGCCCGACCGGCGGGAACGTCACCATTCCGAGCACGGCCAAGCGGCTCTACGCGGGCGACGCGAACTTCGACGGCAACGTCAACTTCGACGACCTGCTGCTTCTCGCATCGAACTACAACGCGACCGGTGTCACGCTCTGGAGCCAGGGCGACTTCAACGCCGACGCGAACGTCAACTTCGACGACCTGCTGCAACTGGCCGCGAACTACAGCACGACGCAGGCCGGCGCTCTCGGCGGCGACTGGGCGCTGGCGCTCGCGACCGTCCCGGAGCCGGGGGCGGTGTCGATCATCTTCGGTGGAGTGCTTGTCGGGCTCACCCGGCGTTGGCGGAAGTGATTTCGGATTGTGGATTGCGGATTGCGGATTTCCGATCGGATCGAGATGCTTCAATCCGCAATCCGCAATCCCAAATCCGCAATCCCACACCGCGCTTGAACTCGCCCATACAACGCCGATCATGCCGCGTGTGAGCCACGAATCCGCACAGCCCGGCGTCCACTCCTATGTCGACTGGCAGATCAGCACGCTGATGCTCGCCTACGACGCGATGGACCCGCTACACCGCGACGACATCGACGGCCTGGCGCGGCGCGAAAACACCGTCGTGACCGAACTGCAGCAGCTCGCCCGCGCGGTGTTGCCGGTCGAGTACCTGCTCTATCCGCAGCAGGAGTACCCACCCGAAGTGGTGATGCTGCTCACGCGCGCGACCGTGGCCCGGGCTGCGATCATCCTCGGGATGACCGAAGTGAAGGGCCCGGAGCTTCGGCCGGACAACGAGATGACTTGATCGGGTCGCCCATTCGCAGGACGAGACGCGAGTTTGAGCGATGTCCCGATCGGCGCGGAATGGACTCGCTTGCAGCGATGCGTACCGCGTTCAGCAGTGCCGCTGCGAGCATGCTCAGCCTGGCGTGCCGATGCCAACCACGCGGACGTTAACCCTCCGCTCGTCCCAGCTCCTCACTTCGTACTTGTCCAGGCCCGCCTGCTGCTTCGCCCGTGGGGGCTTGCCCTCCACGGCACTCGAAGCAGACCTCGATTGACCAGCGTTTGCCCCTCGCCCGCGCAAGGTCCATCGGCGTCGCCTCGGGATTCGCGCACAGCACAGGTAGAACGCGGCGACGTGACGCCGGACCAGCAGTCAACGTTGCTGCCCGTGCCTGTCGGTCGTTTCATGCGTGCCGGCCGCGTCCCGCAGCGGCACGCGCTTCAGTCTCTCTGCGAGGAACGCCTCGCGTGCCGCGGCGACGTCGGGCCGGAGTTGCTCGCTCGCGACGACCGACTCTTTTTCTTAGCGTGAGAGGTACCCGCCGATTCGCAACGCATGGGATGGCAATGCTTGTCTGAATCGGACGGTCACGGCATCTCGTTCTTCGTAAGTCTCTCCATCAAAATGGTTTGTTGGTAATCGCATCGACGGCGGGTGCTTCTGCGTGCGTGATGGCGGTGTCCACATTCAACCGAACAATGAACACGGGAAGATGGTGCGCCTGCCAACCGCCGGTCGCTTTGCCACTTCAGGACTTTGGCATCACGTTGTAAAAGAATGCGATGCATTCGTCCGACTCAGGCGATCACGACACGCACGTGACGAAGCTGCTCGATGGGTTGCACAACGGCGACCCGTCTGCTGCGGAAGCATTGCTGCCCCTCGTCTATCAGCAGCTCCGCGCGGCGGCCCAGCGGCAGCTGTCGGCGGAGCGGCCGGGGCACACGTTGCAGGCGACGGCGCTCGTGCACGAGGCGTACGTCCGCCTCGTCGGGCCTCGCCGCGTGCCGTGGCAGAGCCGGGCGCACTTCTACGTCGCGGCGGCGGAGGCGATGCGGCGGATCCTCGTCGATCACGCCCGCGCGAAGGCGACCGCCATGCGAGGCGGTGCCGAGGCACGCCGGGCCGCGATCGATCTGACCGCGCTGCCCGATCCGAATTCCGAACGCGAAGCCGCCGGATTCCTGATCCTCGATGAGGCGATCGCACGCTTAGGGGCTGCCGATCCGGAGGCGGCCGAGGTGGTCCGGCTTCGGTTCTTCGCCGGGCTCAGCGTCGAGGACGCGGCCAAGGCGCTCGGCATCTCGACCGCGACCGTGAAGCGGCACTGGTCGTTCGCGCGCGGCTGGCTCAGAGAGGCGATCGAGGCCGGCCGGTTCTGATCGATCGCGTCGGCAAGAACTGATTCGAAGCCTCGGGAGCGATCATGAACGAAGCGGATCACCAACGACTGCGCCGCGTCTTCGAACTGGC
>JAESFG010000204.1_pt1 | contig 164048 bp, 128 predicted proteins | sample 9269371 | NCBI WGS metagenome assembly JAESFG01 (sample SAMN14506227, study PRJNA617093) | algae metagenome | isolation source: Aetokthonos hydrillicola CCALA 1050 (B3-Florida) and co-occurring... | place: USA: South Carolina | collected 2013-01-01 | reverse complement strand
TAGACCCGTCCGGGAATTAAATTCTTAAAAAGAGAGAACGTAAAATTTTATCTTTATAAACCATAATACTTACAATATATAGTTTTTACGGAAAAAATAGCATAATAAATCATGTTGGCAATCAAAATTTGAAACCCCTATTTTTTGTCTCTAAACTATCATCAACTATATCAAATCCTTATTACTAGGTTGATTGAAGACGTATAGGCAACGTTTAAAACCCTTGTACAGACGGGGTTAGAATTTTCCGGAAAAGTCTATTGAAACCAGTTGTTAGGATGAGTTTGAGTACTCTTCTTTATAACCGACATTCCGCATTCACAATGTAATACAGAGTACGATACAATAACTCTCTGATACGAGTAAATAAAAATTTTGCGTGATCGGTCAGTGAAGACCTATTTATCTTTGTCTGTTTTAGGGGGTGAGTGCTTTTCGGTTATGTTTTGGCGCACCTCATTTCCAATAATGCTTTTTGTTTCCTGACCTGTGAGGGAAGGTTTAGTACCGTTTGGTCCTCGCACACTGTTTAAGTCCTCAACAGGTACCTCAAGAATCGAACCTAGAATTTGGGGGTGATTTTCGCACCAGAGGGCAATTTCATTTGAAATTTTTTCTACATCATCTGGAAGTTTCTCTAGTAACTCTAGTAACTCAGTACCTGTTTCTACTGTGAAAAGCTCGGGTTGGTTTTTTATTACATAAACAAAAGTGAGAATATTTTCTTCATAAGGTGATAGCGCCATTTTTTACTCCTAATAACCAGTAGCAGAAAGAAATATTTAGTAGATAAGTTCCCAATTTTGCGGAAAATATCCGAAAATTCGCGAAAAAAATTGTGGAAATTCGTCCTGACCCTTGATGGATAAACTAGGGCGTCGGTCAAGTAATAGTGATTGACAAAAAAGAGAGAATGTGAAGTGGGAAAAATCAAGAAGAATAAGTCTTCTCGTGGTTTGCAGAAATCTACAAACCGAGAATAACTTTCACATTGATCGCATTTTAACAAGTATTTAAAGCACTGGTTATACAGTTCGACCGGCAATTTCACAAATTAACCTCCCAACATTTCTCCGTACTTTGCCAGCAATCGCTGTGCTACCTCCAATGCATCCTGATAATCTCGCACTTCGGTTTGAAGTTCTTCTTCTGTCTCCAATTCTAAAATATCTTGTAAATCTCCAGGTAATTCATCATTACTAAAAGCCTCTTTTGTTGTTTGAGGTTTTAACTTTTGATTAACTTCAACTTCCGCCGCACCTAAAATTTCTTTAATCTCTGACCATAAAAATTCACGTCGCTTCCGAGCTAAATCTCTCGCTTGTCTCAGTGTAAAACGCCATTCACGTATTAATTCTCTACGCTCTCGGTCATCAGATGGTTCAGAATCAAAGATATTTTCTTTGACAGTTTCTAATAGTTGCCACCACGGTTCATCGCGGAATTCTTCTTGTCGTAGCCTCGGAATACCCAAAACTTGAATAACAGCATATGAAAGACGAGAAAACGAACTTTCTATGCTGTTATTTTTTAAACGTCCGTGAGTGTCAATTTTCATGAATTGCGGTTGAACCCAATCTTCGCTACTATGGGAGCCAATGGTAACGTAATAACCCGTTTTTAAATTGGCGACATTTAAATCTATCACTAAGTTAAAAACGTCTTTTTGTTTGCCTTCCTCCGCCAAAAAACTCAACAGTTTGCCAACAATACTAGTAACTTTAACTGCTACAGCCCAATCTGGTCGTAATGACAGCTTGGCGACTAAATCAGCTTTTTCCATTTGAGTGACTAATTTTTCTATCGGTTTACCCTGCAACACGGTATATTTGATATTTATCCGTAATGAATCACTAGCACGACCAGGTAACCAGTCAGTTAAATTAGTCGCAACACCCAAATGACAAGGAGTGTTTTTTTCAATAGTAGAGATTTTATGTAAACTTTGGGTAGCAGAATTAGGTTGAAAGGTACTTTCAACAGAGGAAGTTAATGTGACTAAATCAGCCTGACTCCACCAATTTGCTTGAAAAAATACTTGGGTATCGTGCAATCTGACACGAAAGTAGCTGTTATCTATTTCCAAATTAAATTCAGGAGCCGGTTGGTCTTTTGGATAATAAAGAGGGCTAACACCTGTTGTCATATTTCATTCCCATCTACTTTTTGCGCTGCAATTATTTCGTTGAATAAATTTGAACTATTTTTCTTTAAATCAGATAATATACCATCGATTAAGGTTGCTTCCCGCAATTTTTCATCATTATTTTCGCCGTTGTGCAGTGCTACTACGTGGCAATTAGTTACATTTAGCACGGGTGCCCCTGACGTTCCAGGCTCGGTAGGAGCATCGTGGAGAATTTTGCTAGCCAAGCCAGATTTAATAAAAACTCCACCAGAGCGTTGCTGGGGAAGTCCCTTGGGATGTTGAACTACATATAGCTGGGTTTGAAGTGTGAGTGGTACTTCTGCATCTAATTTCAGAAATCCCCATTTTTTCAGTGGGTCATGTTCGCGATCGCGCAAACGCAGCACCGCATAGTCTAAATTAACATCCTCATGTTCAAGCGCAACCACGTCATATTCAATACCTTTACCAGGTTCTGTATCGTTGAAAGTAAACAAAGTATTCTGAATTTGCTTGGTCAGGTCAGATGCACGAATTGGTGTATCATTATCACTTCTAGCTTCGATAACGTGCCAACAGGTTAATGCTAGTTGGGGAGTTACTAGCCATCCTGTACCTGTAGGAATTTGTCTTTGCTGCCCATTATCAAATTTAAGCACACTGACACGAGCGACTGCACGAGCGCAACTTAGCAATTTTTCATCTGCTGCAATAAAACGCATCGGTTGACTTTTTGGGTTAGCTTCTGCCGTCGTCCCAGTTTTAGGTAAGCTATCAGCAGTATCATTAATATTTGGTAAAACTACAAGTTTTGGCTTGCTGCTAGAATTGATAGAAAGTACAGGTTCAAGTTCCTGTAATCTCTCAGATAAACTTTGGTATATTTGTTTGACAGGCTCTACTTGGTCTTTCAACAAACGTAATAACATTAATAAAACATTTTCTTTTGTATCACTGCGATATTGATCTACCAGATAGCTGATTACCCTTTCCGCTCGCTCATTCTTGTTACCAGCCTCTGGCAAATCATCACACCAGGGTTTTAGCTCTTCGTTTGCATCAAAAAAACCAATTAGTCGGTCATGACTCTTAAACTGGTCGCAGCCCGACAAAGTTTGTTTTAATTTGGGATAGATTTCACGAGGAATCCCAGGCATATTATTTTTAATAGCGTTGTTACAATTATATTGTGCAGGGTTTGGCGAATCAGCAACTAGCTGCTGATCCTTGTTGTAAAGTATACTATTCTCAGGCTGTATTTCAACTGCTAAATCACTAATTCTTTCCTCGATGATAGCTTTGATATCTCGCAAGCGATCGGGTCCTGGAGTCAGAAATTCTAAGTCTGTTTGAATTTGTAGCTGTATACTGCTGATATAACTTAAAAACTCCTGCCCAAAGATTAAATCATTATTTGGTAATTTATTTAAATTTCCCAGTTTAGCGCTGTAATTTTTCTCATTGATACCAATGGCCTTTTGATGTTCTGACAAATAGTGTAAATAGTCAGCGTACTCTATATCTATTTGCCCTAGATCATCTCGCAACTGCCTAAGTTGTATTTGCTGATTTGGTGATTGAGAAATGTTGCGAACTTTTTGGCGATAATTTTCTACTTTATTGTAAAGTTTTTTTGCTTGATTTACACACCAGCGAGATTGATGATAAACATAGAAAATTTTATGGCGAAACCACAGTAGATACATCAATAATTCAGAAACTTTATCTAAATGTTGTGGTTCTATAGTTTGACATTGAAACCAAACTAAGATATGTAGTTGCCGTACTGCATCTATGTGCCTATTTTCGTATTCAAAAATTGGGTTGCCCAGCAATTTACCCTCAGATACTAACTCTATAGAATTATTTTTTTGGAGTATTTGTTCAATGCAAGCATCCGCTAAATGTTGATAATTACCTTGCACTTCTAATGGCTGAACAAATAGCAGTAGTGTCTGACCTAGATTGGCTTGAATTTGTGATTGTGACAGTAAATTCTGAGGATTGAGATAACTTAACTGATGTAAATTAAAAGTATCTTGAGAAAGTATGGTTAAATCGATGGCATAAGTATCATGTAAACGAAAAGGACAAAGTGCACCTTGGATATCTAGTTGCTCGTTGTTCGATAACTTAAAATCTAAACTTGATTCTTGATTATGTAACAAATTTAAATATTCAATCCCAAAATCATCTTCTACTTCCGGAGAATACAGGTTGTCCTCATAACAAATTAAATGCTGGGGTAAACTTTTTAATTCTGGGATATCCAGTTGATCTCCCAAATCCTCTAACTGTTCCCAAAGCCTAGGTGCTTCTGATACACTCGCCTCGTTCTCCTGGTTGATACTATTTCGCAGATGAAAAGCATAAAGAGTAAGGCTGGGGCTGTCTAGTCCCAAAATCTGAGGGATTTTGTCCATGATTTGGGTTTTTTTAGATAATCTTAGGTATATATTATCGATATTTCTTTATCATTGACCAATAGCGCAAAAAGCAGCCCAATGCCTAGGGCTTTCAATTTTAGAAAAAATTCGTTTGGGTAAAAAACTACAAACTTTTAGCTTGAGACAAGGAATAGAATTGCCTCAAGATGAGGAATTTGATATTTGGTTGGAACAATTATATGGTGATGCTGCGATCTCACAAGAATTTGTAGCGACTTGTCGAACGCTAGGCTTGCAGCCATCAGAGAAAGGGAAGCTACGGGAATGGTTGCAGGATTTGGTAGTGCGATCGCGTGGCGTCTTCATAGGAGAATCTTCTTTGGTAGTTACTCAAGGAGCAGCGAAATTTAATACTTTCTTGTCCATCGCGTTGAGTGGTAAATGTTCTAGGATTTTTGATTTTGCTGTCGTCGTATGGAATCTGAGTGTTGGCTGGAAGGATAATATCCATTTTGCCGTTGGCTAATTCGATTCCCAATGATCAAGGTGTAACATTCCACAGTTTAACTTCATCTTTGAGATACCCACATAACCGTAAATATTTATTCTTGTGAGATTCTATCAGACCAATAATTTGGTTTACGTTGGAGATGCATAACAGCAATTATGAAGATTTTTTCCTCTATATTCGAGTAAACTATCCCGTAGGGAAAGCTTGCTATTCGGCAGCGTCTAATATTATTCGATAATTGTGACCATGCTTCAGGGTACTGTTCAATACGGTTGATAGTAAGCTCAACTTCTGTAATGAATCCATTGCCTAGTTCAAGGCTTATGCTGTCATAAAAAGCAGTAGCATCCTCTAGTTCTCGTTCGGCATCTGGATGAAACTCATATGCCATCACTTCCTCCTAGTACGGAGCTTTTTAAACACCTGGTCTCCAGGAATAGTTACGACTTTCCCTTCTTCAATATCTCGAAGTCTTGCTTCTGCTTCAGAAGCCCATATAGAATCAACTTCAGCTTGGGTTTCCGCATCAAGGCTTTTGAATAAGTGTTCAGCTAGCATAGCTCTTAACCCAGGAGGTAACGATAATGCCGCATCAAATATATCATCATAGGTACTATACATAACTTTCCCAGGATTTTTGAATAAGCTTTCTCATATTTTAATATAAAAAACTCCACCCTCAAGGGGATGGAGCTTTTGGGCATGGGGCTAGTAAACAGTTATCAGTTGTCAAGGCTTATGGTGCATTGTTTCGCGTTTCGATCAACTCATTACTCTTGACTGATAACTGATCACCGATAACTGATAACTGATAACTGTTTCTGACTTTTCCCTTTAAGTCTTGAAAAGTTTACTCACCAAGGATTTAAGGCAAGGTACAAGATTTACAGTATGCTCCGCAAAGAGTTGTATTAGTCACTTCCACGTAACTTACGTGTATTGTCAACTAAACTTTGAGCAAATTGGTCAAATCGTTGAGACAGTTTTTCATCTAATAATTTACCTTCAGGACTAAAGGCTTTCCACACTTGCCCGATAGAAACCTGCTCTGGAATTACCCATCCGTGGACCCATCTTATGATTAACCGCAGATCATTGAGAGCGTTACTATTAGGTTGTCCCCCTAACACGCTAATCAATCCTGTTACCTTACCAGACAGTTCCGTAAAGCTCATCAAATCAAGGGCATTTTTGAGAACACCACTAACACCGCCGTGATACTCTGGCGTTACTAAAATTAACCCATCAGCCTGACTCACCGTATCTTGTAGCTTCTTAACGTCTGGGTAATCGGGATACTCATCCCCACCATTGCAAAAAGGCAAATGTAATTCCCGCAAGTCAAGAAGTTCAACCTCTGCGCCTAGAGCTTCTACCCGTTGTGCGGCTAAAAGCAACGCCTCGTAAGAGTACGAGTCAGGTCTTAAACTACCGGATATACCAACAATTTTTACCATAGTTAATCCACACAATCCTAATCAGCTTAAATATTTTTGACTCTCTCAAAAGATAGGTATTTGAGAAACGGAATCATTATGACTATGTTTATATCTTACCTATTTGTGACATAATATGTCAAACTTCTGCTTCAGCAGATTTTTCTGTTATGAGGCAATCATTATTCTTTCCTATCCGCCTCAATGCTCAAATTGCCGAATGTGCTCAAAAGTCAGTAGTCTAGAGTTATCGCAATAACACGGCTAGTAGCAGCATATATCGCAAGGGACTTGGGAATGATATTTTTGGAAGCTACACTAGAAGATTAGAAAACAATTATTTTGAACGCTTGCGAACAAAAACAGCATAAAACTAGTTCTCTAAGCTTAGAGCGGTAAACAAAGGGTAATTTTTATGAAAAATTCTGGGAAAAAGACACCTATGAAAAAGCAACAGACAAAACGTGCAGCTTTGACCGGAACACTTGCTGCTAGTTTGATGCTTTTGCCAGGAATTTTAGGGGGAAATCCCGCACAGGCGCAAAAACCAGAGCGGGAGCCCCTAACTTATGGTCAATTGCTTCAGAAAACTGATAAGGGAGAAGTAAAAAAAGTAGAGCTTGACGAAACCGAACAGATTGCAAGAGTCTATTTAGAAGGACAGAAACCAGATTCACCACCGCTACAAGTAAGGCTTTTAGATCAAAACACAGAGTTAATTAATAGACTTAAAGAACATAAAGTAGATTTTGAGGAAGTTTCCTCTGCTAATAGCAGAGCTGCCATAGGGCTTTTAATTAATCTTATGTGGATTTTGCCACTAGCTGCCCTAATGCTATTGTTCTTACGCCGTTCTACCAACGCTTCTAGTCAAGCAATGAACTTTGGCAAAACCAGAGCTCGTTTTCAAATGGAAGCAAGAACCGGAGTAAAATTTGACGACGTAGCAGGTATTGAAGAAGCCAAAGAAGAACTGCAAGAAGTTGTCACCTTCCTTAAACAACCAGAAAAATTCACTGCTGTTGGCGCGCGCATTCCTAAAGGTGTACTGTTAGTTGGTCCTCCAGGAACTGGTAAGACTCTATTAGCAAAAGCTATTGCAGGAGAAGCAGGTGTACCATTCTTCAGTATTTCTGGTTCTGAGTTTGTAGAAATGTTCGTTGGTGTAGGTGCATCTCGCGTGCGTGATTTGTTTAAAAAAGCCAAAGAAAACGCCCCCTGTTTAATCTTTATTGATGAAATAGACGCTGTGGGACGACAAAGGGGTGCAGGGATTGGTGGTGGAAACGACGAGCGGGAGCAAACCCTAAACCAGCTGCTTACTGAAATGGATGGCTTTGAAGGTAATAATGGTATTATCATTATTGCTGCCACTAACCGCCCAGATGTACTAGATGCAGCGCTGCTGAGACCAGGAAGGTTTGATCGACAAGTGATTGTTGATGCACCAGACCGAAAAGGTCGATTGGAAATTTTAAAAGTCCATGCTCGTAATAAAAAAGTTGATCCATCAGTTTCTCTAGAAGTTGTTGCTCGCCGTACACCAGGCTTTACAGGAGCAGACTTAGCTAATTTGCTTAACGAGGCAGCAATTCTTACAGCACGTAGGCGCAAGGAAGCAATTACACCAATAGAAATTGATGATGCTATTGATCGACTGACAATTGGGCTAACTCTCAACCCACTTTTAGACAGTAAGAAAAAGCGACTGATTGCTTATCATGAGGTAGGACACGCTCTATTAGCAACACTTTTAGAACACTCCGATCCTCTAAATAAAGTAACAATAATTCCCCGCTCTGGTGGGGTTGGTGGCTTTTCGCAGCAGATTCTTAATGAAGAGATAATTGACAGTGGTCTTTATAGTAAAGCTTGGCTCGAAGACAAGATAACAATAGCACTAGGAGGGAAAGCATCAGAAACAGAAGTTTTTGGTGAAGATGAAGTTACAAACGGGGCAAGTGATGATCTGAAAAAGGTCACAACTCTCGCTCGTCAAATGGTGACTATGTACGGTATGTCTGAGTTAGGATTAGTGGCTCTTGAAACTCAGAATAGTGATGTGTTTCTTGGTCGAGATTGGGTGAATCGCTCAGAGTATTCTGAAGAAATGGCAACTAAAATTGATCAACAAGTACGAGCGCTAACAGTTGCTTGCTATCAACAAGCCTGTCGTATAATTCGTGAAAACCGAGCGTTAGTAGACCGTCTTGTAGATTTGTTAGTAGAACAGGAAACAATTGAAGGCGATGAATTCCGGAAAATAGTTGCGGAATACACCCAGCTACCTGAGAAACAATTAGTCGCAGAAGTAGCAGGCAAAAGGTAAACAATGAGTTCGTAGTTGGGCTTTAGCCCTCTAAAGCCTAACCACAAACCATCCAATTCCTGTTCCTAATTGGCAGTACAATTTAGGAGTATTGTCAATTAAATCCTGAGAAGCATATCTCACGTCTATGAAACTGTGGACACCAAACCAATCTGTGAAAAACGGCAGATTTGTAATACAAAAAGTGCTGGGAGGAGGTGGATTTGGTGTAACCTATAGCGCAGTAGAACAACGAAGTGGAAAGTTGTGTGCAATCAAAACCCTTAACCCATTGCACCAAAATGAAGAAAACTTTCCCGAAAAACAAGAAAAATTCGTAAACGAAGCGATAAAGTTAGCGAGTTGTCAACATCCCCACATAGTCAAAGTATATGAAGTGATACAAGAAGAAGGAATGTGGGGAATGGTAATGGAATACATAGAAGGAGAAGATTTAGGGGTATACGTTGATAAACATGGTTTCCTGTCAGAAACAGAAGCACTACGTTACATAGATCAAGTGGGACAAGCATTAGAGTATGTCCATAAGCAGGGGTTTTTACACAGAGATATAAAGCCAAATAATATTATTCTACGAAGTCAGAGAACAGAAGCAGTATTAATAGACTTTGGACTCGCCAGGGAATTCACAATAGGAAAAACCCTGAGCATGACAAGCGCGAGAACAGAAGGGTATGCACCAATAGAGCAGTATGAAAGACAGGGGCGATTTACAGCAGCAACAGATGTATATGCATTAGCTGCAACGTTGTATGCATTAGTGACAGGAGTTGTACCGTTTCCGTCTAATTATAGAAAGTATGCAGAATTACCGCCACCAAAACAACATAACCCAGAAATTAGTGACAGAGTGAACGATGCAATAATGACAGGGATGGGGATAGAACAGCAAGACCGTCCCCAGACAGTGAGGGAATTTAGAGAATTGCTGGGAGTTGTGAAAACACCAGAACCGAGGTTTGGCTTTGAGGTTGTTATAGTCAACAGTCGAGGAGAAATAATCAACAGAGAAAGCAAACAAGCGAAATACTACAGTGAAGAATTAGGCAATGGTATCACCTTAGAAATGGTGGAAATAAAAGCTGGTAGATTTACAATGGGTGCGCCAGAGACAGAAGAAGGTAGTAGGGAAACTGAACGTCCACAACACGAAGTCACAGTTCAAGACTTTTTCATGGGGAAATACCCTGTAACACAAGCACAGTGGCGAGAGGTTGCAGGTCTTCCTCAAGTGAACCGAGAACTCAAACCAGACCCATCACATTTTAAAGGAGAAAATAATCCGGTTGAGCGTGTTTCGTGGTACGATGCCGTAGAATTTTGCTCGCGCCTGTCTGCAAAAACAAAGAGAACTTATCGCTTACCTAGTGAAGCCGAGTGGGAGTATGGATGTAGAGGAGGGACAAAAACGCCGTTTCATTTTGGTGAAACGATAACGACCGATTTAGCGAATTATCACGGTATAGATTGGGAAAAACGCGGATGGTTAGGTTCCTATGCTCTAGGTACTAAAGGAATCTATCGGGAAAAAACAACTCCTGTTGGTAGCTTTGGCGTAGCCAATGGGTATGGGTTATATGATATACACGGGAATGTATGGGAATGGTGTGCAGACCATTGGCATAATAATTATGAGGGAGCACCTACAGATGGCACTGGTTGGTTAGATAATGATAATTATTCTCATTTACGTCTGCTGCGCGGCGGTTCGTGGTTCAGCTATCCTGGGAACTGCCGTTCTGCTTCTCGCAACTTCCAGATCCCCGCCTTCGTCATCTACGATTTCGGTTTTCGGGTGGTGTGCGGTGGTGGTGCGGCGAGGACTCTTTAGCACTTTGCCCTTTGCACTTCTTTCTCTTTGACCTTTTGAGCGTAGCGATCAAATTTTTTTCAAAAATCGACCTTAATTAAAAACTATTTCTACAGATTAGCATAAAAACTTTATTATATACATCACCAATAGCCTTTAACCGAATCATATTCATTAAGCAATCGATGGCAGACGAGAAACCTAGAGCAGATAACGACAGTCCGTGGAAAGAAATTCTAGAAGCTTACTTTCCCCTAGCCATAGAATTTTTTTTCCCACAAACAGCAGCATTAATTGACTGGTCTAAACCCCATGAATTTCTAGATAAAGAATTTCAACAAATAGCCAAGGAAGGAGAAATTGGCAGAAGATACGCAGATAAATTAGTAAAAGTGTGGCTGTTAGGGGGAGAGGAAATTTGGTTGCTCATACATGTAGAAGTGCAAGCCACATCAGAAGCAGCTTTTGCAGAAAGGATGTTTTCTTACAATCTACGGATTTTTGACAGATTTAAAAAACCAGCAATCAGTCTGGCGATTCTGTGTGACACAAATCATGATTGGCGACCAAACCAATACAGCTATGATTATCCAAATACGCGGCTGAGTTTTGAATTTGGTATTGTGAAGCTTCTGGATTACGAAAAAAAATGGGCGGAACTAGAGACAAGTGACAATCCATTTGCAACGGTGGTAATGGCACATTTAAAGACACAACAGACAGCCAAAAAACCCCAAGATAGAAAAAGATGGAAATTTAGCCTGATCAGACGATTATATGAATTAGGCTGGCAGGAGAAGGATATTCGTAACCTATATAGATTTATCGATTGGGTTATGATTTTACCAAGACAATTGGAAACAGAGTTTTGGCAAGAGTTAAAACAATTTGAGCAGGAGAGTCGTATGAGCTACATGACTACTGGTGAGCGCATTGGCTACGAACGAGGAAAAGAAGAAGGACAAGCCGAAGGACAAGCCCAAGGACAAGCCCAAGGACAAAAATTGCTTATTCTCAAGCTGCTACGAAAAAGGTTAGGAGAATTACCACAACAGGTGAACTCCCAAATTGAATCTCTGACCCTAGAGCAATTGGATACACTAGGGGAGGTATTGTTAGATTTTACATCAACTGCGGATTTACGCAACTGGTTGGAAGCAAATCCGCCAGAGTCATCCAATAATTTATGAGCAACGAGAAACCAAGAGCAGATAACGACAGTCCGTGGAAAGAAATTCTGGAAGCTTACTTTCCCCTAGCCATAGAATTTTTTTTTCCACAAACAGCAGCATTAATTGACTGGTCTAAACCCCATGAATTTCTAGATAAAGAATTTCAGCAAATAGCCAGAGAAGGAGAAATCGGCAGAAGATATGCAGATAAACTAGTAAAAGTGTGGCTGTTAGGGGGGGAGGAACTTTGGTTACTCATACACGTAGAAGTGCAAGCCACATCAGAAGCAGCCTTTGCAGAAAGGATGTTTTCTTACAATCTGCGGATTTTTGACAGGTTTAAAAAACCAGCAATTAGCCTGGCGATTTTGTGTGACACAAACCATGATTGGCGACCAAATCAATACAGCTATGATTATCCAAATACGCGGCTGAGTTTTGAATTTGGTATTGTGAAGCTCCTGGATTACGAAAACAAATGGGCGGAACTAGAAACAAGTGACAATCCATTTGCAACGGTGGTAATGGCACATTTAAAGACACAACAGACAGCCAAAAAACCCCAAGATAGAAAAAGATGGAAATTTAGCCTGATCAGACGATTATATGAATTAGGCTGGCAGGAGAAGGATATCCGTAACCTATATAGATTTATCGATTGGGTTATGATTTTACCAAGAGAATTGGAAACAGAGTTTTGGCAAGAGTTAAAACAATTTGAGCAGGAGAGTCGTATGAGCTACATGACTACTGGTGAGCGCATTGGCTACGAACGAGGAAAAGAGGAAGGACAAGCCAAAGGACAAAAGTTGCTTATTCTCAAGCAGCTACAGAAACGGTTAGGACAGTTACCACAACAGGTTAACTCCCACATTGAATCTCTGACACTAGAGCAATTGGATACACTAGGGGAGGCATTGTTAGATTTTACATCAACTGCGGATTTGCGCAACTGGTTGGAAGCAAATCCACCAGAGTCATCCAATAATCTATGAGCAACGAGAAACCAAGAGCAGATAACGACAGTCCGTGGAAAGAAATTCTAGAAGCTTACTTTCCCCTAGCCATAGAATTTTTTTTTCCACAAACAGCAGCATTAATTGACTGGTCTAAACCCCATGAATTTCTAGATAAAGAATTTCAGCAAATAGCCAGAGAAGGAGAAATCGGCAGAAGATATGCAGATAAACTAGTAAAAGTGTGGCTGTTAGGGGGGGAGGAACTTTGGTTACTCATACACGTAGAAGTGCAAGCCACATCAGAAGCAGCCTTTGCAGAAAGGATGTTTTCCTACAACCTGCGAATTTTTGACAGATTTAAAAAACCAGCAATTAGCCTGGCGATTTTGTGTGACACAAACCATGATTGGCGACCAAACCAATACAGCTATGATTATCCAAATACGCGGTTGAGTTTTGAATTTGGTATTGTTAAGCTTCTGGATTACGAAAACAAATGGGTGGAGCTAGAAACAAGTGACAATCCATTTGCAACGGTGGTAATGGCACATTTAAAGACACAACAGACAGCCAAAAAACCCCAAGATAGAAAAAGATGGAAATTTAGCCTCATCAGACGATTATATGAATTAGGCTGGCAGGAGAAGGATATTCGTAACCTATATAGATTTATTGATTGGGTTATGATTTTACCAAGAGAATTGGAAACAGAGTTTTGGCAAGAGTTAAAACAATTTGAGCAGGAGAGTCGTATGAGCTACATGACCACTGGTGAGCGCATTGGCTACGAGCGAGGACAAGCCAAAGGACAATATGAGCATGCAAAAGCACTTGTTTTAAGGCTACTACAAAAACGGTTAGGAGAATTACCACAGCAGGTAACAGCGCACATCGAGTCTCTGACCCTAGAGCAATTAGATACATTAGGGGAGGCATTGCTAGATTTTACATCAACTGCGGATTTGCGCAACTGGTTGGAAGCAAATCCACCAGAGTCATCCAATAATCTATGACCGAAGAGAAACTTTGAGCAGATAACGACATTCCGTGGAAAGAAATTCCAGAAGCTTACTTTCCCCTAGCCATAGAATTTTTTTCCCACAAACAGCAGCATTAATCGAATGGTCTAGACCCCATTGGTAAACTTATTTCTGCTAATTCAGTAACCTTACTCGACACGTTTGAAATTTAACTGCGTTAATATGTAGCAGAAAACATATCCACTACGGTATTACACGGTGAGTTATGAACTAAATGCTCATTAAAACATACTTAACAATTAACCAGCCAGAAGTTGGGAAGTTGATTCATAAGCTGTGTCCTTGATCTCAAGTCTGTCTATCCGCCCTCTTTTCCAAGCTTGCAAGAGGGGGAAAGCTTATGTGTACGTCAGTAGGACTTGATATGAGTTGGGTTGACAGAAAAACAGTTTGCCATAGAACTAGGTGTCATCTATTCCACAATTAACCGTTGCGAAAATCGACGCACCAAGCCTTAATCAATGGTTTTGAAGCAGGATCGAGGCAATGCTGCAATATATAGGTGATCAGAGCAAGAATTGACTGACGAAGCACTTGAAGAGGGTAGTCATGCTTATGCAGATATAATGTGGCGATCTGCCTTTGGCGGCAGCGCTTCTCTTCTCCTATCGGAGACGCTGCGCGTAGCTTGCTTCCCCGTAGGGGTACGAGACGCTTCGCGAACGCTATCGCATGATTGCGGCTCTTTCAGAGCAGATTGCCCATACTACAAACTCAAGCAAGAAGTACAGACCATAACATTTCTCAGTATATATTGACCACTGCCCAAACTAACTAGCTTATAGATGATGCTACCTCTTCATACAGCACAAAAGATTATCAGATTTACCCAAACCTTGAACGAGTCTCTCAATCGACCTGTGGTATTCGGGATTGTGATATTCTCAATGTTGTGCAGCTATGAGAATGCGATTGCTCAAACTCTCAATCCTCAAAGGTTGCCCTCAGTTCAGTTAGAAAAGCTTCCTGCCACTCCATTACCCTCAAATGAACTGCTTCCACCTTTGAAACTACCTAACCAACCTGTTTCTGCGCCAGATGATCCAAATGCCAGATTTCGAGTTGATCGTATTGAAGTTGTTGGTAGTACAGTTTTCACTCCAGAACAGTTTGCTAGTGTCACAATACCCTTCGTTAAACGGGAGCTATCATTTGCAGAGTTGTTAGAAGTGAAAAATGCTATCACAAAACTTTATGTTGATCACGGTTATGTCACAACAGGAGCATTGATTCTACCGCAGACAATAGAAGCTGGGGTCGTCAAAATTAAAGTCATTGAGGGTAGTTTGCAAGATATCAAGATCATTGGCAATCGACGATTACACAGTGAATACATTCGCGATCGCATCCGACTTGGTGCTGGAAAACCTCTAAATGTACCACACCTGCTAGAAAAGCTACAACTCCTCCGGCTCGATCCCCATATTCAAAGTTTATCGGCGGAGTTGCAGACGGGTGTGCATCCGGGAACCAATGTGTTACAAGTTGAGGTAAAAGAAGCCAACACCTTCAACCTCACAGCAACTCTAGATAATGGGCGATCGCCAAGTGTAGGTAGCTTTCGCCGTGGAGTACAGTTACAAGAAACGAATTTATTGGGTTTTGGTGATACTCTCAGCGTAGGATATACCAATACTGATGGCAGTAACACGATTAATGCCAACTACAAATTGCCGATTAATGCCCACAATGGGAATCTATGCTTTGATTTCAATCAGGGGTGGAACCACGTTATTGAAAAACCATTCAGCTTACTCGATATTCAATCCACATCCCAATCATATGAAGTAGGCTATCGGCAACCCTTAATACAAAAGCCAACTGAGGAGTTAGCAATAGGGCTGTCGTTCTCCCGTCAGGAAAGCCAAACTGAGTTAGGTATTGATCATATTGGAGCGTTTCCACTGTCGCCGGGAGCAGATGCCAAGGGAAGAACCAGAATTTCTGCTGTACACTTTGTTCAAGAGTATACTCACCGCAGCAATGAGTACGTGTTTGCACTGCGATCGCTATTTGGTTTTGGAGTAGATTGGTTCGGTGCAAACGTCAATCAGAATGCTCCAGATAGCCACTTCTTTGTGTGGAGAGGACAGGCGCAGTGGGTGCGGCAGTTGGCACCAGACACACTATTTTTGGTCAAAGGTGATTTACAATTAGCATCTGATTCTCTCGTGCCGTTAGAGCAAATTGGTCTTGGTGGACAGCTAAGTGTAAGGGGCTATCGTCAAGATGCATTGCTCACGGATAACGGTATGTTGTTTTCAGCTGAATTTCGGTTACCTATTCTCCATACTTCTAAAAGAAGTGGGCTCTTACAAGTGACACCCTTTATTGACGTTGGCAAAGGCTGGAATGTCAACGGTAAAAATCCATCACCGAGTACACTGGTTGGTACTGGGTTAGGGCTGTTGTGGAAACAAGATGACCGTTTTTCCGCCCGCTTAGATTGGGGTATTCCGCTGATATCCGTGGAAGGTCAAAAGCGATCGCTCCAGGAACAGGGGCTGTATTTTTCAGTGGGTTACTCGTTGTGAGAGGTCAAAATGAAAGGGATTTATCTTACCTTGGGTTTACTTAATGGGATCTTGATAGGTGGAATGCCACTACCTGCAAGAGCTCAAGTAATATCAGATGGTACGACTAACACCACTGTTAATCTCAAAGGTAATAATTATAGTATTCTCAATGGTATTGAAAAAGGTAAGAATTTATTTCATAGCTTCAGTAATTTCTCAGTACCTACAGGTAGTGCAGCCACTTTTGATTTAAGTAACACACCAAATATCACAACAATATTCAGTAGGGTTACTGGTGGAAAGGTATCTCAGATTGATGGGTTGATTCGTACAGCAAATAGTAGTAATCCGGTAAGTTTGTTTTTGATGAATCCTGCTGGGATAGTCTTTGGCAAAGGAGCAGCGTTAAATATTAGCGGTTCGTTCGTAGCAACGACAGCAAATAGTATTAAGTTTAGCGATGGCGTGGAGTTTAGTGCAGTTAATGCTGGGAGACCACCATTATTAACGATAAGCGCACCGATTGGATTGCAGCTAGGTAGTTCAGCAAGTCCAATTCAGGTACAGGGGTCAGGGAATGACGCAATTGTACCGACAAAAAATTTAGGTATAGTAGCAAGTCCAGGAAAGACTATCGGCTTAGTTGGGGGAGATATACAATTTACAGGCGGTGTCATAACTGCGCCTGCAGGTCGAATTGAAGTTGGTGCAGTAGGTAATGGGACGGTGAATCTTGTCCAGACACCAGCAGGATGGCAATTTGACTATTCACAAGTGCAAGATTTTCGCTCAGTAAACTTCACACAGCGTTCTTCCTTGTGGAATCCTTATCCTGTGGGGAATCCGTTTGGGGGTATTCAAGTAGTGGGAGGAGATATTCGTCTCGATCAATCCCAAATAGCCGCAGCAACTGCGGGTGGTGGACAAGGGGGTAGTATTACGGTGAATGCAGCAGGCTCGCTGTTTTTGGGAGGAGTCAATCCAAATGCAATGGCACCGAGTGCATGGATTGTCAATCAGGTAGCACAAGGAGCAACAGGAAATGGGGGAGCAGTAAATATTCGCTCAGGACAATTGACTTTGCAAGATGGTGCAGCGATCGAAACCCTAAGCCTGGGTGCAGGAGCAGCAGGAAATATACAGGTTATAGCAGATAGTATTGCAGCCCGTAATGAAGTTGCTATCAATTCTCCACTTGCACCCTTTGGAAGCAGCCGCAGCCGCATTGCTAGTGAAAATTACGCGTCCGGAGGAGGGGGAGATATCAGCATAGTAGCCCGAAAACTAACTCTTGAAAATAGCGCTTTTGTGGGAACAATTGTCTTTCCAGGCGCAACTGGAAGGGGTGGAAATATTTCTGTTGATGTTGCTGATGAAATTGATGCTAGTGGGATCGGTTTAATAACTTTCACCGGTAGTGGGATTGATGCTTACGCGTTAGGTATCGGGGATGGTGGTAATATCAGAGTCTCAACAGGGACATTAAATCTCACAGATGGGGCAACTATTTTTACCTATGCTACCCCCATAGAAGGGATACCAGGTTCGGGTATTGGGGGTGCAGGGAATGTCACGGTAATTGCACGGCAAGCTATCAATATGGTGGGTGTGTCTTCAATTTTACCAACTGACCTGACCTTTATCGGTAGTTTTATTCATAGCCATGGTAATAGTGGCAATCTAACGGTAGTAACACCTATCTTGTCCATGAAAGACGGAGCATCCTTAGGGACAAGTACTATACCTGTACCGGATGGAGACTATCCTAATAATCTCGGGAATAGTGGTAATGTCACTGTAAATGTAGCAGAGCGTCTAACAGTCAGTGGCATTAATAAATTTACGTTGGCTCCGACTAACTTGGGCAGTGGCACCTATGGCGATGGCAAATCAGGCGATGTAACGATCCACACTAATCAATTGTTCGTTACAGATGGGGGAGCAATTACCAATATTACTACTGCTACTGGCAATGCTGGCACTTTGACAATTCAAGCAAACGATATTGTGGTTGAAGGTCAGAATATCAGCCCATCACAGATCGCCGCTAGCGCACCAATCTTAAATAAAACCACTCGTGAAATTTATAATTTACCTGATGTTCCCACAGGAAACATAGGTGTATTGAACATTAATACCCACAATCTCACAGTTCGTAATGGTGGCAATATTAGTGTAACTCATGACGGTACAGGTAATGCTGGACAATTAAACATCCAAGCCGATACAGTCTCCTTAGATACTGGAATACTCTCTGCTTCCACCGCATCTGGAAAAGGAGGTAATATCAATCTCACACTACAAAATATTCTGCTTAGCCGTTATGGTAGTAAAATTACTGCACAAGCAGGCGGCAGTGGTAATGGCGGTAACATCACGATAAATTCCCCCATCATCCTTGGATTAGAAAACAGCGACATTATCGCCAATGCTTTTCAAGGTCGTGGTGGTAACATTAACATCATTACTCAAGGTCTGTTCGGGTTGAAGTACAGTGACCACCTGACCGATAACAGCGACATCACCGCTAGTTCCCAATTTGGTGTTAACGGTACTGTCGATATTCATAATTTTGGTGTAGACCCAAATTCTGGTTTAGTAGAATTGCCAGCCAACGTCACGGATTCATCACAACAAATTGCTACAGGTTGTTCTAATCGTTCTGCCAGTAGTTTTGTAGTAACTGGACGGGGTGGAATTCCTGACAACCCTACTCAACAAATAACGAGCGATCGCACTTGGTCTGATGTGCGCAGTCTCTCTGTATCCGGTAAACCTAACGAAACTCATATCCAAATACCAACATCACCAGAAGTTCTTATTCCAGCTACTAGTTGGCGACGTAATCAACAAGGCAAAATTGAATTGATTGCAGATGATAAAAATGCTCAGGATCAACATTCCTTAAACTGTGCTGTTGTTTCTAACAAATGAACTGGTAACCGATGCGAGTAGATTGGTTCGGTGCAATCAAAAGCGATCGCTATAGAAACAGGGGCTGTATTTTTCAGTGAGTTACTCGTTGTGAGAGGTCAAAATGAAAGCGATTTATCTTACCCTAGGCTTAGTTCATGGAATCTTGATAGGTGGAATGCTACTACCTGCAAAGGCTCAAGTGATATCAGATGGTACGACTAACACCACCGTTAATCTCAAAGGTAATAATTATAGTATTCTCAATGGCATTGAAAAAGGTAAGAATTTATTTCATAGCTTCAGTAATTTCTCAGTACCTACAGGTAGTGCAGCCACTTTTGATTTAAGTAACACACCAAATATCACAACAATATTCAGTCGGGTTACTGGTGGAAATGTCTCTCAGATTGACGGGTTGATTCGTACAGCAAATAGTAGTAATCCAGTGAGTTTGTTTTTGATGAATCCTGCTGGGATAGTGTTTGGGAAAAACGCAGCGTTAAATATTAGTGGTTCGTTCGTAGCAACGACGGCAAATAGTATTAAGTTTAGCGATGGGGTGGAGTTTAGTGCAGTTAATTCTGGGACACCACCATTATTAACCATAAGCGCACCGATTGGATTGCAGCTAGGTAGTTCAGCAGGTCAGATCCAAGTACAGGGGTCAGGGAATGACGCAATTGTACCGACAAAAAATTTAGGGATAGTAGCAAGTCCAGGACAGACTATCGGCTTAGTTGGGGGAGATATACAATTTACAGGCGGTGTCATAACTGCGCCTGCGGGTCGAATTGAAATTGGTGCAGTGGGTAACGGGACAGTGAATCTTGTCCAGACACCAGCAGGATGGCAATTTGACTATTCACAAGTGCAAGATTTTCGCTCAGTAAACTTCACACAGCGTTCTTCCTTGTGGAATCCTTATCTGGTGGGGAATCCACTTGGAGGTATTCAAGTAGTGGGAGGAGATATCCGTTTAGAACAATCTCAAATAGCTGCAGCAACTGTAGGGAATGGACAGGGGGGTAGTATTACGGTGAATGCAGCAGGCTCGCTGTTTTTGGGAGGGGTAAATCCAAAGGCGCAGGCTCCGAGCGCATGGATTGTGAATCAGGTGGCGCAGAGAGCAATGGGGAATGGAGGAGGAGTGAATATTAAAGCACGACAGTTGACATTGCAAGATGGCGCAGCTATTGAAACCCTGACCCTAGGTGCAGGAGCAGCAGGCAATGTGCAAGTGACAGCCGATACCATTGCCGCACGTGGTGCTGTTGCCCTTAAATCTGCCTTAGCTCCCTCTGGTACCAGCATGAGTCGTATTGCCAGTGAAACTTATGCATCAGGAGCAGGGGGAGATGTTACTATAGTAGCCCGAAAACTGACTCTTGAAGATGGTGGTCAAGTAGGGGCAACAGTCTTTCCGGGGGCAACTGGAAGGGGTGGAAATATTTCTGTTGATGTTACTGATAAGATTGATGCAAGCGGGGTCAGTCCCATCGGTTTAACCCCTAGTGGCATCAATGCTTTCACACTTGGCATTGGGAATGGTGGTAATGTTAGGGTTTCGACAGGAACATTGAACGTCACAGAAGGGGCATCAATTATTAGCTTTGCTAGCCGCTTGGCAGGAATACCAGGGACGGGTATTGGGAATGCAGGGGATGTGACGGTGGTAGCAAGGGAAGGTATCAATATGGTGGGTATATCGCCAATCTTACCAACCCAGATGAGCTATGTTGGTAGTTCCACCACTGGCTCTGGCAATAGCGGCAATGTATCGGTGACAACACCGATCCTGTCATTGCAAGACGGAGCCAACTTGGCAACAACGACTGTGCCTGTGATTGGCATCTTTGGAGACCCAAATCAGTCCAATAATGTGGGAAATAGTGGCAATGTCACCGTAAATGTAGCTGATCGTTTAACAGTCAGTGGTATAAATAGGGTTACACTGTCTAATACATTCGTAGGAAGCGGTACCTACAGCAATGGCAATGCTGGGAATGTGACCGTTCACACGAATCAATTGTTGGTCAAAGATGGTGGGGGAGTTTTCAGCGCTACTTCTGCTAGTGGCAATGCTGGGGCTTTGACAATCCACGCAAATGAAATTCTGATAGAAGGTCAGAATCTCCTCCGCCCCGCAGTTATCGGTGTGAGCGCACGAATCTTTACTGAAACAACTCGTCGATTTTATCATCTACCGGATGTTCCTACAGGTAATACAGGTGTGTTGAATATCAATACCCAGAAACTGACGATTCGCAATGGTGGTTATATTGTCGCCGTCAATGATGGTATAGGTAATGCGGGACAGTTAAACATCCAAGCTGATAACATCTCTTTGGATAGAGGGCAAATTAATACTACCACTGCGTCTGGAAATGGCGGTAACATTAATCTAGCGCTAGGAAATATTTTGGTAAGCCGTCATGGTAGTAAAATTACAGCCTCAGCAGGCGGCAGTGGTAATGGCGGTAATATTACAATAGATTCACCCATCGTCCTTGGATTAGAAAATAGCGATATCATCGCCAATGCTTTTCAAGGTCGTGGTGGTAACATCAACATCACTACTCAAGGTCTGTTCGGGTTGAAGTACAGTGACCACCTCACTAATGACAGTGACATCACTGCTAGTTCCCAATTTGGTGTTAATGGTACTGTCGATATTCATAATTTTGGAGTTGACCCAAATTCTGGGCTAGTGGAATTGCCAGCTAACGTCACAGATTCATCACAAAAAATTGCTACAGGTTGTTCTAATCACTCTAGCAGTAGTTTTGTAGTAACTGGACGGGGTGGAATTCCTGATAACCCCAATCAACAACTAATGAGCGATCGCACTTGGTCTGATGTGCGCAATCTCTCTGTATCCGGTAAACCTAACGAAGTTAACACCCAAATACCAACGTCACCAGCAGATCTTATTCAAGCTACTAGTTGGCGACGTAATCAACAAGGCAAAATTGAATTGATTGCAGATGATAAAAATGCTCAGGCTCAACATTCCTTAAACTGTGGTGTTCTTTCTCAGAATTAACTGGTAGAGGTGTGTTATTCAATTTCTTGAGACAAAGAAAAAGCAATATGTACCGTTGTTTCCTGTTGATAGACACTCTTAATTGAGAAGTTACCACCACAAAGTTGGACGATTTTTTTAACGAGTTTTAATCCCATGCCTACACCTTGCTGTTCATACATTTTGCGTTCAAACTGCATGAACGTACCTATTTGTGACATCTGTTCTTCTGTCATACCTCGTCCCAAATCATGGACATAGAGATGTAACATTCCTTCAAGCACCTGACTAGTAATCTTGACAAGTGTCCCAGCATCAGAGAATTTGAGCGCATTATCGACTAATTCGTAAAGGATAATTTCTAAATATCGATCTGATATTGATACATCAGCTTGTTCAATGGCAAATATCAGATCGTTACTGCGATCAACACTTTGAGCAAGAGATTCCAAAGCGTCTCGAATTGCTGCCAATGAAAAGTAAGTTGACTTAGGTTGAATGTTTTGCTGTTGGGATGTTGATAGCTCTAGTTCTAAATAGATCAAGAATCGTTTGGTTAATTTTTCTAGCCTACGAGCCGATTTATCTGCCAAGCCTAAAAATTCAAGGACTTCGGCAGTACTCATGTCGTTAATATCTTCGATAAGTAAGCCGATGATTCCAACAATACCATATAGTGGTGTATTGATTTCATGAGGTAAACTATAAGTTATATTGCCACACATGTGTTCAACGCTGTTTTCCAAGACTTTGATAGTAGCTGCTTGAGTATTTGATAAAGCTTGGATTCTATCGTACTGTTGCTTAATCCTGAGCATTGAATGAATGCGGGCGCGCAGTTCAAGACCATTAACAGGTTTACTGATAAAATCATCTGCACCTGATTTTAGGCACATAGCAAGGTCTTCTTTAGCTGTGAGAGCCGTAACCATGATAATCGGAACTGGTTGCCATTGCGGCATGGCTTTTATTCGCTGGCAGACTTCTATCCCATCAATTCCTGGCATCATCACGTCTAGCAAAATGACATCTGGCTGAAATAGGCTCAGTGATGTGATCGCCTCCTCACCACTGGCGGCATAATGCAATACATAAGCTTGCTCAGTTAGAAGTGTTTCAATAACATCAAAGTTATCAGGTTGGTCATCGATTACTAAAATAGAGGGTGTATTCATTTGTCGTCCTTTGTTGTATTTAAAAGCTGTTGGATAGTGGTAACGAGGTGCTTGAGCTTCACAGGTTTACTCAAGTAGTCACTGGCTCCTGCTTCTAAACAGCGATCGCGATCGCCAGTCATCGCCAAGGCAGTGAGCGCTACAATCGGAGTAAAAACCAAGTTAGGATCGAGTCGCATCTGTCTGATTGCGTTTATACCGTCGATTCCTGGCATTTGGATATCCATCAAAATTAAATCAGGGTGCTCACTTTTAGCAACTTCGATAGCTTGTTGACCGTTGTTTGCCAATAGAATGCGATAGCCCTTGGCTTTGAGGTAACTAGAAATTGTACTGATGTTGGCTTCGTTATCTTCTGCTAGCAAGATTACAGGAGCAAGGCTGATTCTTTCGTTAATGGTTGGGGAGTATACTTGTGAAGTAAGGGATGTTTTATCATCTGCTGTTATTTCCGGTGACAAGGCACAACTGGGAGTATAGGGAAGATCGATCATGAAACAACTTCCTACACCCAGTTCACTGGTTAGTCCAACCCTACCGCCATGGAGTTCGACAATTCGCTTTACTAATGTCAGTCCCAATCCTGTACCTGCATATTGACGATTTAAAGCGCTATCAATTTGGATGAAAGGCTGAAATAGTTTTTTAATATTCTCTGGAGAGATACCAATGCCCGTATCGCTTACGGTAAAGCGCAAGAAGTGTTGCCTTGGTAAATCATTAGCTGAGAGGTTATCGCAAAGCCAGGTAACTTCTAGGGTAATTCGTCCTTTCTCAGGGGTAAATTTTACCGCATTATTGAGCAGGTTAATTAACACTTGGCGAATGCGTCTTTCATCCACAAGCACGTCAGGCAAATTGTTCTGAAGTTTGACTTCAACCTCAATCCCTTTTTGTAGTGCCTGCTGCTTGATAAAGGTTAGGCTAGATTGACACAGATAAGCGACTGAAGCTAGGGTATAATCTGGTTTAATTTGTCCGGCTTCAATTTTTGCCACATCAAGGATATCGTTGATCAACTCTAGTAAATGTGAAGCACTACGCTCCACCATTTGCAATGCTTTGAGTTGTTGCTCATTAAGACTACCAAAGATTTCATCTTGCAGCCCTTCAGCCATGCCCAAAATAGCGTTTAGGGGAGTGCGGAGTTCATGGCTCATGTTGGCTAGGAATTCGTCCTTAAGGCGGGTAGCACGGGCGAGTTCTTGGTTAGAAATGCCCAATTGTTGATTGCTGTTAGTTAGCTTTTCCTCTGCTTGCTGTCGTTCGATAAGTTCTTGGTGTAATTGCTCGTAGAGATTTGCTTGCTGAATTGCGATCGCTAACTGGTTAGACAATTGTTGTGTAAAATCAATTTCAGACTGTTGCCAGTGACGAGTTGTTGCACATTGATGGATGCACAGCAAACCCCACAACTCCTCACCACATAGCAAAGGCATTACCACATTGGCACGCACCTGAAACTGAGCTAAAATGTCTGTATGGCAAGTTGTTACCGTGCCATCATAAATGTCATCGACAACATAAAATCTGCCCTTGCCATAGAGGGATGAATAGTTTTCGCCAAAGCAGTGGTCATGTACCCGAATCGCCACTACTGAAGGAAATCCTTCTACGACTGATTCAGCCATAAATTCGCCGTCGTCAAAGTTGGATTGAGGGTAGAATTTAAAAATGCCCACCCGATCAGCCCCAATGACTTGGCGGATTTCCTGACAAGCAGTGTCGAAAATGGTCTGGAGGTCTAAGGATTGACGAATACGCTGAGTGATTTCCCGCAACAGAGTTTCTCTTTCTACCTGTTGGCTGATAGTTGTCTCTATTTGTTTGCGCTCAGTAATGTCGCGAAAGATTCCCCGCGCCGCTATTGGGATACCATCTTTTAAATGACAATTAACATTTCCATCTACGATGATTTCTCTACCATCTTTGGTCAAGAATCTGGTTTCTATGCTTAAACACATAGAGCCAGTAAATAGACTTAGCATCACTTTGTGCCAATGCACAAGTTCATCCGGATGGATAACCTGATAAATGGACAAATGTTCTAGGTCGACATCACTATATCCCAATGTCTCTTTCCATGCCTTATTGACAAATAAAATACGACCATCCGGAGCTACACTTTGAATCAGATCCGTAGCGTTGTCAAACAGATCTCGCAGTTGAGCTTCTCTAGCTTGTAGTTCTTGAGTTCGCTGTTGTACCCTCACTTCCAAGTCCTGGTTCAAGCGATGCAGCGTGAATTCTATGCGTTTGCGATCGCTCAGTTGCTTTTGCAATTTTTGGTGCGTAGTCACTTGCTGAAGGGCGATCGCTAGATGCACTGATAAGGCTTGCAGCAGTTCAACTTCTGATTCTTGCCAATCACGAGCATACTGGCTTTCAGTAGCATTAAGCAGACCCCAGAGTTGATTACCACACAAAAGCGGTACCAAAATTTTTGACCGAGTATGGAGATGAAGCAGCATCTGGCGGTGACAATCGGACATTTCGATTGCATAGATATCTCTAACAATGCGAACTTGCCCTTGGCGATAAATTTCCCTACAGTTTTCTTTAAAACAAATATCGTTAATGCGCTCACCCACCAGTGATAGTGAGGAGTCAGTTGACTCCGCAACGCCAACCGTTTCCCAATCTGGTTGAAAGTGCCAAATATTAACACGCTCACAGCCCAATACACGCCGCACTTGTTTTACTGTGGTGTCGAGAATAGTCTGCAAACTCAGAGACGAGCAGATTTGTGCAGCGAGTTCTCCCACCAATTTCTCCCGCTCTGCTTTAACTGTGAGAGCTAATGTCCGAGTTTCAACCAGTTGTTCTAGTTCAATAGTACGACTTTCCAGCAAAGCCACTTTTTCTGCTTCTAAAGACACTACTTTTTTTTCCAACAGTTGCGCCAACTTGTACAGTTCTAACGGATTAAGTGCTTTTAGCAAACTGCTTTGAGTGACAATTCCCAATAATTCACCCTCTTTCCCTGTTACCGCCAATCTACGAATTAAGTGTTGTTCCATCAGATCCTGTACTATCCACAGCGAATCGTCAGGTTTCACCGTAAAAATTGGTGTACTCATAACCGCCTGTGCTAGACAAGTTTGTAAGTTTAAACCTAGGGCTTGAAACTCGACAATATCCCGCTCGGTGATAATTCCCACAGGAATTTGCAAAGCTTGAGTTTGGCTACCACGAGATTCTATAATGATGATTGAACTAACGTGGTGTTTCGCCATAAGTTGGGCGATCTCTAGCATGGAACTATCTGGCGCAGCACAAATCACCTCATTTGTCATCACCTCAAACACCAGTCGTAAGCGCAACAGATCTACAGGACGAGAACACTCTCGTAAACTTTCATGGGTTACTAGCCCTACTACCTGTTCCTGATCGTCCAACACAGGTAAGTGGCGAATGGAGTACTGCTGGAGCAAATTAACAGCCGAAAATAGATCAGTAAAATGAGACTCGTACAGGGTGATAACTGAACGGATCATCACTTCCCGAATCGCCACATTCTCCAAGGAACACTGCTGAGCAGACAAGCGCACTACGTCCCGTTCTGTGAAGATACCCAGCAATTTCCCTTCTTCGACAACTAATACGCAGCTTGAACGTGCCTCCAAATACATTTCATCGAGCCGCCCATCTACACTTTTCGTTGTCAGACAACAAGCCCGCACGCCACTCATTTGGGCGATCGCGTCTATCACCGTCGTATCTGGTTCCACTATCAAGGGATGACGGATAATCGCAGGCTTCAATTCTAATGGCGTGACAGTTGTTGCGTGATTAAACATTCATGCGAAGGCAAAGTAATTTCTTCTTTATTGTTCCCATTTACAATAGACAAATTAGCTGCTGCTGAGAAAATCAATTGCTTTACCATTCTTAACTTTCAATGGAAACTGTTGCTACAGTACCATGATGCTAATAAGTTACTGATTACTTGCCTTAACAGCGACTGCTATGTCGATCGTCAAGTTCGTCCAGAGATCGAAGATACATTGCTGTTGCCAGTAACATGGAACGAATGAACCAGAGTTCGAGGTAAATGTTTGATAGTTCAAAACTGTAGCTGGGCAAACTAAGTGTAGTAAATTTCCTAGCATTTGTGCTGTAATTAATTATCCATGACTTTCCACATCAGACAGCGTCGTTGGCTATATATTAGTCTTAGTATCCTAACCCTGTGTTTGGTAGTTACTATTAGGCCAGTCAAAGCATTTCCACCAGCATTATCGAGTTCTTCTAGCCTATCGTCGTCTCAGTCTACCAATTGGCTAGAACAGGGACGGAACTTCTACCAATCAGGACGTTTTGCAGAAGCGATAAAAGCTTGGCAAACAGCAGCACAGCAATACCATTCTCAAGGCGATCGCCTAAACGAAGCCTTGAGCTTAAGTTACCTCTCAGTGGCACAACAGGAACTTAATCAATGGCAACCAGCTCAAGAATCCATTGAGAAAAGCCTGAAACTTTTACAAAATCTTAAGCCTTCTCCTGATGCAATTTTCTGGGCACAGGCACTTAACACTCAGGCGAATTTACAGTTGCATACTGGCAAAGCTGAAACCGCCCTTCAAAGTTGGGAACAAGCTCAAAAATTGTATGAACAAGCAGGCGATAAAATCGGGAGCCTTGGTACCCAAATTAATCAGGCGCAAGCGTTACAAAGTTTGGGTTTCTACCGACGTTCTAAACAACAGTTAGAAAGACTAACTCAAAAGCTCGAAGCAATACCAGATTCTGAAATCAAACTCAGTGGACTGCGATCGCTTGGCTTAGCCCTGCAAATAATTGGTGAACCTAACAAGAGCCAGCAGGTATTACAACAAAGCTTAACAATTGCTCGAAAAATTGGAGCTCAACCCCAATTAAGTTCTATCCTCCTGAGTTTGGGGAAAACCGCCGTTGAGTTGCAGGATCCAAAAACAGCATTTGATAATTTTGAACAAGCAGAACAAGTAGCTATTAACCCGAGCGATCAATTGCAAGCACGTTTAGCTCGTTTGAAGCTTTTCCTTCAGAACAATAAGCCTGAACTTGCTCGTCCACTAGCACTTCAACTGCTACAACAACTCCAAGAACTGCCAGCCAGCCATACCTCGCTCTACGCAGCTATTAATTTTGTTGCAACCCTCAATCGTTTGAAAAGTCCTTCCGAGATTCTACCTCTCAAAGACTTAGCACAACTCATGACAGCAACAGTCCAGTCAGCCCAACAGATCCAGGACACTCAAGCACAAGCCTACGCATTGCATCAGTCGGGACAACTCTACCGACGTACACAACAATGGTCTATTGCAAAAGAGTTAACTCAAAAATCCCTTGATATTGCCCGTCAACTGCAAGCCGATGATATCATTGCTCAATCTGCTTGGCAATTGGGACGGTTGTATCGGCAAGAGGGCGATCGATCAGCCGCAATTACAGCTTACACCGAAGCAGTCAATGCCTTAAAAGCACTACGAGGGGATTTGGTTGCTACTAACCCTGATGTGCAGTTTTCTTTCCGTGAAAGTGTAGAGCCTGTTTACCGGGAATTAGTTGCATTACTTCTGGATAATCAACCAAATCAAGCAGCATTAGCACAAGCACGTGAATTGATTGAGGCACTTCAAATTGCAGAACTTGATAACTTTTTTCGGGAAGCGTGTTTAGACAAAGCTCAGCAGATCGATCAAGTTGATCGGAGTGCAACTGTTATTTATCCTATTATTCTGCCAGATCGTTTAGCAGTGATTGTGTCTAAAGTAGGACAACCACTTCGTTATTATGTCACTTACAAATCTCAAGCTGAAATTGAGAAAACTTTAGATGATCTAATGGTTGCGCTTAACCCTGTCTCAGACTCAAAGGAGCGAGAACGATTGTCACAACAAATATATGATTGGCTAATTCGTCCTGCCGAAATAGATCAAGCATTTAAAGATATTAAAACGTTGGTGTTTGTTCTAGATGGTCGGTTACGCAACATTCCAATGACAGCGCTCTATGATGGCAAGCAATATTTGATCGAGAAGTATGCTGTTGCCCTTTCTCCTGGATTGCAACTGATAACGACTAGATCATCCGAAAACAACAAGATAGCAGCAATTATAGGCGGTATCAGTCAATCTCATGCTGGCTTTAGTGCTTTGCCGGGTGTGGAATTAGAAGTGAAACAAATTTCAAAAACGGTGATCTCTTCGACGTTGCTGAATCACAAATTCACAAGTCTTGCTCTCGCTGAGCGTCTGAAGTACAGTAATATTGACGTTGTTCACTTAGCAACCCACGGACAATTTAGTTCTCGCCTCGAAGATACATTCTTGCTGACTTGGAATGGACAAGTTAACGTTAAGGAATTGTCCGAACTTCTCAAAGATCGTGGTAAAGATCGATCTAAACCAATCGATTTGCTGGTGCTAAGTGCTTGTGATACAGCCGCAGGGGATGATCGCGCTGTTCTTGGACTAGCAGGCTTAGCAGTGAAATCTGGTGCCCGCTCAACCATCGCAACTTTGTGGCCCATTAAAGATCAGGCTGCTGCAATGCTCATGGCTCGCTTTTATCATGAACTGCAACGACCTGGAATCACTAAAGCCGAAGCACTGCGCCAAGCACAAATAAACCTAATTCACCAAACTGATTTCCACGATTCTTTCTTTTGGTCTGCCTTTGTTTTAGTAGGGAATTGGCTCTAGTTCAGTAGAAATACGGTTTTTTCTTATCAGAAAATAACTTGCGTTAATAGAGATTTAGTCAAATTTTGTCTATTCTGACGGCAAAGTTTAAGTTATCTTAGACTTAATCTTGGAGGATTTTTCTAAAGTAATTTATATCGATCTTATTTTACAAGAGGTAAAACATCATGAAACCTCGATATTTATTGAGTGTATTGACTATACTAACTCTCATTATGAGCGGTGTATGGGGTAATGCAAATGCTTATGCTGTTACATTTATCCCACCTGCCAACAATAGTCCCCCAAGTCAAGCCACAGGGGGAGCTTCTCGAGGAAATTTCTTTACCCCTGTCTATGGCAAAGGAGCTCCCAAGCAAACAACCGGAGGGGCTTCCCGAGGCAACCTGTTTACACCCTCCTCTAGCAACAGCGCTCCCAAGCAAGCAACCGGGGGAGCTTCTCGAGGCGATCTCTTTACGCCCTCTTCTGGCAACAGTGCTCCTAAACAAGCAAGTGGGGGAGCTTCTCGCTCAGGCGATGACGCCTTAAATCCAACGCTTGAACCAAAAACTCCAGCAAAACTCATTGCGCTCTTACCTCAAAGTTTTTATGGCACAACAGTGTCTGAACATCCCACAATATTGGTCTATCTACCTGCTTCCAATGCTCAAAAAGCGATATTCAGCCTCAAAGATGAAGCTGGCAAAATGCAGTATCAAATGACTATTCCGGTGGCGGGAAAAACTGGGGTGATCTCTGTGAATTTGCCGAAGGATGCACCCCCTTTAGCTATTGGGAAAAACTATCAATGGTTCTTAGCAGTGGAAGTGGATGGACGCCTAAACCCAAGTACACCATACGTGGATGGTTGGATTGAGCGTGTTCAGCCCAGTGCAGATCTGGCAACAGCAATGGAGCAAAAAGATGCTCTCAAGCGTGCTGCTGCTTTCGGTAAAAATGGGGTTTGGTATGACTGTGCAGCAACACTTGTTAGTTTACACAGCGCTCAACCTAACAATGCGATTCTGGCTAAGCAATGGGAAGAACTTCTCTCCTCAGTTGGATTGAAGGAGGTTACGACAGCTCCTTTTGTAGTATCTGCTGAGTAAGCCAGATCTCTGTGGGTATTGCCCCAGAGATCAATTAACCTTTATGGCGTGAATATGTGGGGCAGATTTCAGGCTTTTTTTCAAAAAACTCGCAACATTTTAGTTATTACTCCTAGTGTTGCTATAACTGTCCTGATTGGGCAATATTTGGGACTTTTCAATTGGCCTGAGTGGAAAGTCCGTGATGAATGGGTACGTCAGCGATCGCACCAGAGAATTGCTGACGAAATTGTCGTTGTCAGTATCGATGAAAAGGACATTCAATCGGTAGGTAAATGGCCGATCCCAGACTCGGTACTAGCACAATTACTAGAAAAGATTCGCGCTCAGCAACCTCGCACTATCGGACTGGATCTTTATCGCGATTTACCAGAAGGAAATGGGCACGAACAACTAGTGAACATTTTCCGCACTACTCCCAATTTAATCGGGGTCGAGAAAATAATTGGTGAGCGGGTCAATCCTCCACCAGAACTGCAAAAAAGGGATCAAGTGGGATTAGCAGATTTAGTACTAGATGGCGATCGCTATGTGCGCCGTGCGCTCCTTACAGCAACAGATGCCAAACATCAAAATACCCTTAAAGCAGGATTGGCAACCCGTGTGGCACTGAAATACCTTGAAGCTGAAGGAATTACCTTAGAAAACATTGATCCCCAACAGCAAAAGTTCCGATTGGGAAAGCAAATTTATCTACCACTTAAAGATCGAGATGCAGGTTATTTTGATGCAGATTTAGGGGGTTATCAAATTCTGCTCAATTGGTATGGCTCAGAAGCAGCATTTCACAAAGTTTCGATGCGCGATGTTTTGGCAGGGCGAATTCCGGTAAACCTGATGCGCGATCGTATGGTACTTATTGGATCATTCGCCTCCAGTACTAATGATTTCTTCAGCACACCTTTTTCTTCTTGGTTGCCTGGCGAAACATCAACTCCAGGTATTATCGTCCATGCGAATATTGCTCACCAACTAGTACAAGGAGCAAAAACAGGACAAGCAAATTTACGCTCTGTGTCTGGTATTTCTTTATCGTTGTGGATCATTTTTTGGTCTGCGATAGGTTCTGTAGGCAGTTGGTGGTTAGAAAGTGTACCTACATACCGACGAATTCCAGGCGGTAAAATTCTTTGGGCAAGTGTAGTGATTTGCGGGTTATGTGTAGGGGGTAACTATGGGATATTTTTGCGTGGCATTTTAATTCCAGTAACGCCCACCTTAGCTGCATTCATCAGTAGTGTGATTGCAACAACGAATGCCTATAAACAGCAGAAGTTGGAACAAGTGAATCGCCAACTGGAAATTGCGAACGCTCAACTATTAGAATATTCTCAAACCTTAGAAGCAAAAGTAGAAGAGCGAACTCATCAACTAGTTGAGGCAAAGCAAGCGGCTGATGCTGCCAACCAAGCCAAGAGCGAATTTCTTGCAAATATGAGCCATGAGTTACGCACACCGCTTAATGGTATCCTCGGTTATGCACAGGTGCTAGAACGCACACCATCTATTACAGATAAAAATCGGGAAAAAATCAGCATTATCCACCAATGCGGCTCACACCTCCTCATGCTGATCAATGATATCCTCGATCTCTCCAAAATAGAAGCTCGTAAATTGGAGTTAGTTCCCACTGTTGTACATTTACGGACTTTCTTACATGGTGTAACTGAGATTTGTCGGATTCGATCTGAGGAAAAACAAATTGCATTTAACCTTAGGATTAGCGATCGCTTACCACTTGCTATTCAGACTGATGAAAAACGCTTGCGGCAAATTTTAATCAACTTACTGGGCAATGCTATTAAATTCACAGACAATGGTGGAGTGACATTTAAAGTAGAAGTACTGGAAACCGAGCAAGAATCTACCCAAATTCGCTTTCAGATTGAAGATACCGGTATAGGGATGTCACCAGATCAACTGGAGAAAATCTTTTTGCCGTTTGAGCAAGTGGGTGAAACAAGGCGGCAAGCAGAGGGTACTGGGCTGGGATTGACGATCAGTCAAAGAATTGCCACCTTGATGGGGAGCAAAATTGAAGTCGAGAGTCGTTTCGGCGAAGGAAGTATATTTTGGTTGGATTTGGCAGTACCAATTTCCCACGATTGGGATACACGAATATTCCCTTCAACCCACCAAAAAATCATTGGAGTTCGCGGAAATACACCTCAAATTCTGATTGTTGACGATGATGACAACCATCGTTCTATACTAACTAGTGTGCTACAAGAAATTGGTTGTCGAACAGTAGAAGCAGTAGACGGTAAAGACGGGTTACAAGTGGTAGGTGACAATCATCCAGATGTGATTTTGCTGGATTTAATCATGCCTAATATGGATGGTTTTGAATTTATGCTTTCTCTCAAGACAAATCCTCAAACTTGTAATGTTCCTATCATTGTCTCCAGTGCTGGTGTATCTGATGAAAGTCGTCAGCGCAGTTTACAGGCAGGGGCAACAGCATTTTTACCTAAACCTCTGCGGGTGGACGAATTGTTTAATACATTGCAAACACTGTTGCAAGTTGAGTGGATTTATAACAATAAATCCATTTCTCAAGAGTCATCTTCCAAGCCTCAGCAAACAAGTGATGGTGAATGGGTTCTTCCACCGCAGGATATTTTGCAACAGCTTTATCATTTGGCAATGATGGGGGATATTCCGGCACTAGAGGGAATATTAAGAGAGTTAAGTGAGCAAAATGCTCAGCTAGCTCCCTTCGCAGCCGAGTTAAGTAAACTCACTGCAAATTTCCAAACTGGTAAAATCCGTAAATTTCTCAAATCATTTGTAACACAGGAGTAATACCAATGATAGCTGATCCTCTTTTAAAGCCAATGCATATCTTGTTGGTGGATGACAATCCAAATAATATCAAAGTACTATGGGAGGCAATTCAGGGCTGTGGCTGGAAAGTACTGATGGCAACAGATGGAGAATCGGCGATTGAACAAACAGAATACGCTGCGCCAGATCTTATTCTCCTAGATGTCATGATGCCTGGTATTGACGGATTTGAAACTTGCCGGAGATTAAAAGCTAATATCCTCACCCAGAATATTCCAGTAATTTTTATGACGGCTCTTTCTGACTCCATAGACAAAGTAAAAGGACTAGAAATGGGAGCAGTTGACTACATTACCAAACCCTTCCAACAAGAAGAAGTCATTGCCAGATTAAAATTACATCTTAAACTTTCCCATCTCACTCGTACTCTTGAACAGCAAGTGCAAGAGCGCACTGCAGAATTAACTAAGTCTCTGCGGGAATTACAAAAAACTCAGCTACAATTGATTCAAAGCGAGAAAATGTCTACTCTAGGACAACTTGTAGCAGGTATTGGTCATGAAATTAATAACCCCATTGGTTTTATTGGAGGGAATCTCTGCCATATTCAAGAATATGTAAATGATTTGCTTTGTTTGGTGAGCCTTCAGCAAAAAAAACTCCCACATCCAGATCCAGAAATTGAAGATCTCCTCGAAAAAATTGACTTAGAGTATCTGATTGATGATCTCCCTAAACTCCTAGAATCAATGAATCATGGAATTACCCGCCTTGAAAACATCAGCCTTTCTCTAAGAACCTTTGCTCGCTCGGATATTTCTTCTAGGGTAGAGTTTCAGATTCATGAAGGAATCGATAGCGCTTTAACGTTACTAAAGCATCGATGGAAAGCTAATGCAAACCATGATGGAATCGAGATAATAAAAGAATATGGTGAGTTGCCTTTGATCACTTGCTATCCTGGACAACTCAACCAAGTTTTCATGAATATTATCGCTAATGCTATTGATGCCTTTGATTATTCTCATCAAAACGGCTCTGATCAGCGAATAGTTGATTGTCTAAACACTATCACTATCACGACATCCGCTGATCTCAAGCAGGAGACTGTCACAATTTCCATCACAGATAATGGTCCAGGTATGCCTCCAGAAGTGCAAGCTCGAATTTTTGAGCAATCATTTACAACCAAGCCTGTAGGCAAGGGAACTGGGTTAGGATTAGCTATAAGTTACCAAATTATTGTTGATAAACACAACGGAACAATTAACTGCTTGTCAGCCCTGGGTAAGGGAACAACATTTATTATTACTTTACCGATTCATGAGAACTAAGACACATCTCCCCCAAAATTTTTCGCTCTCCTACAACCAATTTCCTACTAATACAAATGTTGACCAATAGAAAGGATGTGAAAAATCAGCATTTTGCAAGAAACTAATTTGAGTTTGTCGTAATGCTTCCGCCTTGCTGATACCTGGTTGTCTCAGATTTTTATAAAATTCCACCATAAATTTAGCAGTAGACTCGTCCTTCACTGCCCAGAGAGTGGCTAAAGTACTACGCGCACCAGAGCGTACTGCTACTCCAGCCAAACCCAATATCGCTCGATTATCCCCTTTTGCAGTTTGACAAGCACTGAGAACCATTAGTTCTACAGTTGTGGATTGCGATTCGTTTCTAGTTTGGAGAAATTCACTCAATTTTTTAACATTAATCTTGTCGTTCCAACTGAGTATAAAAGTGTCATCTGATTTGCTACTAAACTGACCATGAGTAGCTAAATGTAACACCGAAAATGGTGTAGATTCTATAGCTTGTTGTAGGTTGGTGTCAGTAAATTTTTCATTTAATAATAGTTTTGAGTTAACTTCTGAGGAAATTTCTGTTACTTCTGATTTAACTGCTGGTAAAGCTTTAAATCCTTGGCGTGATTCACTCAGTCCAGCTGTCATCAATCTGAGATTTTCTCGTTTTAGTGATCGCGCGGGCATCAACTGCATTCCTGGCGATAGCGCTAAGCTATATTTCTCTAGCAAATACTGTTTGCCATCGTACAAAGCCGCCATGGGGATATTGCGTAAAGAGCCGTCCAACACAAAAGCTAGAGTTTTGACTCCACTATTGTTCAATTGAGATTCAGCCGGACGAATCAGCCATTCATATAGCTTTTGAGAAATATATAACCTTTCCTCATTCGAGAAAATCGGATTGAGAGATTGACGCATCTGTTTGATGGTTTTTTCTATCTCTTTATCGGCTAAATTTGTTTTATAGCTAGATAGGGGTTTACCAGGAATAGATAGAATTACTTCTAAGCGATCGCCTAAAATAATTGGATATATGACAGCTGCTTGTTTGTCTATTTGATCGATTTGTTCTGGTTTGGCGTTTAAACAAGCTTCTCGAAAGAAATTATCTAACTCTGCTAGTTGCAGTCCCTCAATTGTGTCTCGTGCTAGCTTTAAGTTTTGTTGACTGGGTTGAGGAGATTGCAACAATAAATCCACTAACTCCCGATAAATAGGCTCGACACTCTCCTGAAAAGAAAATTGGACGTCACGATTAATAGCTACTAAGTCACCACGCAAAGACTTGAGAGTTTTGACCGAACTATCATAAGCTGCGATCGCACCCTGAATGTCACCTTGCTTTTTCAAAATTCGACCAACTTGCCAAGCAGCTTGATAACTAATATCAGTAGCATTAATTTCCTGAGTAATTTGTAATGCTTGTTGGCTTAGTTTTAAAGCATCAGCTAGTTGCTGCTTGTCAAAGTACAATTTCCCTAATTCATTTAAAGCGTAAGCTTGAGCACGTAAATCTCCCAGCATTTTTGCCCGTTGTACCGCACGCGCTAAAATTTGTGCTGATTCTCGATACGATACCGAATCATTTCTATCTAGCTTGGACAACTGACTCAAATTGCGGGCAAAGTTAATTGTTGCATAAAGAGAAATTCGACTTGGAGGCAGTTTCTCCAATTGCGACTTAATCTCCAATGATAAAGCCTGAGTCAGCTTGACTTGTCCAGTTTCTAAATAAAGGCTAAATTGATTTAACAGCGCTTCTACTCTTAACTGAGAATTATCTGACTGAGCTACAACTTGTTGATAATAACCTAAAGCCACCTCAGTTTTTTGTAAATCTCTAGCAGTATTCCCCAAATTAAAAAGAATATTGTTGATATCTGTCGCAGAATTTAAGCCCTTACTAATCTTCAAGCTCTGCTGTAAAATCTCCACAGATAGTTGTACATCTTCCACTAGTTGAAAAGCAATTCCCAAACTTTGTAATGCTTTTGCTTTAATGATCGAGTCTGGCTGATTTTGCAGCTTTTGATGCACATTCAGTAACAACTTTTGCGCTCTAAGATATAATCCTAAAGCTCGCATAGCTTGGGCTTGGTTAATTTGGCTACCTACCTTTCCCACTTCGTCCCCAGCTATTGCATATGCACTTTCCGCATCTTGCCAAGCTTTTAAAGCTGCTTCTGCTTTCCCTGTTGAAAGTTTGAGATTTCCCAGAGCATTTAGAGCTACTGCCAATATAGTAGAATTTCCTTGTTTCTGGTTTTTGATATGCTTTAATATATCTAAACTTTTACCAATAGTAATTTCTGCCTTTTGCCAATCTCCTAACTTTTGATAAGCCAAAGACAAGTAGCTGAAACTCAAAGCTTCATTAATAGTATCACCTTGTTTCTCAAAAGTAACGGAGGCTGCTTCCCAAAATTTCACAGACTCAGCAAAGCTTCCAGCCTCAAATAGATTTCTACCCTGATTAAGTTGAGATTTTGGGTCTGAAAAGTTAGTAATAAAGTTTTGGTTTAACTGTGAGTCTGATACTAAATTTAATTTGGAGCTAGGTTGCAACTGCCAAATGGTGTATGCATCTGCTTTTACAAAGTTTATTGCTAAAAAGAAAGCTATTCCCCCAAAATAAATACCATATTTAGTAAAATTTAGCGTATATTTATTTTTATACATAATTGTGAGATTTGCGTAGATTATAGTGAATAAATCACAGGTTAGATTTTAATAGCAGTTGAACAGGCAGAGTACCAACTGCTACAAATGAAATCAAAACGTCAATAATCATTAGCCATTAGTTGTTCTTTCCATTCCCCGCTACCTGTATCTTCAAAAGATTGCAGTGGAATTTCAATAAAAAATTCTGTTCCTTCACCTAATACTGAGGAACAATTTAATTTGCCATTGTGTTTATCTTCAATAATTTCCCTACTAATAGATAAGCCTAAGCCAGTTCCCTTACCTATTGGTTTGGTGGTAAAAAACTGTTCAAATATCTGCTTTTGATTTTCTGCTGACATACCCAAACCATTATCTTTGAAGGTAATAGTGAGTAATTTATCCCATTTTTTAAATTCAGTTCTAATAATGATTTGGTTCACCTTATTGCTTTTACTACCTGCTACTTCTTGACATGATTCATCAATTGCATCAATAGCATTAGCAATCATATTTATAAAAACTTGGCTAATTTGTTCAGGATAGCATTCAATTAGTGGTAAATTATCATATTCTTTAATAACTTCTATTGCTGCACGTAGTTTATTATCTTTTAAACGATGCGACAAAATGATTAAAGCACTATCAATACCTTCATGAATATTAAAAAATGCCTTTTTAGATATATCTAAACGGGAAAAATCGCGTAAACTATCAGTGATATTGTTAATTCTTTTTAATCCAGTATTGATTGAGGATATAATTTTAGGAATATCTTCTAATATCTCCTCTAATTCTATTAGCTTTGCGTTTTTACTAATATCGATAACTGTATGAGGATAATGTTCATGATAAAGTTGTAAATGCTGAGTTAAAGCAGTAATATAGTTATGGAGAAATGCAGAATTATTGATCACAAAGTTGAGCGGATTATTAATTTCATGAGCTACTCCGGCAACTAACTCACCCAACATAGATAATTTTTCACTTTTTACTAAATGTAAATGTGATTGCTTGAGTTTCTCTAAGCTATTAGATAATTCCTGTGTGCGTTCTTCTACACGCTTGTCAAGTTCCTGGTTTTGTAGTTCAAGTTGTTTAGTTAAAAACCGCAATTTTAAATGTACTTGAATTCTAGCTAAAACCTCATCTAGATGAAAAGGTTTAGTTATATAGTCTACTCCACCTGTTAAAAAACCCAAAACCTTATCAAATTGGTCTGTTAGAGCAGTTAAAAAAATAATTGGTATATCTTTAGTCGCAGATTTCTTTTTGAGTTCTTCACATGTTTTGAACCCATCTATTCCTGGCATCATCACATCTAAAAGAATTAAATCTGGTTGGGCATATTCGGCCTGTTCAATAGCACTCTCACCATCAGTTGCTATTAAAATTTCCCAGCCTATCGAGGAAATAGTATCAGACAAAACTTTTAAATTCGTGGGATTATCATCAACAATCAATATAATCGCTTTTTCCAGGTCATTATAAATTTTCATGATTGTCCAGCCTTTAAGGATTTTATTAATTCACGTACTTGTTTAATTTGAAAATTATCAGTTAATTGCCGAACATGTGTGATAAATTCGGTAAAGTTACTATCTCTATCTGATACTTCTATTTCAGTTAACAGCGTTTGTATACCTTTAATATTGCCTCTCATAGCTAAATCCCAGAGCTTATCAAGTTCTGTTATTGGTGGCACAACCATTAGTTGAGGATTTTGGTATTCAAATTTGTTACTTTCCGTATCTGTGATTGCCTGTCTATTTTCTGCGTAAACCCAATCGAGTTGTAAATAATCCTGTAAATACTTGAGTAACTCATCCATTTCTACAGGTTTAGGTAAAAATTCATTACCTCCTACTGCTAAACTTTTAGCTTTATCGCTATCAAACACATTACCAGAAGAAACTAGAATCGGAACTTTGTTTAATTGAGGTAAAGCTCTCAAACTTTTGATCATTTCAAATCCATCCATGATGGGCATTACCAAATCAGTTATGACCAGATCAGGTTGAATTTTGATTGCTATGTTTAATCCTTCTTGACCATTGTTAGACTCAAAGCATTGAAAACCAAGGGCTTGAAGAAAATTATAGATTATAGAACGGTTTTGCCATTTATCATCAACAATAAGAATTTTAGGTTGTTTGTTTTGGATGCCGACAATTTTTTTATTCTGTATAATACTGGCTGTTGGACACCAGTTGCTAACAACTTTTAAATCTATATCTAACCAAAATCTACTTCCAGTACCGAAGGTACTTTCCACCTGTATCTCACTGCCCATTAACTCAGCAATTCTACAACTAATGGTCAACCCTAATCCCGTACCTTCTACTTGCTTTGCTTTCTCACCTACTTGCTCAAAAGGTAAAAAAATCTTTGTCAATTGTTCACGAGTCATTCCCACCCCTGTATCTTCCACTTGAAATCTAATTTTGTTAAAATTTTCTCCAAATTTTAAAACTTTGATTATGAAAGTGACCCCACCAGTTTCCGTAAATTTAATTGCATTACCCAGTAAATTAATTAATATTTGCCGTAAACGTTTTTCATCGGCACTAATTACTTTAGGAATCTGGGTATCCGGTTGGTAAATAAAAGAAATATCTTTTTGTAAGGCACGGATACGACACATCTCTACAACTCCCGTCAGTAAGTAAGAAAAATCAAAATCCGTATTGTGTAATTCCAGTTTTCGTGCCTCGATTTTAGACAAGTCTAAAATATCGTTGATCAGAGTAAGCAGATGAGTCCCACACTGATGAATAATATTAATGCCTTCTAACTCTGACGGAGCTATGGCTTGAGACCGTCCTAGAATTTGTGCGTATCCTAAAATTCCATTCAAGGGTGTCCGTAACTCGTGACTCATGTTTGCCAAAAATTCACTTTTAGCTTGGTTAGCGACATCAGCAGCAATTTTGGCAGTTTCTAACTCTAAAGTACGATCGCGGACTTTTTCTTCTAGGGTATGAGAATAATCTTGGAGTTGCTGGTTGGCTTTTTCTAATTGTGATTGTTTATACAGGTTATTAGTAATAATTGTAGATAGAAAAATTGTTAGCAGTGGCGAAATTGAAGGAATCCACCAACCAATCATCAAGGCTGTATAACTAATACCCAAGATTATGACTGTACCAGATAAAATCACCAGAATTGACCATCCTGGTAAAGGCTGTTTGCGTTGAGAGTTGCTTTGCAAGCCCCGCCAAGTGACACCACTACTCAAAAAAGACCAGCACAAAACCCATAACCACTCTGCTTGCTCTGACCACACTCGCAACAACGGTCTACCATCAAGAGCAGCACTCAAAATTTGGCTGATTAAATTGGCATGAACTACTACCCCAGCCATATTTTTTTCTTGATCGTGCAAATTGCGGCTGTAACCAACATTTACAAAATCATTAATACTCTTAGCTGTAGTCCCAATCAAAACAATGCGATCGCGCACTAACGCCGAAGGTACACGATTATTCAATATATCCCGCATTTTTACTGTGTCAAAATTATCTTGAAATCCACGGAAATTCAAGATAATTTGGTATCCTCCCATGTCTGCATGACGATAACTAAATTCGTCGCCAGTCAAAGGGGTAAATACTGCCTTACCCAACTGCAAATAAGTATTGTTTTTATCAAGTGCTTGTAAAGCAATACCTTTATTTTTGAGATATATTAAACTTAACTGAGGTGCTAAGCCTAAAAAAATTTTTCCCTCACCATCTCCGGCAGATAACAAACCTCGCCTGACTTTTCCATCTGTATCCAACACCAAATCCGCCAGTGCGATTTGATTGAGTGCAGATAAAGTGGGTGATGGAGCAACTTGATCCCCAGCTAATTTTCTGATTCCAATCAAGTTCGGCGTAGATTTAATCACTCCCAGCAATTCTTGATAACCTGGTTCCACTGGCAAATCTCTATAGATATCCAAGCCTATGGCTGCTGGTCGTTGAGATTTGAGTTGAGAAATCAGCTTGGTTAAAATAACATCAGGAATAGGCCATTTGCCACTTTGAGTAATATCTTGTTCATCAATAGTGACAATTAAAATTCGTTTGTCTGGTGGTTCAGTAAGACGTAGAGCAAAAAATCCCTCCATAGTACTCCACTCCAGCAGTTGAAATAACCCTGTTACCCCACCAGCCATGACGCAGATTGCCACAGCAGGTGCTGTCATAAATATACTGCGCCAATCTGCGGAACACACCCTGTGTATATACCCAACAATTGTTTTGACAGATAACCTCATTAGGTTTGTAAGCAAGAACAGAAATTTTGCAACTTGACAAGGCAAATAATAATCGCTAGAAAATAAGCAAGAGGGTAATTATTCACATTTTTCCTATTCTCTTGCTCTAGTTTAGTCTAGTTTTACTTAATTAATTGGCAAGAGGTGCTTCAGCGATCGCATTCAAATTAACAGATTTTAAAAGTTCTTGCCAAGAAGTAGTTACCTTTAAATCATTTGGTTGTTTTCTCTTTAATTCGGCAAGAGTGGACAGGGAATCATACCAAATACCCATATTAGCTAGCTTAAATGCTAACTCTAGCGTAGGTTGATTATTTAAATTGCGATTGGATTCAACTCGACGAATCCATCCACTAACCCAAGGACTATCAGGTTCTAATTCTTCCGTGCAAATCATGACTAAAGACCATCGATAATTCTTGCCGATTTTCAGTGCTGAAACTGAACTGGGAAGTTTAATTTCTACCACGCCAGGTTTTTGAGGCAAGGCTAAGGTTGTCTGGTAAGACTGTTTTCCTTGTTCATCTTGCAATCCAAAAAGTGCTTTTTTAGCTTTTGTTTGAGGAACATAAACCAATATTGCCGGATGTTCTGCTATTGTCAAACCGATATTAGTGTTTGGCAGCAACGGTGTAACTGAGGCTTTTGTCGTTGCAGTCATATCAGCACCGCAAGTAGAAGCATCCCGTGACGCTCCCCCAATTGAGCTTTTTGGAGCTTGCTCCTTTGGTGGGTTGAAGGTAACTTGTGCAGCACTTGGCTCTATTGGCATCAGCATTGATGCTAAGTAAATTAGAGAAGCAATTTTCAACCAACTTTGTTTGAAACGGCTTTTATTTTGATTCTTCATAACTAAAATTATGTAATGAGTCAGTCGTGATGGAAAAATCCAGTTGACGTAGATAAATGTTTTTATAAAAAAGTCAACATCCATGATTATACTTTTATCTTGTATCGCAGGTTAACAGTAAAACCACTTATGGCACTTATATATGGCAAATTCTGTTAGGTGTTCAAATCAAATTTTATTAGGGATGGCGGTACATGAGGAGCATTATTTAATAATATCCCTGTTGTATTCACGGAGATAGCAAGTTTTTTAGGCTTTCCGCCGTACTTTAAATAACCTTATCGTCAGTAGAGTGAATATTAAATTTACGTAATAATCTAATATTCATTTAATTATTCAACGTTGATCCAGTTGAGCGCAGGATGGGGCTTAATGTGAAATTCAAAAAAAATGTTTTTTTGATAAATATATTTTCATGCCTGCCACATGATAAAAGTGTGTTTCTTAGCAGAAAGTTAACTCTTTAATTGGTAACACTTTATAAAATTAATATTACTGATTATTGTCTAACAGACTATCTAGTAGATTATGCAGCATATAAGAAATCAACCTCATCTCCATAAGCAGGGAAGGAATTCCATCAATAATAAGCAGTGCTTACTTAAGTTACTTACACCTTTAACACTAGCTGCTTCTGTGGTTATGGGTGGCTCATCAGCTCAAGCTTTGCAATTTAATTTCACCCATGCACCAGGAAAAACTCTCAACCAAATGCTTGGTTATGAGATCGCTGGTAGATATTGGTCAAATTACTTAGCCAACGATGTCACCCTGAATATATTCGTTGAGCCAACCAATAAGTTACCGACTAACGTGATTGGTGGAGCAATACCGGGGGTGACTTCCCAAAACTCTACCACCGTTTCTCAAAGACTAAAAACAATGGTGGCTAGCAGTGGTGTATACACCTGGAGTTGGAATCCCTATTGGGGTTGGTTGGAATGGCTATTGGCAAAATACTCCTAACTTGACTGCTGATGGTTTTTGGCAAAATGCTGCCTGGGAAACACTGGATGAATTTGCAGATTGTGAGGATGACAATAGTGCTTCGACCACTTATTCTCAGACTCAATCTGTTCCGGAACCTACTGCTACCTCTGGATTATTAATCATAGCTGTGATGGCTCTAGCTGCGCGATTGAAGCGTCGTTATTCAACAATCAAGAATCTATAGAGTGTAGTACTAATTCCAAGCAATTTTTGTAGGGAATACCCACAATTCTGGGGTATATAAAAGTCATTTTATAGATGTTACCCCATATATAGCATTCTTTTTTCAACTTAGTAGAGGTTCTTGTATTTTATGAATAACAGCATCAATCAGCAGCAAAATAAATTTTTGGGTTTGCTCAAGTTACTTACACCTTTAACACTAGCTGTTTCTGGGATCATGGGTGCTGGCTCATCAGCTCAAGCCTTGCAATTTAATTTTACTTACGCGCCTGGAACAAGACTAGAGCAAATGCTGGGCTATGAAATGGCTGGTAGATATTGGTCAAACTACTTAGCCGATGATGTCACCCTGAACATCTTTATTGAGCCGACAAATACTCTACCTACTAACGTGATTGGTGGGGCAATACCAGGGGTAACTTCGCAAAACTTTAATACTGTCTATCAAAGACTACAAGCGGATGCCACTTCATCTAGCGATCGCACAGCTTTAAATACTGTATATAACCAATGTGATAAAAGCCTCATCTCTTTATTGCAGAGTCAATGCACAGGATATAACTCTTTAACCACAACCCGTGTATCTGGACTCTCTGACTTAGAGGTTCAATCCGGTGTCAAAAAGATCAATCTTACCCGTGCTAATGCTAAAGCTTTAGGAATTATTGGTGCTAACGACACTGGTTATGATGGCTACATCCTCGTGAGTAACTTAGGTAATATTAGCCGCCCACTTTCATGGAATTATTTTTCTGCTACCAATAGCAGCAATATTATTCCCACAGGCACTCTAGACTTTTTCAGTGTGGCGGTACATGAACTGACTCACACCCTGGGCTTTATTAGTGGCATTGACTCACCTGAATACGCAGACCTATTGACAAAAAGGTCATTTATTACCAGTGATGATATGTCTAAATATACCTACCTGATGGATATGTTTCGTTTATCTCAGAATAGCAATTTTTGGAATAGACCTGATATATCAATTGGTCAAGATACAATGTTATCTCTTGATGGTGGGATGACCAAGTTAGGTAATATGTCCTCTGGAAGTGGCAAATTTGGAGGGGATGGAAGTCAAGGCAGTCACTGGAAGAAAGATGGCACCTATGATGGCATCATGGAATCTGGTCTAGGTGCAGGGGGTACAAGAAAGCTTGTTACGAATAATGATCTAACTGTGCTAGATGCTCTTGGTTGGACTCTACAGCAAAACAATCAAGATTTAACCACCATCTTCAACAGTGCCAAATCTGGGCTGGCTACTAAGATGGGTGTAACTACTGCTTGGATGGATGCCAATTCTGCCCAAGCCGCTTTAAGCCTGACACCGGGATTCATCGATGCTAATAAAAATGGCTACGACGATCGCGGTGAAGCATTAAACAAAATGGTGACTAGCAGTGGTGTATACAACTGGGGTTGGAATGGCTATTGGTGGGGTTGGAACGGCTATTGGTGGGGTTGGAATGGCTATTGGCAAAATACTGCTAACTTGACTGCTGATGGTTTTTGGCAAAATACTGCCTGGGAAACACTGGATGAATTTGCAGATGGTGAGCATGACAATACTTATTCTCAGACTCAAGATGTTCCCGAACCTACTGCTACCTCTGGATTGCTAGCAATAGCTTTACTGGGTTTTGCTGTACGGTTCCAACTTCGCTGTCAAAATTAGTATGGTGTTGATTGTTAGTTTAGTATATTTTTTGGGAAATATAGATTGGTAAGCAATACAATCCCCCATCGGAGCAGATAATCTTCGTTGATTTTCATCTTTCTCATTTTTACCACTTGCTGACACATAAATTCATGTTAGCAACGGGTTTTTATATTAGGTAAGCTGACAAAAATACATAAAAATAAAATGCTGAAGCCGCAAATAAAAAAAATATTATTATTTATTAGCTGCTACTTAGTTCTAGGAACACCCTTAAAAGCATTGGGACAAACTAGTATCACGCCGGATGGTACCTTACCTACTAATGTAACTAATGTTCGTGGCATTTATGACATTACTGGCGGTACTAGACCAAATAATGGTGCTAATCTTTTTCACAGTCTCAAAGATTTTTCGATTAAATCAAGTGATACTGCTAGATTTATTTATGATCCAGGTGTAAGTAATATCATTACGCGGATCACGGGGGGATCTTCTTCGCAGATTGATGGGACTATTCAAACATTAATTAACGGTACGACTAATATAGGTAATGCCAATTTATTCTTAATTAATCCTAGTGGAATTGTTTTTGGTGCTAATGCCAAGTTAGATATTGGTGGCTCATTTATTGGTACTACAGCAGATAGCATCAAATTTAGTGATGGAACAGAATTTAGCGCTATCAACCCCACATCTCATCCCTTACTTACCATTAGCACACCTTTGGGTTTGCAATTTGGTGCTAATCCTAGCAGTACAATTCGCGTCAACGGTTCAGGAAACAATTTACAACTCAATCCTGATAATTCTCTCGATGTCAGTAGCCGTCCTTCAGGATTGAGTTATCAAACACCCAATGGTCAGACTTTAGCATTAGTTGGCAGTAAAGTAGAACTGGACGGTGGAAATATCACTGTACCCCAGGGCAGAGTAGAATTATGGTCTGTGAATAATGGTCAAGTTGCAATCATCAACTCAAATGGACAAATACAACTGCAACCAGGACAAGGAGTTAGTTACGGTAATATTGACCTGAATCGTGCTGCTTCTGTTGATGCTAGTGGTAATAGTGGTGGTTTCATCCAGGTACGGGGACAAAATGTGAGCTTGCAAAATGGCTCGATGATTATTACAGATACTAGAGGTAATGGTTCTGGTGGTATTTTAAATGTACTTGCAACTAATAACTTAACTGTTGATGGCTTTGTATTAAACCCCAATAACCAGATATTTAGTGGCATACTGGCTGATGTTGCTTCTCAAGCCAGCGGTGAAGGTGGGAAGATCACTATTAACACAAAAACTCTGCAAGTGAGTAATGGCGGTCAAATATCTACTGGTACTTTTGGTGATGGTAATGCTGGAGAATTGAGCATCACAGCAGGCAACATACAAGCAAGTGGCTTTTCTGTCTTTGGTCCGAGTGGTTTATTTGCGCCTGTAGCTCCAGGAGCTAGGGGAACAGGAGGTAACTTAACTATACGAACCAATGGGTTGCAAGTTTTAGGCAGCGCACAGATATTTACCAGTACCTATAGCTTTGGCAAAGCTGGTGATGTGAAGATATTTGCACAAGATGTGGCAGTAATTGGTGGCACCCAAAATGGACCTAGCGCTATTCAATCTTCAACTCAAATCATCCCAGGTGTTCCACAAACAATAGCTACAAAATTAGGTCTAGGCTTTGGTACTGGAGGTAATTTATTGATTGAAACTAATAACTTACGAGTTGCTGATGGTGCTCAGATTGCTGTGAGTACAACTGGGAATGGCTCTGCTGGTAATATGAAAATTACTGCCAACTCTGTAGAATTGGTAGGGTTGAATCAATATGGTCGGAGCGGTTTATTTGCTAGTGCGATTGTTGGTAAAGGACAGGGTGGTGATGTGAAGGTTACGGCTAATCGCTTAGTTGTTCATGATGGTGCAATTATTAATGCTAGTAACTTCCTCAGCCGAGACCCTGAAAATTTGCGCGGTTTAGCTGGTCAAGGTGCGGCAGGAAACATCGATATTAGTTCTGCATTTATTTTATTAGCAAATCAAGGTATTATCACTGCTAATACTAATGCAGGTGATCAAGGTAATATTACTATTCGCTCTGGCAATTTCCAAATGCGTCAGGGTAGTATTATTAGCACTAATGCCCGCAATAGCTCGGTAGGCGGAAATATTAATATTACGACAAATACTTTAGTTGCTTTTGAAAATAGCGATATCACTGCTAATGCTCAAAAAGGCTTTGGTGGTAAGGTGTTTGTCAACGCCAAGGGGATTTTTGGCACTGAATTTCGTCCCCAACTAACTCCTGAAAGTGATATTACGGCTTCTTCAGATTTAGGCGCGGATTTTAATGGCACTGTGACGATTAATACTCCAGATGTTGATCCATCTAGCGGATTGGTGAAGTTACCATCTGATTTGAGCGATCGCTCTCGACAAATTACCAATGGTTGTGCAGCAGCGCAACAGAATCGTTTTGTTGTCAGCAATCACGGCGGACTACCTACTAACCCTACTGATGTTATTAGAGGAGAGATAGTTTGGAATGATATGAGAGATTTATCAAAACAAGTCAGCAGTCCAAACACCAACAGGCGCAACTATCACTCTACAAGCCATCAAGAACCAATTGTCGAAGCTCAAGGATTAATTGCTAGTTCAGATGGAACAATAGAGCTATTGGCAAGCATACCACAGGCGACAGATCAAACTTCCTGGCAAGTGACAACACAATGCAATGGCAATCCTAATTTGTGATTAGTTGATCCGTGACATCACAAATATGATTGCTATGTATATAATTTGAGAAACTGTCATAGACACGACAATAAACAATCTGGTATATGCGTAAGTCCTATTCATAAGGGGTTAGCGATAATAGAAAAATACACGCCGTTTTCTTGCCATGAGTTTTTATCTCCAGTAGAAATGGAAACTAAAGGAATACCCCAGTCTAAGCGGACTGTGAGATGATCTTGCAATTGCCAACGCAACCCTAATCCTGTAGATACTAAAGTATTCTGATCTAGCTTTGATTGTGATGTTCTGCCAGAATTATTCCAAGCACTGCCAAATTCTATAAAGGGGGTGAGTTGTAGCAGGCTCTTTCCTTGCCAGAAGCGGGCAATGGGAACTCGTACTTCTGCTGAAGCAAACACTCCATTGTCGCTTAACAAAGCATCTTGACGATAACCCCGGACGTTATCCTGACCGCCGATACCAATTTGTTCAAAGGGCGTGAGGGGTCGGTCTGCTAATTGCAAATCACCTCTAAGCACTAATAAAGTATCGGGAGCCAATAAACGCACCCATTGGGCTTGTCCTCGCCAAGCAAAAAAACGACTATCGGGAGAGTTGTTGCTGATGGTGGCGTTGAGAGCATCTAGTCCCAGGCTGAACTGAGAACGCAAGGCTAGGACTTGTTGGTTACTGCGCGCAGTCCATTCTTGAAAAAATCGGATGGCTGTGGTGTTGGTTCTTCCCTGTTCATCTGCGCCAGCACTGGGAAAAGGAAGTTCTCCATTTAAGAAGCTGGTGTGACTGGCGCGATGGCTGGCTGTGAAACCTAATGCTAATTCCTGTGTGGGTTTTTGGATGATGGGTTGGCGGAGTGTAAGTTCGTAGTAATGGGAGTTGGATTGAATGTCGAGGACACTGAAAGGCTCTTCGATGAAATGATTATTAGATGTGCCGTAGCTAAAGGAAAGGGTACCATTTTGGGGGTTGATGGGCAGAGTGTAGTTGAAATCATAGGCATTGCTGCCATCCGTGTTAGTATAGCTGGCGCTAATGCGATCGCCCCAACCGAGGAGATTAGCTTCACTCACCTGGATTTTTCTGCTAAAACTACCAACTGCTGGCGATCGCCCATTATCGAGCACTATCTGGGTATTAAAAGTATTTGCTTCCTTTACCTGCACTTCTAACAAACTCTTTCCTGGTTCTGTACCGGTAGATAGTTCGGCAGAAATATTGGCAATCAAAGGATTTAGTCTTAACAATTGCAGTGCTGTCAACAGGCGATCGCGTTTTAGGGGTTTATTTGTAGCAGTAGCCAGCCGGCTTTGCACATAACGGGGATTGAGTCGGCGTGTACCTGTAACTTTTATATCTTCCAGTCCCCCTTCCACGATTTTGATTTCTACTACTCTATCTTGGCGTTTCTGTGGGGGAATGTACGCTCCAGAGGTAATGTATCCATTTTGGATGTAAAGATTAGTAATCTCTGAACGTAGCTGAAATAGGTCTTTGAGCGTGATGGGACGGTTAGTATAAGGTGCAGTGATTTTGGTAAAGTCTTCTTGACTGAAGACTGTGCTACCAGTAATGGCAAATGCTTTGACTACGATAGTGGGAGAATTTTCTCCCAAAGGCGTTTCTTGAGATGAAGGATAGGTGGTTGCAGGTGGTAATAACTCCTCTAGAGGAGGTAACTTAGTTGGTGGTGGTAACTCTGGTAATGGTTGAATAGAAGGTGGTTTACCCGGTTGAGAGGGAGGTAAAGGAGTTTTAGCACTGTCTTGATTAGGTATCTGTGCTTTTACTAGGTTCAAAGGTACGGTGACACTAATAACCGCCAAAATCAAGGAATACCAAAATTTGTATATGTGAGATTTGCAAATCAGAAAACCTGTATTGTTCATTTTGAGGATAAAAATAAGAGCAATTTGGTAGCCAAAATAGATAATGGCGATCGCTCTGATAGATGGATTCTTCTTTATAATTCCCTGACTTTCATCAGTTTTAACGTCGGCAGGACTTACGCAACTGTCACAGGCGAGCTCGTCCCGCAAAGGTGAAGGTTTTTTGCGGAATGTAGGTGGGAACGCATCAAAAACCTACTACGATGCAAGCTTCCCTTGCGAGCCACAATTGCCAAGTTAATAAGGGTACTTCTGTCACTCCATCCCTCTGCTGCCTGAGTTGAACTTAATTGAGGCTGAGTCATTCACCCTCAGAGCAGTTCTCCAATAAGCTGAAAACCACTAACCAGATAGCTGTAACGGGCGAAAAGTTAGTGTAATCTTTCAGCCAGAATCCGCGTCACGAAGCGTGCGCGGAGTGGCTCAATAATCCAGTAATTTTTAAGAAGAAGATTGTAAATGTGCTTCCAGTTGCGCAATACGTTCTTGCAGTGGTCTTACAATGTCTCTCACTTCAGCTTCCGAATACCGAATCGGAATATGCTGAGGACAATTCCAATCCCAAGCTTCAACGTGAATCAGAATAGCCCTTCCAACTTCTGCTGGATAGTTAGGATCGATTAGCTGTTGCAACAATTCTGGATCATTTTCAATCACTTTAGCACGTCCCCAGATTTTCAGGCGACGACGATGGGCATAGTCCATTAAAAACAGAAACACACGATCATCTGTTGATAGGTTACCGACGCTGATATATTGCAGATTTCCCTGAAAGTCTGCAAAGCCAAGTGTTTGCTCATCCAAAACTTTCAGAAACCCTGTAGAACCACCCCGAAACTGGATATACGGCCAACCATTGCTACTGGTTGTACCCAAGTAGAAGCCATCCCGAGCGGCAATAAATGCAGCAATGTCGGGGTTAATGCGATCATTTGATGGGGTATCTCCTTCAAATCGCGCATAGATATTCCGTGAACCATAATGTTCTTGCATTGCCTTAACCTCAGGGGTGAAAGCAATTTTCGCAAATTTACGTGCCATATATTCTCCAAATTAGAATTTTATCATTGGACGTAGACGGTAAATTAATTAAAATCAAGTTGAACTCTTTTACCGAACATTCAGTATACAATTTACTTTACCGAACGATCAGTTCAATGTCAACCCCTTCTGCTAAAAAATCTGAAGGTGGTTATCGGAGGATTGAAAAACCTAAGTAAGTCAGCAAGAATCATACACAGTACCTAAATTTTTGTAGAATAACTTGAACCGCTTGTACTTGCGTTCTAAGTGCATCTGTATTCAGCAGCGCCGAAATGAGATCATGTAAATCGCCAACACTCTTTAACTGAACTGCATTATATTCGTTAACTAATTTATGACCGAAGAGAAACAAAGAGCAGATAACGACAGTCCTTGGAAAGAAATTCTAGAAGCTTACTTTCCCCTAGCCATAGAATTTTTTTTCCCGCAAACAGCAGCATTAATTGACTGGTCTAGACCCCATGTATTTCTAGATAAAGAATTTCAGCAAATAGCCCGAGAAGGAGAAATTGGCAGAAGATACGCAGATAAACTAGTAAAAGTGTGGCTGTTAGGGGGAGAGGAAATTTGGTTGCTCATACATGTAGAAGTGCAAGCAACATCAGAAGCAGCTTTTGCAGAAAGGATGTTTTCCTACAATCTGCGAATTTTTGACAGGTTTAAAAAACCAGCAATTAGCCTGGCGATTTTGTGTGACACAAACCATGATTGGCGACCAAACCAATACAGCTATGATTATCCAAATACGCGGTTGAGTTTTGAATTTGGTATTGTGAAGCTTCTGGATTACGAAAAAAAATGGGCGGAACTAGAGACAAGCGATAATCCATTTGCGACGGTGGTAATGGCACATTTAAAGACACAACAGACAGCCAAAAAACCCCAAGATAGAAAAAGGTGGAAATTTAGCCTCATCAGACGATTATATGAATTAGGCTGGCAGGAGAAGGATATTCGTAACCTATATAGATTTATTGATTGGGTTATGATTTTACCAAGAGAATTGGAAACAGAGTTTTGGCAAGAGTTAAAACAATTTGAGCAGGAGAGTCGTATGAGCTACATGACTACTGGTGAACGCATTGGCTACGAACGAGGAAAAGAGGAAGGACAAGCTAAAGGACAATATGAGCATGCAAAAGCGCTAATTCTAAAGCAACTACAAAAACGGTTAGGAGAATTACCACAACAGGTGAAAGCGCATATCGAATCTCTAACCCTAGAGCAATTGGATACACTTGGAGAGGAATTGTTAGACTTTACATCAACTGCGGATTTGCGCAACTGGTTGGAGTCAAATCCACCAGATTTTGGCAAGAGTTAAAACAATTTGAGCAGGAGAGTCGTATGAGCTACATGACTACTGGTGAGCGCATTGGCTACGAACGAGGAAAAGAGGAGGGACAAAAAGCACTACACGAGCATACAAAATCGCTTGTTTTAAGGCAACTACAAAAACGGTTAGGGGAGTTACCACAACAAGTGAAAGGGCATATCGAATCTTTACCCCTAGAGCAATTGGATACACTTGGAGAGGAATTGTTAGACTTTACATCAACTGCGGATTTGCGCAACTGGTTGGAGTCAAATCCACCAGATTTTGGCAAGAGTTAAAACAATTTGAGCAGGAGAGTCGTATGAGCTACACGATTACACTTAAATTATTTGTACCGAACATTTGGTATAATGACAGGAAATAATTTTGTCATTTCCTGATCGAGGTTAAGTACCATGTCTAAAGACACTGTGATTGCACAACTGCGTGAGGTGTTTCGCCGATATGGGTACGAAGGCACATCCTTGTCAAAAATTTCAGAAGCTACTGGGTTAGGTCGGGCTAGCCTTTACCATTACTTTCCCAAGGGTAAGGAGGAGATGGCAGCAACGGTGCTTGAGCGCGTCTCGGCTGAACTGGAAGAACATCTTTTAAAACCCCTGCAAGGAAAGGAGAAGCCAATAACTCGGATCCGAGCTATGGGAAAAACCCTTAGCGAGTTTTACAATAGTGGTCAATCGTCTTGTTTTATCGATATTCTATCAATTGGAGAGGCACAAACCTTATTTCAGGCTCCTCTCCGGCGCACGTTGACTGCGTTGATCGATGCGATCGCCCAAGTTTTAATTGAAGCAGGACAAGATAAAAAATCAGCGCATCAGCATGCAGAGGATGCGCTGATTCAGATTCAAGGAGCGCTAGTGTTATCGAGATGTTTAGGGAACTCTAAGCCATTTCAACGGGTGATCGCTAAACTTCCAGAAATTTTGGGTTTCGATTAATATCCATAATTCTTTGACTTATCAATCGTGACTTTTGACTGTTGCGGTGTCCATTGTTGTGTTGTAGAGGCTTTGGCAAGTAGTTGCTGAGAAAACATTGCTTGGAGAACCATTGCTGGATTCACATAGTTATTACTATATTTCAATCCCCAGTGAAGATGAGGCCCAGTTGTACGTCCAGTCATTCCTACACGACCGATTCTCACTCCAGCAGGTATTTGCTGACCTTCCCAAATTTGAATACCACCTTCACGATCAATCATATAGTTACGATTGTCTGCGGTTTCAACCTGTCCTTCCATATGACAGTAGGTATGTTGCCATTCACCAGACTTAATTACGATATGAGTTCCGCAAGCGTCGCGATCGCCAACCTTAACAACTGTACCAGCCCACCAATTGCGTACGTAACTGCCCTGTGGAGCAGCAATGTCTAAACCACCGTGAAATTCTAAATTGTTGCCACCAGTAGCAGAATAGCGATAGCCAAAACCAGATGTATATGCCTGAAAATTTTCTACAGGAAAAGAAGCTGGTAGCCAATTTTTCCCCTTTAGGGTCTGGTTTATATCAGGTTGTACAGAAGAAACAGAGGTTGCTACCTTATCTTTAGCTGTTGCTGTTTCGTTCGTATGAGTTTGTACAGAAGAAACAGAGGTTGCTGCCTTATCTTTAGCTGTTGCTGTCTGGTTTGTATTAGATTGCACAGGAGAAACAGAAGTTGCTAAGCGCTCTTTAGCTGTTGCTGTTTGGTTTGTATTAGATTGCACAGGAGAAACAAAAGCTGCTAAGCGCTCTTTAGCTGTTGCTGTTTGGTTTGTATTAGTTTGTACAGGAGAAACAAAAGCTGCTAGCCGATTTGTACTCTTTACAGTCTGGTTTGTATTAGATTGTACAGCTTTAACCTTTTCCAACTTCGATAATAGAGTGGTTAAACTTAAAATACCTAACCCTAATACAAATAGACCAGTACCATAAATTACTAATCTTTGCGGCAGTTTACCCATTTTTTAATCCTCAACTCCTCAACTTGATCTAAAATCTCGGATACGTTTGTCAGCTTTCTCTCTGTGTCTTAAGGTGCAGAAACAAAGATACCATGCTCGTAGGACGCACACGTCGAGAGCAGATAAAAAATTTCTCCGCAAAGCATATAAATATCTTTATTGGTTTCCCTGTAGATGTACTGCCAGTTGGTGGTTCCCTATGATTGCTTCACAAAAATTATTTTGTTAAATTTATGTTTAAGAATGGTTAAGAAATCCAATTTGGATATATTATTGTTAAGCAAAGTTTGAGTCTTTTCACAACTCCGACAAACTATGCTGACTGAAATATTCCCTTTCAGCTTTGATCTAGATACGACTGCGATCGCTGGATCGAGTTTGTGGTCTTTAGCCCTATATCTAGGTTTCTCCCCAACTAGTGAATGGGTAATTCAGCAACTAAGCCGTTGGTTTAACTTTGCTGAGCGATCGCTTTACTCCAGCAACACAGAATTTGAAAAGACCCGTCAAGCCAGAGAATCACAGAATGCTTTTTACGCCTCCCTATTCAGCATTGTGCCTTTTTTAGCCATCGGCGCTTTATGTAATTGGGGTATTGAACTAAGTTTAGGTCGTAGCTGGTCAATCAGCATAGGGATACTCGCTTGTATGGGCTGTGGCGTTTACGAACTCGGACGACGAGATGGGAGTTCGTAAGAGGGAGCAGGGGAGCAGAGGAGCAGAGGAGCAGGGGGGAAAAAAGGCGCTTTACCCAATGCCCCATGCCCCATGCCCCATGCCCCATGCCCTATGCCCTACTTTCTTCCTCCACGATCTGTGCTATTTTTAACGCTGCTCCTGGTTCACCTCTGACGTTTTGTAACTTTCTTTTAATCTCGTTTAATTTTTCCGGATGATCTAAAAAGTCTAATGCTAAAGACGCTACATCTTGGGGCTGAAGATCTCCTACCAATTCCGGAACTATCATTTCTTGCGCCCAAATATTTGGCCATGCTAATAAACGTTTGCGCCGGAGAAACAGCCAATTAATGAACTTGGCAAAAGCAGAACCGACTAGCGGCAAATTTGCCAAAATTCCTGGTATACCATCCCAAGAACGCATTGCGTCTAACTGTTGCGTGGGTAGTAAAACAATCATAGGGACGCCTAAAGAACCTAGTTCAGCAGTATTTGCCCCGACAGTAGTCAAGCATAGGCTGCACTGAGATAGTATTTCGTAGGCAGGTGATTCAGTGTAGAGTTCTACAGATAAACCTTTGTCTGTTTTTAAAATTGGTTGCTCAGAGGTAATTAATTTTGCTGATGCATTACCGAAAGTTTTTACAAAGCGGTTTTTCTGTGGATCGGCAAAACTAGCTAAAGTTTGTAAATCCAAAGTTGGGGCGACGGGAATTACAAATTTAGTTTGGGGTCTTTTTGCTTGGATATATTCTGCGGTTGCTAAATTTAAAGGTATACCTTGCATCAATTTTGCTGCTTTTGACCCAGGTAAAATACCAATCAATTCTGCTACAGGATTGGTTTGTGAGGGTTTTTGTGTAGGATTAACATCTTTTGTGTTGTCGGTTGCCGCTAGCATTAAATCTCCCACAACTGTAAACTTATGAGCATATTTCTGGGATACACGAGCAGCAACTTGGGGTTTCATCACAGCAAAACGGTCAATCAAGTTATGCCAGCGAGCTTCCCATTCAGCGTAAACGACAGTACGGTAACCTAGTCTTTTGCCGATCGCAACGCTGAAAAATTGATCCCCTCCTAAGAAAACCACTACACCGCGATCGCGCCAGTCCCAATTTTCAGAAGTTTTTCCCCAAAGCAAAAATTGCCAAAAATACTCTGGTGGTTGCACCCTGTCTACTTCAGGAAAAGACTGAGCAATTGCTGCTTCTTTGCCTGTCGCGTTTGGACAAGGTGATAAAACTACGGAAATCCTCACTTGAGAACGGACATTTCCGAGTTTTTGCCGTAATGCCTGTACTACTGGGCGCACCCAGGTGGTTACCTCTCCTGGACCGTTTGACAGAATCAAGATATCAACATTGTTCATAAAGTTAGTGGGCATGGGGCATGGGGCATTGGGCATGGGTAATGGGTAATGGGTAATGGGTACTTAGCTAAATATAGGGGTGCAATGTAAAACCTATATTTTCCTATTCTGTTTTCTCATATTGTGGTTTGAAACAAGCTTGTTCTATTAAGTTGCTTTCTTTGGGTTTAGTTTTCCCAAATTCTTAATTCCCCGATGCCCCATGCCCTATGCCCTATGCCCCATGCCCCATGCCCTATGCCCTATGCCCCATGCCTAATTATTAAGATTTTGTTACATTTATGTGAGTAAATACTTTTAAAGTAAGTTAACAATTTTTAAAAAATATTGAGTTTTTTATATCGTTTTGTGTCAGTTAGGCGGTAAAATCCCCATATAGTAAGCGTTTTCTGATAAAAACAACTACAGATGACCAAATAAAGGAAGTCTGAGGGGCTGAAGATTGCCAAACAGCACTAACAACAGAGAATTTGCATCAAAGGAGCTTCATCAGCATGTTCACCCACGTCAAGTCCACCATTAGACATATTAAGCCTGATAACTTACGGGGGCGACGCTTAGTTAAGGTGGTCTATGTCGTGCTAGAGTCCCAGTACCAAAGTGCTTTGTCACAAGCGGTTCGGGCGATAAACGATAATCATCCTAACTTAGCGATAGAAATCAGTGGATACTTAATCGAGGAACTCCGCGATAAAGAAAATTACCAGGAGTTTCAACAAGATATCGAGAAAGCGAATATTTTTATTGCTTCACTAATTTTTATTGAAGACTTAGCGCAGAAATTAGTAACAGCAGTAGCACCGCATCGCGATCGCCTAGATGTTGCCGTAGTCTTTCCCTCTATGCCGGAAGTGATGCGCCTTAACAAAATGGGTAGCTTCTCTCTAGCACAATTAGGTCAGTCTAAGAGCGTAATAGCACAATTCATGCGAAAGCGCAAGGAAAAATCAGGGGCAGGATTCCAAGATGGAATGCTGAAACTGTTACGAACGCTGCCGCAGGTGCTAAAGTTCCTGCCAATGGATAAAGCGCAGGATGCGCGAAACTTTATGCTCAGTTTTCAGTATTGGCTGGGTGGTTCTCCAGAAAACCTGGAAAACTTCCTGCTGATGCTAGCTGATAAATATGTATTAAAAAATGAAGAGACTCTAAATCTCGAAGCAATCGAATATAAAGAACCAGTTGTTTATCCAGATCTAGGAATTTGGCATCCTTTAGCGCCCACAATGTTTGAGGATGTCAAGGAATACCTAAACTGGTACACCAGCCGTAAAGATATATCCAACGATCTGAAAGACCCATTAGCACCTTGTATTGGGTTGGTGCTCCAGCGCACCCACCTAGTAACAGGCGACGACGCGCACTATGTAGCAATGGTGCAAGAGCTAGAAGCAATGGGAGCACGAGTGATCCCTGTATTTGCCGGAGGGTTAGACTTCTCTAAGCCTGTAAATGCCTATTTCTATGATCCAGGAAATCAAAATGCTCCCCTTATCGATGCTGTCGTCTCCTTGACTGGTTTTGCATTGATAGGTGGACCAGCACGCCAAGACCATCCGAAGGCTATTGAAGCACTAAAACGCTTGAATCGTCCTTACTTGGTAGCGCTACCTCTAGTATTCCAAACCACGGAAGAATGGATTGATAGTGATTTAGGGTTACACCCAATTCAGGTGGCTTTGCAAATTGCTATTCCTGAACTGGATGGGGCTATTGAACCGATCATATTATCGGGAAGGGACGGAACAACAGGGAAAGCGATCGCACTACAAGATCGGATTGAAGCTGTTGCTCAACGTGTTCTCAAATGGGCTAACCTACGCCGTAAGCCGAAGGTGGACAAGAAAATTGCCATCACTGTTTTCAGCTTCCCACCAGATAAAGGTAACGTAGGAACTGCTGCATACCTGGATGTATTCGGCTCAATTTATGAGGTGATGAAAGCCCTTAGAAATAATGGGTACGATGTGCAAGATTTGCCAGGAAGTACTCAAGAGTTGATGGAACAAGTCATCCATGATGCTCAAGCGCAGTATGCAAGTCCTGAACTTAACATTGCCTATAAAATGTCGGTACCAGAGTACGAAGCATTGACACCGTACTCCCAAAGACTAGAAGAAAATTGGGGACCACCACCAGGACATCTCAACAGCGATGGGCAAAACCTGCTGATTTACGGTAAGCAATTCGGTAATGTGTTTATTGGTGTTCAGCCAACATTTGGTTACGAAGGCGATCCAATGCGGCTGTTATTTTCCCGTTCTGCAAGTCCCCATCACGGTTTTGCTGCTTACTACACTTATTTAGAAGAGATTTGGAAAGCTGACGCTGTCTTACACTTCGGGACTCATGGTTCCTTGGAATTTATGCCAGGGAAACAAATGGGGATGTCTGGTGAATGTTACCCAGATAATTTAATTGGTTCGATCCCCAATCTCTATTACTATGCAGCTAATAACCCCAGTGAGGCGACAATTGCCAAGCGTCGTAGTTATGCTGAAACAATTTCCTACTTAACCCCACCGGCGGAAAATGCTGGATTGTATAAGGGTTTGAAGGAACTCAGCGATTTGATTGCTTCTTACCAAACATTGAAAGACACTGGAAGGGGTGTTGCGATCGTCAATACCATCATGGATAAATGCCGGATGGTGAATTTGGATAAGGACATTGCCTTACCCGAAACAGATGCCAAAGATATGAACGCTGAAGAGCGGGATAATATTGTTGGCATTGTGTACCGCAAGCTGATGGAAATTGAATCGCGGCTGCTCCCTTGTGGATTACACGTGATAGGGAAACCTCCGAGTGCAGAAGAGGCGATCGCCACTTTAGTCAACATAGCAAGCTTAGATCGTACTGAAGAAGAAATTCCCAGTTTACCCCGCATTATCGCTAGCAGTATTGGGCGGGACATTGACGAAATATACCAAAACAGCGACAAAGGTATATTAGAAGATGTCCAGCTTTTGCAAGATATTACAACAGCAACCCGCGCTGCACTTTCCGCTCTTGTACGCGAGCAAACCGATGCAGAAGGAAGAGTTTCGCTTGTTTCTAAGCTGAACTTCTTTAACATGGGCAAAAAAGAGCCCTGGATTCAAGCAGTCGTAGATTTAGGTTTTCCAATTTTAGACTCTAATTCTAGGATCCCGAATGTAAAAGCCAAGATCCAGAGCCTCTTTGAATATTTGGAATTTTGCCTGAAACAAGTTTGTGCTGATAACGAACTAGGCGCATTACTTCAAGGGTTAGAAGGGCAATACATTTTACCAGGTCCTGGTGGTGATCCCATACGCAACCCAGATGTATTACCCACAGGCAAAAATATCCACGCCCTGGATCCTCAATCAATCCCCACAACTGCTGCTGTACAATCAGCAAAAATTATTGTAGACAGATTATTGGCTCGCCACAAATCAGAAAACGGCGGTCAGTATCCTGAAACAATTGCTTGCGTACTTTGGGGAACAGATAACATTAAGACATACGGAGAATCACTGGCACAGATTCTATGGATGCTTGGCGTTCGTCCAGTTCCAGACACTTTGGGAAGAGTCAATAAGTTAGAATTGATACCTTTAGAAGAGTTAGGAAGACCTCGTATTGATGTGGTCATCAACTGCTCTGGTGTATTTCGTGACTTGTTCATTAACCAAATGAGTTTGCTGGATCAAGGCGTCAAAATGGCAGCCGAAGCCGATGAACCTGTGTCAATGAACTACGTGCGTAAACATGCTCTCCAGCAAGCAGAGGAAATGGGTATTAATTTGCGTCAAGCTGCGACTCGTGTTTTCTCCAATGCTTCTGGTTCCTATTCGTCAAATATCAACTTAGCCGTAGAAAACAGCACTTGGGACAGCGAAGCAGAGTTACAGGAAATGTACTTGAAGCGTAAATCTTTCGCCTTTAGTGCTGACAGCCCAGGTACTATGGAAGAGTCGCGCCAGATCTTTGAAAGCAGCTTAAAAAGCGCTGAGGTAACTTTCCAAAATCTTGACTCTTCAGAGATTAGCTTAACGGATGTTTCTCACTACTTTGACTCTGATCCCACTAAGCTTGTTTCTAGTTTGCGGGGTGATGGCAAAACACCAGCGTCTTACATTGCTGACACAACTACAGCTAACGCTCAGGTTCGTACCTTATCAGAAACCGTGCGCTTAGATGCTCGTACCAAGTTGTTAAATCCCAAGTGGTATGAGGGTATGTTGTCTCATGGTTATGAGGGTGTAAGGGAATTGTCAAAGCGGTTAGTTAATACGATGGGTTGGAGTGCAACAGCTGGCGCTGTTGATAACTGGATATATGAGGACACAAATACCACATTTATTCAGGATGAAGAAATGCGCAAGCGTTTAATGAACCTTAATCCTCATTCTTTCCGCAAAGTTGTATCCACCTTGTTAGAGGTGAACGGACGCGGTTACTGGGAGACAAGCGAGAGCAATTTGGAGTTGCTACGTGAGTTGTATCAGGAGGTTGAAGATCGAATTGAAGGGATTGAATAGGCTTTAATACTCTTCGATCTAAATGTAGAGACATTGTGCGCAGTGTCTCTACATTCGTTATTTATTAAGATATAAGAACGGTTGAGCAACAAAAACACGATGCGGATTACACCTGACGCTCAGATCACCATCCCTCCTGAAATCCGGGAGGCGCTGAGCATTTCTCGCGACGTAGAATTAGCATTTGAAATCGAAGGCGATCGCCTTTACCTCAAGAAAATACAACCTGCTGATCAAATCTCAACCTGGATTAACACCATGCGGGGTTGCGCTACTAGGAACCTTTCTACTGACCAAATCATGACCCTCACCCGCAGTGACGACAGTCAATGACGGTCTTGGTAGACAGGAACGTTATCCTCGACATTCTTACCAACACACTTGTAAGAAATCCGACATTAGGCTTATTTCACCTGAATAGGCGTAAATATAAATGCTCCTTGAATTAATCGGTGGCTTTCCCTCTGTAGGGGGTCAGGTTTAGTAGCGCTATTTTTGGACAAGACCTTGTATAGCCATAAGGGTTTTAAGTAACAAAAATTGGTATAATCTATTCAATAGCTGGGAAGCAGATGTCTAATAGCACTGGCCACGAGGAAAAGCAATGGTCACTGTTTATTTGAAGAATGGGGAAAGCGTACAGATGCCGCTAGAGCATCTGGAAGATTTTATATATGCAAATCAAGATAAAATTGACACTCGCTTTCATCAACGCCGGGGATCAGGACGGGGGAATGTACCTAGCAATGATACTGCTTCAAGTTAGGAACGTGGAAAGATTTACATTTTCGTAAAGCAGCTGAGCAGTCTATGTCCCTACTTAGGGTGATCAGCTTCGTTGGTGCCTGAGGCGATCGCGCTTCCAAATGCAATACAACTGTAGCGTTGCTGTTTTTCAATCGTGGTGAACTTCATCTATGGTAAGATTAGACAATAGTTATTTCACTTGCGCCGACTTATACTAGATAATTTCTTTTTTAAATAATAAATAACTATTTGGCAATAAGGTTTATATTTACGGTCATTTTGTTTATGACTCCACTGTTGAATTTTTTTATTTAGAATTGCTTCTGTCCAATTTCCCTTGGGATGTTGAATTTTTAGCTGTTGAAGTACAATTTCTAAAACTTCTTTTCTATTATTAACTAAAGTTTGCATATTGAGATTTAAAACTTCATTTAATTCATTGTTTATAGTTACATCCTCAGAATAAATTTCTCCATTACCATGATATTTAATTAATTCTTCACAATTTCTATGATTATCAAGAGGATTGATAGTAATTTCTGTATTACCCTTCTTTGTATCACAATGTTGCAAGTGATTTGGCGAACCTTCACCACCTTGACAAGCACCAAGCAAGTTATTGTAATCTAATTGAAGATGTTCATAGTTATCTTGTGATTGCCAATGTTCAATTTTCATTTTGTCAATACTGATACGTTGCATACAATAGCAGCAAATATGTCCTTGATCGGTTAGTAGAGATACCCTTAATTCATCTTTTTCTACATAATTGTTATAATTAGCAAACTTTTTTTGGCGATGTTGAAATAATGATTGGGGTTCCCGATCCTTGACAATACGCTTCATATTTATGATTATCTAATCTTCTAAAAAACCAATAAGTGTATTAGCACGAACTACTTCTGAATCATTTTCACCAAGTAAATCAGATAATTCATTTAAAGCTGACTTAGCTGCTTCTAATTCCCCATCATCTATTAATTGAAAACAGTGGTTTATCTGCTGTTGTATTTCATCTGGTCTTTCTTTTACATTCATTAATTCATATAAAATTGAGTTACTATCTTTGCCATAAGTATGGGGTGTATTTTCGACTAAATAAGAATTTTCTAAAATAAATACATTTTCTTTTTTCACTCGGCTCAACACCTGTGGCGAATGAGTACTCACAATAAATTGACAGTTTGGAAAGGTTTGTGTCAAACTGTCAATTACATTCCTTTGCCACTGGGGATGTAAATGCAAGTCTATTTCATCGATTAAAACTATTCCTTCCTCTGACAACGGATCATTAGAACTCGGATTAGCGATCGCCAATCGCCTTGCTAAGTCTGTGACTAACATCAATAACATCTTTTCCCCATCAGATAGTTGTTCTAACCTTAAATCTTGGCGATTTTTTGTAATAGTCAATGAAGGTTGGCTGGAAAATTTGTCAGAATGAAAATCTCGGTTTGTTGTTGACCTTACTACTCGTAAATCCGAAAAATGACTGTCAGAAAATCTCTCTAAGAAATTTGTAATAGCTCTTCGGACGATCTCTAATTTAGGGTTTCTGTAATTACGACTTTCTCTTAATCTAATTTCATTTTCATAGTCTTCTTCTTGCTTAAACCAATCAAAAAAATCCTGGAAGTCGTTGACTCCTGTAGAAAAAGCTTTTTCGTAAGCATAGAATTGATGATGCACTTCTTTTTTAGCTTTATTACTGTTCTTACTTTTAAAAGTATAGGGATTTTTCAAAACCATTCTATGGGTTTGATAATAAACCATTACTGGTAGATTCAAATTAGAGTGATTTATTAAATTGTTTTGTATTCGTTTAATATAAGAATTAATTTCATCATAGTTACTTTGATCTTGTTTAGATACACGTTCTTGCACCATCTTCCAAGATAATTTCTCTCCCTGCCCTGTTTCAATTGTTATAGTATTAATCGTAGAATTAGAATTAACATTTATATCATTTTCTGTCAAGCTCAGTTTTAATTTTAGATTATTACGGAGTCTAGCTACAAATTGATCTAACATGATTGCCATACAATCTAAAATTGACGACTTACCTGCACCGTTTATCCCAATAAATACAGCTAAGTTGGTTTGATGAAAGTTCAGGATAATTTCCTGCAATCCTCTAAAATTTTGAATGTGCAGCTTTTCAATATGCATGTCTATAATTGTGAGTACATTCAATAATTTATCGAAAATTAGCAACGTTGTGACAACGGAATAAAAAAACTGATTTCTTCGCCATCCTTAACAATGTATCAGTTACAAAGTAGGGACTTGCAAGGCGTTGCTGTCATTAAACACTGAATCCGGCACCACAATCTGATCTACTGTTTCAGAAAAGGGCGATCATGCAGCGGCTGGCGGCAGCAACAGCGGAGCCTGTTCATACCTGTCCTCTACGTGTAAGAGCCTGCTTGATGACAAAATTTTATTTTATCCGCTAACCCACACAATTTCATTTTATGCGCGAATTACGTGGGCTGGAACCCTGCATGTGTAGCCGCGCTTACCAAGTAGGAAAAGTTAGCAATTGATCTTCACACACAACTTGCAGAATTTGTCAATTCTATAATAACGACAGATGACATAATTGAAGATTGCTATGAGTCTGTCAGATCTGCCTAATCTCTTAGTACCTTTGGCACTTTTAGGTTTAATTATTATTGCTGCTGTATTTTTCAGCCGCATCAGTTGATGTATCGAACAGATAGCGAGTGGGGCGACAGGGGGGAGATATTACTACAGCCTAAACTTGTGAACCCCTTATCACAATTCATAACTAATGACTAATTTATGCTGTGGGAAGGTACAATAAATGCCGATTGTCTCCAAAACGTTAAAGCTTCATGATTTCTAGTAACGACTTTAGACCTGGTGTCTCGATAGTATTAGATGGATCTGTTTGGCGGGTGGTAGAATTCCTCCACGTCAAGCCAGGTAAGGGCTCTGCCTTTGTTAGGACAAAATTAAAAAATGTTCAAAATGGAAACGTAGTAGAAAGAACCTTCCGGGCTGGCGAAACAGTACCACAAGCCAACCTAGAAAAAAGTACAATGCAGCATACCTATAAAGAAGGTGATGACTATGTATTTATGGATATGGAAACTTATGAAGAAGGCCGATTGAGTGCTGCTCAGATTGGTGACCGTGTAAAATACCTTAAAGAAGGTATGGAAGCCAACGTTGTCCGTTGGGGCGACCAAGTACTGGAAGTGGAATTGCCTAACTCTGTAACGTTGGAAGTTGTGCAAACGGATCCAGGTGTAAAAGGTGACACTGCTACAGGTGGTACTAAACCAGCAACTGTAGAAACTGGAGCAATTGTCATGGTGCCTTTGTTCATTTCCCAAGGGGAACGGATCCGTATAGACACTCGTAATGATACTTATTTAGGCAGGGAGTAACTGTGTTCTTCACAGAGATGCAAATCCCGATTCAAATCTTTAATGGGGATTTATGTCTCTGCCTTATTATCAAATTTACCTGATTGGGTGAGGAAACAAAAACTGTGCCATTGGACTTTAATGAAATCCGCGAACTGCTAAAAACTATTGGACAAACTGATATTGCAGAAGTAACGCTTAAAATTGGAGACTTTGAATTAACTGTACGTAAAGGTGTTAACCTCAGCAATCAAACGCTATCGGGGGAAGCGGGATTAAGCATTGTAGGTTCGGGAACACCAATTTCATCTCCCGTACCTCAGGTGGTGTCGCCTGCGAGAGAAACCCCAACGAATCAAAGTTTGGACAATCATGCTACGGCTTCTAGTGTACCACCAGCTGTAACCCAGCCAACAGCAATAGACCAGAAACTGGTTCCTATACCTTCTCCAATGGTGGGAACATTCTATAGCGCTCCTGCTCCGGGGGAACCGCCATTTGTGGAAGTCGGCGATCGCGTCAAGAAGGGGCAAACCGTCTGTATCATCGAAGCTATGAAGCTGATGAACGAGATCGAAGCCGAAGTATCTGGGCAAGTTATGGAAATTCTCGCCCAAAATGGCGAACCTGTAGAATATGGTCAACCTTTAATGCGCATAAACCCTGATTAAGTATTAATCTATATATCGAATATGTCATTGTTAAAATTTTAGTCCTTTTTACGGGTCAATCCTGATGAAACAAGCGTTGCCTGTACCTTCAGAAGTTGTCCAGCAAGTAGCTGAGTACTTCAGCTTACTAAGTGAACCTATGCGTTTACGACTGTTACATCTCCTGAGGGATGAAGAAAAATGTGTGCAAGAGTTAGTAGAGGCAACTCAAACTTCTCAGGCAAATGTGTCCAAACACCTAAAAGTGATGTGGCAAGCTGGTATTCTCAGCCGCCGCAGTGAAGGCACCTGCGCCTACTACCGAGTAGAAGATGAAATGATTTTTGAATTGTGTAATCGGGTGTGCGATCGCCTCGCTAACAGGTTAGAACAGCAAGCACGTAACTTTAGAGTTCTCAACAGCAAGTAGTACCTCATTACTTCTTCAGACTTGCGTTGATGCTGTATCAACCAGCAGAGCTAAAAGTGCAAGATAGTTCACAAAGCTTAGCCGTTCTAGTTTTTAGACTTCGTTATTTTACTTGCATCTTCAGGGTTTACTACTTACCGCCACATCAGGGTATAAAAGCTTTCTTGCACTGTTTTTCATCGTTCTTGACAACCTCTAATTACTCAAAAAAGGGATAAGGAAACAACCCTTATCCCTTTACCCTCTAAACTTGTATGTGCTAACACCAAACAATTCCTGCCTTACAGTCTACACGCCGTGAGAGTGTCAAATAACATAACTAAAGCACTCTCTTACCCACTTTACCAAAATAGGGTGTAGGGGGTAGGGTGTATGTTTAGGAGGAATCATGCTCAGGATGGGTTCAAAGCCCACACCAGAAAAAAATATATGTTTCGAGACGCGCCGCGCAAGAAACACGGCTACCATTATGCAATCCCACAATTTCAGTCGTGGTTTCCCTACACCCCACACCCTACACCCTACCCCCTCTGAATTCTTAGCTATTTGGCAATTACCCGCCATAACTTAAAGCTGATAATTTTTATTGAAGCTTTCACGAGTGAGTGGCTGTTCCAACTCTAAACCCTCTCCACCGAGAATATCCAATCGTTTTCCATTAACGTCAATATAGACTTTAGCATTTTTATCCAAGCTTGTAGCAGTGTAAACAACTTGCCCTATCCGCCCTATCATTGAAGAACTACCGCCTCCACTTGTAAAATCGTCAGATAAATTAACGTGGATACCATCGTTTTTCAAGTTAAGGTCTAGTAGCCTTGTTCTTTTAGGGATAGTGTTGGCATTACTTCCATCGGGGTGTTCGGCTAACAAAGTCTGGAAAGCAGCCTCTAAAATTTGCTTGGGTTGATCAGCATCTGCTTGAACTTTCACAGGCTGAGCCACTAAAGCTAGACTTTTGCCTGTGTCTTTGAGTAAATATATTTCAACAGTTTGCTGATTTGGAGCTGGTTGCGTCGCTGGGGATAGCTTTGATGTTGGCTGTTGATTTGGTATTTGGGGCGGATTTGGCGTCACGTTAGAATCGTGGGAGTTCCAAGTAAACCAAGCCACACCAGCACTTACCGCTACAACTGCTGCTGAGACAGCGGCAATCACACCCGAAGAAATACGCTTAGATTCTTGTTCTTGTGTCATATTAACAATTTTCCTTAAGGCTGAAATAGTATTTTTCTGAGCAGAAGCCTGGCTAAAAACGACCTTATTTACGAGCCGCGAGTTTCCAAGAGCCTGGAGGATGGCTCTATTCTTAAAAATGTTGCAATCTCTATTTGTTTAGGTTTCATTTCTAATTTTAGAATTCGCGCTTGTATTCCGTCACCTTCTAAATTACCTAAATCTAATTGTTTATTGAAGTTATTTAAAATTACTTTCACAAATTGATCTGGAACTTTCTGCCCATCTACTGCTATAAACGGGTTAACTAACTGGATATATCTACCACTAACTATACTTACCCCTGATTCTACGCTAATCAAAAGAGGCTTGCTCTTACCCTCCTGTAATCCTACCTGGAAAAATAAACGGTTATTTGCTAAAAATTTCACCTGTGGGTTAATAAAATTGTATCCAGAATTAGCCCTTGGATTTTGGGAACTTACTGAATTAATATTTAACTTTCGCAACGTACCTATTAATTGTGGTGATTGTAAAAGTTTATTCAGATCCTCCTGAGTTAAAACTAGTCTTACACCAGCTTGTAAAGGTCGTTTTAATTTATATCGTTTATGTTTTAAACTCGATAGTTCTAATTCAATTGGATCAGTTTCCAATTCAAAAAGTGCGATACGAACATTTTGTTGTTTCAACTGCAAAGAACGCCCAGCAATAAGCACTCTTTCCACCCTTCCCTGCAAGACTTGATAAGAAGGAGAGTTGTCAACGCGCACTTCTAATTTTCCCACCTTAGCAAATTGCGAGCGAATAGCGTTTTCAGCGGTGCGATCAATCACCACTCCGACCACGCTCACTAACCCCAGTATACTAGATAATAAAATTGTGAAGAATTCCATATTAAAGGTATTGGGTGTTGGAGGAGTATAGGAGCAGGGGAGCAGGAGAGCAGGGGAGCAGAGGAGCAGGGGAAGCAGAGGAGCAGAGGAGCAGGGGAAGCAGAGGAGCAGAGGAGCAGAGGAGCAGAGGAGCAGAGGAGCAAAAATGACACTCTTAAGCGAGTAGATTACGTAGTTCTTAATACCCAATGCCCCATGCCCCATGCCCCATGCCCCATGCCCAATGCCCCATGCCCCATGCCCCATGCCCTATTCCCTTTCAACCCACTGTTTTAAAGTAGATACCAATTCAGGAATAGGAATTTCTTGAGATTGGCGTGTTTGCCGTTCGACGACTTCTACTTTGCCGCTCGCGATCGCTCTTCCGGTGACAATCCTAAAAGGAATCCCAATAAGATCGGCATCTTTGAATTTAACTCCTGCGCGTTCGTTGCGATCATCAAGTAATGTTTCAATTCCTGCTTGATTCAGCTCTGTATAAAGTTTTTCCGCAATTTCTACTTGCTGAGGATCGTTAATGTTCGGGATTGTAACAATTGCATGATATGGTGCAATGGGAACAGGCCAAATAATTCCATCTTGATCGTAGGATTGTTCAACCGCAGCTTGTGCTAGGCGAGACACACCTAAACCATAACAACCCATAATCAAGGGTTTTTCTTCACCCTGTTCGTTAGTAAAAGTTGCTCCCATGGCTAGGGAATACTTAGTACCTAATTGAAAAATGTGTCCTACTTCTATTCCACGTGCAGTTTGTAAGGTTTGTTCTTGGTTATGAATAGCGCGATCGCCTGGTCTTGCTTTCCGCACATCTACTGTTACGTGTGGTAATTTAAATTGCGCATCCCAATTGGCTCCAACAACATGGTAGCCTGCTTCGTTTGCGCCTGTGACAAAGTTCTTTAAGTCAACAGCTGTTTGATCTACTAACCTTAAAAACTTAGGATGCAATTGCTTATCACCAGCAATATATTCATCTCCAATATCAGGGGCAATATAACCCAAAGGTAAAGCCTTAGCCGCCCACTTTTCCTGTGCTTCTGCACTAGGTACAGTTAAGGAGATAATGGTTTTAGCACCATATTGAGAAGCTAGTTTGGTTAATTCATTCTGTAACTTGACGTCATTAACTTCCTGATCGCCACGAATACTTACCAAAACTAAAACTGTCAACCCATTATCATAGACTATTTGGTAAAGGACGTTTTTGACCACTTGGGAAGGAGAACATTTCAGGAATTGACAAAGTGTGTCTATCGTCTCAGTTCCTGGGGTTTCGCGCTTTTCGTAAGATGAAAATGGTGAGGGTTCCGCATCTTTCGGTAAAGACACCGCCTTTTCCACATTAGCGGCATACTGTCCATCTTCTGTGTACAGAACTTCATCTTCCCCAGCTTCCGCCAGCACCATAAATTCTTGGGAACCAGATCCACCAATCGCGCCAGAATCAGCTTGAACAGCACGAAAAGCCAAACCGCATCTTCTTAGCACATTGCTATAGGCAGTGTGCATATCCTGATAAATTTTTTTCAGGCCTTCTTCATCGCTGCTAAAGGAATAAGCGTCCTTCATAATAAATTCCCGTCCGCGCATTAGACCGAATCGGGGACGGATTTCATCACGAAATTTTGTTTGAATTTGGTAGAGGTTAAGCGGTAGCTGGCGATAAGAACGAATCATATCACGAGCGATCATTGTGATCACTTCCTCATGAGTTGGTCCGAGTGCTAATTCTTGGTCGCGACGATCAGTGAGAGCAAACATTATACCCTCAGCTTTCGTGTATGTGTCCCAACGTCCAGACTCTTTCCATAATTCCGAGGGTTGTATTTGTGGTAAGAGACACTCTTGCGCACCAGTAGCATTCATTTCTTCTCGCACAATTTGCGAGACTTTTTGTAACACCCGCCACATTAGCGGCAGATAGGCGTATATACCGCTACCGATGCGACGAATGTAACCTGCACGGACAAGCAGTTTATGACTGGGAATCTCCGCATCTGCTGGCTCATCCCTCAGTGTAAAAAATAACATTTTTGACAGTCGCATCGTTTGTTTCCTTTAATTGGGGATTGGGCATAGGGCATGGGGCATAGGGCATAGGGCATAGGGCATAGAGCAATGAGGGTAGGGTATAGGGATTAATTGTTATTGTTATAGTGGTTAGTTGTTACTGGAATATCAAACACCAGTACCCAATGCCCCATGCCCCGTGCCCCATGCCCCATGCCCCATGCCCCATGTAACTGATAAAGCTTTACCACCCCTCGAATTTATTCCTCCAGCTTTCGACCCCTTATTTTTAAGAGTTTCGCAGTTCTTGCTACCTACTTTGATAAGGTGGAAGACAGCTATCGACACAATTGAAGCCGATAATGCTGAAGTTTTGGTAGATCTCTATCGCCAGTTCCACAAGGGAAAAATCCGCTTTTTGATTGCATTTCGCCATCCAAGAGCGCAAGATCCATTATGTCTTAGCTACTTACTTTCTCATATCTTGCCTAATGTTGCACGTCACAAGGGTGTAGTGTTAGAGCAGCCAATTCATGCTCATTTTATCTATGATCGCGGAATTCCTCTATGGCTTGGCTCTCACATTGGCTGGATTGCTTCTCGCTTAGGTGCAACGCCTATCCAAAGGGGTAAAGCCGATTGGACAGGGCTACGTTCTGCACGTAACTTGTTTGCTAATGGGCGTTTTCCAATGGCGGCTGCACCAGAAGGTGCTACCAATGGTTTAGAGGAAATTGTCAGCCCCCTAGAACCAGGGATCGCTCAGTTAGGTTTTTGGTGTGCAGAGGATTTGCGCGCATCTGGAAGAAATGAGGAAGTTTTTATTGTACCTATTGGAATCCAGTACAGTTACATTACAGAACCTTGGAGTGCGATCGCCAATATTTTAAGTGAATTGGAAAGAGCTTGTGGTTTACATGTAGAAGCTGTAGAAACTTTACAGCCAAAGGCTATCGATCTCTACCCACGTTTATTAGGTTTGGGCGAGCATTTACTATCTTTAATGGAACAATTTTATACAAAGTTTTATCACGAAAAGTTGCCACAGGTCGAAGTGACACCAGGGCAAGAAAATAACGTTAATGAAATTTTAGCTGCTCGTCTTTGGGCATTGTTGAATACTGTGTTACACGTAGCAGAACAGTATTTTGATTTGCAACCAAAAGGCAATTTTAATGATCGTTGTCGTCGGATAGAACAAGCTGGCTGGAATTATATTTTTAGAGAAGAGTTTAAAGATATTCAAACGTTGTCTCCTGTAGAACGGGCGTTAGGCGATCGTATTGCAGAAGAAGCTTCTATGCGTATGTGGCACATGCGGCTAGTAGAAAGTTTATCTGCTTTCACAGGTAAGTATGTGCAAGAAAAACCAACAGCAGAACGGTTTGCTCAGACGACCTTACTTATATGGGAAGTGGTAAATAAGATCCAGGGTAACAATGCTTTAAAAGATAGTCCTAGTCTTGGTAAGCAACAGGTCAAAATAACTGTTGGTGAGCCAATGTCTATTTCTGAACACTATTCACTTTATCAGGCAAGCCGTCAAGGTGCAAGGCAAGCCGTTGCTGATTTCACAAAAGACTTACAACAGGCGATGACAGGTTTGATTTTGAAGGGAGAGTAGAATGTACATAGGTTTTGGAGAATACTGTGATTCGAAGCAATACTGCAAAATGATTAACACTGTCTTCGGCTTTGCCTTTATATAGAGGGAACACTGTATTAACAGGTCTTATTGTTACCAACGTTAAAGCGAAAACGCACTGTGCTACTCTTTTTATTTATCTGAAGGTTGATTACTTCAGTCTTTATAGATTCTGGAATTTCATTTCTTATCTTGCAATTGGGTTATTCCTTACATAGATTTGGGCTGTAAAAATATATCCATACTTATAGGGAACGGCGAACATTAAGAGAGGAAACTTCAAACCAGCTGATCTTGAAGCCTTAGGGAAAGCTGTGCCGAAATGACTATGATCATTCTCTGAATTCTGGCGGGTTGCTTGTTAGGTACAGAATTGCACAAGTTCGTGACAAAATGAAAATAAAGTCTTTGGTTCGTAGTCGCGCTTTAGCGCTAAAGCACAACTACAAACGAAAACGCTACGAATTTATGAAATGCTGTACTAAGCAACGTGTCAACAGGCAACTTGCGAAATTTTGAAAACACAGGTGGTTATAACAAATTCTTGTGAAGCTGCATAAAAACCAAAACAAAAATCTGAAACCTTTACAAAGTAAAGGTTTTAGCTTTCTCTTGCTATGCAACTCCATACAAAAGATTACGCCGTTTAGCCCTCGCTGGCATGATTATTATTCCGATCTATTGCGCTATTGGGTTTTATGTAGAGCAACTCCCGATTAAGGAGATTATTTTTCCCAACGGCGAAAGCCGTTTGCCTCTACTAATGTATCTCACCCTCTAAGGTGATTTCCGAGAAAGAAAATACCTGGGGAGTGCGAGTTTCGACTTCGCTCAACTCTCGCTCTCTCAGTTGGTTGAGCGAAGTCGAAACCAACGGCGGTGGTATATTTATTCCTGTAAATCGCCTAAGAGAAAGCGCTGTATCAGATCTGGTGAGGTGGAAATACTTTAAATAAATCTAGGCACAAATCAGGAAAACATGGTAAATTAACTGATTCATTAGATAGAAAAATTAACTTTCTCCGGTAGCCGAATTTAACTTGTAAATCTTGATAAGGTTCACTGTAGCATTCTAGGCAGTTATCTACTAAATTAAATATCCAATAGTGAGAGATTCCTGCTTCCGCATAAAGTGCTAATTTAACCTCTTGGTCATATTTCAAAGAGGAATCAGCAATCTCAATTAAAAGTAATACATCGGCAGGAATGGGATGAGTATCTAGATAATCGTCGTCTCGATTTTGGAGAATGGCTATATCTGGTTCTGGTTCGCTATGTGTTGAGATAACTATAGGATCTTGACTTTGTAAAGTAGCACGCTCGCCTATCAATTTTGATAATTCTCTTATTAACCGCCTATTAAATGCGGAGTGCCGTGTACCTTTTGCCGCCATTGTAATTATTTCTCCCTTCATTAGCTCAACTCGGTCATCCTCACCAAAAAAACCGAGTTCTGCTAAACGGTCGTATTCATTTACTGTAAAGCGTTTAGCGGTGCTTATAGTCATAACAGTTAGGGCTGTGAGCGTCACTAGTTACAGATAATGATCTTTTCCGACTTGTAGGGGCGAACGGCGTTCGCCCTTTTAGAGAATTGGTACAAACCTTTTAATTAATATGGTGGATAAGCAAAATCATCTTCGTCGGGATACACGTAGGAGCTAGAAACTCCTACCATTGCCATTTTGGGTGTTTCTAGTTTTATAGATTCTTTCCCAAATTCTTTGTGTTCTTCAAAAGTCTTGGTGATAACAGCAGATTCTTGTGAATCGGAAGCAATTAAGAATTGGGTTAAATTAGCAATTGTGGGATGTCTATAATCTACAGTTGAGGCTACCAGAACTGTATTCGGTTCAATACCTCTTTCTTCACAGTCAATAATAGGGCAAAAAATTCCGTGGGCGTGGAATAGTGGTCCTTTTGGTGTTATGGGTTGTTGGCGGTATCCAGCGTAAGCTTTTTCTAGTTCAGCTATAAATCCACTTGTTACCCTACCTTGTTGGTAGTCGCAGTAAGCTTTACTGAAACTTGCTCCTGCTGCACCACTAAGAGTTAATTGTAATGGCGATTCATGTAAAAATTTTTTATTTTCGCCAACTAAAAAAATTAAGTAGCGGGTAAAGGTTTTAAATTTTAGTTTATCTGCTAAAAAAGCATCATAGTTATCTTTAAGAGTACCTAGTTTGATTCCAGTTTCCCGGTCTTTAACAGACAATGGTCCTCGACGTACTATGACTATTCGTGGAGTGGTGGTCATAAAAACCGTTTCTACTCCGGAACTAAATTCATGCTCTAGTTGATTCCAGTTATCGTCTGGTTCAAAACCAACTGCTTGAGCATTATCTAGCTTAATAGCCAAACCGTGAGGCTGGATACCATCTTGGTTATGACGAGGATTAATCATCTGACACCAAGGGATGATTTGAGAAGGGGGTGCGTTAAACTTCTCGTCCTCAAAGTCGAATTTTACAGATGGTTTCATAAAAAATAACGGGAATTGTGGAAACCTCAAAATACACAGCAGACTTAGCAGCCATGCGTCTTTTAGTTTAAAGAGGGAATACAAAGGAAGAAAGCACCTTTAAAAGTTATCAGTTATCAGTTATCAGTTATCAGTAAGAGCGCTCCGGTATTTATCCTGGGGTCAGAGTCCCCCACTTCGCTCTAAGTGCTAGGTTTCAGTGGGGGTCAAATCCCAGACTGAAACTGTGATAACTGTTTACTGTTCACTGTTCACTGAATTTTATTGCAGTCTCCCTTTTGTCAACTAGAATGGGCACCAAAGTAGCACTCATTCATGATTATTAAGTAAATTTTAGCAGGCAAAACTAGGATATTTGGTACTTATAATAGTCAATGATTTGTGAAGTGACTTCTGATACAGATAAACCATCAGTAATTATTTCAATGGCATCTGCGGCTTTTTGCAAAGGAGAAACTTTGCGAGTGCTGTCTTTTCTGTCACGTTCAGCAATATCTTTTTCTAATTGCTCTTTACTGACCTTTGTTTCACCTTGTTTTTCAAAGTCTTGTTGACGGCGACGAGCCCGCTCTTGTACAGAAGCCGTTAAGAAAATTTTAACTTCTGCATCAGGGAAAACATGGGTACCAATGTCCCTTCCTTCAGCTACTAAGCCACCTTTTTTGCCCCAAAGTTGTTGTTGTTTAACCAATGCTTGACGCACAGAGCTTTGGGCAGCTATTGTTGATACCTTAGATGTTACCTCGATAGTACGAATCGCTTGGGTGACATCATTACCATTTATCCAAATTTGTATCGGAGATTGTGCGTTTAATCCAGGAGCAAGCTCGATAACACACTGGTTAACTAATTCTGCGATCGCACACTCATCTTCTGGAGCAATTCCCTTTTGCAGCACTAACCAAGTCACAGCACGATACATTGCTCCTGTATCTAAATATATCAATCCTAAATCCGCTGCGACTTGACGAGCAACCGTGGATTTTCCAGCACCGGCGGGTCCATCAATGGCGATGATGGGTTGGCGATCGCGCAAAACCATATTGTCAATCAATCGTGTAGAACCGATCCGGGCTGCGATCGCAAGCATTCCTTCTTCCTCAATTGTTTGTAGTTGCATCAACGTAGTAGGTTCAACCAATTCAATATATTCCACAGATAGAGTATTAACTTTTGCTACTTTTTGCTGCACCACTGCTATTAACTTCTGACAGTTTCGTTCTCCAGCGTGAAATGCTTCTTCAGCCTGACGCAAGCTGCTATACAATACTGCTGCTTGCTGCTTTTCTATTGGAGTCAAATATTGATTACGAGAACTTAAGGCAAGACCCGATGCTTCTCGTACTGTTGGACAAGTCACAATTTCTATCGGCAAATTCAGATCAGCCACCAGCCGTCTAATAATTGCCAGCTGTTGTCCATCCTTTTGACCAAAGTAGGCTCGATCAGGCTGTACCAAGTTAAAAAGCTTGGTCACAATCGTAGCTACACCCTGAAAGTGACCTAGCCGAGAACGACCACATAAGCCAGATATCATAGCAGATGGAGGGATAACTTGTGTAACTTTTGACTCTTGTATATTCTTCAAGCCCACTCCCATCTCTTCCGGAGTGGGTGCAAAAATTACATCTACTCCTGCTTGTTCACAAAGCTGTAGATCTCGCTCTATAACACGGGGATAACGTTGATAGTCCTCATTAGGACCAAATTGTAACGGATTGACAAAAATACTAACAATGAGGGTGGTATTTTCTTGCCGCGCCCGTTGAATCACACTCAAATGACCTTGATGCAAAGCTCCCATTGTGGGAACTAAACCGACTGCTGTTTGCGATCTGCCAGTCAACTCATATTGTAGAGGTTCCTCTGGCTCTAGAAACTGTTTTTTGAAGTTGTTTTTAGTTAAATAGCAGCGTAAAGCTGCGACTGTTGTCAACAGGCGCACAAAAAATACCCCTAGTTTTTTCGCTTTTCTCCCCGTTAGTTTATATCCGAAACAGGAAAAAATACTAATTACTAGGGGAAGCATTAGTGGTTATTTGTTGGTTCCCCGATAACCACTAACAACCAATAAATTTTATCTTCCTAGCACATCTATACGTACGTGAGCGACTCCGCTGCCCATCATTCCTAGAATTCGTGCAGCACCAGCAGAAAGGTCAATGATCCGACCGCGAACATAGGGTCCTCGGTCATTAATCCGGACTACGACAGAACGACCATTGCGGGTGTTGGTTACACGGACTTTTGTCCCAAGAGGTAGACTGCGGTGAGCGGCGGTCATTCCTTCGGGATTATATCTTTCACCTGCGGCAGTCTGACTTCCAGAGCCATCATAACCGTACCAAGAGGCTACACCGTTCAGACTGATCTTTACTGGTCCAATGGAAATTTGTTTTGACGATTTTGGTTCTTGCCCTGGTAAATTGGCAATCTGGGTTATGGGTGATGCGTTACCAATAAGTCTTCGTAGACGATTAGTGACTTGCAAAGCATCCTTTGCTGGGTTGTTAGTTGTATCTGATAATCGCGTCTCACTATTGATTTCTACGAGTTCATCGCCATTAACTTTGAGAATGTAGCGATCGCTGGGTTTTTGTTGACCATCTAAGCTTTTTGTTTGGGCTTCATTTGCAGATGTAGACTCTCCTCCTGCTTTCCAGCTAACTGTAATTTTACTAGCGTCTACTTTATCTAAGATTAGCTGGTTGATCTTAGCTGCCACTAGTGTAGCCCTTTGAATTGGATCATCATTAGGCTGATTTTGATCCAAGCTTGTCCCATTTTTTGCCACCTTTGTTGGGCTGTTTTGGGCATTACCAATTACACCAACTTTGGTTTCTTCGGTTGTAACTGGCTGTTGACCAATAAAGGTGAGAACAGGAATTTTGCGAACATAGAGCGTTGCGGCTTGATGTCCTGCCATTTCGTGAGTGTGAATTTCAGCATTCACAACAGCATTCGTGGCAAGTTTCTCTGTTGGGGATTTGTATTCTCCTACCTTCATCACTTCACCAGAAGGGGCTGGTGCTGAAGTTGGAGCCTTTTCCTTGGTCGTCTCGGCACGTCCAATGGATGGTGTTCCCAAAACAGTAGTAAACAAAGCGACAACAGTCCAAAAATGTCTTTGATTCATGCTTCTGGATTTTCAAGCAACTTTTAGAACAGAGATTCCGTAATCTATGGGAGTTAGCACCCGATGAGAGCGGTATTTTCCCACCAAACTCAAACTCGTTCCGCCTTCATTTTTTGCTTATGACTGCAACAGAGTAACATGAACCACTGTGCTAGGGGATCAGGGTTTTAGCGTAAGTAGTGGTAAATTTATTCAATTCAAACTTCAAATTTTGGCTCAAAACCTTTCTCAAGAGCGGATTTTGGTTCAATGGTAGTTTTTTCATTAATTAAAAATTCTATTATTAAATCTTAATAATATTTGGAAATTAAATTAATGACGTGACAGTCACTATTATGTTTCCGAAGAAAATAGCTGCTAATATCATTCAAACAACATTACAGGGCAATTTAAGAATTATTTAATGTTTAGAAGGGCATGGGGCATGGGGCATGGGGCATGGGGCATAGGGCATGGGGCATGGGGCATGGGGCATGGGGCATGGGGCATGGGGCATGGGGCATAGGGCATGGGGCAACGGCAATCAAAGTATCTAAGTTAATCGTTTTTTCCTACTCTCCCTGCTCCCTACTCCCTCTGCCTTTGCTAACAAAGCTGTTCCATAAGCAGCTTCTGTGTTTGCTGAAGAGAGGACTTTAACGCCCAAACAACGTGTTCTAATTGCTGTCCAAGCAGAATTCGCTGCGCCACCTCCAGCCGTATAGACACAAGTTAATTGATCTGCACCCAATTCTTGTAACAAAGAATATCCTCGTGCTTCTATACGGGCGATGCTTTCTAGCAAACCATGAAGAAAATCTATGGAATTCTTTGGACGGGGTTCCAGTCGCGGAGCTAGATTTGGGTCATTAATTGGAAAACGCTCACCTGCTTTCAATAGTGGGTAGTAATCCAAAACACTTGCTTTTTCGGGAGCAATCTTATTGCTTAGGCTTTTTAACTCAGCATCCGTGAAAAAATGTCGTAAGACAGCACCTCCAGTATTAGAAGCACCCCCAACCAGCCACAAGTTGTCTAGGCGATGGCTATAAATCCCATACCTTGCATCTTCCACGCGCTTATGACTTAACAACTTCAAAACGAGTGTAGAGCCAAGGGAAGTTACCGCCTCGCCTGCGGATTTAGCACCACTAGCAATAAAAGCCGCAATGCTATCGGTTGTCCCAGTACACACTAAGCAATCCCGGCGGAAACCAAGATTAGCGGCAATTTCAGCACGTAACTCAGCAACGGTCGTACCAGGAGAGAAGACTTTTGGTAGACGAATTTTTATTTGCAGCTTATCCAGCCATTGGGGGTATTTCAACTCTTCCACGTCATAGCCAAGTTTCAACGCATTATGATAGTCACTAATACCTAACTGCCCATGTAGAAGAAATCCTAACCAATCAGCTTGATGCATGAAGTATTTTGCTTCAGGATATGAGGGCAATTGTGACATCCACAGTAGCTTGGCAAGACTAGACGTTGCACTTAAAACTGTATGATTTGCAGGGGCAATGCTTCGCAATTGCTCTATTGTTGTGCCTCCTCGTGAATCGTTGTAGAGCAGTGGGGAATCTATGGGGTTACCACGCTCATCGCATAGTAAAACAGTGGAAGAAGTGCCATTGATTGCGATCGCCCTAATTTCTTGCCGTAATCGTGTAGGAATTTGCTCCAGTAGATTAAACAAAGCTTTTTGCCAGGAAACAGCCAAATCTAGGCCATCTGACGTTTCAAAGGGGTATTTTACCTGTGTTTGAATACAAGCTTCCTGATCAATCACTACACCCCGTGCGCCAGAAGTACCAAAATCGATGCCGAGATAAAAATTCATGTTTTTATAAGATAGAACGGGGAGCGTCAACTTCCTAAAGCTGTCGAATGTTGCATCTTGTAACAAGCTATTCCCCTATTCTGGCAAAACAGTGAAAAGTAGTAAACGAACTGTTCAACGTCCGTCTCAATTGGGAGGTTTCTAACCATGTCTATCGTAGATACTCTTTTCCTCGCTCAAGTGTCTTCTATCTCAGACACTCAAGTGTACATTGCTCTTGTCGTAGCGCTGATCCCAGGTGTTTTGGCTTGGCGCTTGGCAACAGAACTGTACAAATAACTAAAGAACTGAGGAGTCTAAGAGGAGGCAGAGGCTCACAGAAGAAACCGTGAATAAATTTAGGGGCTCGAAACGACGCCCTTGCGGTCTTTTTCTCCTCTAGCTAAGCCAGTCACATGGCGCTACCTCCTCTTTTCTGCTTTTTGGTTCAACGCTGGTTCTTCTGTTTTACGAGAGGAACCAGCGTTAATTAAAAAACATACGTATAAATACTGAGTTATTAATTTAAATATTAAAATACGTGTATCAATTCCCAAAAAATGAAGTAATATGGCAGCTAAATAAAGTCTCGAATACTATATTCAGCGTTGAGTAAGCCTAAGGTGAATAACCCCAAGGCGATAATGGTTAGATCTATAACGGCTCCTAAAAAAGCCGTTCGTTTTTCATCCCATGCGTGAAGGCAATGGGTTTACAAACGTATTGTGAGTTTTTATGAATGCGCTCCAACCTTCCAGACCTCCGTTAGAACCAATACAAAAGCAGCGAGTCATACCTCGCCCAAAGCGTCGTCTTCGCCAACGTTCCTACCAAATTATGGCACTGGAAACAACGGCAAAGATAGGTGTAAACCTAGTCCTTTCGGCAGCAGCAGTTTCCGCCTTGACTCAGCTTTTACCTTACCACTGGTCGCAGCAAGACAAGTTACGAGAGATCCGCACTGAAGTCAAGTTGATGGAGGGGCGCGTCAATAACTTACAGGCAGAATTTAGCCGCAGTTTCGATCCTCGTCAAGCTAAAAGTATTATGCAAGAACAAGGTTATCGATTTGACCCTAACCAGCGCCGGGTGGTGTTTCCTAAAGATCTAACAGAAGAACAATCATCACATTAAAAAGCTATATCAACAATAAAAAACCTTACGCGATTAGCTCTTTGATGCTTTTATCAAAATTATTGGGTTTAAAACCCTGTCCTTCTAGGACGGCTTTTCTTGGTTTTTGATATCTAGACTACGAGCCCATCTTTCCATTAATTCACTAGCACTAATATTTTCAATCTTAGCTTTTTCGGTAATCATTTTCCATGCGGTATCAGTTAGTCTAACTGCATGACTTTTCTTAATTTCATCATAAAGAACTGGTACACCGCGCATCCTTTTCATGTTGATACTCCTGTTCGTATTGCTATACTGGATAGACTCTAGCATGGAAATAAGGGGATGACCAAGTGGCAGAAAAAATAAAAACCAAGTTAATAAAAATCAATCTGCCGAAATTTGAAACAAATATCTTAGAGTTCAACGGTCCCTTGTAAGAGCTTTCTACTAGGTGTTGCTGTGTGAAAGAATCTCCGTGTATGCGCGACCGGAAAGACGTCAAGAAGGATAGCACAGTAAATCGTTTAACCAATTTTCAACTCGTAGACGTAAGCGACAACTTGGATCTTCCTTTTTAGGGTTCGGTAAAGGTAGTTGAGTTAGGGCGCGTCGGTAGTCGGCGATCGCAAAATTCCAGTCACCCCAAAGATGATAAGTTCTACCTCTTTCAGCCAGAATATGCCCCTCTAGTTGACCAAAAAGCAATGCTATATCGAAATTATCAATAGCCTCTTCATATTGCCCTAGGTCACGTAAGGTAATACCTCGGTTAATCCAAGCTCGTACATAGCTGGGATTCAAATCCAGCGCTTGATCGTAGTCCGCAAGCGCGCTATCTAATTTACCACAAGCGGCGTAATAATTTCCACGATTATTGTAAGCACTCGCGAGCCTGGGATCAAGTTTCAGGGCAGTGTTGTAGTCGCAAAAGGCTTTTTGCAGTTCACCGCATTGAAAATAAATGAGTCCTCGGTTATTGTAATCAATCGCATTATGTGGATGGCGATTAATTAATTGGTTCAAAATAGCGATCGCTTTACTGTAATCTCCTTGTGAAGCTGCTTTTAAAGCATAAGAGCGTAAACAACTGTCTCCTAAAACAGATTGCTCACCAATATTAAGACCGTGTGTCTCTGATTGTGTAGTTTTTTTTGATACAAGTTTAGTAGATGGGCTTTTTTGATAACAAGATGCAAAAAATGAGTAACTTTTCATATCATCCTAACCGAGCTACTGGCTCTGATTTGATAAACTTATTATTTTATTTTTGTTGGTGGGTTTGTTGCTGTGTCACTTAATTAAGTTGTCTACAAGTACTTGAAAGCAAGCATTAAGGTCAAATTTGAACTACTGTCATAGGTGTCAGCTTTAAAGAACAACGATCTGAGCGACGCTATTGAGAAAGGTTGTACCCTATTCTTATAGATGATGAAATCTAATAATAGATACCTCATCCCGAAGTCCAATTCCAGAAAAAGCCAAAATCAATCCAAAGTTGTGAAACCAATAAATTGGTAAAATGCGAACAAGCCCGGAATGAAAAAATAACTAGTGCTGTAGCGTCTAAATACAAAATTCAAAATTCAAAAAGCTTATTACGTAAACTTTTCGCCAATTTTGAATTTCCGTTCTTGCTGTAGCGTAGGTTAGTAAGTATACAGTTTTAATAAATTTTGTTATGGCAACTACAATCTCTCATCCTCATGCTTCAGATCTCACAGTCGATGACTATATAGTTATCGGTTTCGCAACATGCTTTGTTAGAGAAGACGGAGAAGTTCATCAAATTGAAGTTATAGAACCTATTCCGTCAGCCGCTTTGGAAGCGCTTATGAAAGGGATTGCTACCTCTTATACACAAGCTTATGCAACAACTTTGGGAGCTGTACTTAATGGGGATCAACCTATTATCCCACCCGAATTTTCACAGTCGGCCCAGTTTAGTGAAGACTTTGTGGAAAGAGCGATCGCAGCTGCTCGTACTTATAAACGCCGTGAATCAGCCCAATCTCTAATTCCTTTGGGTTCAACCTATACCAACTTTAATCATTCTACTGAGCGAAAGCGGGTGCTAAACGCTACACGAAATGTTAGCAAGGAAGACAACATTAAACAGCATCCCAACACACACAAAGTTCTTTAATCAAAAAAGGGGTGTGGGGTATGGGGTGTAGGGGTAATCTTGAGGGGTTTGATACAAGCCTAGCAAGAAACAGGATATGCCACTAAACTCACTAGGTGACCAGATCTTAACCCTACACCCTACACCCTCTTATCCCAACAACTTGTACGCGTCGTCATATCCTCCCGCCCCTTGGATCTGGAATTTCTACACATATTGTAGTGTTATGTAAAAATATACAACGAAGCTGTTAACATACAACTTGCAGCCTTTGCTTCTGGGTTATTGACTTTATTGTCAACCATTAACTTTACTTAGCTAGATTATGCTGCATAGTGGTGAGTGGGAGCTTAGTTACAATAAAATAACGTGCTTGTAGCACCCAAAATCGCTACTAATCTACAAGTGCATTACTTCTACAAAAAGTTAGCATATAAATAAGGGAGGTTAACAATGCAGAACTCTTGAATTTTATAGTTTATCAACTGATAAGTTATGCATGAGTAGAGTTTATTTGCACATAGTTACAAAATACAATTTACTGCTACGGTCATAAACTAACAGAGATTATTAAATCGTCAATTTAGCCAAAAGTCTTACTCCAACTAAAATATAGAGGTATCAATGAATATTTTTACTCAACAAACAGACAATTATAAATTACTCAAAGAAAAACCACATTGGCAAGGAGATCATCATAGCGGTTCTGGGCTTGAAGATGAAGACAATAAGATGCCAAATTCTTTGATATCAAGACACATGTTCAATAGCTCAAATCGTGGTCGAGTTGCTATTTTTATTGATGGATCAAATCTATTTTATGCGGCTTTGCAACTTGGTATTGAAATCGACTATGCCAAATTACTTTGCTATTTAACTGATAGTGGAAGGTTATTGCGTGCTTTCTTCTACACTGGAGTTGATCGCACAAATGAAAAGCAACAGGGTTTCCTGCTTTGGATGCGTCGAAATGGTTATCGTGTAGTTACCAAAGATTTAGTCCAGCTTCCAGACGGTTCTAAAAAAGCAAATTTGGACGTTGAAGTTGCAGTAGATTTGATGAACTTAGCTCCCTACTATGATACCGCTGTTTTAGTTAGTGGGGATGGTGATCTCACTTATGCGGTTAATGCTGTAACGTACAAAGGCGTTCGGGTTGAAGTCGTCAGTGTACGTTCCATGACTAGTGACAGTTTAATCGATGTTGCTGACTACTTCATTGATCTTGATTCTATAAAAGAACACATTCAAAAAGATTCTCATTCAGGTTATAGTTACCGACCACTGTCCAACACTAGTCTATAATTGGGAACTTAGCGGCTAAATTGTAGAAACCATGAACAATCCCACCCACTTTATCGAAGAGACACGGGGCGTAGAGACACGGAGACGCGGAGAGTTTCTACACCCCATGTCGGAGGCAACACTCCCAAGGGTTTAAGCCCCAATTTCTACAAGTTGCTCTATTTCATCAGTTGGGGATTGAACCCCAACCGAAATATCTCCGCGTCACCGCGTCTCAAAGTCTCCGCGTCTCTAGCTTGAAAAAAGGTGGGATGGTTAAGCGTAAATCAAATGGATATTTTAATTGTTGAGGATGAAGCTGAAATTGCTCAGTTAATCCAACTCACATTAGAAAAAGAAGGATTTTCCTGTCAAATCAGTCGTGATGGTATCCTCGCCTTACAGATTTTTCAGGAGCGATCGCCAGATCTAATTATCTTAGACTTAATGCTTCCCGGTTTAGATGGGTTGGAAGTCTGTGCGAGAATTCGTCAAAAACCAGGGAAAAAAGATCCTTATATTTTGATGCTTACAGCTAAGGGTGAGGAAATAGATCGCGTCATTGGCTTGTCTACTGGTGCTGATGATTACATGGTCAAGCCTTTCAGTCCTCGAGAGTTGGTTGCGCGGGTGCGAGCACTACTGCGCCGTAGTCTTCGCCAAGGGGGACAACATCCGCTTTATCGTACTCAACACTTTATCGTAGATGTAGAGCAACGGACTATAAGTCGTCAAATAAATTCTCAGCTACCACCAGAAACTCTAGAGTTAACAGCCTTAGAGTTTAACTTATTAAGTACCTTAGTTAGCAATCCTGGTCGAGTATGGAACCGCACGCAGTTAATTGACAAACTTTGGGGAGATAATTTTTTCGGTGATGATCGGGTAGTCGATACTCATGTAGCGCGGTTACGTAAGAAAATAGAGCTAGATCCTGCTAATCCTACTTTTGTTAAAACTGTTGTTGGAGTCGGTTACAAGTTTGAAGATCCACCAGTTTTTGGGCATGGGGTATAGGGCATGGGGCATGGGGCATGGGGCATAGGGCATGGGGCATGGGGCATAGGGCATGGGGCATAGGGCATGGGGCATAGGGCATGGGGTGTGGGGTGTAGGGAAGAAGTTTCCAATAACCTCTTGCTATGCTCTATGCTTAGGGGCTGTTGTCCCTCCCCACCCAATACGGTTCGGTTAAGAAATTCTTGGTTGAGGCAAGCAGGGGGAGAATTTTGCTTCCCCTGCTTATCCGAACCGTATTGCCTCCCCACCCACAAAAAGATCGAGTTTCCCTCCGCTTTCAATGAAACAAGTTTCACCACTAATGATGAAAGTATAATTTTTTTCTATGCCCTATGCCCCGTGCCCTATGCCCTTCTTAAGTAAAAATTATGAATATCCGTTTCCCTTCAGTCAAGTCTTGGAGTTTGGCATCGCGCCTTTTTCTATCGCACTTTGTGGTGATGATAGTGGGAGTGGCGAGTTTTGTCACCATAAGCAGAATTTCTTCTCCCGGGTTTTTTATTTTAGATTTGGAACGACTAGAAAACGAAGGGTTGGATTTAATTGATGTTCGTGGTGAGTTGGTTCAAGGATTTGAAACTGCTTGGCGGCGAAGTACTTTTTGGTCACTGTTGGTAGGTGCAACGGCAGCGGGAGGGTTGAGTTACTGGGTGTCGTTAAAGATAGTACAAAGGTTAATCGAAATGGAGCAAATTACTCAAAAGTTTGCTGCTGGTAAACTGAATGCGCGACTACCAAAAAGTGAGATTCCAGAACTTAATCGACTCGGTGTTAGTTTTAACAGTATGGCAGCAAGTTTAGAAGGAGTAGAAGCACGACGCAGAGAACTAATTGGAGATATGACCCATGAGTTACGGACACCGTTAACTGTTGTACGAGGTTACTTAGAAGAATTGGCTGACGGAGAGATTGAACCCTCTGCTGAAATTTATCACCAGCTAGCGAAAGAAACCAAACGCTTAGAACGTTTAGTCAACGATTTACAAGAACTTTCTAAAGCAGAAGCAGGTTATCTACCCATAAATATACAATCAGTGAATTTGCGTCCTTTATTAGAATCATTAGTACAGAGGTTTACCGACCAACTGTTAGAAGATGGACCAGTTCTGCAATTAGATTGTCCACCGAACCTGCCATCTGTGTTAGCGGATATTGATCGCACAGAACAAGTTTTAGTCAATCTGGTGGGTAATGCCATGCGCTATACTGCTAGAGGTTCAATTACCATTCGTGTTTGGACTCAAGCTCATAAGCTTTGGATTGCTGTTATTGATACAGGTATGGGTATCGCACCGGAAGATTTACCTCATGTGTTTGAGCGCTTTTGGCGAGCTGATAAATCAAGAAATCGCCATTCTGGAGGAACTGGAATTGGTTTAACTATCTCACGCCGTTTGATTGAGCTGCAAGGTGGTCAAATTGAGGTCGAAAGCGAGCAAGGAGTGGGTAGTACCTTTCGTTTTTTTCTGCCCTTAGCTTGAAGTTCCACTCATTTGTTTAGTACAAATTTGTCATTAAATTAAAATTAAACAACGTGCGAATTGTTTATAAAGCAGTTAACTTTAACATAACCATCATGTAGACGGTTTTTTGATGCTTCATAGCATGATAACTAATTAACTTATTATTAGTTAAATTTAAGTACAAGTACTGATTTCCATGCCTTATGACTTATTTTAACATTTATGGTATTAGAATCAATCACTAGCATAAAGTTGCAAATATGTACAATTTGTTTGACTGGTAACTTAGACTGATACAATTTTGTGATAGCTGACTACGGTTTAGTTGAATAAAACTAAAATAGCTCTAGGAGTCCAAAAGGTGCATAATTCCCAATTATTTCTAATTGCTAGCTACCTATTAATTACCTGCTATTTTTTTAGCACTTGGTTAAGGTTTTCCCTTCGTCATCCCAGCTCTCAGCCAGAAGATATATTTTTATCCTTTGTAATGTTTGTAGTAACAACTATCTTTTGGCCGTTACTTCTTCCTGTATCTTTGATAGATATCTTCAAAACGCGGAAGTTTGCTCTCAGTAATGTAGTTCCTGTACTTGTCGCAGTCTCAGCATTTAGTCTTGCATTGTATATTCGTTAGTTAGATTTTTAGTCGATCTTGTTATTCAGTATTTTCATGACTATCGATTCTACTTTAAGATAGTAGTCAAAATTTTTTACAGACACAAGAGTCATGAAGTCTGAACAACAACGCCAACGGGCAGTTAGGTCATTTACAGAATTTTTACAGACCCCCCTAGAAAAAGTACTGCATCGCCATCTCAACGCTAAAACTGAGTCAACGACTTTGGCATTATTTCACGAAGTCGCTGCTAATGTACCCGCATACAAGGCTTTTTTGGCACAGCAGGGAATAAATCCATCCGAATACCAAAACGTTGAAGATTTCCAAAGACTACCGCTACTGACAAAAGAAAATTACCTATTGCGCCATCCGCTGAGTGAATTGTGCTACCACGGTCAGTTAGAAACGTGTGATATGATTGCTGTTTCCTCTGGTTCTACCGGAAAACCAACATTTTGGCCTCGTTTCTTTACTGATGAAATGGAGATTGCCACACGCTTTGAGCAGATATTTCACGATAGCTTCTATGCAGATACTAAGCGTACACTAGCTGTTATTTGTTTTCCTTTAGGGACTTGGGTGGGTGGGATGTACACCACCAATTGCTGTCGTTATTTAGCTGCTAAGGGTTATCCTATCACCGTAATTACTCCTGGTAACAATACAAAAGAAATTTTTCGAGTTGTTCAAGAACTAGGTTCAGCTTTTGAGCAAGTTGTTCTGTTAGGATATCCACCATTTCTCAAAGATGTCATAGACACTGGTATTGTGAGTGGTATTAAGTGGCAGCAATATCAAATAAAGTTAGTTATGGCAGGAGAGGTTTTCAGCGAAGAATGGCGTGATTTAATTGGCGAAAGGGTTGGTTTCCAAAATTCTTACTACGACTCCGCGTCACTTTACGGTACAGCAGATGCAGGTGTACTGGGCAATGAAACACCTTTGAGTATTTGCATTCGGCGGTTTTTAGCCAATCATCCAGATGCTGCGCGTGCTTTGTTTGGCGAATCGCGCTTACCCACGTTGGTACAATATGACCCGATCAGCCGCTTTTTTGAAGTAAAAGACGGCACTTTGCTGTTTTCTGGTAACAATGGTATACCCTTAGTACGTTATAACATTTTGGATACTGGAGGGATAATTAGCTACGATGCAATGCTAAAGTTTTTAGCAGAATGGGGGTTTGATCCAGTTGCGGAGTTGCTAAATCAGTCTGCGGAATTAGGCTCCAGGCTCGGGATATCCGATGAACAAACACTACCTGCTCAGACTATAGTAAGAGGTATACACTCATTGCCCTTCGTCTATATTTTTGGACGTTCTAACTTCACAGTGTCTTACTTCGGTGCCAATATTTATCCAGAAAATGTGACTGTAGGATTAGAGCAACCAGTTATTAGAGAATGGGTAACTGGTAAGTTTGTGTTGCAGGTCAAAGAAGATGCAGATAAAAACCGATTTTTATCTGTGGTTGTAGAGTTAGCGCCTTTGGTAGAAGGTAGTGAAGAAAAACAACAAGTTATTGCATCTTCTATTCTTTCCCAGTTAAAGCGTCTTAACAGCGAGTTTGCTAATTACGTTCCATCAGAATATCAAATGCCGATAGTAGCTTTAGCTCCATCTGGTGATCCTGAGTATTTTCCTGTTGGAGTTAAGCATCGTTACACTAGGCAGTGAGAGGTGATGAGTGTTCCAAGAATGCGTTGTCTTAAGTTGTGCCGCCAATTAAGCGGTCAAACTCCGCTTTGATTAGTCCATAACACTCACAGCTTTGCGAGTTAAAAGAGCCGCTACCGGGGATGTTCTGCTTCCAGGCACCGTTTATGTTGCTGTCCAAAATCATCACTTGCTAGTTCAGCCCTCTACTTTTTTGCCATCTACATATTTTGGTCCTGTCCAACCCTTTGGCGATCGCAAAATGATCATGGGATATTCAGGTGTGTGAGTAAAAAAGCAAGACCCTGGTAAGCGAGTATCAGTTCATCGTCAAGCTTGATGCTTGTTGTTAGACCTGACTTAAGAACTATTTTCAGAACGTGGTTCAATGCCACGCAACAAAACTGCTATCATTTCGTCAGCCATATCTTTTACCGGAGTGGTTGTGTAGCGATCTGCATCATGAATAGTTCCTATAATCTGAATAAATGAACTTGCAAGTAAAATTGGGTACACCACTCGATAGTGCTGATGTTCGCTAGCTGTCACAAAGATTTGCTCAATAGGTTGCAAAATTGACTCATAAGCTACCTTTGTTAGACGTTCTGCTTGAACTTGATTAAGTGCAGGTAGATCTAAACGGCTCAATCTAGATAGATCAACTGGTGGTTGAGAGAGAAACCATCGTGCGGCAGCGCGCAATTGTTCTTGTAAAATTGGCTTTGCTTGAGAGATTGCTTTAAATAAGCCTACCCTGTGTCGCGCAAGCGATCGCTCAGTAACTTCTACAAAAAGTTCCTCTTTTCCTCCAGGTACATGGTAATAGAGAGATGCATGGCTGATTCCCAGTTCAGTCCCAATATCACGCAGGGTTACTGCTGTATACCCCCGTTCGCTGAAAAGACGCTCCGCTGTATCAAGCAAGCGTTCATAAGCACCACTCATTTATAACCCAGTTAATTAATAACTCATATCTATCATATCTAAGCGATCGACAAAACTTTCTTGGTCATTTTACCAAACATTTGGTTGACAGATGTGACAAAAGTTAAAATTTGTGTTATCTAAATTAATAGTAAATGTTTTACCAAACATTTGGTAAGTTAACTTTGCCACTTGTTCGTCTACATCAAAAGCCAGTAATAGGTACAATTTTATACATCATCCTCTTGGATGGTTAACTTTGTTTTGCTGATAAAAAATTTCTCTTTTTAGACAGGTGTATAATGCAAAGATTTGGATTAGGTCTTCTACTGTTTTCAGCATTCTTGAGTTTGGCGAGTCCATTCAGCGCTCGAGCAAATTTAATGAGTGACCTAACCGTTGAGATTGATGGGTTGCGGAATCGATCTGGAAACGTTTGCGTGAATGTTTTTGCAAGCAGTAAAGGATTTCCCAATAGTGCTGCAAATGCATTGCAAAATCGATGTGTACCAATTACCAATACATCAATGGTTTTGACTTTTAAGAATTTGAAACCCGGAAGCTATAGTGTAGCAGTACTGCATGATGCCGAAGGAGATGGCAAACTTCGTCGCAATTTCTTGGGGATTCCAACCAACGGTTTTGGGTTTTCCAGAAATCCAACAATTCTCACTGGTCCACCTAAATTTGAAGATTCAGCAATTTTTGTAGCAGGTTCCAACACAAATATTCAAATCAAATTAATGTATTTAGGTGGCTAATTCAACAGTTATCAGTTATCAGTTATCAGTGATGTATTTATCCTGGGGTCAAATCCCAGACTGACACTGTGATAACTGTTTGCTGTTCACTGATTTTGCCATGTATATACAAAATCACTCATCCTCACTTGCTTGATTGCGAGCAAAAATTTCGATAATCTCACTTCGGGTCATATCATTCTTAGCTGCGATCGCCGCCAGTTTTTCCCAAGCTGTATCTGTTAGCCTGATGGATCTCAGGCGTTTCGGATCATCTTGGTAGTCTGAAGCAAACTGACCTGAATCACTACGTTTACGCCTAGATGATTTGTGTCTTATCCCTGAATACTGTTCTTCATCTAAGTTCTTCTGACTTTGGCTCAGAGTAATTAAGTCAATTAGAGCCTTAATCAGGCGTTCTGGCTCCATTGGCAGAATGTCCTTGCCATGCAATAACTCCTGAATGATTAAAAAATGCGCCAACGTTCCAGAGAAAATGCGTGCAGTTGCTTCTGGGTCAGGTAAATTGAGTTCAGTACGAGACCCTAGGAATTGAGTGAGATCCTTTATGCATAACTGTTCCATGTTTCTAACGAAGGCTCGCGCTAAGTCCGGGAAGCGTCCAGACTCACCAACGATCAAGCGGAAAAATGCTACCCAGTGCTGCTCTATATCATCGAAGTTTAAAATACTCACGGCTAATTTGTGCAAGATGACAGATGCTTCGTCTTGCATAGACTGAGCTTTCTGAGGATTAAATCTTGCGTAATATATCTCTTTTATCAATTGCTGAATTAAAGCGTTGAATAATCCCTGTTTATCGCCGAAGTGATTATATATCGTTGTTTTGGACACACCTGCTGCTGCTGATATCTGATCCATGGTTGTAGCAGCAAAGCCATGAGCTAGAAACTCTCGCATCGCTCCTTCTAAAATCACTTCGACTTTCTCTGATGATAAATAACGGTCTAAATGATTACATTCCATATTTTTATTTAAGCCGCTAGCAAGTTTAAAAATAACTCTTGACATAATTGTACTAAACAGTTTAGTTTAAAAAAGTAACGAAATAATAATCTTCTAATTTATTTAGATTTTAGGAGGCACCTTATGGTGCATAATGGATCAGAATTTTTCAAACAGGGACAAAATCGCCAATTAGTCATTATGGCAATGGCTGCAACCCTAGCTGTTAGCGGGGTGACAGTTTACAGATGGAGATTTCATTCGCCACAGTCTAAAGCCGTAACCCAAACCGCCCAAATCAGTACGCCTCAAGTTACCACAGTTACTGCCTTGGGAAGGTTAGAACCAAAGGGAAAGGTTATTAAAGTTTCTGCGCCTACATCTAGCCAAGAGAATCGTGTTGAAAAACTGTTAGTCAAAGAAAACCAACAAGTAAAAGCGGGACAAATCATCGCTATTCTAGATAGCAAAAACCGCCTTGAAGCCGCCGTAACCAAAGCACAAGAACAAGTGAGAGTCAAGCAGGTAAACTTGGCTCAGATTCAAGCAGGTGCAAAACAAGGTGAAATTGCAGCGCAAAAAGCCCAAATTGACCGACTCAATGCACAATGGCAAGGTGATCTGACAGCACAACAAGCAACCACTAGAAGACTAGAAGCAGAACTAAACAATGCTCAGGCGGAATATCAGCGATATGAGCAGTTATATTCTCAAGGTGCAATTTCTAAGTCTTCGTTTGACGCCAAGCGCCTGAGCTTAGACACTGCAACGCAACAATTAAACGAAGCTAAAGCAGTACTTACCCGTATTAATGGCACTAGTACCAAGCAAATTACCGAAGCTCAAGCCACACTCAACAAGATAGCTGAAGTGCGTCCAGTAGATGTGGAACTCGCAAAAGCAGAAGTTAACGATGCGATCGCCGCAGTAAATCAAGCAAAGGAAAATCTTAAACAGGCTTACGTGCGATCGCCCCAAAATGGTCAGATATTCGAAATACACACACGTCCTGGTGAAGTTGTTTCAAGTAATGGCATTGTTGAAATTGGGCAAACAAGCCAAATGTATGTAGTTGCAGAAGTCTACCAAGATCAAATTGGTAAAATTCGCCCTGGACAGGATGTGCGAGTCATAAGCGATTCTCTACCAAGTGAATTGCAGGGGAAAGTCGATTGGGTAGGTTTACAAGTGCGTCGGCAAAATGTAGTTAATACTGACCCCAGTTCTAACATTGATGCCAGAGTTGTTGAAGTCCATGTAAAGCTCGATAATACCTCAAGTCAGAAAGCTGCTAAGTTTACCAATTTGCAAGTTAAGGCGGTTATTCAACTATGATCGGATTGATCCAGCAGCTTAAAAGACGAACACCTCTAGGATGGGTGCAACTAAGCCATGAAAGAAGCCGTCTATTGGTAGCATTGTCAGGTATTGCTTTTGCTGATGTTTTAATGTTTATGCAGCTTGGCTTTCAAGATGCGCTGTATGACAGCAATACTCGCCTCAATCGAGCATTACATACAGATATTGTTTTAATGAGTCCAAAAGCTCGCAACATACAAAATCTTTCTACCATTCCTCGCCGACGATTGTATCAAGCTTCTGATATACCAGGTGTGGAATCGGCAGATCCCATGTATATCAATCTTATTACCTGGAGAAATCCTCAAAACCTTGCTAACGAAACTCAGATTCAAATTATTGGCGTTAATCCGGAGCGACCTGCTTTTAACCTACCAGAAGTAAACCAGCAGTTAAATAAGATTACACTACCAGATACTTTTTTATTTGATCGAGGTTCTAAAGGGGATTATAAAGTTGCCCTTGATAAAATTAAACAGGGTAAAAGCGTTACCACTGAAATCGAGAACCGTACCATCACCCTCAGTGGTTTATTTTTATTGGGGACTTCTTTTGCTGCTGAAGGGAATCTAATTACTAGTGATCAGAATTTTCTCAGGTTATTTCCTAGAAGAGATGCAAGCAGCATTAATCTGGGATTAGTCAAGATTAAGCCAGGCTACGATCCAAAGCAAGTTGCAACAGCATTAAAAGCTTACTTGCCTAATGATGTCAAAGTTTTAACCCACCAGGAATTTATTAAATTCGAGGAGGACTACTTAAAGAAAGAAAGCCCTATTGGTTTTATTTTTGGGCTTGGTGTATCTATGGGATTTATAGTTGGCATTATTATTGTCTATCAAGTCCTTTCTACTGATGTGAATGCTCACTTAAAAGAATACGCTACCTTTAAAGCTATGGGGTATCGTAACATCTACTTGCTAGGGGTGATTTTTGAAGAAGCAATCATTTTGGCAGTTCTTGGTTTTCTTCCGGGAATAATTGTCCCTTTTGGACTTTACCACCTGACTAGAAGTGCGACAAATTTACCGATATACATGACCATGGCGCGAGCCTTGATGGTACTAGTGTTAACTATCATTATGTGTACTATTTCTGGAGCGATCGCCACTCGTAAACTCCAAGCTGCTGACCCTGCTGATATGTTTTAACTAATTGCTGACAATCAGTAAAATTTAACAAATAATATTTAAAAAAATGCAAGCTGTTATTTCTATCCAAAATCTTAACCACTACTTTGGGCATGGTCAGTTGCGCAAGCAAGTCCTATTTGACATTAATTTAGAAATCAATGCTGGTGAAATCATAATTATGACAGGACCTTCTGGTTCTGGTAAAACTACGCTGCTTACCTTAGTAGGTGGGTTGCGTTCTGCTCAATTTGGCAGTTTGCGTGTTTTGGGACGAGAACTATGTGGTGCTAGTGCAGCAGAACTGACTTTAGCGCGACGTAGCAATGGTTATATTTTCCAAGCACATAACCTGCACAATAGCTTGACGGCATTGCAGAATGTGAGGATGGGCTTAGAACTCCACAAAAATATTACCGCTGAACAGATGCAAGCCCACTCAATGGCGATGCTAGAAGAGGTAGGATTAGCAGATCGCTGTAATTACTATCCTGAAAATCTGTCGGGCGGACAAAAACAAAGAGTGGCGATCGCACGTGCTTTAGTTGCACAACCCAAAATTGTGCTTGCTGATGAACCAACAGCAGCGCTTGATAAAAAATCTGGTCGTGATGTGGTGGAACTTATGCAACGCCTTGCTAAAGAACATGGTTGCACAATCTTGCTAGTGACTCACGACAATCGTATTCTCGATATTGCTGACCGCATTATTTATATGGAAGATGGTCGTTTAGCAGAAAATTCAAACACTGTTGTAGCGGGAGCGGTTTAACTCACATTCCACAGCCAGAACAGTCACAGGACAAAAAAAGTTAATAGCAATTTAGTGGTATTTTATTTATTACAACATCCACTAAGGCTATTACTGATGAAAAAAGCTTTTATAGGAGCATCGGTGCTGTTGGCTAGTGTAGAAATTTTGCCATTGACACAATTGCCAGTTATGGCAAGCCTCAAGCCGGTCATTGTAGTGAGTCAAGCGGTACGAAAACCCCTTCCACCCAACAACCCTACCATTAAGTCTCCCACTCCTGCCCTTTCTTTTGGTTTAGCCGATGGCACTGCTGTAAAAGTTAAATTCAAGCAAACAATTTCCTCTAAAACGGCTAAAGAAAACGACCCGGTCGAGTTTGAAGTATCAGAAGATGTTTTGGTGAAAAACGTAATTGTGATTGCTAAGGGCGCGATCGCAAGAGGTATAGTAACTAAAGCAAAACGCTCTGGAATGTTGGGTCGTAAAGGAAAGTTGGAGATATCTCTTAAAGAAGTCACTTTAGTGAGTGGCGAACGCGTTGCTATTCGTGCCGAGCAAAAAAGTGGCGGTGGTACATCTGGAGGAATCATTGCGCTAGCAGTTGTGGTTACTCCTTTAGCTTTATTGTTTAAAGGCAAGAATAGAACCTACGAAGCTGGCACTGAGGTTCAGGGGTTTGTCGATGGTAATTTCGAGCTTGATCCAAATAAATTTAGAACGACATCAAGGTAGAAAATCACGCCTGCCACTTAGTTGCAGTGAGACAATTCATAGTTATATAGTAATTTTATCAGCATAACTAAGAATTTTAAAGAAGATTTTACACCAGATACATTGAATGAGAGAATCTCAGCTATCTTCTCAAATTGAAGCTGAATATGGAAGACCGCACAAAAGCTTTGCAAGCTCTTGCAGCTAAGCGTTGGCAGGTATCGCTGATGCTGAGTGGAGCCATGATGGTTATCTACTTTGGATTTATTCTGTTGATTGCGTTTAATAAGCCTTTGTTGGGGTCACAAGTGATTCCAGGGCTTAGTCTCGGGATTTTACTAGGAGCGCTAGTAATTATCAGTGCATGGGTACTAATTTTTGTCTACGTACGCTGGGCAAATAAAAATTACGACGATAAAATTGCTGAACTTCTACGTAGATGAGTAACCATACCAGGTTCCAGATAACTGAAGTGCAGTGCTTTTGTGTACAAGCTAGCCTTCTGACTCCTGACTCCTGACTCCTGACTCCTAACTCCTAACTCCTGAATTCTGCTGTATATCAACCAATTCAAAAGATGAATAGTTTTTGGCATTATTTACCACTGGCTATAGTAGACCTTAGTAGTCTTGGTCACTTTAACCCACTAGCGATCGCGTTCTTCGTTGTTTTTGTTGGTAGTTCTCTAGGTATCACCTACTGGGCTGCACAACTAACCAAAAGTACATCACATTTTTACACCGCTGGCGGTAATATCACTGGTTTCCAAAATGGGCTTGCTTTAGCAGGAGACTTCATGAGTGCTGCGAGCTTTTTAGGCATTGCAGGACTAGTCGCGCTGAACGGCTTTGATGGGTTAATTTATTCTATCGGTTTTTTGGTGGGCTGGCCAATTGTTATGTTCTTAGTCGCAGAACCTCTGCGTAACTTAGGCAAATACACCTTTGCTGATGTGGTAGCTTATCGTCTAAGACAAACACCAGTGCGAATAGCAGCCGCCATAGGTACTTTAGCAGTGATTAGTTTCTACTTAATCGCTCAGATGGTAGGTGCTGGCGAACTGATCAAGCTGCTGTTTGGGTTTGACTATGAATTAGCCGTTGTCATCGTAGGTTGCGTGATGATGGCTTATGTGATTTTTGGTGGAATGATTGCCACAACTTGGGTGCAAATTATCAAGGCAATTCTACTATTGGGTGGAACTATCTTGTTAGCCGTTTTGGTGTTGGCTCAATTTGGTTTCAATCCAATAGCACTATTTGCTGCTGCTGAAGCCAAATATCCAGGCGTATTAGCTCCGGGTAAACAAGTTTCTGATCCATTGGATGCTATTTCTCTTGGGATGTCGCTAATGTTTGGCACAGCTGGACTACCTCACATCCTGATGCGGTTCTATACTGTACCAAATGCCAAAGCAGCTAGAGTTTCAGTAACATACGCGACTGCTTTTATTGGTGTTTTTTACTTGCTCACCTTTATTTTAGGTTTTGGAGCAATGGTACTAGTAGGTCAAGATACTATTAAAAAAATTGGTACTGGTGGTAACATGGCCGCGCCAATTTTAGCAGACTTTTTAGGGGGTAATGCTTTTTTAGGTTTTATTGCAGCAGTTTCTTTTGCTACAATCTTAGCGGTTGTGGCGGGATTGACGCTTTCAGGTGCAGCAGCATTGTCCCATGATTTGTGGGTGAATGTGGTACGCTCAGGCCATGCTAACGAGACAGAACAACTAAGGGTTGCGCGCTTCGCCACTATGTTATTAGGTGCTTTAGCGATGCTGCTGGGTATTTTGTTTAAAGGACAGAATGTTGCTTATATGGTGGGTTTAGCATTTGCGATCGCCGCCAGTGCAAACTTTCCAGCGTTGCTTTTATCAATGCTTTGGCGACGGTTTACAACCAACGCTGCTGTAGCTAGTATGTTAGTAGGTACGGTATCATCTTTGGTACTAATATATTTCTCACCAACTATTCAGGTGACTATTCTCAAACACGCTTCAGCTGCCTTCCCGTTAAAAAATCCTGGATTAGTTAGCATTCCCCTAGCATTCTTGGTGGGGATTGTTGTTTCTCTGTTAGATAATGAACAGCAAGCACAAGAAAAATTTTCTGAAGTAGAAAACCGTATTCACATAGGAACTAACAACTGATTACTAGACAATACGATTGGTCAAGGTGTGTTAGGCGAAGCCGTAACGCACCTTAAATTTGTGGTGGTGCGGCGTTTGGCGACACCACTAACCCCTACAATAAAGAGGCGACAACCTACGCTTGGAATAGGTCAAGACTTATGGCATACAGCGATTTTACGGTTGGTAAAGTGAAGCAAACCTTTGGAATTGAGACCATAGAAGGTACCTCCTTTTTTCCAGCAATTTCTCCGGCTGCACCAACTTCTACTTTGTTGGAGGTGCTAGAAGAAAACCTTCCCCTTGCTGCTGCACTGCCAAGTGAGAAAGCAAAATCTGAACTACTAATTAGCCCTATTTTAGTGGAAGTCCGCAAGCTTCTCAAGCGTCAAGTGAGTTTGTTTTCAGGTCAAGACTTCACGGTTAACGTTGAAGTCGGGCTGTCTGGTATTTGTGATTTTCTAATTAGCCGATCACCCGAACAGTTAGAAATTGAGTCTCCAGTAGTCGTCCTGGTAGAAGCGAAAAAAGCAGATATTAACAGCGGCATGGGACAGTGTATGGCGGAAATGGTTGCAGCACAACAATTTAACCAGCGGGAAGGAGAAGAACCGAAACCAGTTTATGGATGTGTTAGTAGTGGGTTGTTATGGCGATTTCTCAAACTTGAATATAACCAAATAACCGTGGATTTGAAAGACTATTCTTTGGAACCTATTTCAGATCTACTAGGCAAACTGATTTGGATGTGTGGAGATCTGTCCAGTCCGAAATTAACTAATAACTGATAACTGATAACTGATAACTGTTAAACCCCCCTTCCTTTTTGTCGCTTGCCTATTTCTGACTTGGCTCATAGAGCTTCAGTCTATAAAGAATTTATAAAAGATAATATAGGTTCTACTTTTTTTTCAAAATTAAACTCCGATTCAAAGCAAGATTTAGCATTTTTACTATAAAAATCGTAAGAACTTAGTATTTTATCAATAGCTGATTTGATTTCTTGAGTATCAAATGGATCATTTATGACAATACCAATTTCATATTCTTCAACGAGTTGAGAAAGTGATGGGATATTGTTCACTAAAACTGGCTTCCCATGCTTTAAATATTGAGCTAATTTTCCAGAAGCTTTTGCTATTTTACCGAAATTATCATTAATGTATTTATAGAAAGCTATACCTATAGTCGATGACGAATAAATTTTTGATAGTTCTTCATAGGGAAGTAGATCTAAGGAAAGAAACAAGTTCTTGGAGTTTAGCTTTCTCAAAGATTGTGCATAATCATCTCCTTCTTTAATTCCTCGTCTATCTGCTCCATGAAATACCAATGCACACCCATTATCAATAGATACAAAAGACTCAGCTAATGTTTTTAAATAAAGATCATCGTTGAGCATTCCAGCATACAAAACAATATAGGGAAATTTATCGCCACTTAAATTAAATTTTTCTCTAAAAAAGTTTTTGCCATTTGGATTGTCTAAAAAACCATTAAGTGGTGCATTAGGTAAATAGAAAACTTTCGGATGATTGTATTGGCAGTATTCCGAAAGCGCTTTAAATCTATCTTCATCTTGAACAATCACAGCTTCGGCTTTTCTATAAGCTAACTTAGCCATCTCATAGAAAGGCTTAGAAATATATCCGAATTTTCTTAACTCTTCTAGTTCCAATGAAACAAATACAAACTTCTGTTTATATAAGTATGATAATACTAATGCAACAGCTAGACCATGAAAATCAACTGCGATATTAAGATTAGTCTTGAGTGTGCTATCTTTATTTTCACTTTGTTGCAAATATCCAAAAATCTGAAGATTAAAAATAAATATTTCTATTATTCTACTTAAAGTGAAAAATTTCATTTGGTTAGAAAAATTATATAAATTAAACCCTTCAGGAAAATATACAATCTTACCATTGGTTCCTATTTTTTCAGGTAGAGGTATTTTCTTATTTTCAATTGCAAAGATAGTCAGAGCATCAACATATTTTTCTATAAGCATTGATAAATTTAGAACCGTAGGGGCTAGGGTAAGATGATTTTCAAAAAACAAGATAGAACATGTTTTAAGCATACTTTTTTCCAAACTAAGATTTAGAACTCTTCTTTGATAAAGTACAAAATTTGGCAGAAGGAACCCCTTTTAGCAGTTATCAGTTATCAGTTATCAGTTATCAGTTATCAGTCAAGAATAATGTGTTTATACGAGCGCGAAGCACAGTTTTAACAGTTAATCAGCTATCACTTATCACTGCACCATATGCTTTGATCACTGATAACTGTTGACTGTTCACTGTTTTAATACATCGGTTCTCTAAAACTGAACTGGCTTAGCACACAGATATATTTATTTATCTGCAGTAAAATTACTATACCATGCAAAGTAATATTTGATGCCATCGTTTTTTTACGATAAGGCAAACTTTATCGAGAGTTTACAAAAACTTGTAGAAAAATCTAACAAATCTGTGATTATTGTAACTGTTTTATATTACTCATGACTTGTTGGTACATTCTTTGATTATTTTGCTGCTGAAAAAGTTCAGCTGCTTTCCGTAAGTCTGCCATTGCTCCCTCTTTGTCTCCCTGGGCGGCACGGGTATTTCCCCGGTTATTAAAGGCTACGCCAAATTTCGGGTTGAGACGAATTGCTTGAGTGTAATCGGCGATCGCGCCATCTATTTCTCCTTTAGCTGCACGAGAGTTTGCACGATTATTGTAAGCAGCAGCATATTTAGGATTAAGACGAATGGCTTGATTGTAATTCTCTATCGCGTCATCTGTTTTTCCCTGAGTTGCATAGGCATTGCCGCGATTATTGTAGGCTTGAGCATAGTTGGGAGCAAGGCTAATCGCTTGATTATAATCTTGTATAGCGCCGTATATATCTCCCTGATCAGCAAGAGCATCGCCGCGATTATTATAGGCAACTGCTTCTTTGGGATTGAGACGAATCGCTTCGTCGTAATCAGCGATCGCTGCTTTTTTGTCTCCCATCTCAAAATGTACAAGCCCGCGACTATTGTAAGCTGCGGCGTAATTACGGTTCAAGCTAATTGCTTTAGTATAAGCGGCGATCGCGCCAGCCGAGTCACCTTTTATATGTTTGTACTGTCCTTGAATATAAAAATCACCAGCTTTCGATGGTTTAGTTGGAGGTTTAGGAGGACGAACTCCTATTTCCGTTACCACTTTTAAATCGTTGCTCTGGCTGCAAGAAACGGTTAGTATTGTGATTAATGCGGTAAATGCAGCTATACCAAATAATTTGCCCACCCCTGTAAATTCTTCCTCAAATAACCGCCATTTCATAATTTCGTATAACCAGATACAACTTAATAGTTTGTATGTGTAATTCTGATTGATAGTTACGCATTGGTTTCATCATTGCTTTGGTCATTTTCCTGTTTTTTGGGAGTTAGTCGCCAACTGTTCGTTGTTTCGATATCTACAGACAATTCTTCCAGGTTTTCTCCTAAATCCTTTTGAAGTTTTTGAGTCAGTGTGATGGGAAAATCAAAATCGAGATTTTTGGACTGTGCTAACCTGACAAGTTCTGTAAACGATACTTTTGCTGTTGCACGTTCATAGCTAGTCAGTTTAAAATCCGTAGTTTCAGATATATTTTGAGCTTGCATAGCTTTTTTGATGCGCTCTTGCAAATACTCAAATTCTGAGTTCAAGACTTTCCATTCATGCTCAATTTGAGTATATCGTGCGGTCAGTGCTGTTAAATTCTCCGTAGCGCTATCTGGGTTACTTTGTTGGCTTAATTCTATCAGACGCAGGTGGACTTGGGCAAGATAAATACAATCCATGTAAGCATACTCTATTTGTTCTTCAGTTAAAGGTCGCTTTCCCCAATCGCTTGTTTGCTCTTTTTTGTCTATATTTTGGAAATTACAAAGTTCAGTAGCTAGAGTTTTAAGTTGGTAGTTGGGCAATGGTAAGAGATAATAGGGAATGTTTTTTGCCATTTCTAAAGTGCAAGTAATATTTTTTGCTTTTTTATTACCCAAGAATTTCAAATCATAGCTGGCGTTATGAAAGACTTTGTTAATAGCAGGATTAAGCATGATTTTATCAACAAACTCAGCAACAATATCAGGTTTTTCTAGTACATCTAAAAGGTAGATGCGATCGCCACTTAAATCTGTTGGATCATCTAATACCTGAATGAGTGAGAGTTTAGGATGGCGTTTGTTATAGTCAGCGACTTCTGTATCTATCCACAAAGTTGTTGCTGTGGTATATTCAGCAACAACAAGACGCATTTGGCTTGCTGACGTTAGATAAGGCATTGGTTAACATTTCCTGAGATTTGGATAAACTTCTCTATTATCTAAGGTGATTTCCAAGAAAGAAAATACCTGGGGAATGCGAGTTTCGACTTCGCTCAACTCGCGATCTCTCAGTTGGTTGAGCGAAGCCGAAACCAACTAGGGTGGTATATTTATTCCTGTAAATCATCTAAGAAGAATTAACCCAATGAACCGCGAGTAACACCGAGCTGATTTTGCAATTTTAACTTTCGCCAAAGTTGAACACCTGTAATTTTGCCTTGCAATAGTTGACGGTAGCAATCTATGGTTTGATGCACTTGTTCAGGACTTTCGTTGAGAAATTCGATGCGTAAGTGTTGCAAACCTAGTTCTACCAAACGCTGTACGTATTCTGCTCCCGTCTGTGCTGTCCCATTAAATACTGTATTTCGACAGCCTGTATCTGCTTGGAGTATGTGTTCTGTCCCAACTCTATCTCGCAATTTTACCTCATGCTTTTCACAGGGTCTTCCACAGTTAGTATAATCAGTCCCATTAGACAGAAAAGCACAAAACACACAATGCTCCATGTGAAACATAGGCATATGCTGATGAATCGTCACCTCAAACCAGTTGGGTGAACAACTCGTAAGCAAGTCTTCTAGTTGGGTAATATTCAGATCATAGGATGCTGTAAGCCTTTCTAAATTAAAGCGATGCTTAAAGTAATCTGCTGTTAATGGATTAGCAACATTGAGAGAAAAATCGCCGATACAACGCTCTTGGGCAAAAAATTTGAGATGGTCATAATTACGTACTAGATAACCATCCGCATTACAAGAGCGTACTTGCTGCAAAATCCAGTTCTCCCCTGGTTTTGTAATCCGAGGTGGTGCTACCCAGATGTTAGGGCGAGTTTCGTTGTGTTTCCCTTGTTGATGGACTATCTCTACTGCTTCACGATACGCACGTGGATCTTCAAATTCACAGTACAGTGTATCAACTCCTGCTTGAAATGCTGCTTTTAGTTGCTGTAAGTTCCGCACTAGCACGATAAGAGACAACGAGTCACAGTTGTTTTGGGTTTTGACTACTGAAGGAAGTAAGTTTGACAAGGAAGCATTTGGGTTTAATTCCCAGAGCTTTGCTTGCGATAGCGAAGCGCTGCTGCAAGCAGATCGCAATTCCTCCAACTGCACTACAATTTCTCGTCGCATCCGGTTCAACTCACTCACAGGTAGCATGAAATTACCTTCAAGGTGATTAGTAAGCGAACCTAAACAGAAGGAAGTATTGCCAAGACGACCAAACTGTTCGTGCAAACGTTCTGTCGTTAAAGGTTTGGTATGTGCTTCCACAAGAGAGTTTGCAGACTCTACTTGAACAATATGACCTAGTTCATCACGCGCGATCGCTATTAGTTTTTGATCAAGTTCTCCATAAATCTCTAAGTAAATCGGACGCAGAAATTGTGGATTTTCCAGAGAGAAACTCTGGCGTAATTGGCGATCTAATTCTGGATCGCTAGTTTTCCAAACTCGATCACCCACATGTATCCGACGTAGATTTAAATCACGTCGACCAAAAATCAGTACTGCTTCATGCCCCCGCATTTCCACAGAATAAACCCGCCCGCCTTCTTCCTGAGCTTCCGGGTGACCACTGTCAAATACAACACCGTCTCCGGGTTTAATTGGAGCCTGCAAAAGTACCCTTATTTGCTCATTGCGAATACTAGTGACTTCCCCTAAGTAAACACCACGCTTTTTACCAAACCGAGCATGAACCAATTCTTGATTATTAATACCACCAAACCAGCCGGTGTAAAGTCCGCGAGAAAAAGCCATTTCCAGATTGTAACGCTCTTGATTTCCCCATCCTTCATTAACAAACCTTGCTCGGTTCCCTTGAGTTAAAGCAGGGGTTGGGTAAATATCTACTATCACCTTATCTAGGGCTTCTCGATACACACGAGTTACATTAGCAACATACTCGGGAGTTTTCAAGCGACCTTCAATTTTCAAGCAAGTTATTCCTGCTTTCACCAAATCTGGCAAAACTTCTAGCCCTGCCAAATCCTGTGGACTGAGTAAATATCTGCGATTACCCAAATCCACAATTTCTCCATCAGAAATTAATTCGTAAGGCATTCTACAAGCTTGAGCACATTCCCCCCGGTTAGCAGAACGCCCCCCTAAAGCCTCACTGGTTAAACACTGACCAGAATATGCTACACATAAAGCACCATGAACAAAAACTTCTAAAGGAAGTGACGTTTCTGTTTTGTTAAGTTGGCGCTGTATTTTGTCTATTTCCTCAAGCGAACATTCCCGGGCGAGAACGACTAATTGACAGCCAAGCGACTTAGCAAATTCTACCCCAGCTGCACTGGTAATGGTCATCTGGGTGGATGCGTGGATAGGAAAATTTGGTGAAAGGTGACGAATGAGACGACAAATTCCTACATCTTGTACAATCACCGCGTCCACACCTGCTGCAATTATTGTGCGGAGATACTGCTCTGCTTCTGTTAGTTCTTGTGGAAAGATAAGCGTATTAACAGTGACATAGCCTTTCACACCCCGACGATGCAGAAATTCCATCAATTTGGGTAAGTCTGCTTCTGTGAAATTTTGGGCTCGCATACGGGCGTTGAATCGGTCTAAACCAAAGTAAATCGCATCTGCTCCATTTTCAATAGCAGCTTTGGCACAGTCCCAATTACCTGCTGGGGCGAGTAGTTCTGGTTGTTTAGAGGTCATCAGGTTTGTGGAAGGTTATAAGTCACCATAGCGATCATATCGATCACAACCGCTTTTTTGCCAAACTTTTCTTGAACATTGCAATAGAATTTAGTATGAGCAGTTTTTACGAATTGATCCAAAAAATTAAGAAAAGACCTTCTATGTATCTGGGGAAAGCCGCGATCAGTAACCTCCGCTCGTGTTTAGCAGGTTATATTCTTGCTCGTCGGGAACTAGGCATTTCTCAAACTGAGCAAGAAAAAAAATTTACACAATTCCAAGGATGGATTCAGCAAAAATTCAACATTTCCTCCAGCCAATCTTGGGATAAAGTCATCCTCTTCTACTCAGAAGATGAACGCACTGCGCTCTTACGTTTCTTTGAATTATTTGAAGAATTTATAAGCTCTGAACACAAAACTTTTGTTGAGTCACAAGAGGTTGAATTAGAATCTTCAACCGACAAGATGGTAGGTAAAGTCTCAAAGTAATGCTAGTGTAGCTTCCATACTTAACTAGTTGTTTTTCAAGCTATCATAAGTCTTGAGTTAGTAAAAAATCCATTGGTGACAAAACAAATGACACTTCAAGAACTTCAAAATCAAGCGTTGCAATTATCAATTGAGAAACGCTGGCAGTTGGTGAATGTACTTCTGCACTCACTGCAAGCGGAAACAATGCCAGTGAGCAAACAACAGGGACTGGCTGCAAGTTTGATTGGAATTGCGAAGACAAATGCATCACCACCAACTGATGAAGAAGTACAGGTAATGTTAAACGAGCGGCGAGTAAATAAGTATCTGTAATGCGAATTTTATTTGATACAAATGTTTTGTTAGATGCTTTGTTAGCTCGTGATCCGTTTGTGAATGATGCTAGAGTCTTATTTGAAGCGGTATAAGCAGGTGAACTGGAGGGGTTTATTTCCGCATCTACGATTACTGATATTTATTACTTAGTCAGACGACAGACGCAAAGCGATGAAGTAGCACTTACAGCCGTAACACGTCTATTAGTATTGATGGAAATTTGTCTAGTAGATCGTGCAGTATTAGAACAGGCGATCGCGCTTAGGTTTCAGGATTTTGAAGATGCAGTGCAAATCGCCTGTGCAATCACAACTCATTTAGATGGGATTGTTACTCGTGATCTAGCTGGGTTTACAGGTACAGCCATTCCAGTGTTGTCACCAAGAGAGTTGATCACTCGTCTGGTTCAGTAATATCAATTTTGCCTTCTGTCATTAACTTTTTAAGAAAGGTCTAACTTTAATTTCAGTGACTTCAGCGGTGCGAGGTAAACTGAGAGTATGAACCACTACACTAGCTACATCCTCTGGTTGTATGAGACGCTCAGGGTTATATGGTTTGCCTAACATCTCACAAATCGCTGCTTGCATAGGACTAGCGGTATTTCCAGGGAATACAGTTAGGACACGCACTCCTAGAGGATTGACTTCATCTCTAAGACTGTCTGCGATCGCCTTTAGTGCATGTTTGGTAGCAGCATATTGTGACACACCTGCTCTAGCAATTAAACCCGCCGTTGAGTTGATAAACACAACTTGCCCTTGACTGGATAGTAGGTTGGGTAGCAAAGCTTGTGTCAGGATATAGGGAGCACGAACATTTGTCTGGTACTGTAAGTCGAAGTCTTGTACAGAAGCAGTTTTTACTTCTCCAAGCGAATACACTCCCGCACTGTGAATGAGTAGATCAACTTGACCATAATCTATGTCAACATGCGCTTTAAATTGCCGAATATCTTCATCTAGCGTTAAGTCTAATTGGTAACACCTAACTTGAGGTGAAGTTTCTTGGGCAATTTTCGCTATCGCGAATAGTGATTCCAACTTACGTCCTAACAGGCAAAGCTTAGCACCTTGTGCTGCAAGTTCTAAGGCGATCGCTTTACCTATTCCGCTACTGGCTCCTGTGACTACAGCAACTTGTTCTTTAAAAACAGTAGTATTTATTCTAGACATTCTTTTAACAAATTGAACTGTAATAATGTATCTGCCGTTTTCTTGATCAAACCAAACTCTAAACCTGATTTTTCGGCAATGTCCAATAGAGTATGATTACCATCAGAAAAGTTTAAAATCCATAACATCGCCATTTCGGTTTTTTTAGTATCAGTCAAGCCACCAATAGCACTGTATAGTCCTCTTTTTCCTAACTGTGGCTCACATTTAGGGTTTTGGTTTAAGTATTTTTTGTTGTTCTCTATAATCTGTAAAACCGAGAGAATTTTTGAGAATGAATCGGCAAGATATTGGGGTTGAACTAGGTCTAGATTATCTGCTGAGGTGTGATACTGAGGATATGTCCCGTGGGGCGATCGCATAAAACAGCCTACTGGCAAATTAAATCCTGGTGAGCAAAACTGACGCTCATCATAACCATACGGTGAAAATTCCTGAATTTCATAATCTTGACCTGAGCGCTGCAACACATGAATAACAGCTTTATCAATCTCAGCATCACCTCTACGGCTTTTTTTATAGTGAGACTTGCCAGGATCACCCAAACACGTTAAAACCAAACCGTGTTTAATTTTATCAACATGGGCTTCATTCTCTGCGAGCCAGGTAATAGAGCCAATTGTTCCAGGAATAAAGATAAAGCGATAAGAATAAGAGGGACTAATTTCACTTAGATATTTAGCTAAGTATGTTGCCAAGGCAATACCAGCAAGATTATCATTAGCCAGCGACGGATGACAGGAGTGGCATGAAAGCAGAACTTCATCGTCTTTTTCTCCTTTAATGTAGTACTCGCCGTAAGTTAAATGACCATCTTCCAACGAAGAATCGATATAAACTTCATATTCTTCGTCTTTCAATTCTAATAACTGATTATGGCTAATGCAAAATCCCCAATTTTCTTTATAATACGAAGTTCGATAAGGAATCCAATCAGGACGATCGGGTAATGAAAATAAATGTGCCTTTAACTCACTTAAAGGCATCTTTTGATTGATAGGTATACTGTAATTTAGTACATGAAGATTTGATTTTTTGAAATCAACAACTTTTTCACCACTAGAATTTTTAATATAGGCATCTCTAATATTCCATTCTTTAGGAACCGTCCAATCAAATACTGCTGTTCCACTTTTGACTTCATTGATATTTAAGGGAATATGTTTTTCTATTAAATGAAGCGTTTTCCGTAATCCATCACCTGTAATACTTCGGCAAATAGGATATAAGTCAGTTATAAACTCATACATTTCTTGACCGACGCCGTTCAGGTTAATATCCGTTCCTATATCAGATCTTGCCATTTTAGTTAGTTGAGTTTCAGTATAATTTTGCTTTTAATTATAGATTAGTATAATTTTTTATTAAAATATTCATCAAAAGTTCAATATCTTTTTAACGTATATTTATATTGATTCTCCAAATTCTTATTCATTCGTGATTCAGTTTACGTTGTCCTCGTTGTTGAATAATTTGCAGCAAACTTGGTAAAGACTCGTCGTCATATTCACTATATTTTCCCTTGTGCAACTGTTCTACACCCAGGACGATATCGCGCTGTAGCGCTTCTAACTTGAGTTTGCGTAGTTGTGGTTCGGGAGTTTCCATGCGTCGCATCATCTCTTGAAAACTGCTAGTATCTTCTTCTGTATAGTGTGATCCAGATGAGAATACTGTTTAGCCGTTAATTCTCCTTCTTTTGTAATTGTCAACCTATAATATTAAGGGTCGCAGTAGGAGTTAAAGCGCTTACTACAAACTTTGAAATTATAGTAATCTGGGTTACAGGACAACAAGTACTATAAACCAAATCTAATTATACCCTTATAAGGCATATGATTTATTGCCTGAATCCGGATTGTGTAAACCCTGAAAATCCTGATAGTGAAAATGTTTGCCACAGTTGCCAGACACAACTAATTCCTCTTCTGGGGGGACACTATCGCGTGACTAAGTTGCTTTCAAACGAGGGTGGCTTTGGTAGAACCTATTTAGCGGAAGATATATACAATTTTAATCAAATCTTTGTAGTCAAGCAATTAGCTCCTAAAGGTCGGACAGCTGGAATACTTTCTAAGGCAAGGCAACTCTTTGAAGCAGAGGCAAGACTACTGCAACAGTTGGGAGAACACCCGCAAATTCCAACGTTATTTGCTTACTTTGAGCAGGATAACAATTTGTATTTGGTGCAACAGTTTATTGATGGGCAGGATTTATTCAAGGATTTGCAACAAAGGGAAAAGTATAATGAAAAGGAAATTAGAGAGTTTTTGCTCGACTTGTTGCCTGTACTCAAGTTTATCCACGAGCACAGCGTCATTCACCGAGATATCAAGCCACAGAATATCATGCGCCGAAAGAGTGATGGGCGTTTGGTGCTGATTGACTTTGGCGCATCTAAGGAACTCAGTCAAGCAGTTCAGACTAAACCAGGAACTATTATTGGTACATATGGCTATAGTCCTCTAGAACAGATGCAGGATGGAAAGGCTTACCCAGCTAGTGATTTGTTTGCCTTGGGAGCTACCTGCTTTTATCTGCTGACTAAGGTTTCTCCTTTTGAATTATGGACAAGGCTAGGTTATGGTTGGATTTCTAATTGGCAACGCCATTTGACAGATCCAATGAGTAGTAATTTGAGAAATGTTCTCGATAAACTATTGAAAACGGAGATTCAGGAACGTTATCAATCAGCGGATGAAGTCATTCAAGATTTGATTCCTCAACCAATACCACAACAGACGCCAGTCAACAATAAGCATAAAAATCTACTGCTGGTGGGTAGTGCGATACTAGTTTTGGGCATTGGGGGGGGTGTGTTTTTGTGGAAATCATCTCATTCATCTAACTCTGTTGTCAACCCTGTAGTTGATAATTCCAATCCCAGTCTCCTGAAAACTTTGAGCGCACATTCCAAAATTGTTACTTCCGTCGCCATCAGCCCAGATGGAAAAACTCTGGCTAGTGGTAGTTGGGACACTACACTTCGACTTTGGGATTTATCGACTGGCAAACTTTCTGACACTCTAAAAGGAAATATTGGGCAGCTTAATAATGTTGCCATCAGTTCAGATGGCAATACGGTTGCTAGTGGAAGCAGTCAGAATATTATTAAATTATGGAATCTTGTCACTAAACAGGAGCTTGGGATTATCCAAGGTCATAATAGAGATGTTACGTCCATTGCCTTTAGTAAAAAAGGAGAAATTCTGGCTAGTGGTAGTGCTGACGGTAGCATCAAAGTATGGAATTTGTCAACCCGACAAGAAATCAAAACTCTCCAAAGGCACTTCCAAGAGGTACGATCAGTTGCTATGACTTCCGATGGAAACACTCTGGTCAGTGGTAGTACTGATGGTAGCATCAAGGTGTGGAATATAGAAAGCGGACAGTACCACACTCTTCTAGGGCATTCGTCTCGAGTGAATTCAGTTGCAATCAGCCCAGATGGAATAATTCTTGCCAGCGGTAGTGCTGACAAGACTATAAAACTGTGGAATATCCAAAGCGGACAAGAAAGCCGAACTCTCAAAGGGCATTCTTATGCAGTGAATGCGATCGCCTTCAGCCCGGATGGTAATACACTTGCCAGTGGTAGTGCAGATCACACGATAAAACTATGGAATCCCACAACTGGACAGGAAATTCGCACCCTACAAGGGCATACCAAAGAAGTTACCTCTGTCGTCTTTACTCCGAATGGTAAAACCTTAGCCAGTGGCAGTGTGGATCAGACTGTTAGGATTTGGCAGGTGTCTCCTTGATTTTATTCTGGCGGATAAGAGCCTTTTATCTCGCTTATACTCAAGATGTCACTCGCTTCGCTCCAATTCAAAATTAATAATTCAAAATTCAAAATTATCACCTAAGGCTGAAGCCGTAGGCTTGAGACAAGGACGTAGCATTTCTCGTGCCTTACAGCATCTCGCACCTAACAGTTTTTCTAGTGGGCTTGTATCCCACAACTAAAGTTTTTTTAGTATTTATCATTTTGAATTTTGAATTGTTTTGTCAAAAGTGTTGTGGATGTTGTAGCAGGTGTGGATGGAATAATTCTGCCACAAGCTGTGGCAGAAATTCCCTGGGGTCCTAATATATAGGAGTCTCATACAGGCAACATAAGTGCCTCAAGATTCATTTTTGTGATTCTACTGTTGAAGTGAGTTCATGGATCTTATCCTGTGCTGCTTTATAAACGACCATATCACTTTGGTCATGAGCAAGTTGGGCAGCTTTTTGTAAATCCTTAATTGCTGCTTGTTTATTGTTTAACATCTGATTAGCCCAGCCACGACCATAGTAAGCGTCAGCAAAATCCGGTTTCAGGTTGATAGCGATAGTCATGTCCTCAATGACTCCTTGATAGTCTTCCTGATATAATCTGACCGCTGCCCGATCATGATAAAATTGTGAATCATTGCGTTTGAGCTTAATCGCTTGGCTGTAATCCGCGATCGCTCCTTGATAGTCTTTCTGATTTGATCTGACTAAAGCCCGATAGCTATAAAATTCCGCTTTCTTGGGTTTGATCTGAATAACTTGGCTAAGATCCGCGATCGCTCCTTTATATTCTTCCTGCTCATATCTGACCCAAGCCCGATCAAGATAAAATTCCGCTTTATTAGGTTTGAGTGTAATAGCTTGGCTGTAATCCGCGATCGCTCCTTGATAGTCTTTCTGATTTGATCTGACTAAAGCCCGAGCGCGATAAAATTCCGCTTTCTTGGGTTTGAGTGTAATCGCTTGGCTGTAATCCTCAATCGCGCCTGGATAGTCTTTCTGCTCATCTCTGGCACGAGCCCGATAAGCGTAAAATAAATCTGCTAGGTATGGACGAGCCTTGTCGATGGCTATTTTATAGTCCTCCATTCCCCCGTTATTATCCTTCAAGATATATCGCGCATTTCCCCTGCGACTGTAAACAAAGGGATTATCAGGTTGGAGGCTCACGGCTTTATCGAAATCCCTCATTGATTCTTGTCGTTTTCCTAATTTAGCGTAAGCATCACCTCTACGTAGATACGCTGGAACATAGTTTGGTTGGTAGCTCAAAGCCTGGTTGTAGTCCTTTATTGCCCCTTGATAGTCTTCGTTCTTATAACGAACCGACCCACGCTGTGTGAGGAACTGGTAGGCTAATTCATATTTAGGAGAAAGGCGTATGGCTTGCGTGTAATCGTCAATTGCTTTCTGAGTATCTCCCAGCAGCGAGTAAGCATCACCTCGGCTAGAGTAAATATCCGTGCTGTTAGGCTTGAGGCGAAGAGCTTGCTGAAAATCCTCATCAAATTTTTGAGGATTTCCCATTCGGGCGTAGACTTGTCCACGGGTGCTATAAGCATCAAAATACTTAGGCTGTAATTCTATAGCTTTGTTTAAATCAGCCAGCGCTTCAGTATAGTCCTCCTGCAAAGAATGGAGATAACCTCGATGTGCATAGCCAAAGGCTAAATCTGGCTGAAGTTCCAAGGCTTTGTTTATGTCGTCAATTGCTGCAGAGTAGTCTTGTAAAGACTCATGTATTTTACTGAGCTGGATGTAGCTATCAAGAAGATTGTGATTAATTCTAAGAGATTTATTAACCTCCTCTAGTGCTTCCCGGTAACGTCCTAAGTCCATTAGTGCTTGACCTAGCCAGCTGTAAAGGATAAAATCATCAGGTCTAAAGTCAATCGCTTTAAGAAAAAATTTGCGTGCTTCTTCATATTCCCCTAAGTACCAAAATGAATCACCTACCTGACGCCAAGCTTGAGAAAGTTGTTCAGAATCTGTACGGTTATAGTAACTAATAGCTTTCCTAAATGATTGAATAGCTAGGTTATAATTATTTTGAAGCTTCAGTGCCATACCATGTGCGTACCAAGCTTCGGGAAAATTCTGCTTTTTTGTAATTGCCTTGTCAAAAGCTTGCTCTGCTTCTCTGTACCGACGCAATCTCCAGAGTTTATTACCAAAATTTAGCCATTCAATTTCATCAGAGCTACTTTCCGGTTGTTTTAAATTTAGAGAAGCTGTAACGATTTCATCTTGTTGTGCAGCAGTGAGTTTGCTGGGCGGACAACTCTTTTGTGCTCCGGGACAACTCTTGTATGTAAAATTAAATTGAGTGTTTTCTTGCTTTAGTTTTGCCAACGCAGCACGAATCGGGACACCCAAGCTATAACCCAGTTCTAATGTGCGCTTATTAGTTTTTGTTTCTAAATCTTCTGCTTCTGCTGCTGTGTGAATCCCAATTAAGTTTCCGTCAACATCTAATACGGGTCCGCCACTCATACCTCTTACAGTAAGATTGGTGTAGACAAGCCCATACCCAGTTGAAAAAGAGCGATCATCTCTGGCGTTTGCGTAAGTGCTACTCCAACCTAAAAGAAACCCAGCGCTGAGTTGGCGACTAGGTTTGACATTTGTTTGTTTTGCTTTGGTAAACCCAGAGACAAAAATGACTTGGTCTTCAGAGTCCAAGCCATAGTTCCCCAAAGTCGCTACTTGATATCTTTCGTTGCTAGTAAACTGTAACAACACTACGTCTATACCACGCCAAGTTTTGACTTTGCTAATATCCACTGGATATTCTTTACCGTCTGGGGTAAACACAGTAATCTGTTTGTTGACACTTGTTACATGCCCAGCAGTAAGAACATAATAGGTATTGCCTTCTTTAGCAACAATCACCCCCGACCCCTGGTCAGTTACCGAATCGATAAACACTGTAATCTCTTTGGCAATGCTGTCAACCTGATTTGTCAACTTAGGAACAGTAGATGCTTTCGCCGCAGTCCCTGACTGTTGTGCTACCTGTGCTGCGACGAATTGGGGAGCTGACTCTGCCAATATCTCAATGGGTATTCCCCAACTAGAGCTTTTCATCTCCTGCCGCAGTGTATCATTAGGTTGAGTATTATCCTCATATTTGTAGGGATTACCCCAGAGCGGTTGAGCTTGGATACCATTTATACCTACTAGCTGACCTTGGTTATTTAGCAGAGGTCCTCCGCTCATACCCTTTTGTATATTATTGGTGTATCCAATCCCATACCCACCCTGTAATTTTTTTTCTCCTAATAAACTCGAAACTTGCCCGCTTTTAAAGTCAAACTGCCTTGCTTCAGAGGGACTATCCTTAAAGGGGAAGCCAGCAGCATACACATCATCACCTAGTTTTAAGGCTGATTTTCCAAAGGATGCTACAGGATAGTTAGCATTAGACCGAAACTGCAATAAAACCAAATCCCGACTGCCAAAATTAACTCCCTTAACGACCTCGCCTTGATAATTTCGACTATCGGCTGTCTGAATGAGATGGGGTTTACCTGGTTCCAAAACGTGCCTGTTAGTGATAACTGTAAACAGCGAACCTTCTTTCTTCACCAATGTACCGGAACCGCCCTTGTTACCAGAGATAATTCTAACAGTTATAGATTTAGCTATCTTTGCTATCTTTTTCAATTGCTCTTGCGAAAGTTGGGAGGTTTGCTGTTGTGCGACAGCCTTGGGCGCAGAAACACTGAGATAAAAACCCTGCATTGGTAGTACTAACAAGCTGCTCATCCCAGCAACCAAAGCCAGTGAGTAATGTTTCTTTTGTTTTTTCTTCATCTTAAATTTGTCAGGAGTTAGGTGACGTACAGACGGGATTAATCGCGTCTGGACAGGAGCTTAGAGACACAATTAATAGCGTTGGGAATTAGGAATCAGGAGACAGAATCGGATCTCTTAGCGTGGAAATCGCATAGAAGCCATGCGTTCCCAAATAACTCCTGACTCCTAAATTCTTTCTTGTTAAAGACGGCTACTTAGTTAGATTTTTCCTTTGGTGCTACCTGTAGTAACTTAGACATATCGATAAAGGGTTGACCAGAGCTATGGAAAGATTGAACAACTGGTCCGTTCGCCACAGCACCAAGTGCTGCCAAATTTTCGATTACTCTTTTGGCAGTGTCATCATTTTTTTCAACAATTGTCAGTAGTATATAACTGCATGCTTCTCCGTATCGCTCAGCAGCGCATAACACTGGATAACCGTTTGGGCTCCTCCCAGTGGTTATATAATTTAGGACATCATCTTGAGAAGCCTTTTGAAAGTTGTGAGAGACTATATTACAGCGGTCTTCAGGAGTATAATTGCCGACTATTCTTTTTTTTTCCCAACGAATTATTTGTATTTTATCCCCTGCTGGTGTCCGGGCAAATGTAGTTGGTACACCGTCCTTACTTTTGCCACAAAAGTAAGAGTTGGTGGGAGTTTGAGCATTGCTGCGCTGACTAATAATTATCATACTGCTGAGGGCGATCCCGCTTGCAGCTAAGATACTCGTAAACAACGTGAGTCGCATGGTGCTGTCATCCTTAATAACTATTCAATATTCACTACAAACCGAGAAAGGAATACTCCAAAAAGTTAGGTACAGAAATATTTGTACTTTCAGTAGACTGAAAAGTTTTCCAGAAGCTTCGCCAGTCCTTGATTGTCGCTTTGGGATACTAAGATCTGAAATCAGCTTGTAAGGAGCTTTTCAAGAACTTTTGTTCTGATTTCACTGACAGAGCGATCGCCAAATCCAATCCCATCAGCTGAAACCCTTATTCTTTCGTCGAATTTGAAAAGTTTTCGGTCTACTGACTTTGGGTTCTCCTAAAATGATTATGCAGGCTTTTCTGTATATTCACAAGTCATATTTATTTTTTTTATTTCTCATTGAAATGCGAACAGAAGAAATCTGCTCCCTACTCCCTGCTCCCTCTGAACATAAAAGATTCCTATTTCGGAGATGTCTAGTAGTGCATTATTACTTTAAGTTTCAATCATCATAAGGTTGTGGGTCGAGAATCTCTATATCCCCAGGTGATACTTGCCTAACTCCACCAGTCGGAGATAAGTTTTGTGAATCGAGAATTTCTACAATTATTCTAGAACCCTTACTACCCAATTGGTAGCCAACAAAAACAGCAAATTCACCTGTGCTTTTAATTCTTAAAATTAATTTATAAACTTGCCCTGAAGGGTTAACAACTTTGTACTCTTCACCTAACATTTGTTTTTCCTGATTCAAAAGATTTTTTAGCAATCTTGCTGCTTGTTCATTTCCTTTTGGTAGAAATTTGGGCAACCAGTACGAAGCCTTAGCTACTTGAGTTGGCTCTTGTGATAATTTGTTAGATAGGATGGCTATAATGCGCCGGAAGCCAATACGTGGGACTAAATACTTTAGCCAAAGTTCTATTTCACTTGCATTTGCTTTCTCTAGTCCTCTTTGTAGCAGAAGCTCAAAGTATTTTTTGTCCTTTAATATAGCATTGGCAAACTGTAAACCAATAACAAAGTTTCGATCTAAAAGGCTGTTTATCTCATCGAATTGCTCTGACTCTGGCAAATTCATCAGCCTCTGTTGTAAACCCTTATGGTCTTCAAAATCTTTTGAAGTAATAAATCGGCTAGTCATATTACTTTCCTCTTAATATTTTATGACGTTTCTGATCCGACTTAAGTACACCTAAATATCATCTTTTATCTGCGCCGAGGCTGTTATGTCTTAATCATTATCAGTGTTTGAAATTATACTGATTAAGCTTTTGAATTCACCCGGCTCAAAAAGTTCTTCGGGTAACCCAGCATTGCTCATAAACTCAGGGGTTGGTCGATTGGAAGAAACAGAACCTCATAGCAATCCATGAAAGTTGCCACGACTATTTGCACATGGGCAAACGCGAAAGCTAAGAATATCGGGAGCCGGATGTAGCGAAAGTGTGCGCCGTGGTACGCACTGATTGAATTGCCAACTAAGTTGGCTGGAGTTCGGGGTAATCGACTCCAAGGCGAACAACTGACCTAGACCCGAAAGGGCGAGGGGACAAGAGCATGTTCGTAAAGCGGAGAATAACAGAAAGCGTGTATGTTATGGCTCTGCAACGCCTGAACGATATGGTTAAAGCCAAACTGCTTAAACCCTAATATCCAGTGGTGGAACTGCACATCCTTCGGTATCACGTTTGTACACCGATGTTGTTGGTAACCATTAATTCAACTTTCGTTAATGGTACACCCCGACCAACAAGCGCTCTCGTAATGAACTCATTCAAGGATATGAGTAGGAACCTAAGTCGTTCTAGATACGTTCGTCAGTGACGGAACATGGGATTGCCTAAGGGACGCGAGTCCTATGGTAACGGAGTGACAATAGTAATCGTGGGAATAACGCCCCACCTTTGGAGAGCGGGAGAACCGCTTACACCGGTGTTGTGTCACAGGTAATTAGATGCAACAGAAATCGAGAGGTACGCGTTCCGGCGAGATGCCGAAACGATACTGAACATCATACGTGAACGCGGGCAGCGTAGGTTGCCAGTAGAAGATGTGTATCGACTGCTATATAACCCAGACCTGTACTTACGTGCCTACGCCAAGCTGAATAGCAACGCAGGTGCAATGACACCGGGTGCTACGGAGGAAACGGTGGACGGGATGTCCCTGGAGAAAATTCACACCATCATTGAAACTCTAAAAAATGAGCGATATAGATGGACACCAGTGCGACGTACTTATATCCCGAAGAAAAACGGTAAATTACGACCTCTTGGTATGCCTTCTTGGTCGGACAAATTACTTCAAGAAGTGATTCATTCGATACTATCAGCTTACTATGAGCCTCAATTTAGCGAACATTCCCACGGTTTTCGACCAAGACGCGGATGTCACACAGCCCTGAAGGAAATTACCCAAAAAGGTCGAGCTACAAAGTGGTTTATCGAAGGAGATATCAGTGCTTGTTTTGACAAAATAGACCATACTATTCTGTTAAAAATACTACTTGAGAAAATCCATGACAATCGCTTTATTCGACTTATCAAAGGGTTACTAGATGCAGGGTACTTAGAAAATTGGAAATACAACTCCACATACAGTGGTGTACCACAAGGTGCGGTTGTCAGCCCAATACTTTCTAATTTAGTACTAGATAAGCTGGATAAATACGTCGAACAAGAATTAATACCAGCATACACGCGAGGTCAGCGAAGGAGTGTCTATCCTCCGTACAATGTACTGACCTTCTTCAGCAGCTAAAGCACGAAAAGCGGGAAAGTTGGAAGAAGCACGAAGACTGAACCAACAGGCACAGTCCATTCCATCCCGTGATCCTAACGACCCTAATTTTCGTCGCCTTTGGTACGTAAGGTACGCTGATGATTTCCTACTGGGAGTAGTAGGCTCAAAATCCGAAGCCTTGGATATTAAACAGAAGATAGCCATGTTTTTACGTGACGAACTTAAACTGGAACTCAGTGATGAAAAGACGCTCGTAACCCATGCAAGGGACGAAGCAGCTAAATTCCTGGGTTATGAAATCCATATACTACACGCCGACGATAAACATGACCATCGTGGTCAAAGATGTATCAACGGTAGTGTAGGGCTAAGGGTTCCCAAAAGCGTAATCAAAGACCATTGTGTCAAATATATGCGCTCCGGAAAGCCTATACACTTAACCCAAAGAGTCAACGACGATGCCTATAGTATAGTTAGCCAATATCAAGCGGAGTATCGAGGAATAGTCCAGTACTATCGCATGGCTTACAACCTCCACACGCTTTCCGAGCTGAAACGAGTTATGGAGCAATCCCAAAGTAAAAACTTTGGCAAAGAAATTTAAAACCACTTGCCAGAAAATTTACAAACGGTTCCGCACAACCATTGATACAAAGGATGGTACTTACAAGGTGCTACAGATAACAGTGGAACGTGACGGAAAATCGCCCTTAATAACCTATTTCGGTGGTGTTTGTTTGCAGTGGAATAAATGGGTCACAATCGATGATAATCAGGCTAACCATATTTGGAACGGGCGCAGTGAAGTTATTCAGCGCCTTCTTGCCCAAAAATGCGAAATTTGTGGTGCAACGGACAATATTGAAGTCCACCATATTCACAAACTAGCAGATATTAAGCAAAAAGGAAATCATGAACGCCCTGAATGGATGCTCAAAATGTCAGCACGTAAACGTAAAACCTTAGTGGTTTGTCGTCAGTGTCACGAGAAAATTCAATACGGACGCTATGACGGTGAGGCACTCAAACGTAAAGATTACTGGAAAGCGAAGTGATACGGAAACGGTCATGCTTCGTTTGGAGGGGGGTGGTTGGAAAAGTGCCACTAATGGTAACTCGTTGGCTACCTACCCTACTACATGTCCGGATCTAACAGAGAGGTGCGGGAGATAATACTCCCCATCGACTCTACCAAGGTTCCCCATTTTTTCAGGATCAGGCCCCGTCATCAATCTAGGACTTACGCACTATACAAATCGAACATCATGTGGATTAACGGATAATGGTTGTTTCAAACCTGTAGGGGCGCTCATGCTTGCGCCCCTACAATGGACGGTAACACCCTTATTTGTGAAAAAATCTTTCATTTAGGCGCTATTAATTCCTACCGCATAGCTGATGATTTCTGTCAATGCGTAAGTCCTACAATCATCTTATAGAAATTTTAAAGATTTTTATACTAAACACGTAGAGAATCATTTTCGTAAATATTTTCCCAATCTTGTAAGTTACAACCGATTTGTAGAATTGAAGAAAAGTGCTTTAATTCCGTTATGTTGGTATCTGCATCTACATCGTGGGCAAAGTACTGGCATCAATTTTATTGATTCTACCTCTTTAGAAATATGTTTAAATGAAAGAGCCAAGCGGAATCGAGTCTTCAAAGGTTTAGCTAATTGGGGTAAGAGTTCTTTGGGTTGGTATTTCGGCTTTAAATTACATCTAATAATTAATGAATTTGGAGAAATTCTATATAATTCTGTTGCTTCTATCCCCAAAGTCTCCTACCTTCTGATCCATTTAATCGCTCGTGAGCATCTTGCAATAAAGCTGGAATCTCCAATTTTTCAGGGCATCGAGGTAAACAGTCTCCGCATTCTGTGCAGCGACTAGCTTTCATCCCAGGAAACCAGTGACCAGCGTTTTCAAACATTTGGTAGCGATATTGACCATACTCTGTCATGTCATATGCTAATGCAAGATTACGCAGTCGTAGCACTTCTGGAATCTTAATATTTTCTGGACAAGGTAGACAGGCGTAACACTGGCTGCACTTTTCTTGTCCCAAAACAGATGTTTGGTGATTTTCTAAACGCTCAAAAGCAGTAATTTCCTCTGTGGTTAGCGTCCCGTCCCGATCAGCGACTCTGAGGGGTTCTGTTAATTCATCTGGGTTTGCAGGTCCTACACTGAGAGTAGTAATCCGAGAATCGCTGAGTAAAAATCGGTAGTTTAACTCCAAGGGTGAAAAGGGATGACATAAATCTTTCAGGGTTTGGGGAGGAGTGTATAAGCGTCCTCCCTTATCTGCTGGCGAAATGATAAAAACGCCCATATCTTTTTCAAAGGCTCGCTGAATAGCGGCTTTGTTCCGTTGAAAAAAATAGTAATAATGCAGATTGACAAATTCAAATAAATCTGTATCGATTGCTGCCTGAATGACTTCTACGGAAGCATGGGTGGAAAAACCGACGTGTCGCACTCGACCATCAGCAACAGCCTTGTGTACTGCTTGCATACAGCCGCCTTTGGCTTTGACCCATTCCAGGTGATCCCAAGTGTTTAAGCCGTGAATCCCTAAACAATCAAGATAATCTAGTTTCAAGCGTTCCAGAGATTCGTTTATATACCGATCCATAGTCTCAGCATCTGGTGTCGGCGGAATTTTAGTAGTAATGTGAAGCTTCGTTCGGGGTATAGGTAGCCCAAGAGCGATACCTACGGTAAGCTGCGCTAACGCCTCACCAAGGTACTGTTCGCTTTTGCCATAACCTCTGGCTGTTTCTATATGATTAATCCCTAGCGCTATAGCCTGTTGGAGGGTTTGCTGTACGTTTTCAACGCCAGCTAAGTAGCGCATTGTCCCCAAGGAAAACACAGATAAGTGTAGGTTGGTTTTCCCAAAGCGTCGGTATTTCATTTCCAGAAAGTTACAGCAAATAACTCCTCACTTATAACTTAATTTAACTATCGCCGTTGCCAAAGCGCTTGATTAAATCCTCTGGTCGGATATTAGAAATAAATTCACGGAAGGCTTGCTGTTCAGCTTCATCAGCATCCCGATCTACGGGAATAGAAGCATCAGCTATCACTTCTTCCATGACCCAAATAGGGGTATTTGTACGGAGGGCTACAGCGATCGCATCACTAGGACGAGCATCTATTTCTTTTTTTAGCTCCCCTTGTTTTACAATCAAAGCAGCATAAAATGTGTCCTTTTGTAGTGAGTGTATGATGACTCGCTCTAAAGTCATATTCCATGCTTCTAGAATATTCATAATCAAATCGTGAGTTAAGGGTCTAGGAGGCTTTTGGTTCTCCAGTGCGCCCATAATTGACCTTGCCTGTTCCTGACCGATATAAATGGGCAAAGCACGGCGGTCTGAGGCATCTTTTAAAAGCACGATTGGGCTGCGGGTTATGGCATCTAATGCTATGCCAGCGACTTTCATTTCAATCATTGGCTAAGCCTCTACAATCCTTTGAGTCTTTGAAGTATTTTGTATCAAATCGTACCCTTGCTTTAGCAAGATAGGAACCTGGATAAACATAAGTCTCTCTTCTCTATAATTGCTTCTATTAAACTCCCAAATGGATGTGAACACCAGAGTAAGTTAAATTAACTAGCTTGACAATAATCTACATATTCAAGTATGCCTTGGAGTTAATATAAATGTGTTAAACTTTTTGTTGATTTTATGTTAGTTTTTATACCTAAAAATAATGCTTTGATGTAAGAATTACTAGCTTATTCTAGTCAAATTTACGTAATAAATTAAATTCAGCAGAGAGAAAAAAGCCGTGTTCACAGGATTAATCCAAGCATTAGGAACAATTAAACCGCTAGGCGGGGATTATTGGAAAATTACATGTGTTACCGAGTCTTCTGATACCATTATGCGTGATTTGGCGATAGGAGATAGCGTCGCAGTGGATGGTATTTGCTTGACGGTAGAAGAAGTTTTAAAAGATGGATTTATCGCCACTGCTTCACCAGAAACTCTACGTCGTACGACATTAGGACAAGAGCAAACAGAACAGAAGTATGTGAATCTAGAAGCATCGCTACGGGTAGGAAGCAAAGTGGGAGGTCATTTTGTGATGGGACACGTCGACGGGGTAGGGAAGATGCTTTCAAAAGAAGAAACAGCAACATCCTGGGAAATGACATTTTCTGCTACGGGAGCGATCGCGCGTTACATTGTCCCTAAAGGTAGCATAGCCGTAAATGGCATTAGCCTCACAGTCGCTGAATACCAGCCAGAAACAATGCAGTTTAAAGTGGCAGTCATCCCCCTGACTTACGCTGAAACAAACCTTCGCTATTTAAATCCAGGCAGTTGGGTCAATTTAGAAGGAGATATCCTAGGCAAGTACGTCGAAAAATTCCTTTCCTCTGGCAAGGGCGATGTTACAGCACCTACAGACGAAAGCAGTGATGATATCTCACTGGCATTTCTAGCTGAACACGGATATTGAGAATGGGGCACCCCTGCGGGGAAGTCAAAAGTCAAAAGTCAAAAGTCAAAACTGGTTTTTGTCTTTTTTTCTTCCTTGCTCCCTGCTCCCTTGCTCCCCTGCTCCCTGCTCCCTACTCCCTCTTCGAGGATGCGAATTTGACTGAACTTGAACGCTATCTGTTTGATTTACAAGGTTTTTTGGTGCTGGAGAATGCCTTAAGTTCAGCACAAATAGCAGCTATTAATCAGGTTCTCGACAAGCAAATTGCCAAAGTCGATCAACCTTTCAAGCCGTGGGTTCGGTTTGATGGCTTGCTAAACTGGGGTACTGAGTTTCGTAATCTCATCGACAATCCCCGTATAACTCCTTATCTTGAGGCTCTACTTGGATCCAGGTTTCGCTTAGATCACGACTACGTTCACATCCTTCGCCAAGGATCTTCTGGCCCCATTGGTAGTATCTTACACGGTGGCGGTACTCCTTATGATCCGTGCCAGTACTACCTTTACAAAGAAGGAAAAATTTTCAACGGTTTGGTTGCGGTTGCTTACAATCTGACAGACGTACCGGCTGGCTCTGGTGGGTTTGGGTGTATTCCTGGTAGCCACAAGAGCAACTTACCATTACCACAAGAGTGGCAAGATTTAGAAAATCCTCATCCCTGTGTTCAAAAAGTTTCTGGTAAAGCCGGAACAGCAATCATCTTCACTGAAGCCCTTAGCCACGGTACTCTACCTTGGAAAGGACAACATGAACGCCGTACATTGTTCTATAAATATTCTCCTTACGCTAGTGCTTGGGCGAGGTACTACTACAACCCCGATGACTATCCTGATTTAACACAGAATCAGCGTCAAATTTTAAAGACACCTGGGTTTTATCCTTGAGACTTTCTAGGAAGGGCGTTTACTGGTGATGTAACAAACCTGCTATAAAAGACTTATCTAAACTTGGTTAAACCTTATTTAGCGCTAATTTCCTGCTTCAACTTGGGGAGTCGGCTCCTTCCAATCCACAGGCTTTGCTTTCCGGTCTAGCCAACCGTACTACTTTATTTGGTGCATCTTTTAAGTTGTCAGCAGCATTCTCATCCCTATCCTGAGAATGACCGCATCTTTCACAATTAAAAATTCTATCTGATAGCTTCATAGGCTAAAGAATTATAGAGAATTATAGCTAAGTTTTTGTAAATTTAGTAAACCTCTATCGTCTCATTGAAAGGCAAATCCCCAGGTAGTAAACCTGGGGATAATATTTTGGATGTATTTGAAAGATCTCTTGGTAGCCAACCAAGAGAGGAAGTTTCTGCTTTTGCGTAATGGATTTCGTTAGGTAAAATCCATTGAATCAGACGATACTTTTTTTTCAAGCAGAATTGTTGCCAATTTGGCAGAATCTTTAACAGTTATCAGTCATCAGTTATCAGTTATCAGGGCAGTATACGCTTTGATCACTGATAACTGTTCACTGTTCACTGTTTTAATTTACCCGCTTGGTAGGTGGGTTCTGTGGTTCAGTAGGTTGGGTTACATGAGCCGTCTGCAAGGTTTGAACCAATTGACTCATAGCAGTCTCTAATTGAACACCTGGATCAGTGGCTACCCAGCCTTCTGGTGTAAGGTTACGGACTTCAAAGTGCAGGTGGGGACCTGTTGAATTACCGGTACTGCCAACTAAACCAATCACGGTTCCCTGTTGTACAACCTGTCCGGGTTGTACAAGGAGTTGTGACATGTGACCGTAAAGTGTTTGCTGAGCGTTGTTGTGATTTAGGATAACGGTTAAACCGTACCCGCCCACATAGTCAGCAGTATCTACTGTACCAGGGTAAGCTGCCAAAACAGGTGTTCCTGTTGATGCACCTAAGTCTGTACCAGCGTGGAAACGGCGATCGCCTGTAATTGGATGAGTTCGCCAACCAAAGAAAGAAGTGATTTGAGCTGGGATGGGAAGAGGGAATAGCAATCCCGCAACACCAGAAGTCAGACCCCCACTGTAAGCAATTTGTGGCAAGGTTGAAGCTAGTGGGATGTTATAAGCTACGGTGCTAGGGCGAGGTGCGACATTGTCAGCAGTTAACGGTGCTGACAAAGCACCACCTTGTGGTGCGGGGTGATCAGTAACTGTCGTTGTGGAGATAAAATTGTTAGAAATAGCCCGATTGGTTCGGTAGTCGCTCTTAGTTACACCACTAGAAGCAATGCGACTTGAACGTGTAACACCAGAAGCAATACGATTCCAACGTGGGACGATACGGGTTTCGCCACCAGAAACATCTTTGTCTGAGGTAACGGTGACTGAATGAGCGGTTTGGCTTCTGCCGATCCAACCAGGCACATGCTTGCCTTGTAACTTAGTATCGGAATCAGCTAAAGGCTGATTTTGAGAGGGTGATTTGGCGCAAAGACTGCTTAAAACATTTTGCCCTTGTGCTAAAATCGTTCGGCACCCACTAGAGCGTTCTGTGATGACTACAGAATCAGGTGCTTGATATTTATGAACCGTACCGTTGCTGTAATCATTGGGGTCAATATAGGCGTTATTGTAATCCTTTTGATTTTCGGCAGTTACACTGCTAGGTTTCGCTTTTTGCGCAATATTTCCCGCAGAGGAGCCTTCAGTTGTTGATGCAGTAGGATCAACTTGAGGTTTTTGATATTTATGAATTACAGAAGCTTCTAATTTTGCTTTAAAAGAACTTTCACCTGCTTCGGGCGTAGAAGTTTCTACCTGGGGTTTTGATTTTCTGACGAACACTGTAGGCTCTGAAGCCTCATGCTTCTGAGGAGAGTTTGCTGATTGAGCAATGTCTCCTTTATTCAGCCTTTGTCTCAGTCTTGCTCGACGTTGGGAAAATTCTAGCTCTGGTCTACCCACTTCCGGGGTGGAAACACTGTGATTTTGTTGAAACTTAACTTTAACAGGTGCTTCTGAAGCTGAATTTTCAACTGTGGGAACGATATTATCTATTGCTGCTGGTTCGGTTTGGCCATATACTAAGCCGCCAGAAAGCAAGCTAAAGCTCCCAAGCCAACAGAGGCTTTGTGCTGGCAGGGATCGCTGCCATGAGTTCTGCGAACGGTTATGGGCAGAGTTATTGCGCTGCTTCATTGGTTATCGTCGTGTTGTGCGTAGTTAGCCTAAGTTTACGGTAGCCCAAACTGATTGTACCGGGTTGGAGATGAATTTCCGATTGCATTATTTTTCGTTGTTTCGATGTCTCTACGCAAACGCGCAGATCCCCAGTGTGAGTTACGCCAACTATAGTACTCATAACATCATTAACATATATCTCCTCACCAATATTTATGAGGAATTCTAAATAGCGAGATAACAATATGTTTATTCCTTCTTGGAATAAAGACTGTATCCCGGATTCTATTCCTAATAAAATTGTAGAGGTTAACATTTCAAGACTTGGGATTGGTTTTGGCTGTTGATTTGCTTGCCATGTTTCCAAATTGATTCCAGTTTCTGGTACTGGGTTTGCCCAATTAATGCCAACCCCAATCACTGCTTGGGAGATTTTTCCAGTTTGGACTTTCGTTTCTGTCAAAATTCCTCCCAGCTTTTTGTATTTATAGCCGTTTTCGTCGGATTTGCACACTAAATCATTAGGCCACTTAATACCAAGTGGAATACCACAACTTTGCAGTTGTTGAGCAATTCCCCAAGCAGTCGCCAAAGTTAGCTGATAACTGTTACTAGCTTCGATATTGGGTGCGATCGCTACCGAAAGATATAATCCCCCTTCTTGTGAAACCCACTGGCGACCCCATTGACCTCGTCCTGACGTCTGTTGAGTGGCAATAGCGACACATCCTGGTTCAGATCCAGAGCCTAGTAAATCCCAAACAATTTGGTTAGTTGAAGATACGGTTTCAAAAAGATGTAAAGAAAATGGTAAATACGCAGACTGACGCCCTGCTTTAAGGGCTGCTTCTATTGTTTCCTGATTCAATGGCACAAAGGTTAACCCAAAGACTGCTGATCCGAGTTAGGATGTATTAAATACGAGAATTCAGGAGTCAGGAATCAGAATTCAGCATGAATTCTGTCTGACTGGGGAGTCAAATACCCAACGAGATTTATTCTGACTCCTGAATTCTGAATTCTGACTCCTTCTTTAAATTTTTGTTTCGTTTCTGGGTTTAGTTCACGATGCACACTTGGCAATGGCGTACTTGGGAAGGACTGCCCTACCTGACTTGTAGTCTACTAGAACCTTGGAGTCATGGCTTTTTTACCCAACATTTTTGGCCGCGATCGCCATTGGAACTGACCAAGGTTCTACACCCAGAAGCTTCAGTCTATCGCTTAAAACAGGTACATGGCAACACTGTGCTGAGTCCAACAGAAATTGGTAGCGAGTTTAACGAAGATCAGGAGTTGACTGAGGGAGACGGCTTAGTCACTGAACAACCAAACCAAGCTGTTTGGGTAGCTAGCGCTGATTGTACACCTGTTCTTATTGCTTCACAAAGAACAGGGCAGGTTGCAGCAGTACACGCAGGTTGGCGTGGTACAGCAAGCAAGATTGTACCAGAGGCGATCGCGAAAATGCTCTCTCTTGGCAGCGAACTTGAGGATTTACGAATTGCTATGGGTCCTGCTATCACTGGTGAAGTTTACCAAGTTTCACAACAGGTAGCAGCAGAAGTTGGGAGGAGTATTATACCACATCATGATGAAAATGCCATCGTAGATGCATTGCATGAACTACCACATTCTCCTGTACTTACAGATCCTCATCCTGATAGAGTGCGGCTGGATGTGCGCGTTGTTAATACTTTACAAATACAAATGTTGGGAATTAGTTTACAACAGATTGCGATCGCTCCTTATTGCACTTACCAAACAACAGAGCATTTCTTCTCTTACCGCCGAGAAAAACAGAAAAAAGTCCAATGGTCGGGAATTGTGAGTATTTGATCGTCCCACCAATAACACAATTAGTTCGTAGTTGCGCTTCAGCGCATTAAACAGTAAGCAAAACCATAAACTCTAATTTGCTGAGATATGTCAGTGCAAAAAAGTCGGAGAAATTTGTAAAAAAGTCTAATTTTTACGTGTTTTCCCTTAAAATATTTTTGTAATACTTTTGTAACCACTTCAAATCATGGATTTTGAGCAAGCCCTATTGGTTGCAAACGCTGCAATCTTTGCTCTTACAGAGAAGCATCTGAATAATCTTGAAAGAGCAGTACTGTCAGGCTCATGGGAAGGACAAACCTATGAACAGATGGCACAAACGTTTTCATGGTCTGAGAAAACTCTTAAAGATGCGGGTTCTTCTTTGTGGAAATCCCTAACAGAAGCTCTTGGAGAAAAAGTTGGGAAAAAGAATTTTAGGGCAGTTTTAGAGCGGCTGGAAATACAGAAAAACTCTGCATCTGCAAAATCAAAAAATTACCAGGATTGGGGAAAAGCACCAGATGTTGCGGTGTTCTTTGGACGAGAAGAAGAACTGCAACTTCTAGAGCAATGGATTCTTCAAGATCGATGCCAAGTGGTTGGGATTCTTGGTTTTGGTGGTATCGGCAAAACAAAACTGTCTGTTCGCTTGGGTAAAGGTGGTATTGGCAAAACAGATCTATCTCTGAAACTAGCACGCAGCATTCAAAACGAGTTTACTTATATTATCTGGCGTTCTCTACTCAACGCCCCACCTCTGACGACTATTCTCACTGAGTGGATCAAGTTTTTATCTGATCAGCAAGAAACTCGTTTACCTGACACTGTGGACGAACAACTGAGATTAGTGTTGCAGTATCTACAATCGAAGCGTTGTCTCCTGATGCTTGACAATATGGAAACAGTCCTCCAAAGTGGTGATCGTGCAGGACACTATCGTCAAGGTTATGAAGACTATGGTCAACTCCTCAAGGCGATCGCAGAAATTCCTCATCAAAGTTGTTTATTATTAACCAGCCGCGAGAAGCCAAAAGAACTAGATCGCAGCACTTATCCTGTGCAGGTTCTAGAACTGGGTGGTCTCGATTATGCGCAAGGACGCAAGGTTTTTGCTGAGATTGGATCTTTTAAAGGTTCACAGGAACAATGGCAGGAATTGATTACTTTCTATAACGGTAACCCTTTGGTTCTTGAACTCGCAGCGCGACATATAAAAGAAGTATTCTTCGGTGATATCTCTGATTTTTTGAAAGAAGGTAAACAAGTCTTTGAAGACTTGAACGACTTACTAGACTGGCATTTTGACCGACTTTCAGAGCAAGAAAGAGAAATTACCTACTGGTTTACAATTAACCGCGAACCTGTCACAATTGCTGAGCTACGTCATGATATCCTGACTTATTCTCGACAAAAACTCCTTCCATCCACACTACAATCCCTACAGCGGAGATTACCGGTTGAAAAAAACGAACAAGCTTCTGCTTTTACTTTACAACCAGTTCTCATGGAGTACATGACTGAGCGGTTGATCGAACAGATGAGCCAAGAAATTGCCACAGGGAATGTTTCGTTATTTAACACTCACGCGATTATCAAAGCCTCAGCCAAAGATTATATACGCAAAAGTCAAGAAGTTCTCATCCTTCATCCCCTGCATCAAACACTCATTGAAAGTTTAGAGAATACTACCCTGGAAGCGCAACTGACTCATATTCTTTCTACCGTGCGTCAACAGTCACCTTGTAAACCCGGTTATATTGGAGGAAATGCACTTAACCTTCTTTGCTTCGGCAACTCTAGCTTACAGAAATACGACTTCTCCTATCTTGAAATTCGGCAAGCTTATCTACAAGGAATAACTTTACATAAAGTCAGCTTTGCTTATTCTAAATTCTTACAAACCGTTTTCACAAGCGTTTTTGGAAAAATCTTATCTCTTGCTCTCAGTCCTAGTGGAGAATACTTCGCCACAGCAGACACACTCAATGAAATTCGCTTGTGGCAAGTAATAGACAATCAACCAATACTCACACTACGCGGTCACACGAATTGGGTGTGGTCAGTAGCTTTTAGTCCTAACGGATTGCTCTTAGCTAGCGGTAGCGACGATCCATCTGTGAAGCTCTGGGATACCCGTAACAGTCAGTGTCTTCACACCTTAAACGAGCATACCAAAACTGTCTATTCGGTAGCTTTCGCCCCCTCTGGTACAATACTTGCAAGTGGAAGCCAAGACCAAACGATAAAATTGTGGAGCGTCCACGCAGGAACATGCTTAAATACTTTAATAGGACATACTAGTGCTGTGTGGACTGTTGGTTTTAGTCCAGATGGCACGACTCTGGTCAGTGGTAGCGTTGACCAAACCATCAAGTTTTGGAATATACAGACATCTCAGTGCATCAGAACGCTTGAGGGTCACACTGGCGCATTGCGTGTTGTTGCTTTTAGTATCAACGGACGAATCCTAGCAAGTGGAAGCGCTGATAAAACTATCAAACTCTGGGATGTTGACACTGGTCAGTGCCTTGATACATTATATGGACATACAAGTGTCATCCGTTCTATTTGCTACAGCCCTGATGGCCAATTCTTAGCTAGCAGCAGTGATGACCATACTATAAAACTTTGGGACTTACAAACGGGTCATTGTGTCAACACCTTTAGAGGACATGCAGGTAGTGTAAGGTCGGTGGTTTTCAGTCTAGATAGTTCTACACTGCTCAGTGGTGGTTATGACGAAACAGTAAAGTTTTGGGAGTGTAATACAGGACGTTGCATTAACACCCTTCAAGGATATACGAACTCTGTTCGCTCTGTTGCTTTCAGTTCTGCCGATATACTGCGTGGCGAGAGTGTCAGTATCGAGGACTCAACATCTCCAGAGGAAATTGGGAACTTGCTTGCTAGTGGGTGTGACAACGGAAATATAGTTTTATGGCATACCTACACCGGGGAACCTACTCAGGTTTTAAAAGAGCATACAAATACTGTTTGGACTGTTGCTTTAAGTCCAAATTCTGGTCAACTTATCGCCAGTGGTAGTTGGGATAGAACAATTAAGCTTTGGAACCAAAGAGGTTTGTGCCTTAGTACCTTAAAAGGACATAGCGATTTAGTATTATCTGTAGCATTTCACCCCACAGATGATATCTTAGCGAGCTGTAGTCAGGATATGACGATTAAATTGTGGAATGTACACACAGGCGAATGTTTCAACACCTTACAAGGTCATGCTGGTAGCATCTTATCAGTCGCTTTTGCTCCTAATAGCTCTATTTTGGCTAGCAGTAGTGCTGACACAACCATAAAGCTTTGGGAAGTAAACAAAGGCGAATGCTTCAAAACTTTACAAAAGCACACAAACGGTGTCTGGACCATCGCCTTTAGTCCTGATGGTACCATACTGGCTAGTGCAGGTGATGACCAAACAGTGAACTTATGGGATGTGCCATCTGGGGAATATATTTGTACACTGCAAGGACATGATAATAAAATTAAGTCCATTGCCTTCACGCCGGATGGTCAATTATTGGCAAGTGGTAGCGAGGATCGCACGATTAAATTGTGGGATCTGCAAACTAATCAATGCTTATATACTTTGTCAGGACATGACAAATGGATACAGTCAGTTGCTTTTAGTCCAAATGGCTCTGTTTTAGCCAGCGGTAGTGAAGATGAAACAATAAAGCTTTGGGATGTGGCTACTGGTAATTGTATTCAAACACTGCGATCGCCTAGACCATACGAAGGTATGAACATTATTGGCACTACAGGATTAACCGATGGGCAGAAAGCTGTGCTCATAGCTCTAGGTGCAATACAACATGAGACATAAGTTCTGTATTTGAAGGTTTGTAGTTGCGCTTTAGCGCATTCGCCTTCAGGCAAAACAGCCCAACTACGAACCAATAAACATAACTAATACCAATTCGCTGAAATATTGCTACACATTAAAAATCTTGAAAGGGCGAACGGCGTTCGCCCCTAAGTAAGTCGGCGTTAATATTTCACGTTATGTTAAGAAATTTTAACGTAGGGTGTGTTGTCGCGCAGCGCAACGCACCACCACGAATTTAAGGTGCGTTACGGCTTCGCCTAACACACCCTACGGTCAATTTACATTTCTTCATATACATTGCATTTTTCTCGCCAACTTACTTACACATTGCACTTCAACTTATACAAGCACTTTAGTAGAAAGTCTTTATAATTCCGACTTTTTCCGACTTTTTCGCCTTGACAGATGTTCGCGAACCTGAGAATATACCTGAGAACATAACTGCACAAGCACTAAAGTGACATCACATCTTGCACCATATCTTAGCAACTGGAAGTCACAGATGTAAAAACAAATCAGAACAATGCTGAAATCAAACTGTAACTTTAGCGTTATCAATGCAAAAATTCACTGTGTTTTAGCGTGTCTTACTGTGTTGATTGCAGGGTTTGAAATTTCATTTAATAAAGTGAAAGCTGCTCCTGTAAACAGAGAGCAATACTGCTTTCAGCAAACTGCTATGCCGAATGATGGTTTTTTGCAATCGAAAGATGATTTGATTATTTCACCACAAATCAATTATCGTATTAATTTGCGGGAAAGACCAGGTATAAGTTTCAAGGTTCAGCACGTTGTTGCTGGACGTTCTGAAGTTAAAGTTTTTAAGCGAGTTAAGAATGATGATGGCTATTGCTGGTTTCAGGTACAGTTAAAGAAATCTAATATCAAAGGTTGGGTTCGAGGTGATTTTTTGAATATGAGCGATCGCGATTAGAAGATGAAGAGAAATTAATACAGGATTTCATTTGAATAGTTTTTTATTTTATTAATTAAGCATAGTGTAATCTCAGTATGACCGAAATAAAGTTTGTATGTAGTTTATAAAATCAGACTCAAAGGATGTTTTAAAAGTGAAGAATTATTGTAAGAAAATATTTCTAAACTAGATAAATATGGAACAAAAATTACTTAGTAACTTATTTTTAGGGTTGATAACATTATCAAGTATCACTATAACTGCATTCCTCCTAAATCAACCAAGCTACGCAGCAGGTGTTGCTTTCTTTTGTGGTAAAACCAAATATCAAGGTAGAAGCGTACCAGCAACCTATGCGCGAACCCAGGATGGTAAACAAATATTAATACTACGTTGGATTTCCGATGATAGTTTTCCACCACCCTGGACAGGACAAAGACGCTGTAATGAGGTGTCTCGCAGGTTTCAGCGCAGCTACGAAAATAGTACCCTCAAATACATCACTACTGGAAGTATTAATAAACAATCGGTAGTTTGCGCGATCGCAAATCAAGAGGATCCTTGTACTGAGAGCAATTTATTGTTTACCCTCAAACGCGGTACAAAACCCAGTGCTGTATTAGCAAGATTACTAGACCGTCGTGGTTTGGCAGCTGGTAGGGTATTAAATGAAAGTGGTGGTGACGAACTGACAATTGATTTTGATGTATACCTCCAGGGGGTTGCATCCGAAAAGTGAAGTAATTTTACATTTGAGATTTGGAATGAAATTTCCTTACGAAGTCGTACCTGCGCTGATTGGGATATCAATAATCCTTGTAAAGACACAAGTTGCTGTAGGACTATCCTCACAGGAAGTCGCAAAGATTGCCAAAGAAATCACCGTACTTATCGCCAGTACAAACAATCCTGGTTCTGGGGTAATCATTAAGCGAGATGGTAATACTTACACCGTTATAACAGCTGCTCATGTAGTTGCAAAGCCTGATAATTATGCAATTGTCACCTCAGATAGTCTACGTTATCAAATAAATTACAAAACTGTTAAGCTTTTGCAAGATATAGACTTAGCAGTAGTGCAATTTACTAGTGATATTAATTATAAGGTCGCCAAAATAGGTAACTCTGACCAAAGCACAGAAGGGACAACAGCTTATGTAGCAGGTTTTCCTAAAGCTACAGCTGTTATTTCTAGACGTGTCTATAATTTTGTGGAAGGGAAGATTAGCGCTAATGCGTCGAAAGCTCTCAAAAAAGGTTATGCCTTAGTTTATAGTAACGATACGTTACCAGGAATGAGTGGTGGAGCGGTACTAAACGACAAAGGCGAACTAATAGGAATTCACGGTCGTGCAGATACATCTACAGAGAATTTAAAAATATCAGATATCAATCCTAATATCGCGATCAAAACTGGGTTTAATTTGGGTATTCCTATTAATACTTTTTTGCGGTTAGCATCAAATGTTGGGGTAAAGTTGGGTATCTCTGCACCACCATTAGTTGCGACAGCACCTAAAGCGGATGATTTCTTTGCTCAGGCTGGAGATAAGTTTAGAAAAGGTGATTATAAAGGGGGAATCGATGATTTAAACGAAGCGATTCGTCTCAATCCTAACTATGCTAAAGCATACTACGCTCGATCACTTATTCGTGTTGCTTTATCAAAAAACTGGCAAGGGAAAGACTGGCAAGGGGCAATTGATGATCTCAGTGAAGTTATCAAGATTAATCCCAAGTATGTCGCTGCATACAATACTAGAGCTTTCTTCCGTATGCAATTGAAAGATTTCCAGGGGGCAATTGCTGATGCAAATCAAGCTATCAAGATTAATTATAACGATCTCAATGCACACAAAATTAAGGCTATCTCCCGCCTTCTACAGAAAGATTTACCGGGAGCAATTGCGGATTTGAACCAAGTTATTAAGATTAATCCTAATGATGCTGGTGGCTATGTTGGTCGGGGTAAGGTTCGCACCGAATTAAAAGATTTTCAAGGAGCTATTACTGATTTTAACCAAGCCATTAAGATTGATTCTAACAACATCTATGCATATAACGGACGAGGTGAAGCCCGTGTTAAGTTACAAGATTGGCAAGGTGCGATCGCTGATTTTAACCAAGCTATTAAGATTAATCCTAATGATGCCGAAGCTTACAGCGTGCGAGGTTTAATTCACTATGCTTTGGGAGATAAGCAAAGTGGGATCGCTGATTTTAACCAAGCTATCAAAATAAAGCCGAACGATCCTAGAGGTTACGTTGGTTTAGGTGTTATCCGCGCCGGGTTAGGAGATAAACGAGGTGCGAGCGCATATTTTCGGAAAGCTGCGAATGTAGAATATCAAGAAGCCGGAGATACAGAACTTCACCAAAAAATTCTGGAATTAATCAGACAACTCCAGTAGTAAAATATATCATACGAAGTTGTGAGTGTGCTCGACTTGATTTGAGAGACAAAAGGCAAGCAATTGCTGATTCGTACAAATCTGCTAATCTATTTCAGCAATAAGGAAAAACGTATTTTTACAAAAAAGCTTTAAGTTAATTAAAATGGAGCAGTGAAAATTTAGATTGTGCTGCTATTGGCAATTTAATTAGTTTTAAATGATTCAATCATTTTTTCTACAGCATTAATAAATTTATCATAATCATTTACATCTGCCGTGTAGGTAACTATATAAGCTTTAGTTCCTTTTAAAGCCCAAACTTGGAGAGTTTTTACATTATTTCCATCAACTTGACTAGTAAAAATTAATTGTCTGGCTGGTTTACTATCGAGCGTAGTTTCACTAGTCTCTAAAATATTTGCATTTCGAGAAGACTTCTTAATTTCACCTTTCAGTATCTTTACTGATTCATCTAATGTACCATTAAAATCTTCAACACTAATAGTTACAGCCTCTTGAAAAGTGTCTTGTTTATCTTGTTTTGGCGAGACAAAAATAATCACTTCTTGGGTAATGGCATTTGGGACATCTCTTTTCTGCCAATTTTCAGGATATTTGATTTTGATACCCTGCTCCAGGTTTTCATACAACTGAAAGTTTTCGGACTCTGGTTTTAATTTTTGCCAAAGTACACTGCCAATAGTAACTACTAAAACTAATAATCCACTAAATCCAAGAAAAGCAAGCGTCTTTCTCAGTTTGGGTAGAGGTAGTCTGGTAGTATTTGATAAAGCCTGCAATACTTGTGCTGCTGATTGGTAACGCTCGAGATAATTGTGGCGCACCATTTGGTCTAATACATTCGCTAATTTATTGCTAACTTGAGCGCGATCGCGCCAAACAATTTCACCTTTATAATCTCTTTGGAATTGTTGCGGCTCTATTCCCGTCAAAGCTTGAATAGCGATTATCCCCACTGCATAAATATCGCTGCTAAATCTTGGATTAGCTTCTTCTTGTTCACTTGGCATGTACCCAGGAGTACCAATTAGGACAGTCACGCGATTTTTGCCTTGGGAATTAACACTTTGGGTATATATTTCTTTAACTGCACCAAAGTCAATTAATACTAATTTTCTATCAGATTTTCTACGAATAATATTAGGAGGCTTGATATCTCTGTGAATATAATTACGTTTATGCACTAAATCTAAAACTCCTAGTATTTGAGCTAAAAAGTCTGCGGCTTCTGTTTCACTCCAGCGCACACCAAGGCTTAATTCTTTACTCAGGTCATTACCGTCTATGTATTCTTCAACTAAATAAAACTCTTGATTTTCTTCAAAATAAGCTAACAACTGCGGAATTTGGTCATGTTCTCTTCCTAACTTTTTTAAGGTTTTTGCTTCCTTGTCGAATAAGTCTTTTGCTAACTTTAGTGAGTTTGGTTCTTGAGATGGTGGTATTAATTGCTTGACAACACATATGGGACATCCCGGGATGTGTAGGTCTTGCGCTAAGTAGGTAGTAGCAAACCCTCCACTTCCTAATGTGTCCACAATTCGATAGCGTCCGCCTATCATTAAACCTGGGTTGATGGTCACGCTTTGCTCTAAAAGGTTTAATTACTGATTCTTTAATTTACATTTTCCCACAAAATCCGAGTTAGCTATTTTTACGAATTGTTGCTTTTTGTCACAAAGTCTAACTGAAGGTAAAAGGTCAAATGAGGATTCAAGGATTACACCTTTATCAAACCGCCCTTGTTAACTTCAAAATAATCCTGTTCATCGTGAAAATCTTAAAAACCTGCTCAGGGTTCTTTCTTCGCCTTGAACCTTTTCCTTTAAGCGACAAGCGTTGAGACACCTTGCGTCGAAAGACTTATCCTCCATAAGAGTGAAAAATCTTAAACCTCCGACTTTTTGCGACTTTTTCGCCCTGACAAGTATCAGCAACCGTGAGAGTATCGCTTCATCATCTTCCTTCTACTTGTATAAAAATGACGGGTAGGACATCAAATCTGAATGCAAAATTTGTAACTAAAAGAGAAATTAATGAAATTGAAAATTTCGCAAGAAGTAACAAAAATATCAGTATTTTAAATAAATTAAACTTCTTGTAAACTCTCTAAAGTTGAATTTCGTAATCTAGAAATTGCTAAATCTAGAAATTACTAACTTAAATTAAACATAAAAAGAATTGAAGTTTTACCAACTAGGATAAAAATATGAAACTACTACAAATAGTGAAAAATGCTGCTGTTTCAGCAATTATAACAGCCAGTATCAGCACGAGTATTACTCTTAGTAGTCAGCAATTAACAGCACAGCAACCTATATTAATTGCCCAAGCTACTAACACGCGCAAAATTGTTTTACCTGAATTTGGCTACTCTTTCGACTTACCAAGTTGGGCACGCATTGAGAAAGTTAGAAATAGGGGTAATATCAGTTTTGATATTCTAACACAAAAAAATTATGAAGCTCGACAGCGTGGAGATAATAAATGCTCATTTATGGGTGATATCAACACAATTGGTTGTGCCGATATATCTATCTATATTCAAACAAATGGTAGTAAAAAGTTGGCAGAAACCCATAAACAGCTTACTACTGTTTGTAACTGTGATGTAATCACTGGTCCAAATGTCTACAAAGGTAAGATAACAATCAACGGGCGAACATACCGTAAATACGAATCTGGAGACGAAAGTGGAACGTACAATAATTACTTATACCTTACAAAGGACAATCACCTACTTACTGTAACTCTGTGGAAAGAACCCTATAAAGGTAATAGGGATGCATTAGTAACAATTCTAGGTTCTTTCAAGGAATAAAAAAGAGTTTTTATCTTTCTATTGTTAATCTGGATTAATGAATATGAGCGCAAAATACAAAATTATTTTTTTCATAATTGGTTTTGGTCTGATTGTGAGTGGACTGCGAGTAACAAAACAACTTGCAATATCAAACTCTTTAGCGATCGCACTTCTTCCAGAAACAAGTACACAGAAAGTCAGCAAAACACCCCTAACTAAAGAAACGCTTTCAAATGCTGAGTACCATGTTTCCGACTACGGTTCTTTCAAGCTGACTAATGGTTCTTATAGAAATCAAGAGACGAAATTAAGTGTATCGGGAGGAAAGACCATCACTCTTGGTGATTTGAATAATGATGGTATAAAAGATGCTGTTACCCTTCTTACAGTAAACGGCGGTGGTTCAGGAATTTTTGAATACCTAGCTGTAATCATCAATGAAAAAGGTAGCCTTAAAAACGCTGCTACCGAGTATCTTGGCGATCGCGTGGTAGTCCAGAGTGTCTCTATTAGTGCAGGGAAAATAAAAGTCGTTATGTTGACTCAAGGTCCAGGGGATGGGTTGTGCTGTCCAAGACTGAAAGTTGCTCAGACATATATATTGCAAGGGAATAAATTGAAGCGTATCGGCTACAAGAAATTACCTTCAACCTAATACACCTTTCAGTCGAAAAACTTATCCTGCACAACAGTGAAAAATCTTAAACTTCCGACTTTCTGCGACTTTTTTGCATTGACATAATATCAGCAGGCTTGAGAGTATCACTTTATCATCCTCCTCACACCTGTGTAGAAATTACGGTTTGAACGTCCAGTCCGAATGCAAAAATTGTAACCAGGAGAGACATCAATGAAATCTCAATGGAAATGGCACAGATTATTCTTGAGCAGTTTGATCGCAACTACAATCACTACAAGCTTATTCGATACCAATTCCTACCGTGCAACTGCCAATAGTCACCAGACACTCAGCAATACCCAGCGACTATCTCAATTTCAAACCATCGGCTTGAAAAAAAGTGGTGGTTTATCTACGCTTGTCAAGCCAAATCTTAACAGAGCTAATAGTAGGAAGACTATTAGTCTCGGTGAGCGATCGCCCATCGTTACAGATTGGATCAGGCAATTTGGGACTCTCGGTGATGACTCTTCTGGAAGGATAAGTATAGATAAAGCTGGTAATGTTTATGTTGTAGGAAGTACTTCTGGATCTTTAGGAGGAGCCAATGCAGGGAATTATGATGCCTTTGTGACAAAGTATGACAACAGAGGTAACCGATTATGGATAAGACAATGGGGAACTTCAGGTTACGACGGAGCTTCAGATGTAGCTGTTGATAATGCTGGTAACGTTTATGTTGCTGGCTCAACTGGTGGCTCTGTCGTTACTTCTAGAAGTATTAGCGGTGCTACTTCAATAAATATTATATCTAATACTGTTGCCTTTGTGACGAAGTATGACACCAATGGTAACCAGTTGTGGACAAAACAGTTTGGAACTGCTACTACTCTTGGTATTAGGTTAGCTTTAGACAGTTCTGATAATGTCTATATTACAGGCAACTCCAATAACTCCTTAGGAGGGGTTTTTGCTGGTGGGATAGAAGATGCTTTTGTAGCAAAATATAGCAGCAGTGGTACACAACTTTGGATACGGCAGTTAGGCACTTCTTCTGATGATAATTCTTTTGCCATTGGAGTTGATAGTACTGGTAATGTCTATATTGCAGGCTACACTGACGGACTTTTGGGTAGTACTAGGGCTGGGGGTAGAGATGCCTACATAGCAAAGTACAATACTAGTGGTACACAGTTATGGATACAACAATTAGGCACTTCTGCTGATGACTTAATATATGGGTTAGCCTTAGACAGTAACGGTAATATTTACATCACGGGAAATACTACTGGTTCTCTCGGTGGGACAAACGCTGGAGGTAGCGATGTTTTTATTGCGAAGTACAACAGCAGTGGCACACGACTGTGGACAAAACAATTGGGTACTAACACTGATGACTACTCAGGTGGCATAGCTGTAGACAGTACTGGTAATGCTTATATTACAGGTTTTACCAAAGGATCTTTGGGAGAAACCAATCTCGGGAGTTACGACGCTTGGATAGGAAAGTATGATAGCAATGGGCAACTGCTATGGAAAGAACAGTTAGGTACTGTTGCTGATGATGAAGCCTTTGGCATAGCTGTCCAAGGCAATAGTATCTATCTTACAGGCGAGACTGCGGGCGCATTAGCTGCACCCAATGCAGGCAGTTATGATGCTTGGTTGGCAAAATTCAGCTTGTAAGACTGATGGTTGAAGCTGTACCAATACTGCATAGGTTAAGTTTGAGATAACTGTTTTACGACTCCGGGGGTTTGAGTTGTTGAAGCTAGGAACTGTAAACTTTTAAGAAAGTCAGCCTCAAAGGCAACTTTGAGGCTGTTAACAATCTATATAGAATTTACACGCATATTATGGTATCGACTCCTCCCTCTCAAGCTTCCTCATCTCAATATCAAGTCAGCGATCCACAAGTAGAAGTAGATTCTCTGGTAACTGAAGCTAAACCGGAGAGTGATATTGATTTAGAATTCCTATACACTAGAGACATTGAATTCCGCCAAGAAACCATTTACTTTATTGTTGTGGATCGCTTTCATGACGGTGATCCCGACAATAGTGCAGGTCCCAACCCAGAACTTTACGATCCAGACCGACAAGATTGGGGGAAATATTGGGGTGGTGACCTTCAAGGAATTATTGACAAACTGGATTACTTAAAAAATATGGGAGTGACAGCACTTTGGCTGACACCCCTGTTCGAGCAAGTTGAAGCGTTATTTGTTGAACAAGCTGCGATTCACGGATACTGGACTAAAGATTTTAAGCGCCTCAATCCTCGCTTTATTGGCACGGATGAAGAACCTTCTCTTAACAAAACTCAACAAACTAAAGAGACAATCTTTGACAGATTAATCGATGAGTTACACAAACGCAATATGAAAATGGTGCTGGATATTGTGTGTAACCATAGTAACCCTGATTTCAGCGGTACTAAAGGTGAACTCTACGACGATGGCGTTAAGATTGTTGATTTCAACAATGATGAGAATCACTGGTATCACCATTATGGTGAAGTCGTTGACTGGGAAAACGAGTGGCAAGTGCAAAACTGTGAGCTATCTGGATTGGCGACCTTCAATGAAAATAATCCAGACTACCGCAACTATATTAAATCAGCAATTAAACAATGGCTAGACCGGGGAGTTGATGCTTTGCGAGTCGATACGGTTAAGCATATGCCTATCTGGTTTTGGCAAGAGTTTAATGCTGATATTCAAAACCACAAACCAGATGTTTTTATCTTTGGGGAATGGATTTTTAGCGATCCCAGGAACGAACGTTCAGTTGAGTTTGCTAATGAGTCTGGAATGACAATTTTAGACTTTGGTCTTTGCATCGCAATTCGAGAAGCTTTGGCTCAAGGTGCTGAAGGGGGATTTCACCTGATTCAAGATGTTCTTAACTTAGATCATCACTACTACAGGGCAACAGAGTTGATTACATTTATTGATAATCACGATATGCCGCGATTTCAAAGCTTGAATCCAGATCCGGATCTCCTACGAGTGGCGATCGCATTCATTATGACCTGTCGTGGTATTCCCTGCATCTACTATGGCACCGAACAATATCTCCACAACGATACAAACGGTGGCGATGACCCTTATAATCGTCCAATGATGGAGAAGTGGGACACTGACTCACCCATTTATCGGGATATTCGGTTGCTTTCAGGGTTGCGAAGATTGAATCCAGCAGTATCTATGGGGAGTCACTGGCAAAAGTATATAACACCCGATATTTACTGTTACATCAGGCGTTACCGTGATTCAGTAGTATTTGTGGCTATGAATCGTGGGGAAGCTGTCACTCTGGATGTTGTCGCCACAGAATTACCAGAGGGAGAGCATACTGATATCCTGACGCGGCGTAAGTTTGAAGTCAAAAATGGAAACCTGTATAACTTGGAGTTAGGTTCACGGGACGTGATTGTCATCAGTCACCTTGGGGAGCGTATCAAGGGACAAACCATAGTGCGGGCGCAGCTTAACGGTGTCGAAACAAAGCCTGGTGAGATCGTTGCGGTTATTGGAGATTGTCCAGAGCTAGGCAACTGGGATATTGCTAAGGCTTACCGACTGGAATATATTAACACCAACACTTGGTTTGGAGAAATTCCCTTTAATGAAAGTGCTGGTAAGTTAATTTCTTACAAATACATACTCTTGCGTGAAGGAAGTTCCCCGCTACGAGAGAATATCGTTTGTCGTCGCTGGGTAATTACCACTGAAGGGACAGTCAAATGGCGAGATCAATGGGAAACAGGGCGTGAGTCTTAAGTAGTTTCTCCGCATCCGCCGAACTCAGCCAGCGATTTAAATCGCTGGCTGATAGCTAAAGTCCTCTCAAGAGGACTGAGCAAGGATTTCAGTCCATTTCAATGGACTTAAGCTATTAGCCCGGAACTTAAGTTCCGGGCGGGATATCGGGCTAATTCAGTCCGGGTGCAAGATGTCTGTATACTTAAAAATGCCTACTCCCAACGTCAGCAATGACCATCAAACCGCAGAAAATTTTAATTTTGGCAGCAAATCCTCAGCAAACTGTGCGGTTGCGCTTGGATGAAGAACTGCGTGATATTAAAGAAGGTTTACAAAGGTCGCTAAATCGGGATAAATTTGACCTGCGCTATGATTTGGCAGTACGTCCAAGGGATATTCGCCGCGCTATTTTGGGTTATCGACCAAATATTATCCACTTTTCTGGCCATGGTTCAGGGATAGAAGGGTTAAGGTTTGAGGATGAAACAGGATCTGAACAGCTAGTTACGGGAGAAGCTTTAGCTGGACTATTTGGACTGTTTTCTAAGCAGGTAGAATGTGTGCTGTTAAATGCTTGCTACTCAGAAATTCAAGCAGAAGCTATTGTCCAACACATTAATTATGTGATTGGCATGAGCGATCAAATCCAAGATAAAGCAGCAATTGAATTTGTTGTAGGATTTTACGATGCGCTTTTGGCTTATAATCCCGAATCTGACGGTGATTCGCCTATAGAGTTTGCTTTTGATTTTGCCCGGAATGCGATTTTGTTAGCTGGTGTGTCTGGCGAGTCGATTCCTGTGATCAAAAAAAAGGCTATTATAGCTACAAGAATTAATTCACCAGTTGTGGAACAACGTAGTTATATACAAATTCCCGGTCGAACTAAAATTTATATTTGCCAAAGGTTGACACAAGATTGGCAAGATCTAGCAGATTATTTTGATATTAAAGCGCACGAGCGTGCCGGTTTCAAACCCGGAAGAGAACCCCACAGTATTTGGGAGTGGTTAGAGCAAAGAAATCGACTTGGTGATTTAGAATCAGCTTTAATTGCTATTGGGCGAGACGATTTAGCTGAGGAGTTAAAAAAAAAACTAGTTGATGATGTTGAACCTGAGGCGGCATATTTAGGTAAACTGGACGGTAATGTACCAAATTTACCGCCAAATTTTTTACCACGTCCTGAACAACTAGAGCCTTTAAAGAAACAATTACTTGAGCGCACAAATCAGCCTGTGGGAATCACTGGCAAAAGTCACCGTGTTGGTGTGCAAGGGATGGGGGGAATTGGTAAAACTGTTTTAGCTACAGCCCTAGCACGAGATGAAGAAGTCAGAAGGGCGTTTCCTGATGGGGTGTTTTGGGTAACATTGGGACAAGAAAATCCCCAGATTTTAACTTGGCAATCCTATCTTGCCAAGGAATTGGGCGATAAGCAAGCGACTTTTACCGAGATGGGATTGGCAAAAGCACGGTTACGGGAGTTATTTGCAGATAAAGCTTGCCTGCTGATTTTGGATGATATTTGGCGTTTGGAAAATGCGACTCCGTTTGATGTGTTAGGGGAACGCTGTCAAATGCTAGTTACCACCCGTAATGCAGCGATAGTTACAGGGTTAGGAGGGGAAGAATATCCGCTTGGGGTTTTGGATACACAACAGGCGTTAGTACTTTTGGCAGATTGGGCAAAACAACCAGAGATCATTGGCTCCACCCCGCAAAATAATGTCGCCTTGCAGATAGCACGAGAATGTGGATATTTGCCTTTAGCATTGGCGATGGTAGGGGCGATGATGCGGGGTAAGCCACTAAATCGCTGGCAGAATATTTTAGAAAAACTGCGTGGTGCTGACTTAGAGAAAATCAAACAACAGTTTCCTGATTATCCATATCCCGATTTACTTAAGGCGATCGCGGTAAGTATAGAGGCTTTGGATGAGAATTGCAAACAGCGATATTTAGATTTTGCTGTCTTTAGAGAAGATACATCTATACCAGAAGCAGTTTTGCAGACTTTTTGGCAACCGTTGGGGTTTGATGAGTTTGATAGCCAAGATATTATTGATGAATTGGTGAGTAAATCTCTGGCTTTACGGGATGAAGCTGGAAATTTGCGCTTGCATGACTTGCAGTTTGATTATGTCAGAAAACAGCACACCGTGTCAGGGAAGGAAAGTGAGGGCATAGGGTTTTTACACAATCGCCTATTAAATGCTTACGGTGAGAAATACCCATTGGGCTGGCATGATTTACAAAATGACGGTTATATATGGCAAAATTTAGCCTATCACTTGCAGGCTGGGGGAAGTCCAAGGGAATTACAACAACTGCTTTTTGATTTTCGCTGGTTGCAGGGGAAGTTGGAGAATACTAATGTTAATGCCTTGATAGCAGATTATGATTTTTTGCCGGAAGACCAGAATTTACAGTTAATTCAAGGCGCATTGCGGTTGTCAGCACATATTTTAAATCAAGATCAACAGCAATTGCCAGGGCAATTATTAGGGCGGTTGTTGGGTTTTGAAAGAGAAGAAATTCAAAGATTGTTAACGCAGGTGCAGCAATGTACAACTCCAAGCTTGCTTCCCCAAACAGCCAGCTTTGCTCCCCCTGGTGGTTCCTTAGTGCGTACCCTCGTTGGTCATAGTGCCTCGGTAAATGCAGTTGCCCTCGCACCTGATGGCAACTACGTGATTTCTGCTTCCCTTGACTCCATCCTAAAAGTCTGGAATTGGCAAACAGGAGAACAACTACGTACCCTCGTTGGTCATATTCATTGGGTAAATGCAGTTGCCCTCACACCTGATGGCAACTACGTGATTTCTGCTTCCGGTGACAAAACCCTAAAAGTCTGGAATTGGCAAACAGGAGAACTACTGCGTACCCTCGTTGGTCATAGTGCCTCGGTAAATGCAGTTGCCCTCACACCTGATGGCAACTACGTGATTTCTGCTTCCCATGACTCCACCCTAAAAGTCTGGAATTGGCAAACAGGAGAACAACTACGTACCCTCGTTGATCATAGTGGCTGGGTAGGTACACTCGCCCTCACACTTGATGGCAACTACGTGATTTCTGCTTCCGGTGACAAAACCCTAAAAGTCTGGGATTGGCAAACAGGAGAACTACTGCATACCCTCGTTGGTCATAGTGACTCGGTAAAAGCAGTCGCCCTCACACCTGATGGCAACTACATGATTTCTGCTTCCCATGACAAAACTCTCAAAGTCTGGGATTGGCAAACAGGAGAACTACTGCGTACCCTCGTTGGTCATAGTGCCTCGGTAAATGCAGTCACCCTCACACCTGATGGCAACTACGTGATTTCTGCTTCCCATGACTCCACCCTAAAAGTCTGGAATTGGCAAACAGGAGAACTACTGCGTACCCTCGATGTTCATAGTCACTTGGTAAATGCAGTTGCCCTCACACCTGATAGCAACTACATAATTTCTGCTTCCGGTGACAACACCCTCAAAGTTTGGAATTGGCAAACAGGAGAGCTACTGTCTAGCTTCAATGGTCATAGTCACTCGGTAAAAGCAGTCGCCCTCACACCTGATGGCAACTACGTAATTTCTGCTTCCTATGACTCCACCCTAAAAGTCTGGAATTGGCAAACAGGAGAACTACTACGTACCCTCGTTGATCATAGTGACTCGGTAAGTGCACTCGCCCTCACACTTGATGGCAACTACATGATTTCTGCTTCCTATGACTCCACCCTAAAAGTCTGGAATTGGCAAACAGGAGAACTACTGCGTACCCTCGTTGGTCATAGTGGCTGGGTAGGTACACTCGCCCTCACACTTGATGGCAACTACGTGATTTCTGCTTCCGGTGACTCCACCCTAAAAGTCTGGAATTGGCAAACAGGAGAACTACTGCGTACCCTCGTTGGTCATAGTGACTCGGTAAATGCACTCGCCCTCACACCTGATGGCAACTACGTGATTTTTGCTTCCTATGGCAGCACCCTCAAAGTCTGGAGTTGGCAAACTGGGGAAGTCATTGCCAGTTTCATAGGGGATGGATCAATATGTTGCTGTGCTGTTGCACCTGATGGAGTGAGTGTTATTGCTGGGGATGGATCAGGAGCGGTGCATTTTTTGCGATTGCAAGGGATATAAGGAGTAATTTATAGTTGGGGTGGGCGAGGTCAGCAAAACTACGATCTCATTGGGTGTAGGTAGGTAGTTATGATCTTCGGTTGGCAAAATTCACCTTGCTGAGATGTCTTGTTCTATGGCTTCGAGGAGTGGGGTTTCGTCTCCGGCGATACCGTAGAAGCGCATGAAGTTGGGAGTAGAAATAGGTTCGGGAGAACTGGTGGTGATTGGAGCAATGGTAATTTCGACTTCTTGCCCTTGAAATTGACCAAGCCCGCTAATTTCCAAAGAATCACTGTTGATGAGAGTCCTTATTTTGAATCGCTCAATCATATTGTTTTATCTTAAGGCTAGCTTACAATAGCTATTAGACATATTATCTAGATAATGTGGCTTTTATGGATTACATGACTTCCAAGGAAGCACAGACGAATTTTGGCGCGTTGCTCGATTCCGCACAGCGCCATCCTATCGTGATCAAGCGCCACAAGCGTGACTGCGTGGTCGTCATGTCGATGGCGGATTTCGAAGAATACCGCAAGGCGCGGGCAAAATCTTTGATGGATTTCTGCGACGCCGCTTCCGCCGAAGCCGCTGCAAATGGCATGACGTCGGAGAAGCTGAACGATCTGTTGCAGTCCTGATAGAGGTTGTTGTTGCGCGTCGTTTTTGATACTAATGTGCTGATAAGCAGGCTGCTTGCGCCAAAAGAATCACTTCCTGCCCAAGCAGTGCGTCTAGTTATGGAAGGAGCGAACGCGGATCTGTTTTCGGAAGCAACCTTCCGAGAGCTTGGCGATGTTTTAAGCCGTGCAAAATTCGATCCATATCTCTCGCGTGAGAAGCGTTTGTATTTTCTCTCTGAAATACGCGCATTATCAGAGTTTGTGACCATCCATCGCACGCTTTCAGTATGCCGGGATCCGCGTGACGACAAGTTCCTCGATCTCGTGGTGTGCGGTAATGCAGACTACCTGGTGACGGGGGATGAGGACTTGTTGAATCTGCACCCATTTGAAGGAGTTAGCATTCTTTCACCTGCTTCATTCCTCGCACGGCAATAATCAACTAGTACTTTCTAAAACGACCATCAGATATATGCAACTAGAAGACTACTTTAACTTTCTTAGAGATGACGATATTCGTATAAAAGGTTCTCGCATTGGCATTGAAACAATTTTATATGAATATATTTATCGCGCCCGTACACCTGAAGAAATTACCCAGATGTTTCCTAGTCTGACTATAGAACAAGTCTATGCCACTATTCTCTATTACCATCACGAAAAAGAAAAAGTCAGTCAATACATAACGGACTGGCTAGAGTGGAGTCATAAAATGCGAGAGGAACAGCGGAAAAATCCTCACTCAGGAGTGAAAAAGTTAATCGAATTTAAAGCCGCACAAAAAGCCCAACAATCCCATGAGAATTCAGTATCTCATTGATGAAAATGTTAACCGTAACTGTTGATCCCCGATATTTAAATTTATGTTTGGTAGTGCGAGCATCTTGCTCGCTGGGTATGGAACGCGAGCAGGATGTAAGAGTAGTAGTAGTTAGGTAGAGTGTAAGCGAAACCCAACACATACTAATAGTTGTTGCAATACTGCGTAGGTTTTGCCCGAAAATTCTCCCCGCACTAAAGTTCGGGCGCTTTAGCTGGCATTGAGCTTTAAGCTCACTGGGTAATCTTTTAACCCATTTTAATGGGTTTCAGCTTTGAGCCGGGAAATTCATTTCCCGGCTCTTAACCGAGCAGTATTGATAGTTGTTGGGTTTCGTTCCTCAACCCAACCTACGTCTAACCCCTGTGAGTAATATACGGGCTGGTCAAGTTATCTAACTGCTGAATGAGAAGACTGAGGAATAAACCTACGTCTGTCACTACACCAACCGATTCTATGGAACCGCGATCGCTTAACTTTGTCACAACAGCAGGATTAATATCCACACACACCATCTTCACGCCAGCTGGAGTCATATTACCTACTCCAATAGAGTGCAGCATACTGGATAGCATCAAAATCATATCAGCGCCCTTAAGTAGCCGAGCGTATTCAGTTTGTGCTTTAATTAGATCCATCTCGGTATCTGGTAAGGGGCCATCATCTCGGATGGAACCAGCAAGGCAGAAAGGTACATTATTACGCACGCACTCATACATCACACCGCTTGGAAGCACGCCAGCTTCGACAGCTTTAGCAATGCTACCGTGATGGCGGATGGTGTTAATAACCTTTAAGTGATGACGGTGTCCACCGCGTACAGCGATCCCACGTTGCATATCGACACCTAGGGAAGTTCCCATCATTGCTTGCTCGATATCGTGAACTGCGATCGCGTTCCCAGCCAGCAACGCCTGTACATACCCTTCTCTAATCAGTTGCGCTAAATGGTAACCGCCACCAGTATGGATCACAACTGGCCCTGCTGTGACAACTACTTTACCTCCAGCATCGCGGATTTTTCGCAATTCCCAAGCCACTTGTTCAACGACTAATTCCACGCGGCGCTCACTAGAAACACCCGCCGACATAAAGCTAAATTCCTGAGTATTACGTTGTTCGCGTGATTCTGTTTTGCGAACAGTGCGGATACCTTGTACATCCACAACCACTTTGTCCCCAATTTCTAAATCGCGTAGTATTTTACACTGTGCTATAACTCCGTTGGGAGTTTCGGTAATAGCAAGCGCTCCATCCATACGCTGATTTTGTACCTTCACCCATTCCCCATTTAGGCGAACCTCTGTAGGATAAATCGTGGTGACATAAAAATCATCAGGAGCTACACCTGGTTTAATAACAGGTTCGAGCTTGGCATCTCGCTCATCTTGTGGTAAGTCTACTGCCCCTAGATCAATGAGATGAGATACAATGCTTTCCATCACCTCATGAGAAGGAGCTGAGACTTTTACTTGTGCTGTTGAAGTACTTTGTCTCTGTTCTCCCAAGAAGAAATTTAAAACTTGGAAACTTCCCCCGTTATCAACAATTAAATCCAGAGCGCGGTTAATTAAACCAGAGTCGAGCAAGTGTCCTTCAAGGCGAAGAATTCGGCTTTCTACCGATACATTCGCATGAACTTCTTCTACGACTGGTTCAGTAACTCGTAATGTTAAGCATTTAGCAGCACCACCTGCTTTCAGAAATTCAAATAACGGTGTTTCAATAACTTGAAAACCTGCTTGTGCAAGGCGCGCTTTTAGTTCTTCACTCGCCTTATTCATAACGACGATGTGATCTACATTCACCGCGTTGCAAGCAAAGTTTACTGCGTCCGCTTCTGCAATTGCTATACGCTTTTCTGGTGCTACCCGCATTTCAATTAAGCGATTAGAATAGGAATCAAACGCAGGTGGATAGTACAATAAGTACCCGTTTTTCAAAGGACAGAAGCAAGTGTCAAGATGATAGAAACGGTCATCTATGAGGCGCAACGACAACACTTCTATATCTAGCCATTTTGCTAGGTAGGGATGAGAATCTAATTCTGAACGGAAGCCATAACCAGCCCATAACCAACGTCCCTCACGATCTAGCAGCGCATCTCCTGCGCCTTCAAAGGGTAGATCCTTAGGTAGTTCATGAACTGTATAGCCATTTTCCTCAAACCACTGCTTGAAGTAAGGCTCTTCGCCCTGGCGCTCTTTGTGTAAAAAGCGACTAAGAACAACAGTATCACCCAGTACTAAGCCTGCATTGGCAGTAAATACCATATCAGGCCAACCTTTCTGAGGTGTCACCAAATTTACAATCGCGTGTTCTTTGAGAATATGGTGCAGTTTTTCCCACTGTTCGACAGCGCGATCGCGCGATGACTTGTGAATATTCCCTTCCATCCAAGGATTAATCACATAGTCTACATCATAATGGTCTGGGGAACACATCAAAAAGCTAATCTGAGAAGTCATAGAATCACACGTGTATAGATGCCGTCAGTGTTTACTTGAGAAATTGTTACTAATCCGATTTTGTAAAATCTACTACTAAATTTCTAACTTTTGAAAGTTGAAAGTGGCATAAAGACCTTCATTTTATTGTACTAGCAGCAGGACACGCAAGGAAGCGACGGCAATAGTCTTGTCAACGGATAGCGCCCATTCCTCCTAATCCGCAGTACCCAGTACCCAATCCCCAATACCCCTTTAATTTATTTCAACTCCAGACTTTGCCATATGTACCAAGAGGCAATTGTACAATATGGCCGCCATCGAAACCCTATTTGTTCGACAGTCTTTTTGTCAGGCAATTCTGACAGGGAGTAAGCACGACGAATCCCAGATCGGATACCTAGATCATCAACAGGTAGCACATCCCACCGATGCAAACGGAAGATTAGCAACATCTGCGCTGTCCAACGTCCAATACCTTTGACTTGTGTCAAAGTCTTAACAATGGCTTCGTCGTCCATGCTCTCTAACGCAGTTAGAGTGGGCAAATCATCTAGTATTTTCTGAGCTAAGTCTTTGAGATAGACAACTTTAGGACGAGAGATCCCTACCCCTCGTAAAGTTTCATCTGGCGTATTGAGAACATCCTGTGGGGTTGGTGCTAGTTTGTCAGAATAAAGCTGGAGAAACTTGTGGTGAATCGCTGCTGCGGCTTTGCCAGAAAGTTGTTGGTAAAGGATTGATCTAGACAGGGAAAATAATAAATCTCCAGTTTGCTGCACCTGGTCAAGTTTGCAGCAACCGACTTGCTCGATAACCGATCCCAATATGGGATCTGATTGTTTGAGTGTAGCAATAGCAACCGAATAATCCATGGTTCATATGGGTTCCTCTTTTCTCCCAGCGACCTAGGCTTTATCTTTCATTCGTATATCAATGATCGTAGCTTTAAAGTTGTAATTAAACCCGTCTAATTCAACTGTTTCTCCAATTCTGAGCTTACTCGGGCCAAGCACTAGTCCATTATTAGTGGTTTTTGCCTGACCTTCCAAAGTCATAAGCATATCTGTACTATAATTATTTTTTCTCGGTTCAGGTAATTCCTTAATAGAACCATCAGGCTGGGGAACTAACACAGTTCTCGGTATCAATTGAACAGATTGAATATTAATTTGACCGTGGGGTTGGTTGCGGATAATAATATTAGTCTTCCCGTCTTTTTTTAATCCTTGCTCAATTAAGCGTTGAGGCTCGCGTACATTTAAGCCTCTAACAACTAAGTCTACTTCTACAGGCTTCGTTGTACCCACTTGGGCAATAGAGCCAGAACTCCCAGGAAAGAAAAAGATACCAAATATCACTAGTAAAATCACTAGCATAGCACCAAGATCGAGAATATTGATTTTACCGAATAAGCGGCCTTTGGAATCTAAGATAGCCATAAACAATGTTCCCCAATAAGAGCCAAGTCAATCATTGTAGCAGTCTGGTCTGGTAGAGACGCATGACTGTTCTGACTAAAGGCGGTTAGGCGTTGTAATCATGCGACAGTTTATCATAACTTGTCACCGAAGTTATGGACTAGATGATGCCGCTTATCCTGGCGGATATTTAAGCACTGTTCCAAAATAACTACTTTCTCAGCAACGCTTATAGAGACGATTCTCCCTAACTTTCACTGGATCAACAGTTGTTAGTGCTTCTTCTAGTGGTAAAGTACGAAGCAAGTTTTTGAGAACGTTAACTTGATAAACTATTGAATTTGTGATATCCAGTCCTGTGAGCCAACCACTTCGAGGATGATAAGCTCCAGTATCTATATTTATCCACCCATGTCCTTGTGCTAATTTACCAGGAGAAACATCAGGTAGAGTAAACGTGATAGTGTGACCAACAATTATTAACTTATCCCGGAAGTAAGGTTGGTCAATGCTCTGAAATTCTTCTCGTACCCAGCAAAGCTGATCGGCGGTTTGTTTTTCTAAAGGAATTGATGGACTAACACCAGCATGAACTAACCAAATATCTCCCAAGTCAAGATGCGTAGGTAAAGTTTTAAACCATTCTATGTGTTCTGGCGGTATCGTAGCTTGTTGGTAGCTAGCTACTGTTGCTTGCCCTCCGCTATATAGCCATGCTTGCAACGCTGGGGTGGTGACATGTCCGTTGGTAAGAATGTTTAATAACATCTGCTCATGATTCCCCAGGACACATTTGTAGTTACTGTCTTTGACAAAATTTACAACTTGTGAGCTCTGAGGACCACGATCAATCAAGTCGCCTAGAAAATAAACTTGATCGTCTGAGGTAGGGGCGATGATCTCCAACAATCTCATTAAACCCTTGTAGTGACCATGAACATCCCCAATGACTATTCGGCGGTGGTGGCTTGTGCTCATCGGCTTTTGACGTGAACAATTATACTCCTTCTACAGTTTAGGCCGACTATATTTCGCAAACACAAGTAAAAATTTACGTAGAAGATGGGAGAGTCCTTGCTCATTTTAGTTGTGAAGGAGGTATGGTCAGTGCTAAAAGTTAATAGCATTGTCTTGACATAATTATAGCCATATATCTAGGGGTTGCCTAGAAAGTGTACTTATATTATTTGTTCATCTCTTGTCAAATTAGCAATTCCAAACCATAAAAATTGGGAAAAATTTATAATTCATGCAAAAATTTTACGAAATATTTACTTATATCTTTCTACAATACCTTTATGATCGAGTAGTTTAATTTTTTCTAAAAGTCAAATATCTTGCTTGCGCAGGATTGCTGAAGCAACTGAGCAGCCTTATCTTCGCAATTTAAGATAGTGGAATATATCCAACTAGTACACTTCGGCAGAAATAAGTAGACCATTTCAAACAGTCACAAGCCTTGTTTTATAACACTTTTGACTTTTGATTTTTGACTTTTGACTTCTGCGCAGCAGTGCTAGGCTATTGATTCTATAACTGATTATTGAAATCTCAAGCACTACCACCAACAGATATAGCAATCCTAAATCATTCGTGAAAAAAACTATTGCCCATTGCCTGCCTTCGCAGCTAATTTCACAACTAAAATAGGATTGCTATGTAATTAGCCGCCTTCTAGATGTTCAATCTAATCAATAAACACTACACAATATGAGTCAAGATATCTTAGAAAGATATAACCATAGGATATACTTCTATTGCGATCCAAGACAGGGAGTTGCCGAAGCTCTAAAGTTACAGCATTTACTAATTTGTTTAGCAGAAGGTTTTAGAGAACTGGGAGTACCGTATTTTTCTAATGTAGACTACTGGCAGGAATCTCCGGAAAAAGAAGAATATCTCTTTCGTCACAATCCGGAAGTTACTCCGGACGACTGTTCTATCGTTATTTTACAAAACAATTGGTTCACTAACAACTTTCCACTACCAGAAAATTTATTTCATCGGAAGCGGAAATATGTGATTGTTTATATGGATGCAGAAGATAATGATAGAACGTATGTAGTAAGACCAGAATTTAAGAAGTTTGATTTTATACTAAGAAATCATTTTAATAGTAAATTTAAATATGGTAGTAACTTTTATCCTTGGCCTTTTGGGCTGAATACGCGTATGCTGAGGGAACTTAAGGAAGTCCCTGATTTTCAAGAAAGAAAAAGACAGCTACTTATTAATTTTCGTGCTGACCATACTGTTAGAGAACTCAGTTGTAACCTCATCATACCTCGCATTGAAAAGATTCTACGAGTTGATCACTACACTAATAGTTTGGAAAAACCTCCTGTAGACCCCTATCACCATCTACGCTGGATCCAAACCGGTAGACGGCACTACCCAGATTACTATAAACGTCTCAAAGATTCAGCTGCATGTGCTTGTTTCGGAGGATTTTTTGTACCTCCTTTTCCTAAAAATCCAGGACATGTAATGAGTCGTTTTGGAAGACGTGTTATGACGAAAATGAAAATAAAGTCTAATACAATAGCACAGTGGGATAGTTGGCGATTTTGGGAGTCATTAGCAGCAGGATGCGCTAGCTTTCACGTAGACTTTGAGAAATATGGTCTTGCTCTTCCTGTTATGCCAGAGAATTGGCGACATTATATTGGTATCGACTTAGATAATGTACAAGAAGCAATAGACAGAATAGCTGATGAACCAGAAATTTTAGAAAGGGTTGCCAAAGAAGGAAGAATTTGGACGCTTGAAAATTATACTCCTGCACCTACAGCATTACGTCTTCTTCAAACAGTTTCCCAATCTTAATCTTGCAGTAACCAAAAGCCGCTATCAGTCATTCCTGAATCATCGGGTTGCACTAACAAAAAGTGCAATCCTTGACATTGCTGCTTTCTGTGTTCATAAACCTTAGCAGCTGCACCAACTTGTTGATCTTCAAACGTTGCAACAATCCATCTGTCTACCAAACCAGCTTCTAACACCAACCCATCCGGCGCACCAGTTAAGTAATTCAGTGCTACAGGATGAACTTGTTGCAGCCACCGTGCCAAACGCATTGACTGTCTTCCTCCATAAATTATCACACCAGGTACAGGTAACGTTGAAGCCAATCCCAAATTGATAGGTAGGAGAAATTCTGGCATTTGTAAAATTGGGATTGGACGATGTCTAAACACCTGTTCGAGATCACCAGAGGGAAGTGTAGCAAAGCGCCACTGTTCTCCCCAGAGTTTTTCCGGTAGCGGTACAGGTGGTGGTTTGTCTGGAGAAATAGGGTAATGCTTCTCCTGCAACCACTGCTTTAATGCAAAAGTTCGGCGAGTAGGTTCTACAGAAATGCCTAAATTCTGTCCAGCTTGTTGAATTAAACCTAAAGACTGAGGGCGAAATACCTGAATGATATCTGGTAATTTGTCAATAGCTGCTAACTGAATTTGAGAAGTCACCCAACTCCCATTCGCTTCTTGTTGAGGACAGGTTGCTTCATACTCAAAGCTACGAGTCTCGTCACAAATCAACAACTCCCACAATACTTGCTCTGCTGTATCTGTTTGGGGACGACGATAAAAATCAGCTTGCCAAATGTACATTTTTGGGGATTGGGGATTGGGTACCTGATTATTTTGCACTGGGATCTACAAGCATATCACCTTATAAGTTTTTCTCTCTCCCTTGCTCCCTTGCTCCCCTTTCCCCCCTATCCCCAGAGGGGATCCCGAGTCCCCCCTGCCTCACAAGGGTAGGTTTTTTAGATCTAGGTGTTGGCAAGACAAGGAGGACAAGGAAGGAAAGCAGACAAGGAAGTTTTTTTTACTCCTAGTTGGCTTAAAGTTAGTATATACACTTAGATTTTATGTTTCTTCCTTGTCCACCTTCTCCCCCAAGTCTACCTAGTCTCACCCGTCCTAGATGTATCTGTAAAAAACCTACACCTGTGAGGTCCCCCCTGCTCCCTGCTAAAAGCTCCCTAAATTATTTTTTTCTTGCTTAGCTTACTGACTTCTGCAATTACGCCATCAAGCCCACTGTTACCATATATAATAAGTAACCGTTCCGCAGAAAGGTAAGTTAGGACAGGGTTCCGGAATTGCTTAATGTAAGTTGCTGTATCTGTAGGGTTGTAGCCGAACTGGGGAGCGATCGCACTCAGAAGTTCCTGATCTATAGTAACCGCCGGAATCGATAGAACGAAATCAGCATCTGAGAGGTTATGGAGAGCATACTCAGCCAGTAAGTTAGTTTGCGATGAATTACTACCTGTCAGATTATAGCTACCAAGCTTGCGTACAGGTGGTAGACGAAGACGCTTTTGGTTATCTTGGAATAAGTATCCTTTCTCTACAGGATCAATCTGAGCCAAGATTCCGGCAGTACGCAACCAATTAACTACTTTATACTCATTACCAAGTGTAGGTGCAGAGTGAGCTGAAGCTTGAGTGATCACAAATTCAGGTGACAAACCGCGCTTCATAGATTCTGCTAAACCGATGATGTGATGTCCACCAGTTCTAGAATCACCCGATGCACCGTAGTTATCAGTTTTACCGTTACCACCGAAGCTCAACTCCTGAAACTCAGTACCATCACTATTCCATTGAAAGACGATTGGCTTAGCCCAATCATGCCAAATTGGAGCAGCAGAAAGTAAATCGTTGTTGAGATAGATGTCTGAATTACGCTTGTTATCTGCGGATGGGTTGATAATGGGTAACCCATCACTACGACTTTGCCCGTAGATTGATCTATAGTTATCGGCAAAACTCAAGTCACTGAGGTTATTAAATGCTTCGTGTACTGGAAGTCCACCAGGGTATGCATGATGACTATTATTACTACTTCCAGGAGCAGCAAAAAATGGTTGAGGAAGTTGGGGGCAAGCACTACCATCTTCAAGTACTGGAGGGAATACCCCAGCTATAAGTCCCCCTGGAAAGGTGCCGTCGCTTGAAGTATCTACTAAACCTTCGTCTTTTAATTGTTGCAAAATCTTTTGTTTTTGGCTGTTATTTAGCCCAGCTCGATGAGTAATACAAGTTTTAGTGTTGTTTACTGCATCTCGTGTAGCCTGCCTAAGAGCTGAATCTTGAATTTGGTCGATTTGTTGTGCCAAGAAATTTTGAGCCGACTGTACAAGTGGGGATTTTCGAGCTATCCTAGTGGCATCAGCATTACCTGCTCCGGGTATAGTCTGGTTTGCAGTGGTGACAGTATTCTGAGCTTCCTGTGCCTGTAAAGGTGATACCACCACCACTAGGCTTAAGCATAAAATTATTACTAACAGAAAACGAGAGATTTTCATCTTGTTTACTCATTCAAATGTGGCAATAGCCTGTAAAGGCGATCGCCAGCATTTTAGTTTGTCAAGGTTAAGTCCTGTATAAGGATGACAGACAAGTTGAATTTTTTACCTTTATCAAAAATTATGAGGTAAATCTGCTAACGACACACACGTTCGCTAGTGTAGTATCCAGAACGGTACTGTTTTCTACCAACAATACCGAATTTACGAGTGTAGCGCCCCCTATGATAGACTCGCCTTATATAACAACGGCGAGCAGCAATTAGCTCTTTAGATGGTGTTTGCAATAGCTGAGGTTGTTCAGAAACAAATCCAGCAGATATATTGTTACTCACTCCAGAAGCAAGCGAAGGAGTAGTTACACCTAAGCCCCCAACAGTAGCTAATAGAGTAATTCCTGAGAGCAATGATGTGTTCTTCATTATTAATCCTTGACTATAAAGTTGACTAAATAACTCGGATTCCATTTTTATACTCTTATGAACCGAACTTCAGCGACTTCTCGCTAAGGTTTGATCATGGTAGTGGTGAGGCTTCTTCTCGTTACCTCTAAGGCAATAGGGCGACAACTATCGGAAAAATTTAGTAATAATGGCAACATTCATGTACATATATTTTTGCCCACCTAGAAAAACAACTTGCCTCAAAGACAAGCACATAAATAATTAATAGGAATCTACACAGATCAATTAGAAATTTTCTTTAGTCAAAAAAATAACCTAGGTAAAGAGGTGGTGGCAACTTGATTAAGGCAATCTCAGATTAAATAAGCAAATAAAAGGCTCCTTCAAGAGATAATACTCTCATGGCAAATAAATACTGACTGAAATACAAATAGCTTAAGCTTGCACAATTGATAAGCTATTAGGCACTTAATTTGCTTCTGGTGGGTGGATGGGGAAAAAGCGAGGGGGAGCAAGATTAACAAATTTTCCTCAAGATTAAAAAAATGGAGATAATATCGGCAAAAGCTTAATGGGATTGATTTTTCTTTTGCCAGAAGAACTGGCAAGTTGTGCATCTGGTAGCAAGAGTAGCAAAAAAATGAAATCAGAAGGGAGCGTACTGCTACCTTGGAAGTCAAAAGTCAAAAAATTGTATTCTCAGCTTTTGCTGCATTTTGAATGCTGGGTTTATTTACGCCACGCTTTTTCTTTTAAAGTGAACTCAAAATCTTAAAAGAAATTAATAGTATTCTTTCCTTTATTAAAAATATTATTTAAAATAGAAAAACCCTCCATAATTAATTTACAGGGAGCAGGTAAATGGCGGTGATTGCAGTCGTTGACTACGACATGGGAAATTTGCACTCAGTCTGTAAAGGCTTAGAAAAAGCTGGAGCAACTCCTAAGATTACTGATTCTGCAAAGGAATTGGAACAGGCAAAAGCGATTGTCTTGCCAGGAGTTGGTGCGTTTGATCCAGCGATGCGAAACTTGCGCTTGCGTGGATTAGAAGAACCCATAAAAGAAGCGATCGCATCTGGCAAACCTTTCTTAGGCATCTGCTTGGGATTGCAAATTCTCTTTGAATCTAGTGAAGAAGGTACTAAATCAGGGCTGGGAATTATCAAAGGAAAAGTGAGGCGATTTCGTCCAGAACCAGATATTTCTATTCCCCATATGGGTTGGAATCAACTGGAACTGACTCAGTCGAAGAGCATTTTGTGGGAGCATTTACCACCTAACCCTTGGGTGTATTTTGTCCATTCCTACTACGTTGATCCAGCTGATCCTCAAGTTTGTGCTGCAACTGTCACTCACGGTAGCCAAACTGTAACAGCTGCAATTTCGTACAAAAACATAACAGCAGTCCAGTTCCACCCGGAAAAATCCTCTAATATTGGGCTGCAAATTCTGTCCAATTTTGTTTCTCAGGTTTGGGTAAAAGTTGCTGCATAATGCTATCTTCGACTAGTCAATGGTTAAGAATTCCTCAACTATTGACTATTGGCTATCGAATAATCTCTCATGAGTTTAAGAATTTATGGCAACCGTCAGTTAAAAACTTTACCCGGTAAAGAAACCCGTCCAACTACTGGAAGGGTGAGAGAAGCAGTTTTTAATATTTGGCAAGGAGAAATAGCTCGTTGTCACTGGTTGGATTTGTGTACTGGTACTGGTTCAATGGGAGCAGAAGCTTTATGTAGAGGAGCTAGTTTAGTGGTGGGAATTGAACAGTCTAGCCGTGCCTGTGTGATTATACAGCAAAACTGGCAACAAGTAGCTAACGCAGAACAGAAATTTCAAATTTTACGAGGAGATGTTCTGCAATGGCTACCAAAACTCTCCAGACAGCAATTTGATAAAATCTACTTTGACCCACCTTATGCTAGCAATTTATATAAACCAGTCTTAGATGCGATCGCTCACTATCAGCTTTTAGAAACAGGCGGCGAGATAGCAGTCGAACATAGTCCTCAAAATTGGACTCCTCCAGTAATTCCCTCTTTGGAAATTTGCCGAGAAAAAGTTTACGGTAATACTGCTCTAACTTTTTATACAGTAACCACGTAACAACACTACTAAATGAGCTACAGCCAATTTACACTTAGTTCAGTCAAGCGCAAGTTTGGATTACAAACGGTAGAGAGTAGCGGTATTTTTGCCAATATCCCAGAAGTAGATATTAGCTCATGGTTACAGCAAACCTTTAGCTACGGATTAGAAGTCGCCCTAGCAAGCGATAGCGAAAAAGCCCGTTCCGAACTGATTATTGCACCAATGATGCTAGAACTCAGGAATACTAGCCAAGTTAATGTGTTTTCTGGAGTCGACTTTACCGTAGACGAAGAAAACGGACTAAATGGGATTTGCGACTTCTTGATCACAGCCTCACCTGAAAAACTGATCATTGAAGCTCCTGTAGTTGCGGTTGTTGAAGCTAAGAAAGAAAACATCATAAGTGGCTTAGGGCAATGCGTTGCTGAAATGTACGCAGCCCAAATATTCAACGAAACAAAAAATCTAATTCATGGTGTCGTTACGACTGGTAGTGCCTGGAAGTTTCTATCGCTTGCTGATAAAACTGTAGAAGTTGACACAGCTGAGTATTATATCGATAACCCAAATAAAATATTGGGAATTTTAACCAGCTTTGTCTCAAAAACTAACAGGGGATAGGTGTTGCAGCACAATTTGCTGGGGCGTGAAGATGCTCAACAAGAACAAGAAGGTTAGTGAATTTCCGTTTGCTTCATTGCGTCGCATTACGCCTGAAGAAGTAGAAGCAGCGGAAATCGCTATTAAAGAACAATTTGGATTTGTAGTGCGAGCATCTTGCTCGCTGGATCTATTACACCAGCGAGACGCCGAATCATTCTTGGTTCGTAGTTGCACTTTAGTGCGCTTACTGCGCAACTACGAACCAGCAGCTTCAATTTGTTTGACGACGGTTAGCGCTGAGTAACTTACTCCTGCTGTACCTTCACCTGGGTGGGTGGAGTCTCCAACTAACCATAAGTGATTTATGGGTGTGCGGTTGGCAAAACCAAAGGGGCCAAAAGTTGGTATCCTTTGACCAATACCACCAACAATACCGCGATCGCGCGCTGTATATCGAGCAAAAGTCCGAGGTGTTGCAGCTTCCACGTGAATAATTGTTTCTGGTTTTAAGTAAAAGAATTTCCCGAGGTGAGCGATCGCATCGGATGTATACTGTTGTTTTAGCGCTTCATAATCCTCAGTACCCAGCCATTTCTCCGGATCTACAAAAGAAGAAGCAATAATAGTTGCTTTCCCTTTTGGAGCACGTCCATCTCCTAGACGACTAACAGAAACAAACAGAGAATTATTTTCCCCAATAGGACCATCAGCATTGTACATAAATTGTAGATGAGGCGGGCACCCAGCAGGAATAGCGCTTTCATCTACTCCCAAATACACAACAAAAGCACCTGATGGTTTTGGTAGTTTTTCTACTCGCTGCTTATACCCACGAGGAGCATTCTCACCTAATAATTGTACTAAGTTTTGTACTGTCACATTCGCAACGATATGATCAGCAGCTTCAGTCCAAACTTCATTAGTTTTCTGATTGCGAATAACTACAGCAGTAGCTTTACCTTGTTCTACGTTGATATGTTCAACTGTATGTTGCATTAACAACGTACCACCATCTCTTTCAAAAGCAGAAACTAGGCGATCGCTCAGTGTCTGCATACTACCTTGGAGATGAAATAATCCTTGTGGTAGTTGCGAGACGCTTAATGCTGTTGCCGCATAAAGTAGTGCTGTCTCCTCCGCGCTAACTTGGGAATATAACTTCAATTGCAAATCTAAAAATGTCCGCAAACGCTGATCCTTCTCAAGTCCATAAAGACGCAAAGCATCTCCCACTGTAAATAAAGTATAGGGTACAGTAATCAACGTACTGCTACGTACTGCTTTAGTTAATTGCCATAAGTCCCAAATATTACGTGGTGGTAGCACTGGATCGCGCCCTTGAAATTCCCAACTAGCATGAAACAATGTTGCGATTAACTTCCAGAAAGGTTCGCTACCAGGAAATTGTCTAGAACGTTCTTTTTCCCACTCTTGTGGATCGCGCCAAACATTAATTGGTGTTACTTCCCCTGGAAGATACACAGCACAAGCTGGATTGCAAGGGGTTGCTTCGGGCGGCTCAATTTCTAATTCAGAGAAAATGCGGTGGTGAATACCTCCTGGTTCTAATCCCGCCACCTGAGTTGCGCCTACATCAAAGGTAAAACCTCGACGTTTAAACGTAGAAGCACATCCTCCAGGAACGATCGCTTGATCCAGAATTAGCACGCTGTAACCTTTATGGGCTAACAATGCTCCTGCTGTTAGTCCACCAATTCCTGCACCGATAACGATGACACGAGTTTGATCATTGCCAACGAGAGAATTTGGCATCATTCTTCAATACACATTTCTTAATATTTATTATAATTATTTTATATAAAAATTAAAAAGCCCTTCTCGAAAGACCTACTCGGGTTACTAGGTAAAATGTAGAGATAGGCTCACCTGCAAGTACCAATGACCTCAACTCTGCTGAAAATTCCCTATCTTAATGCTCCAACCCTGCACCAACTGCCTAATGGGTTAACAATAGTAGCGGAGCAAATGCCAGTTGAAGCCGTTAACCTAAGTTTGTGGGTTAATGTCGGCTCCGCCGTAGAATCAGATAGCATTAACGGCATGGCTCACTTTCTAGAGCATATGATTTTTAAGGGAACTGGACTGCTGGCAAGCGGTGAGTTTGAACGTAGGATTGAAGCGCGAGGTGCTGTAACTAACGCTGCCACTAGTCAAGATTATACTCAGTATTATATTACCACTGCTCCCAAAGATTTTGCAGAACTTGCTCCATTACAAATTGATGTAGTAGTTAATGCCAGTATACCTGATGATGGCTTTGAACGTGAGCGATTGGTCGTTTTAGAAGAAATTAGACGATCAGCGGATAATCCTCGCCGCCGGACTTTTCAAAGAGCAATGGAACTAGCATTTGATAAGTTACCTTACAAGCGTCCTGTCTTGGGAGCAGAAGAAGTTATTTCTCAGCTTGAACCTGAGCAAATGAGGAATTTTCACGCAAATTGGTATCAACCTTTATCAATGACTGCCGTAGCTGTTGGCAATTTGCCAGTGGAAGAATTAATCGAAATTGTCGCAGAGGGATTTGAAGCAACTAGCACTCAACAATCAACAGAGGGTAAAAGACAATCCTTGCTTAACGTTGAAGCTCCATTTACAGAAATTGTTCGCAGAGAATTTATTGACGACAGTCTCAAACAAGCAAGGTTAGTCATGCTTTGGCGAGTACCAGGGCTGCTCGAAATCAATCAAACTTATGCACTAGATGTTTTGGCAGGAATTTTGGGACATGGACGAATGTCAAGACTGGTTAGGGATCTGCGAGAAGAACAGGGATTGGTTTCTCATATTTCTGTAAGCAATATCACACAGGAATTGCAAGGGACATTTTATATTTCAGTGCAGTGTGTACCTGAAAACGTACCAATTGTAGAAGCGGCGATCGCTCAACACATCGGTAAGCTAAACACAGAAATAATCCCAGAATCAGAAATTAGTCGTATACGGACTAGAGTTGCTAATAAGTTTATTTTCGGTAACGAAACACCAAGCGATCGCGCCACTTTATACGGTTACTATCAATCCCTATTAGGAGACTTAGAACCAGCATTTAACTACCCAACAAACATTCAAACTCAAAATGCAGATGATTTAATGCAAGCAGCACAAAATTATCTTTCCCCAGATGCATACGGTGTAGTTGTAATGAAGCCCGCAGGGTAGGGTGTAGGAAAGCACGGGAGCAGGGGGAGCAGAGGAGCAGGGGGAGAATAAGAAAATTAGCTTACTATTCCCAATGCCCAATGCCCAATGCCCAATGCCCAATGCCCCATGCCCCATGCCCCATGCCCCATGCCCAATACCCCATGCCCCATGCCCAATACCCCATGCCCCAATGATGTGGAACCAAATTAGCGCTCATATTAGCCAAGTTACTGGTGAAAAATTTGACTCATCGCAGCAACGCTCTGTTGGTGGTGGTTGTATTAACCAAGGTTATGCTATTTCTGATGGTCAGCGCACTTACTTTGTTAAGTTCAACCAGGCATCCCAAGTTAGTATGTTTGAAGCAGAGGCGCTGGGTTTACAGCAAATGTTCCAAACAGCTACAATCCGCGTACCTAAACCTATTTGTTGGGGTATAACTGGTAATTCTAGCTATGTAGTTTTGGAGTGGCTGGAAATAGGTACAGGGAACACCAAATCTTGGGAAGAACTGGGACGTAAGTTAGCAGCTATGCATAAAGTTACCCGCAGTGAAGGTTTTGGTTGGGACATGAACAATACGATTGGTTCCACGCCTCAAATAAATACTTGGACAACAGACTGGGTTGAGTTTTTTGCTAACCATCGGTTAGGATACCAATTTAAGTTGGCTAGACGGCGGGGTGGTGATTTTCCTCGGGAAAAAGATTTACTCGCGGCTATTCCTGAAATATTGACACACCAGCCGCAGCCCTCTTTGGTACATGGGGATTTGTGGGGAGGAAATGCTGGGTGTACCGTTTCGGGAGAGCCGATAATTTTTGATCCTGCAACTTATTTTGGCGATCGCGAAGTTGATATTGCCATGACTGAACTTTTCGGCGGATTCCCGACAGCGTTTTATCAGGGGTACAACGAAGCTTGGCCATTAGATAAAGGCTATCAGCGTAGAAAAATACTGTATAATTTGTACCACATTCTCAATCATTTCAATTTATTTGGTGGAGGTTATGCTTCGCAAGCAAACCGCATGATTGGTGAAATTTTGGAAAGTATTTAGCTGAGGTGGTTTTGGGTTAGCGAGTTTCGCTGATTTACAAGCTTGGTTAGAACAGAGGTAAGCAAGCATGATTTGATATGAAAAAGTAGGGCGTTCGCCTCTGGCGTTGTCCCTTGGACAATCGCTCTTTCACTGAGAAGCGTAACCGCCAGATGAGGGATGCAGTTAACAAAGCCTCCCGGATTGTAATTAATCGTTGTTTGGCTCAAGGTATTGGCACAGTCGTTTTTGGTTGGAACGTTGGACAAAAGCAAGCATCAGGGATGGGCAAAAAAGCTAATCAAAACTTATATACTCCACAAGGTCTACAACGTATACGGGATAAAGCTTTTATGTTGTGTAGAGACTCCATAACATAAAATAAAACGCTTATATTTAAAAGATTACACAACATCTACAACATAGCTG